>Ga0307374_10011511_pt1 | contig 12570 bp, 11 predicted proteins | sample OX3MG_FD_202532 | JGI IMG/M metagenome (GOLD analysis project Ga0307374, IMG submission 202532) | Soil microbial communities from Risofladan, Vaasa, Finland - OX-3 | ecosystem: Environmental > Terrestrial > Soil > Coastal area > Acid sulfate soil | place: Finland: Risofladan, Vaasa | collected...
CAGCGCGGCGCCGAGGTCCGCGGGTTCCCAGCCCTGCACCGTGAACGAGACCGCGGCCGCCCGACGCTGGGGATCGACCGGCGCGAGCACCCGGGTGCCTGGAATCGCACGCAACCCTTCGATCAACCGGGTCGTCATCTCCCGCTCATGGCTGCCGATCGCCGATACGCCCATCTCGAGCACGAAATCGAGCGCGGTGCCCAGCGCCGCGATTCCGACCGTGTTGAGGGTGCCGGCTTCGTAGCGCGCTGGGAGTTCCCGAGGCTGGACATCTTCCTCGGAGTTGCCGCCCGTGCCGCCCTCGCGCACCGGCTCCAGGTCGTCGACGTCCACCCGCGGACCGAGCGCCAATCCGCCGGTACCAGGCGGTCCCATCAGCGCCTTGTGCCCGGGAAAGGCGAGCAGGTCGATGCCGAGCTGCTCCAACGGGAGCGGGAGCACTCCCGTCGTCTGGGCGGCGTCGATGAGGAGGAAGGCGCCGTGGCGCCGCACGATCTCGGCGATCTCGGCGATCGGCTGGATGGCGCCGTTGACATTCGACGCGTGCGTGATCGCTACCAGTCGGGTATTCGGACGGAGCGCCTCGCGCACCTCCATGGGGTCGATGAAGCCTTCCGCGTCGGCGCCCACCTTCGTCGTCGAGATTCCGAGAACCTCGAGTGCGCGCAGCGGGCGACGGACGGAGTTGTGCTCCATGACCGTGGTGAGCGCATGGTCGCCGGACGAAAGGATGCCCTTGATCGCCAGGTTGAGCGCGTCGGTCGCGTTGGCGGCGAAAATCACGCGCCGCGGATCACTCATCGAGAACAGCCGCGCGAGCTTCCGCCGGGTATCGTCGACGGTGGCTGCCGCGAGCGTCGCCATCCGGTGTCCCGACCGGCCGGGGTTCGCTCCCGCCACCTGCAGGAAGCTGCCAAGGGTGGCATACACCGACGGGGGCTTCGGCCAACTGGTGGCAGCGTTGTCGAGGTAGATCATGGGTCGCCTCACATGCCAATGTACCGGGCGTAGACGGCGCGCGCCTCGCTGGCGTCGGTGGTCCCCTTGATGATAGCGCGTCCGTCCGGGAAAACCGTCAGGTCGTAGCGGTCCAATTCGCAGCGCAGCAGGAACGCGTTGACCCGCACGGAGCCGAGCGCGCTCAGCCGCTCTGCCAGCGACGCCAGCGCGATCCGTGCCGGTGGGTGGACCAGTACCTGGACGGCGTCCCGCCCGCACAGCTGGGTTGTCTGGCTCGGTGCCGCGCGGTCGAGGAAGGTGTACTCGTGCCGGCCGCATGCCGGGCAATCCTCGCGGCGATCCCCGAGGGCGATGCGGTCGAAGCTGAGATCCCACACGTCGATGGCGACGAGGTCGCGGTTGCGCGCGTCATCCGCGCCGACGGCGAGCTTGAGCGCTTCGGCTGCCTGGAGGCCGGCCACCACCGCCACGGCCGGGCCAATCACACCCGCGGTGTCGCAGGTCGGTGCCTCGCCGGGCGCCGGCGGATCGGGGAAGACGCAGCGGAGGCAGGGCGTCACGCCGGGAAGCACGGTCATCGACATGCCGTAGCTGGCGATGACCCCACCGTACACCCATGGCTTACCCAGCTTCAGGCAGGCGTCGTTGACCAGGTAGCGAACCTCGAAGTTGTCGCTGCCGTCGATCACCAAGTCGACATCGGCGATCAGGGCCTCGACGTTTCCCTGATTGACGTCGGCGACGTGAGGGTCAAGCTCGACCTCGCTATTGGCGGCCGCTAGCCGCCGGGCCGCCGCGACGGCCTTGGGCACCCCGGAGTCTAGGTCCGATTCATCATAGAGAGATTGACGCTGGAGGTTCGTGAGCTCCGGCACGTCGCGGTCTACCAGCCGCAGATAGCCGATTCCGGCACGTACCAGGAGGTCGGCGACATGGGACCCGAGCGCGCCCACGCCAATCAAGCACACCCGGCTGCGACCGAGACGCTCCTGGCCGACGGCGCCGATGGCTGGGAAGATCACCTGGCGCGCGTAGCGACCCGCAATGACGACGGACGGCACCCCGATTGCCGCGCTCATCGGGTCACCCCGGCCGGTTGAGCGTTACCGTCGAACGCCATCTCGGCGCTGTGGTAAGGTTTCTGGCGCGCGGATCGCGCGTCTAGACTCCCCGCGTTACCGCTTTCGGCTAGGTGTCCACTCACCATCCCAGCTCCACTCCAACCGGACGAGAGAGTGAGAACGCATCCGCTTCGCTCGGAGCTGGCGATGTGTGCTGAAGGGTGTTCGTGCGTGAGTGTCATTCGGTTCACCGTCATCGACCATTGCGGGGCGACAAGCTTCGTCGGGCCGTGCCACGCGATCAAGATGCTCGTGGCCGCCTGCAGCAACCGTCCAGAGTCTACCGAGCAGTTGCTCGAATTCACCCGCCCCTATGACGCGGACTTCATAAGCACGGTGCGCGGTGCGCTGGCAGTGTTCGACGAGCACAACGTGCCGAACAACCCGGCGGCCTTTCGCGCGAAGCTCGCGACCGTATCGTCACGAGACCTGCCGCCGTTCCGCGTGCTCGACGATCGACTGCGTCGCGCGAGCCTCGAGCCGGTCGACACCGGCCTCATCATCATCAACCTGGCGGCACGACGCATCATTCAGATCCAGAACAGCTACGCTGAAGTGCTCCGCGCCGACCGTGGACGAGTCCGCCAGAACGGAAAGCCCACCCGGACGCTCTACCGCTACAAGCTTCCAGCCGAGTGGCACATCGTTCCATAGCCGCGTCCTCGACTAGCGTCGATCCGCGCGGGTCTTCGGCGTGTTCTTGCGGTCTCGCTCGATGCCCGTCCGCGGCTTCCGGCGGAAGAGCCCGCCGAACAGCATCTGCTGCATCTGGTCCCCCATCGAGAAGCTCGTGAGCTCCGAGTCGGTGTCCTGCACCATGGCGCCGGAGCGCCGCTCCGCCGTGGACCAGTCCGCGCGGGCGTCGCGCGCCCGCTCAAACTCTTTCTCCAGCGTGTCCAGCGTCTCGTCCGAGCCGGCAGCGACGAGGTCGCGCAGGTGCTGCATCTCGGAGATGGCGGTGTCGGCCCAACGGACGATGTTCTCGCGGTTCGTCGCGCAGATGTCGCGGTACATCACCGGGCTTCCCGCGGCCAGGCGCGAGACGTCACGGAACCCGCCCGCCGTCAGCTGGCGCACGTCACGCCATGACGGGTCGGAGCTGACCGAACGCATCAAGGCGACGGACAGCAGGAATGGGAGGTGGCTGATGCCGGCCACGAATCCGTCGTGCTCGTGCGGATCCAGGAAGAGCGGCTCCGCGCCAAGCGCCGCAATCAGCCCCAGGACCGTCTGGACCGCCTCCTCGCTGGCGCTGACCAGCGGCGAAACGCACCACGTCGCATCTTTGAAGAGGTCGGCCTCGGCCGCCTCAGTGCTCTGCGCCTTGCCGGCCATGGGGTGCCCGCCGATGAAGTTCACCGTGCTCGGCAGGAGCTCCTGGGCCCACGCCATCACGCCGGCCTTGGTGCTGGCGGTATCGGTGACTACCACGCCCTGCTTGCCATGCTCCGCGATGACCTCGAACAGCTCTCGAACGGCCCCTACCGGCGTGGCGATGATGATCAGGTCGGCCCGCTCGACGGCTTTGGTCAGGTTCCAGTCGGTGCGGTCGACCGCACCGAGTTTCTTGGCGTAGTTCTGGACGTCGAGGCTCGTGTCAAAACCGGTCACCTCGATGACCGATTCCCGCTTGCCACTCTTGGTCGCCCAGCGTCGCAGCCCGAGCCCGATCGAGGATCCGATCAACCCCAGCCCGACGATCGAGACTCTCTGCATTGCGCGTCCTTCGTGTGGTTGGTGGAAGAAACCGTCCGTGATGGCGCCAAGTATAGCAAAGCTCCCGCGGTCTCGGTGCGCGGGCCGCCGGGTCGGAGCGAAACCGAGGCGACGTCGGGGCGGGTGCTACGCCTGGATGGCGACGACGTCGACGTTTCGGATCCAGCCGATCAACCCATCCTGTCGCTCAAACTGCATCCAGGTGACACCGCCCTCAGGCTGGGTCTTGCCCAGGAACTTCAACTCTGTCCCGGGGGGGAGCGCGGTCAGTGGCGTCGACGCTGTCGACGGCCCCGAACGGAAGTAAATGTTTGGCCCACTCGAGGCCCCGCCCGGAGCGACCCGGTGGGTGGCCTGCCACACCGGCGTCGGCGTTTGCGGCACTGCGGTCGGCTGCGTGGCCGCCTGGCCCGCTGCCTGGGGCGTGGCGTTGCCGGGTGTGGCCGCGGCGCTGACCTGGCTAACCGGGCTGGCGGCACCGGCAGCGGCCTGGCTGGGGATGAAGTCGCTCAGAAGGGGACCCATGCGCACGTAGATCCAGATGAACCCGGCGATGAGGATGAGGATGGTGACGAGCATACTGAAGCCGACCATCATCCCCGAGCGGCGCGAGTGCTGCCGCAGACGTGTCGTTAGCCCCGGCTCTACCATGGTGCCTCGGTGCGCCTATCAAGTCGCCGAATGGCGATACACGTCCAGTCCCACGGGGATTATACAACGCAAGGCTCCGGCCACCGGTCGACCAGACGGTTCGAGCCGACCGCTGGGGCCGGCTCGAACCGTCTGGTGGCGGGAAGGCCGGGATTCGAACCCGGGGAGCCCGTTTAAGGGGCTCAACCGCTTAGCAGGCGGCCCCATTCGACCACTCTGGCACCTTCCCTGGTCTGCGCGGCGGAGAGGGAGGGATTCGAACCCCCGGGGCTCATCACCCTGCTGTTTTCAAGACAGCCGCCTTAAGCCGCTCGGCCACCTCTCCGCGTGATGGCCAGGTCACTCTCACCGCAGAATTTCACCTGCGGAGTTCCCGCAACCCAGAGTGTAACCGCTGTGCCGGCTCCGAGCAACCCGGTCGCTGCCTGTCCCGGGCGTCGAATTGACACGATCCTGGTACGCCGCGACTGGGGTTGTTGTGCGTCTCGCACGGTGGCGGCCCTACACCGGGGACAGGGACCGGCCGACGTCACGCGATGGCCGGCGTGCTCCAACGGGGACGGTGCCGAGGAGGTGTCACGATGACGGAGTGGGTTCGGATCGGCTCACGGTTCATCAACCTGGCGAACGTGGTCGAGGTGCACCTGAACGAGCGGCCGCTACTCGCGCAGGTCTTCTACGCGGGAGGCGGGTCCGTAGACCTGCAGGAGGACGACGCCGAGTCCCTCCGTACCCTGCTGGACGAACGGGTCGTGCAGATTGCTGAGCCGCACCGTCGAATCATCGGCCCCGCGTCGTGACGCACCGCTCGCGCCGTCGCTCGAGTCGTCTCGGGTGACGGCGGACGTCGGTCCGCATTTGTGGCACAGGCCCCGTCGCTACAGCGCTGGCTGGCGTCCGATGACCTCCTGACCGCCCAGGTACGGCCGCAGCACTTGCGGCACCTCGAAGCTGCCGTCCTCACGCTGGTAGTTCTCCATGATCGCGATCAGCGTCCGCGGGAGCGCGAGCCCGGAGCCGTTCAGCGTGTGCGCGTATTGCGGGCGCTCACCCTCACCCGGACGGTACCGAATGCGCGCCCGACGCGCCTGGAAGTCCCGGAAGTTGGAGCACGACGAGACCTCGAGCCAGTCCTGGCTACCGGGCGCCCAGGCCTCCAGATCGAACTTCTTGGCCGCCTGAAAGGCCAGGTCGCCGGTGCACATCTGGATGACCCGGTAGGGCAGGTTCAGCCTCTGCAGCACGTCTTCGGCGTTGCCGAGCAGCGACTGCAGCTCGGCGTTGGATGTCTCCGGCTCCACGATCTTAACCATCTCCACCTTCTCGAACTGGTGGACGCGCTTGATGCCGCGCACGTCTCGCCCCGCCGACAACTGCTCGCGTCGGAAGCAGGTCGACTGCGCCACGTAGTTCCGAGGCAACGTGCCCGCTTCCAGGATCTCCTCGCGGTGGAGGTTCGTCACCGGCACCTCGGCGGTCGGGATGAGCCAGAGGTCCGACAGGCTGTCGGTGTAAAGGGCGTCGCCGAACTTGGGCAGGCTGCCTGTGCCGACGAGCGACTCGGGGCGGACGAGCATCGGAGGGTAGACCTCGAAGTAGCCGTGCTCTCGAGTGTGGAGCTCGAGCATCCAGGTCGCCAGCGCGCGTTGCAGACGTGCCATATCGCCGCGCAGGAAGTAGAAGCGCGAGCCGGCCACCTTCACCCCACGGGCGAAGTCGATCAGGCCGAGCTCCTCGGCCACCTCCCAGTGCGGCCGGACGGGGTAGGGGAACTCGCGCGGCTCGCTCCAGTGGCGGACGACCACGTTCGCCGACTCGTCCGGCCCGAGCGGCACGTCGGGATCGGGGAGGTTGGGCACCTGGAGGAGGAGCGACGTGAGGGCCGCATCCGTGGCGGACACCGCCGCGTCGAGTTGCTGGATCTGCTCGCCGACGGCGCGCATCTCGGCGATGCGAGCCTCGCGGTCCGTCCCGGCCGGCAGCCGGCTGATCGCCTTCGACCCCACGTTCCGCCGCGCTTTGAGCTCCTCCACCTCTGCCAGCATCGTCCGGCGACGCTCGTCGAGCACGAGGATTTCGTCGATCGGCGCCGGGGTGTTCAGCGTGGCGATCGCCTCGCGGACTTCGTCGGGGTGCTCACGGATCAGGCGCAGGTCGATCATCGTCCGCCCTCCAGGTGTCCAACCGCCGCAAATAAAACGACCCTACTCGGGTAGGGCCGAAGCGGGCGTCGTCGGCGGCTCGTCAGCCGCGCCCGCTCAGCCGCTAGCACTACTCGAACCGGCAGGATGCTCGATCCCTGGAATGAACTTTATCCAGCCGTCGCTCACCCGCGCGTTCAGGGCCCGCTGGATGGTGTAGTAGCGCCCAGGCCGTGGCTCGTATGGCTCGCGTCGCAGCGCCAGTCGCGCCTCGGTCAGCGTCTTGCCGCCCTTGCGGTGGTTGCAAGTGCGGCAGGCGCTGACCAGATTCTCCCACGTCTGCTGGCCGCCCCGCGAACGCGGGATGACGTGGTCGATCGTCAGGTCGATAGTACGGCTGCCGCAGTACTGGCAGGTGTACTCGTCGCGGATGAAGATCTCGCGTCGACACAGCTTGACCCGCGGTCGGGGCCGGCGGATCAGGTACACCAGGCGGATGACCGACGGTGCGTCGAACCGGCGGCTCGGCGAGGTGACGGCGACGTCGTATTCCTCGAGGATCTCCGCCTTGCCGCTCAGCACCAGGACGATGGCGCGGCGGATGTTGCAGACGTTCAACGGCTCGTAGTTGTGGTTCAGAACGAGGACGGGGTGGTGCCCGTTGAGGTGAACCGTATGGCTGGGTTGGTATTGTAGGTGGTCGTCCAACGTGCTGTGCCCCTACCTGCCGGTTCACGTCGCCGGGGATGCCAACGGCGCCCCTATGATAGCAAGGGGCACACCGGCGAACCAAGGCAACGAGCGCACCAGCGCCAGGGCGCCCGTCAGTCCGCTGCCACCGCCTCGGCGGATAGCACCCCGCGTAGCGCCTCCCCGGTGTAGGAGCGCCCCACCTCAACAACCTGCTCCGGGGTGCCCGCGGCCACGACCTCGCCGCCCGCGTTGCCACCGTCCGGGCCCAGATCGATGACCCAGTCGGCCGACTTGATCACGTCGAGATTGTGCTCGATGACCAGCACGGTGTTGCCGGCGTCCGTCAGTCGCTGGAGCACGCTCAACAGTCGCTCGATGTCCGCGAAGTGCAGGCCGGTCGTGGGTTCGTCCAGAATGTAGAGCGTCCGGCCGGTCGCGCGCCGGCTGAGCTCGGCGGAGAGTTTGATTCGCTGTGCCTCACCGCCCGATAGGGTCGTGGCCGGCTGGCCCAGATGGATATAGCCCATCCCGACGTCGAAGAGCGTCTGAAGCTTGTTGCGGATCGCCGGAATGTTCTCGAAGAACCCGACTCCCTCCTCGACCGTCATGTCCAGCACGTCGGCGATGCTCTTGCCGCGGTAGCGGACCTCGAGTGCCTCGCGGTTGTAGCGCTGGCCGTGGCATACCTCGCATGGCACGTAGACGTCCGGCAGGAACTGCATCTCGATCGCGATGATGCCCTCACCCTGGCACGCCTCACAGCGGCCGCCCTTGACGTTGAAGGAGAAGCGGCCGGGTTTGTACCCGCGCGCGCGGGCTTCGGGCAGCGACGCGAAGAGTTCGCGAATCGGAGTGAACGCACCGGTATACGTCGCCGGGTTGGAGCGTGGCGTTCGCCCGATGGGGCTCTGGTCGATGTCGATGACCTTGTCAAGGTACTCGATTCCGACGATCTCTCCAAAGCGACCGGCGCGATCCTTCGCGCGGTGCAGCACCTGGGCCAGACGCTTGTAGAGCGTGTCGATGATCAGCGTGCTCTTGCCCGAGCCCGACACGCCGGTCACGCAGACGAACGTGCCCAGCGGGATGTCGACGTCGATGCCCTTGAGGTTGTTCTCGATCGCCCCCCGGATGCCGAGTCGCTTACCGTTGCCGGGACGTCGCTGGCGCGGGATCTCTATCTTGCGGTGGCCGCTCAGGAACTGCCCGGTGAGCGAACCCGGCGTCCGCAGGATGTCGTCGATCGTGCCCTCGGCGATCACGTGTCCGCCGTGCTCGCCGGCGCCGGGACCGATGTCGATGATCCAGTCGGCGGCGCGCATCGTCTCCTCGTCGTGCTCCACGATGATGAGCGTGTTCCCGAGGTCGCGCAGCCGCAGCAGCGTTCGGATCAGCCGCTCGTTGTCGCGATGGTGCAGCCCGATGCTGGGCTCATCGAGGATGTAGAGCACCCCCATCAGCCGGCTGCCGATCTGGGTCGCCAGTCGAATCCGCTGCGCCTCGCCGCCCGAGAGGGACGCCGCGGCCCGGTCGAGCGTCAGGTAGTCGAGCCCCACGTCGACCAGGAAGCTCAGTCGCTCGCGGATCTCCTTGAGCACCTGGCGCGCGATCAGACGCTCCCGCGCGCCCAGAACCGGCTGCGGACGCGACTCGTCGGCCAGCAGTTGAAAGAAGTCGAGCGCGGTGGTCACCGCCATCCTGGAGACGTCGACGATCGAGCGCTCGCCGATGGTCACGGCGCGGCTCTCCGGCTTGAGGCGGGCCCCGCCGCAGGTGGGGCAGGGGCGAGCCGACATGTACTGCTCGATCTCGGCCCGCACGTAGTCCGACGACGTACTCTGGTAGCGCCGGCGCAGGTTCGGGATCACACCCTCGTAGTCGACCTGATAGGCGCGGGCTCGGCCGCTGCGCGAGCGGTACTCGACGGTGGCGCGCTCTCCCGCCCGTCCGTTCAGGATCAGGTCGCGGACGTCCGCTGAGAGGTCCCGAAACGGATGATCCATGCCGAAGCCATGCTTGATCGCCAGCGCGGTCAGGACCGCGTGGTACCAGGCGGTGCCGTCCCGGCCCACCTTGGACCATGGCGCGATCGCTCCGCCGGACAGCGTGCGGTCCGGATCGGGGGCGATCAACTCTGGATCGAACTCCATGCGCACGCCGAGGCCATCGCAGTCCGGGCACGCGCCGTGGGGACTGTTGAACGAGAAGCTGCGCGGCTCGAGCTCGCTGAAGCTGGTGCCGCAATGAGCGCAGGCGAAGCGCTCGGAAAAGAGGATCTCGTCACCGTCGATGATCGACGCGGTCGCCACGCCGCCGCCGAGCTTCAATGCGGTCTCGAGTGAGTCGATCAGGCGGATCCGCGCCGCGTGCTGATCGTCCTCGCTCTCGTGGCGCACGACGAAGCGATCGACCACGACCTCGATGGTGTGCCGCTTGTAGCGCTCGAGCGCGACCGTGTCTTCGACCTCGCGGACCTGGCCGTCGACCCGGACGCGGGCGAAGCCGCCGCGACGCACCTCATCCAGCACACCCTGGTGCTCGCCCTTGCGGTCCTTGATCAGCGCGGCTAGGATCAGCAGCCGTGTTCCCTCGGGCAGCGCCTGGACCTGCTCTGCCATCTGCTGGACAGACTGCTGAGTGATAGGCCGCCCGCATTGCGGGCAGTGCGGATGGCCGATCCGGGCGAACAGGAGCCGGAGGTGATCGTAGATCTCGGTGACGGTGCCGACTGTCGAGCGGGGGTTGCGGCTGGCGCTCTTCTGGTCGATGGAGATTGCCGGCGAGAGACCCTCGATCAGATCGACGTCCGGCTTCTCCATCAGCCCCAGGAACTGCCGCGCGTAGGCGGAGAGCGACTCCACGTAGCGTCGCTGCCCCTCGGCATAGATCGTGTCGAAAGCGAGGCTCGACTTTCCGGAGCCGGATAGCCCGGTGATGACTACCATCTTGTCGCGCGGGATCTCGACATCGATGTTCTTGAGGTTGTGCTCGCGCGCCCCGCGCACGACGATCTTCTCGACGGCCATGGCGACTCCGTGCTGCGCTGCAGGTGCGAACGTTCGACCGCAGACCGCTATTCTACCAGGGTCGAACACCTGTTTGGAACCTGTCCTCCCGTGCAGGCAGCGGCGCGCCGGGCCGGGTTGACCGCCCGACGCCCGGGTGAGTTCCCGGCGGCGCTGGTCGACCAGGGAGCGTGGGACCGGGTGGATCGAACCTCGACCGCGGCCCCTGGCCCCAGGATCCATTGGGATTCTCCGCGATGGACCGAGGAAAACTGGGACCGTCGGGTCGTCGGGCACCCGCCAGGGAGTTGATACAATCGCACCAGTGGGAGGAAACGGGTCCGCGGGTTAATGGAGCCAATCGAGGCGGTCAAGACCGAGCCGACCCAGGAGCCAGGTCGCGGCGTTGACATGCCCGACGGGGAGTCACCTCCTGCCCTGTCGGTCGTCATCCCGGCCTACAACGAGGCCGACCGGCTGCCGGCTACGCTCACTGCGGTCATCGAGTTCTTGCGCACCCGCGACTACTCCTGGGAGATTATTGTGGCAGACGACGGAAGCGAGGACGCCACACCCGCCATCGCTAGCGCGGCCGCGCTGGCGCCGACGGTGCGACACCTGCGCCTGCCGCATCGGGGGAAGGCCGCCACCGTCCGCGACGGTGTCCTGGCGGCCGAAGGCGATGTCGTCGTGTTCACCGATGCCGATCTCTCAACTCCCATCGCGTACGTCGACCGAGTCCGAGACCTGATCGCGTCGGGCTGGGAAGTCGTGATCGGGACTCGCGAGGGTGCCGGGGCCCGTCGGCTCGGGGAGCCGTTCTACCGCCACCTGATGGGCCGCGCCTACAACTACGCGGTGCGGCTGCTGGTCGTCCGCGGAATCAGTGACACCCAATGCGGCTTCAAAGCCTTTCGCCGTCAGGTGGCGCGTGACCTGTTCACGCGTTCCCGCCTCTACCGCGACACGTCCGGCGCGCTGCGCGGCCCCCTTGTCACCGGATTCGACGTCGAGATCCTCTTTTTGGCGCGCAAGGGGCGCTATCGGATGTGCGAGCTCCCCGTCACCTGGCACCACGTCGCGGGCAGCAAGGTCCGTCCCGGGCTCGACGCGCTGCTGATGCTGCGGGACGTGCTGAACGTGCGTGTCAATGATCTTCGCCGTCGATACTCCACCGAGACGCGGGCGGACGCGGGCTGCGCGGAGAGAGGCGTGTGATGCGAGGAAACCTGCGTGAGTTCTCCGTCGCCGATCTCATGCAGCTCTACCAGATCGCGGTCAAGAGCGGCACGATCACCGTTCATGGCGAATCCGGCAGCCACCTTATCTACTTCGATCGCGGGCACGTCAGCGGCGTAGGCGCGGAGGACTGGAGCCTGGTCGGCGAGCTGCGGAGTATCGAATGGTTGAGCCCAGACGTGCGCCGACAGGTCGACCTGATGGACGCCAACGACAGCTACGTTGGTCTAAGCCTGATCGCGCGGGCGCTGCTCACGCCGCTGGCCTGGGACCGGTTCGTCGAGCGGCAGATCGAGGAGCTGATCTACCCGATGCTCCTCTGGCGTGAAGGCGCCTTCATCGCCGAGGTGGACGTCATTCCCAAGGTTGCGCCGCTCCGATTCAATCAGTCGCCGCAGCAGTTGATCCTCAACGGTGCGCGCTGGGAGGAGGAGGTCTACCGCGCGGGTCGCGACGGGTTCGGCCGCAACACGGTTTGGCGGCGCTCATCGGAGGTAATGGTGGACACCGAGGAGGACGCGCTGTTCCTCGACTTGCTCGATCGGCCCCGCAGTATCGCCGATCTGGCCGCGGCCGCGGGCGTGGGCGTCCTCATGGCGACGGCATGTGTGCAGCGGCTGGAAGGTAACGGCCTGGTGGCTCCGGGCCAGGCGTCGTCCGTGAATTGGACCCTCGCGGCGCGTGCCGGCGTCTAGCGCTCGGCGATCTCCTCGACGATCCGGCCGACCAGTCGATTGGCGAGCATGGTCGGTAGGCCCACGGCCGCGGCCACGGCGGACTTCATCCGGCGGTCGTATCCCATGCAGTCCATGACGATGAGATCGACGTCCCGGCTCGCGAGCTCACGCGCGCGCATTGCCAGCACCGACGACTCAGTGTAGGGCGAGGCTACGGCACAGGCGATCGAACGCGTCGCGGTCGCCCACTTCCGGGACATCAGCGAGCCCTGGCCGCGATGCGGCATGAGGACGCCGAGGACTCCGGCCGGCAAGAGCGCGTCCACCGTCCCGCGGAGCAGTCGATCCGGGAAGATAATCGGGACGC
>Ga0307374_10011512_pt1 | contig 12570 bp, 8 predicted proteins | sample OX3MG_FD_202532 | JGI IMG/M metagenome (GOLD analysis project Ga0307374, IMG submission 202532) | Soil microbial communities from Risofladan, Vaasa, Finland - OX-3 | ecosystem: Environmental > Terrestrial > Soil > Coastal area > Acid sulfate soil | place: Finland: Risofladan, Vaasa | collected...
TCACGCTGGCGACGCATCCCGAGGGCCGCGAAAATCTTCTCGCCAGCCGGTACATCCGCTACGGCAGTTCGCCGCGCGGCGCGCAGACATTGATCCTCGGCGGCAAGGTGCGCGCACTGCTGGACGGGCGCTTCAACGTCAGCCTGGAGGATGTTCGCGCGCTGCTGCTGCCCGCCCTGCGCCATCGCATCATCCTGAACTTTGAAGCGCAGGCGGATGGCCGGGCAACCGACGACCTGCTGGAAGAAATCGCCGGCAAGATCGGCTGAAACCGCAGGCCGCGAATTGTGAAACGGAAAATGCGTCATGGCGGCGCGTTGTGCGTGATGCGGGGAGCCGCCCTTTCGCGTTTGGCCCGATGGTTATGAATTCTCCACCACTCTTGCTCGACCGCGAGTTCCTGAAAACGCTCGAAGACGTCACGCTGCTGTGCCGCACCAACCTGGCCGGCACCGTGGGTCCCGAGCACCGCTCCCGCGCGCGCGGGCCGGGAATGGAGTTCGCCGATTACCGCCGCTATACCTCCGGCGATGATCCTCGCTCGCTCGATTGGAGCGCGTATCTCCGCCTCGGGAAATTGTTTCTGAAGATTTACGAGACCGAGCAGCACATCCCCGTGCGCATCCTGCTGGATCGCAGCGAATCGATGGATTGCGAAACCTCGGGAGAATCGAAATTCCTGTACGCGCAGCGCCTTGCGGCCACGTTTGCCTATCTGGCCCTGCTGCATCTGGACACCGCCGCGGTGATTCCGTTCGCGGACCGGATGAACAAACCCCTTGTCGTTTCCGGCGGGCGCGAGCGCCTGTGGCCGGTGCTGCGGTTCCTGAGCGAGCAATCGTGCGGGGGCGGCACCAACCTGTTTGGCTCGGTCAAGGAATTCCTGGGAAATTTCACTTCCCGGGGAATCGTGATCCTGATTTCCGATTTCTTCGATGAGCAGGGAAGCAGGCGGGCCGTCGAAATGTTGCGTTCGGCGGGACACGATTTCGTGCTGGTGCAGGTGCACAGCGCAGAAGAGCAGCGGCCCACCGCCTCCGGGGAACTCGTTTTGCAGGATGCCGAAACCGGTGCACAGCGCGTCGTGGAGTGCTCGCCGCAAAGCACGGAGCTGTACGAGCGCGGATTTTTGGAATTTTCGGCACGCTTGCGGCAGCTTGCGCTGCGCAATGGCGGAAGGTACGCGCGGGCGGTAACCGGCATTCCCTATCAGGAATTCGTGCTGCGGAGCCTGCGCAGCGGACAGGTGCTGGCATGAACTGGCTGGCGCTGAGCCCGCTGGAAGTGGCCGCAGCGTGGGCTGTGCTGTCCGCGGCGGCGCTATGGATCTATCTGCACCAGCGGCGCCCGCAATACCGGAAAGTGTCTACGCTGCGTTTCTGGGCCAGCGCGCAGCCCGTGTCGCAGCCGCGCCGCCGGAAACTTCGCGAACCCTGGGCGGTTGTGGCGCAGGTTTTCTTTTTGCTGTTGCTGCTGCTGGCGTTGGGGAATCCCCGGTGGGGCGTCACGCTGCAGGGGCGCAGAGCGGTGATTGTACTGGATACTTCGATCTGGTCGCAAGCGCACCCCGCGGGCGAAGCGGCATGGATTGGCCGGGAACGCGTGGAAGCGGTGCGCGTGCTGGACGCGCTGCCGGCGCGCGACCCGGTGTTGCTGTTGACGGCGGAGCCGGATGCGCCGCCGATTTTGCCGTTTACGACGGATCGGAGAGCGCTGCGCCGCGCGATTGCCGCTGCGCAACCCTCCAGCGTTGCCGCGGATATTCCGCGCGCCCTGGAAATGGGGAAGGCGGCGCTGGCGGGTTCGCAACGCGGTCTGCTGGTATATGTGGGGCCCGGAATGGTGGATGCGGAGCAGGCGCGCAGCCTGGAGGAGTTCCGCGCGGCGCTCAAAAAACCCGGTGAAGATAGCGCCGAGCCGCAGTTTCTCATGCGGCTCGTGAATGGCGGCGCGGACATTCAGGACCGCGGCATCACGCAGCTTGCCCTGCGGCGGGACGCGGCGCAGCCCGATCGCTGGCACGCGCTCGCGCAGTTGAAAAATTACAGCGCTTCTAGGGCGGACGTTGTGCTGAAGTTCTCCGTGAATGGCCAGCCGCTCGGACAAAGAGACGTGGCGCTGGCTCCCTACGAACTGGCCAATACACAAAACGAATTTGTCTGGGACAAGGGCGGCTTCCTGCAGGCGGAAATCAGTACGCCTGACGCTCTGGAAGCGGATAACCGCGCCGCCGTCAGCCTGCCGGCATTCCGCGCGGCGCGCGTAGCCGTATTTACAGGAAAAAATTCACCGTTCGCGGCGGATCTGCTGAGCGTGCTTTCGGGCAATCCCTATGTACGAGTGCAGATCGTGCCTCCGGGAACGACCCCGGACGTTGCTCCGGACGTGGCCATATATCAAGATCAAGGTGCGAATGTGCCCGCGCAGTCATCCTACAATTCCATATATTTTCTTAGCGGGCCATCCACGATGGCGCCGCATTCCTTTCGCGTAACGCGGTGGAACGCGCAACACCCGGTGACGAAGTGGATTCGCACGCATGACGTCAGCGTGCGCAATTCGGCGAAACTCACCGTGTTGCCTGCCGATACCATATTGGCCTACGCGGAAGGAAATCCTCCGTCGCCGCTCATACTCGCCCGGATACAAAATGGACACAGGCTCGTGATCGTCGGATTCGATCCACGCAACTCAAATTTCCCGCTGGAACCGGCCTTTCCGCTGTTCATGGCGGGAAGCATGGAATGGTTGACGCATTCGGTGGAAGATGCGGCAGCCTCGGCATCCACCGGCGAACTGGACTTGCCCCGCCCTGTCACGCGCATTGTTGCTCCATCCGGCAGGGAAGTGCCGTTTGTGCGCCTGGGCGGAGACATTCGATTGATCGCGCAGGAAACGGGAATCTATCGCGTCAGCGCGCCTGGCGGGGAAACGCATATCGCCATCAACCCTCCGCCATTGCCGGCACAGCGCATGCTGGCGACTCCCGCGGAGCAGGCCGGCGTGGAAACGGAACCGCTGCAGGGACAGACGTGGGAGCTGTGGCGATGGCTGGCGCTTTTGGCCATCGTGGCGCTGTGGCTTGAGTGGTGGCTCTATTATTCCGCGCGGGCGCGCCAGCGAACCGGGCAGGGCCGGGAATTGCCTGTGAATGGCGCGCGGCCAAGATTCGTTCGAGATGCAGAAGAGCCGGAGGAATCCGAACTCCGCAATCCGAATTTCGTGGCTTAGGTGGCTGCGTGACATTTGACCAACCCATATTTCTGCTGCTGCTCGCGTTGCTGCCCGTCCTTTGGATCTGGATGCGCCGTGCGCCGGGGGCATCCAGGCTGTGCCTGGCGCTGAAATGCGCGGCTTTCGCCGCGATGGCGATTGCGCTGGCCGGTCCCTGGGCCGCGATGCGCGTGGAAAAACTTTCCGTCACCGTGCTGATGGATACTTCGGCCAGCATGCCCCGCGAATCGCTGCGGCATGGGGAGGCCATGCTGCGCGACCTGGTTCGAAAAAATTCGGGCGCGACTTTGCGGCTGATCACCTTCGCGGAACATCCCCGGCTTCGCGCCGTTCCCCAGCGGGCCAATCAGGTCAGCATTCCTCTGGGAATTGATCCCCGGGAGGGCATGGCCACGAATCTGGAAGACGCATTGCAACTGGCCCTCAGCACGTTTCCTGCGGAGGGCGCGCGGCGCGTTCTGCTGATCAGCGACGGCAATGAAAATCGCGGGCATGCGCTCACCGAAGCGCTCCGCGCCAGGGAGCGCGGCGTGGCGGTGTACACGGCGCCGGCGGGCGGCACCGCGCCTTTGCCCGTCCGTGTGGAAAGCATCGCTTTTCCGCAGAACGTTTTTTCAGGGGAACATTTCACGGTGTCCCTGCATCTGGACAGCGGCGCGGGCCTGCAGGCGCGGGTCTGGATGACCTCGCAGGGCCGGGAGATCGGGTCCGCCACCGCGGACCTGCGCGCGGGCGGCAACGCGGTGGATGTGGAAGCGCAAATATCGCAGAGCGGCGTCCGCGTGATACAAGCGCACATATCGAGCGGCGGTGTCGCGCAGACATTGGTATCGGAAGCGGTCACGGTGCGCAGGCCACGCGTGCTCTACGTCGCGGGCGGCAACGAAACGTCCGCCCCGCTGCTGGATACGCTGCAGCGCGCGGACGTGGATGTGGAAAAAGTGACGGCGTTCCCGACAAAACCTTCCGCGAAGCAGTGGGATGCAGTGTTGCTGGACAACTATCCCGATCACGAACTTTCCGCCGACGAGAGTTTGGCGATCGAGAGATACGTCTATGCCGGCGGAGGACTGATCTTCATCGCCGGCGACAGCAATGCCAGTCTTGCGCGGGAACCAAAGACGCCATTTCAGAAAATGCTTCCGGTCCGCGCCGCACTTCCGCCGGAAAGGCCTACCGCGGTGATCCTGGTCCTGGATAAATCCGGGAGCATGAGCGGTCCGAAAATCGAAATGGCCCGCGAAGCGGCGCGCTCCAGCATCCAGACGCTGCGCCCGATCGACAGGATGGGCGTGATTTCCTTCGACGAATCAGTGAACTGGGTCATTCCTCTTGGACCCGCCGGATCGCTCGAGGAAAAGAGCAACCGGATCAGCCAGATCATGCCCAGCGGCGGCACCAAAATTTATCAGGCGGTGGAGACGGCCTTTGACGCCATCGTGAAGGAAAAGGCCAGCCACAAACACATCATCTTGCTTACCGACGGCGTTTCCACTCCGGGCACGCAGGAGGATTTTCCGAAGCTCGAGCGCGAGGCCCTTGCCAGGCACGTTACCATTTCCACCATCGGCGTGGGCGATTACGTCAACCGCGACCTGCTCAACGAGCTGGCGCATCAGACGAAAGGGAAATCGCATTTCGTCGGGAATGCGGCGTCCATCCCGCAAATTATCAACGCCGAAGTGAAGTCCACCCAGGATCTGGCGATTCAGGAGCGTCCCGTGCGCGCCGCGCTCGTGCGCCCGGTGGAATTTATCGATGGCATCGATTTCACAAAGGCGCCGCGCTTGCGCGGGTTCGTCCAGGCGGAGGCCCGGGAAGGCTCGGAAACCATCCTGCGCGTGGATGGCAAGAAACCCCTGCTGGTGCGCTGGCACTATGGCCTGGGCCGCGTGATCGCCTTCCTCTCCGATGCCAAGAGCCGCTGGGCGGCGCCTTGGGTCCGCTGGGACTCGTTTGGGACCTTGTGGCCGCAAATGGTGCGCGACGTTTCCCATCGTGATCGCACCGTGCGCGCAGGCGTGCGCCCCGGAACCCGCCCGGGCGAAGCGATCGTGTATTACGACGTGCCGGTGGACACGGGCGATCCCGCGGGCGCAGCGCTCCAGAACGCCGCCGCGCCGCGCATTCTGGTGGAGGCGCCCGGTCAGGCGCCCCGCGCGATTGCCCTGGAACTCACCGCGCCGGGACATTACCAGGCGCGCATTTCGGACGATCAGGCGGGCCTTTATCGAATTGTTTCGGGTAGCTCGGAGATGGCCCTGCCCGAGGCCGCGCTTTATCGCGAATCGGATGAAACCAAACCTCAGGCGGTCAATACCGCCCTGCTGGCCGAAATCAGCCGCGTGACGGGCGGGCGAATGCATCCCTCCATCGAGCAGCTGCTGACCGACAAGGGCAGCCTGGTGCGGCAGCGAACACCGCTGTGGCCTTACTGGCTGGTTCTTGCGTTGCTGTTGAATTTTCTGGAAGTAGCGCTGCGCAAGGGATTTTTTCAGCGCGTTTTATCTTTTGTGTTCCGGTTGCGCCGGCAATCTCCGGATCGCTGGGGCCGCCAGACGGCGTAGAAAGCAGCGCTAGGCGTCGAGCGCGTCGGGCGCGGCGCCGGCGGGAAGCTCGATCGTGTATTTCGTGCGCAGCTTTTCGCGATGCTGCGCCAGCGCCAGGTCGATCAATCGGCCGAGCAGTTCGCGGTAGGGCAGACCGGAAGCTTCCCAGAGCTTGGGGTACATACTGATGGACGTGAAGCCGGGAATCGTGTTGATCTCATTCAAAAAGATGCGGCCGGTGCGGTGTTCCAGGAAAAAATCCACGCGCGCCATTCCCAGGCATTCCAAAGCGCGGAAGGCGCGGAGGGCGTATTCCTGAAAGCGTTTGACCTGCGCGCGGGTGAGTTTCGCGGGAATCATCAGGCGCGTGCCTACCTCCAGATATTTTGCCGCATAGTCGTAGAATTCGCGGTGCGGCACGATTTCGCCGGGAATGGAGGCTTTCGGATCTTCGTTGCCGAGGACGGAAACTTCGATTTCGCGGCCGCGGATGGCGCGCTCGACAAGGATTTTTTGCGCGAACTGGCCGGCGATGTCCATCGCGGCGGCAAGTTCCCCGGCGTCATGCGCCTTGGTCATGCCCACCGAGCTGCCCAGCGTGGCCGGCTTCACAAAAACGGGGAAGCGGAACTTTTTGCGGATCGCGCGAAGCACTTTCGCGCGCGATTTTTCCCACTCGGTCCGCGGGATGGCCAGAAAATCGCCGACCGGCAGCTTGGCCTGCAGCCACAGCCGCTTGGTCATGTCCTTGTCAATGCCGACCGCCGAACCCACCACGCCCGAACCGACATAGGGAAGCCCGGCAAGTTCGAGCAGGCCCTGCACTGTGCCGTCCTCGCCAAACGTGCCGTGCAACACGGGGAATACGACGTCCACGCGCAGATTATTCGCACCGGACGCGCCGCCGACCGGCACCAGCGCCGCCACATTCGGATCGGCGGACAGCATCACGCCTTTGCCCGCACGCAGCACTTCGCTCAATGTTTTGGAACTTTGATTCGCAGCGGGCGGCAGCATCTTGTTTGCCGCGGGGCCGGTGAGCCACCGGCCGTCCTTGGTGATTCCGATGGGAACGGTTTCGTATTTTTTCGGGTCCAGCGCCTGCATTACCGACGCCGCTGAAATCAGCGAAACTTCGTGTTCGCCCGAACGTCCGCCAAACAGGATTCCTACGCGCAGCTTTTTGTTTTCCATGGTCATAAGTTATGCGGCCTGTTCACGGCACCGGTGCCAAAAAGCACGTAGCGCCGCAATTTGCAGCTACAAAATCTTTTTGCCCAGTCCGGAGAGCACCATTTCGACGCCGAGCAGGGCCGTCTGATTGTGCAGGTCGATCACCGGATTAATCTCCACGACTTCCAGCGAGACCATGGCTTCGCTGTCCGCGATCATTTCCATGGCCAGATGCGCTTCGCGGTACGTCACGCCGCCGCGCACGGGCGTGCCCACTCCCGGGGCGTCATCGGGGTCCACAAAATCCATATCCAGGCTGACGGCCGCGCCGTCGGTATCGTCGGTGACGAAGCGCAACGCTTCGCTCATCACGTCGCGCATGCCGCGCTCGTCAATATCGCGCATGGTGAAAACGTGAACGCCCGATTCTTTGATCAGGCGGCGCTCCTTGGGGTCCAGATCGCGCACGCCCACCAAGGCAACGTTTCGCGGCTCGACCTTCGGTTTGTAGCCCAGCAATTCCACCAGTTCCGGCGCGCCGTAGCCGATAATCGCCGCCAGCGGCATCCCGTGAATGTTGCCCGAGGGAGAGCTTTCCGGCGTGTTCATGTCGCCGTGGGCATCGAGCCACAGGTAGCCGATGCGCTTGGATTGCCCGCGAAAGTAATGCGACACTCCCGAGCACGATCCCACCGCGATCGAGTGGTCCCCGCCCAGCACGAGCGGCAGAAAACCTTCCGCGAGCGCCCGTTCGGTGATTCCCGCCAGGCCGCGGCAGGACTCGGCGATTTCATTCAGGTATTTGGCGCGCTTCTCGCCGTAGTGCTGTTCTTCGGGCTGCCGCACGGCAATGTTGCCAATGTCCTCGACCGTGTGGCCCAGCGCCTTCAAGCGCGCCTGCAGGCCCGCGACGCGCAGCGCCGAGGGACCCATGTCCACTCCGCGTCGGCTCTGGCCCAGGTCCATCGGAACGCCGATGATGCGAATTTTTTGTGCCATGTTTGCAATCCGGTCCGGCTCGCCTCTCAATGCCGCAAGCAGCGAGCCCTCGGGCGCGGGCTACGCAGGTAGCCCGGCGAACTAAGGATAGACTCTATAAATCATCCGGGGAAAGGGAATCACTTCGCGAATGTGCTCAGTTCCGCAAATCCAGGCCACCGTGCGTTCCAGGCCCAATCCGAAGCCCGCATGGGGCACGGCGCCGTAACGCCGCAGGTCCAGATACCAGCTGAACGCATCTTCGGGGAGGTTATTTTCGCGCAACCGCTTCAGGAGCAAGTCATAATCGGCAACGCGTTCTCCGCCGCCGATGATTTCGCCGTAGCCTTCGGGCGCGAGCATGTCGAATCCCAAAGCCAGCTCGGGGCGGTCGGCATCCGGCTGCATGTAGAACGCTTTGATGGCCGCCGGATAGCGATGCACCATCACGGGACGGTCATACGCGCTGGAAAGAATCGTTTCCTCGTCGCCGCCGAAGTCGTCTCCCCACTGGATGGGATTTCCATGCTGCTGGAGGACCTCGATGGCTTCATCGTAGGTGATGCGGGGAAACGGGGCCGAAATATTGGCGAGTTTGGAAGTGTCGCGTCCTATCGTTTCCAGTTCCCGCGCGCGATTTTTCAGGCACGACTGCACGACGTGGCTGACTAGGCCTTCGCCCAGCGCCATCATGTCTTCCAGGTGCGCGAAGGCCGCTTCCGGCTCCAGCATCCAGAACTCGGTGAGGTGGCGCCGCGTTTTCGATTTCTCCGCGCGAAACGTGGGACCGAACGTGTACACCTTGCCGAGCGCCATGGCGGTGGCTTCGACGTACAGCTGGCCGGACTGCGTCAGGTAGGCTTTTTCGTCGTCAATGTACTGCACTTCGAACAGAGTGGTGGTGCCTTCGCAGGCGGCCGGAGTGAAGATGGGCGCTTCGGTGAGGATGTAGCCCTGCGCATCCATGTATTCGTGCGCGGCGCGAACCGCCTGGGCGCGGATGCGCAAGATGGCCGCCTGCCGCGGCGTGCGAATCCACAGGTGCCGGTGGTCCAGCAGGAAATCGACGCCGTGCTCTTTGAGCTGGATGGGGTAGGGGGTGTCGTCCGGAACGCGCTGCACCACTTCGACGGCCGTGAGCTGAATTTCGAACCCGCCGGGGGCGCGCTTATCGGCGTGAATTTTTCCCGTGACGATCACGCTGGATTCCTGCGTCAGCCCGCGCAGAGCCCCGAAGGCTGCGGGCTGGTCCTTGAGCGATACCACGCCCTGAATCGTTCCCGTACCATCGCGGAAAATGGGGAAGAGCAGTTTTCCCGCTTCGCGCATGTTGTAAAGCCAGCCGCGCAGCGTGACTTCCTGGCCGTCGTGCTGCCCGACATCCTGAATGGTTACGACCGGCATGAAATTGGGGATTCTCCCTCAGGCAATGTTTACAGTCTAGGTCTTGGCCCTGGCCAGGGCCTGCTCGAATTGATCGAATACCGACCGCACGCCCTGCAGCGTTTCGGCGAACGCCAGGATCTCGCCGGATCCTGCGGCCACGGAAGGTTCCTTCAGTTCCAGGACCAAGGGGGCCTCGGGCGGCAAAGCAGCCAGTGTGGCGTCCCAGTCGATGTTTCCCTGGTATGGCAGCAGATGGTCGTCGCGTTCGCCGTGATTGTCGTGAATGTGCGTGGTGACGACGAGGTCGTGCGCCGCCTCCAGCGCCTCCCCCAGGCCGCCCTCGATGTTCGCGTGCCCGGTGTCGAAGCACAACTTCACGCTGCTGAGCCGCGTATGTTCAAGAAAATGTTTCAGATTCACCGGAGTCGCCATTTCGCCCGGGGTGTTTTCCAGCGCCAGGGTAATGCCGCGGTGGCGCGCGAACAGGGACAGATGCTCGAGGGAACTGAAGGTCGCATCCCAGCGGCGCTCGTCGGAAACGTCGCGCGGGCGCGCCACGTGCTGCACGCAGTAGCGGAACGGCACATATTCCACTAGGTCCAGCGCGCGCTTGATTTCGTCGACCGCTTCCTGGCGCCGCAGCCGTTCGGGATCGGAAATGGAAAGCGGGGCGCCGCTTTCGCGCGAAAGATGGAAATCGCGCGTGGTTGGCGAATGGATGGAGTTCAATGTCAGGTTGTTACCCGCAAGCCAGGAAGCCAGTTCGCGCGCTTCTTCGGCCGAGCGGTAATCGAAATGCCCGCGCGAGCAAAACAGTTCGATCGCGGAAACGCCCGCGCCTGCCGCTTCACCCACCAGCGCGGCCGTCAGTTTCCTATTTACGAAAAGATATGTGGAGAGAACGCGTTGCATCGTCACGATATCCGGGCTCTGGGCCTCAAAGTCATTTCGACTTTATGCGAACCGCGGAAGCGCGTCAAGGCAAGGGCCGTCGCATGGCATAAGGATTTAAAATTCATTCCAGCAGGCGAATGCGTGCGCGCCGCGGTGGGATTAATCTTCGGCTTCCCTGAGGAATTCCGGTTCCGGCGGGCCGGGAATCAATCCGGCGTCCACGCCGCGCTTCAGGAATTCATGGACGGCCTGGCGGCCACGATCGCCGTAGCCGAGCGTCCATTTGTTCACATACATGGCGATGAATTTGTCGGCGAGTTCGGGATCCATGTCGCGCGCGAACTGCATCGCGTAGTTGACCGCCGCCTCGCGATGTTCCAGGGCGTAGGACACGCTGTCGTGGATGGCGCGTCCCACCTGCAGGCCCACCTTCGGGCCAAGGGCGCGGCGCACGGCATTGCCGCCGAGCGGCAATGGGAGTCCGGTCTGTTCGAGCCACCACTGTCCCAGGTCGACCACGCGGTGCAACCCCATCTGGGGAAAAAACAGCTGCCCTTCGTGAATCAATAAGCCGGCGTCCACCACCGAGTTCTTCACGGCGTCCAGAATCTGGTCAAATCCCATGACAACGGGTTCGAATTGCGGCTCGTACAGTTTGAGCGTCAGGTAGGCGGAGGTGCGCAGGCCCGGCACGCCAACCCTGCACTTTGCCAGGTCCTTGCGCTTGAGCGGACGCTGCGAAACCACGATGGGGCCGTAGCCTTCGCCAAAACTCGCTCCGCAATCCAGCAGCACGTATTTATCGCGCAAAAAGGGATATGCCGCGAAGCTGAACGCCGTAACATCATAGACTTCCTGCAACGCCGCCTGGTTCAGCGTTTCGATGTCGCCCAGGACATGCGAGAACTTCAAGCCGGGGGAACGCACCTTCTGCGTTGCCAGGCCATAGAACATGAAGGCATCGTCGGAATCCGGCGAATGCGCCAGTTTGATCTCAATGGTCTTTCCGGTAGCAGCTTTTGTAGACATTGCTTTTGGCACATCTCCCTTGTCGATGCGTTCTCGGAACCCGGGCAATCACTGAACTTTGACAGGTTTTCCGCTGCCTGCCGGGGACACGTGGCGTAAGGCGGAACCCGCACCCGTAGAGTCAATCCGGCCTGCTCGTCTGCCAGTTACACTGGAGTCAGAGAAAAACCGGTGTCACACTCGTGCCACAGGCGTCACAGAGAGGACCATTGGAGGCGGACTCCACGTCTGTGAAATCCGCGCTTTCAAGCACAAAAGATTAGCACACTCCGACCCGCCCGACAATTCCGCCGCCTCCGGCGCGGCCCGCGGCTACATGTTGGCTGCAATCCGCGCGATCGCGGTATCAAAAGACACTTTCCCATCCAGGTAGGGTTTCCAGTAGAGGTCCAGCATGGCGCGAAAACGCTCCCACGATCCGGAATAAAGCCCGAAACGCGTGGCATAGGGTTGATAGCCGGCCGAATCGCTACCCTGCTGGCGCGCCATCGCGTTGAAATTGATGTCGCGGCGAACCATCTCACCGGTAGTGTAGAAAAGCAAGGCGTGCCAGAGGTCGCGCGGTATGGGCTTGTCGCGGTGGTTAAACTCCCGGGCAATGGCATCGGTCACCGCGCCGGCCAGGGCGTGCGAAGATTCATGGAACAGCACTTCGAATGCATAAATGTTCTGATTGCGCGCATCGTGGCTGGAGATCGTGACGTGCGTGGGATCGAGCGACGTATAGGCCCCGTATGGGCCTGCATACCAGACTACATCCACGCGCAAACGATTGGTCGGCCAAGGCCTCTGGTAGATGTCCGCAAGCTGCCCGGAAAGCTCCACGCCCCATTGCCGGATCATCGGAGCGACTCGGGCAATCCATTCGCGATTTTCGCGATCCTGTTCCGGCCACCAGTGTTCCCGGTAGACGGGCGCGGCGCTTTCCAGGGCCTCGATCAAGTCCTGGGGCAGCCCCGACTTGCAACTGGGAGATGTTTTCCCCTCCAGATCGGGGCAGGCTTCCATTTCGGAAAGGCTGTTATTGATGTTGACCATGTCGCTGTTGAGCAGCAAGTCCCGCTTGGCCAGGTCTTTCCGGTAAAACGCTACAGCATCCTGCCATGCCTGGATTTGCTTGGCGGGAAAATCCAGCAGGGAAACGATGGGTTCATTCGGAGGAGCCGCCCCTCGGCTGCTGTCCGTGGAGGAGGAATCGCCGTTCATCAATCTGGCCTGCAGATAAAGGAAATGATGCAGATTCACCCAAAAACCGCTGTGAAATTCAAAGACGGGGAGCGGGAAGTCCGTGTCCGAGGTTTGCTGCGCTGCCGGAGGATTGGCGCGA
>Ga0307374_10011513_pt1 | contig 12569 bp, 12 predicted proteins | sample OX3MG_FD_202532 | JGI IMG/M metagenome (GOLD analysis project Ga0307374, IMG submission 202532) | Soil microbial communities from Risofladan, Vaasa, Finland - OX-3 | ecosystem: Environmental > Terrestrial > Soil > Coastal area > Acid sulfate soil | place: Finland: Risofladan, Vaasa | collected...
TGCGCGCGCTGATCGAGGGCCATCCCGATCTCGCCGGCAAGGCCGCGCGCGAGGGCAAGCTCACCGCCGATTCCACCGCCGAGCAGGCGGCCGCCGGCCTCGACCGGTTGAGCGAAGCGGAATTCACCGCCTTCCATCGGCTCAACGATGCGTACCGCAAAAAATTCGCCATGCCGTTCATTGTTTGCGTGCGCCGGCATGGCAAGGAATCGATCCTGCGTGAATTCGAGCGCCGGCTGCAAAACGATGCGTCGGCGGAGCGCGCGACCGCGCTCGGCGAAGTCTTGCGCATCGCCGCGCTCCGGCTCGATGCGCGGGTGAGTGGTCCGGACCGCCTCAAGGTGCACGGGCATCTTTCCACCCACGTGCTCGACACCCACGGCGGCCGTCCGGCGCAAGGCCTGGCGATCGAATTGTGCGAGATCGGGACAAGCGGCGCGCGCACACTTCTACGCACCGTCACCAATGCCGACGGGCGCACCGAGAAGCCGTTGTTGACTGGCGGGCCGATTCCGATCGCCACTTATGAATTGCGCTTTTCCGTCGGCGCGTATTTCACCGGCCAGCAAGCGCCGGCGGCCGATCCGCCGTTTCTCGACATCGTTCCGGTGCGGTTTTCCGTCGCTGAGCCGGAGGGCAAATACCACGTGCCGCTTTTGGTGACGCCGTGGTCCTATTCGACCTATCGGGGAAGCTAAACCGGAACCTTTTGGCGGTACCGGCGATTATACTGGATTGGGAATCCGCTGGGACGATCGATACGCGGCGAGCGTTTTTCCGCCGTTGGGGGTGAGAAGCATGTTGATGATCAATCCTGCCAACGACGATCGGGCGCATAAACCGCTGGCCGGCCGGCGGATTCTTGTCGCCGAGGACGAAGGCCTCATCGCGCTTGAACTGGAACGGATGCTGGAGGACTTCGGCTGCGACGTTGTCGGCCCACTCGCGAGCGTAGCAGAGGTGAAGAAACGCGCCGAGCGCGGGGATCTGGATGGCGCGCTGCTCGACGTCAACCTGCGCGGCGAACGGATTTTCGAGATCCTGCCGACGCTGCAAAAGCTTGGATTACGGCTCATTATTACATCGGGCTATGCCGACGACGCGCTTTTCCCGGCACCGTTCCGCGCGATGCCACGCATCGCCAAACCGTTCGACGAACGGGAACTGCGGCGGATTTGCGAAAAGGTCTTCGCCAATCCGGCTAAGCAATAGCAAGCGCGGCCGCCGCCGCTCCGCGGTCCCCGGCGAGACCGCTCACCGGAAATGCAATCGTCCAGCGCACGCCGGCCGGATCGAATTCGATCCTGGTGTTGCCGTCGAGATCGTGGCGGATGACGTGATCGATCAATTTTGTGCCGAAGCCGGTCGGTGCCGCAGCCTTGACCCGCGGCCCGCCACGCTCCACCCAGACCAGGTCGACCGACTTCTCGCCGTCGCCGGTCATCTGCCAGGTGATCTCGACGGTGCCGCTCGGCGTCGACAATGCGCCGTATTTGGCGGCGTTTGTGGTCATCTCGTTCAGAACCATGGAGAGCGGGACGACGGCACGGGCCGGCAACAGGATCGGTGGCCCGGAAATGCTGATACGCGTCCCCCCGGGCGCTCGATAGGGCGCCAGCACCGCGGCCAGCAGCTCGCTTAATCCGATTCCGATCCAGCGCGTCTCTGTCAGGATGTCGTGCGCGATGGCCAGCGCTTTGAGGCGGCCAGCGAAGGCGCCGGCGAAATTTTCGAGCGAGCCCGACGAGCGCAGGGTTTGCGCCGCCACCGACTGCACGATCGCGAGGATATTCTTAACCCGGTGATTGAGCTCGGCAACCAGCGTGGTCTGCTGTTCCTCGGCGCGCTTACGTTCGCTGATGTCGGTCAGCGTGACGATCGAGCCGACATTGGTCTTGTTCTCGTCGACCAGCGGTCCGGCGCTGAGCAGGAAGGTGGATTTGTCATCGCCCCGCAGCTTCACTTCGACGCCGTGAAACGGTTTCGTCGCCAGCATGGTGTTGAGGCTGTCGGTGGAAAAGCGCGCAAGCGCCAGCGTTTCCGGCTCGTCCGTATTCCGCGCTTCGAGGGGGAACGCCTCGGAAAACACGCGGCCAATCGGCGACCGCTGGGCGAGTCGCGCGGCCGGTCCGCTGGTGTGGGTGATGTGGCCATCCGGCGACAGCACGACAACGGCTTCGGTGGATTGTTCGAGAACGGAACGTGCGAAACGCTCGGCGGTGGCGATCTGTTCGGCGCGGCGATGGATCGAAAGGTCGACCAGCCGCACCAGCGTCGCGGTTGTGCCGCCGATCGAGATCGGCCGCGACCAGACCGCGACCGGCATCGCGTTGCTGTCGTTGCGCAACAGCTTCGCCTCCGCCGTGACCTCGGGCACCAGTGCTGGCGGCTGCCCTTCGAACAGCGAAGTGAGGTCGCTGCCGACGAGATGAGTGGACGGATAGCCGGTCTGTTCACAGAGCCGGTCGTTGACATAGAGGATCACCCCATCGGGACCCATGGTCAGCGCGCCGTCGCTCATGCTTTCGACCAGCACGCGGTAGGGCTCCTCGGCGCCGTGCAGCAGAATGACTCGCGGGCCTTCCAGGCTCCGCATCACGACGACGGCATCGACGTCGCCTTGATGAATGGCTGCAACGGTTTCGTCGGCGTCTTCGAACAGCGGCAACTTGGGATTGCTCGGGGACATGGCTACGCCCGCTTAGTTCGGCTGGATGTCGAGGCCGACCAGCACCTTCTCGGTATTGGACAGGTCGCCGATGATGCGTTTGAGCGGTTCCGGCAATTGGCGGATCAGGGTCGGAATGGCGACGATCTGGTGCCGACCTGCGAGCGCCGGATCCTTCATCAGGTCGATGATTTCGATTTTATAGCGGCCGGGAAGATGCTGCTCGCAGATCTTCTTCAGATTGGCGATGGCAGCGATTGATTTCGGCGTCTGGCCCGCGACGTAAAGCCGAAGATTGTACCCGTCAGGTTCGCTCATTTCCTGTCCAATCACTTCGGCTTATGGGTGGGCTGGGGGTGGCCCGGGCGCCCGCTCTGGCGGCTCTTGCCCATGGCAACACGGTCGATGGTCAATTGATCCTCGCGGGCGGTTTCTTCTCGGTTGACGAGGGCCGCCTCCGCGTCTTCGCCAGCCAGTTGCGCCTGCAGGCTCTCGATTTGGGCGGCGATCTCGCGCCGCTTGCGCTCCAGCTCGCGGCTGCCACGTTCGATGGCCTGCTCGCGGAACAGCGCCGCGGCCTTGTCCTTGGCCTCCTGGGCGACTCGTGCCGAGCCGGTCAACACCCCCTCAGGCCCGACATAAGCGTGGCGCAACTTGATGCCTTCGGACGACAAGATGAATTCGCGGACCTGGTTGGAGTGGGCCATGCCGCGCGATTTCAGCAAATAGAGTTGCCGGTTATGCTCGCCGTTGCTCTCGCGGTTATAGAGCAAGAGCCAGACGTCCATCAGCGATGAGATTAGTATTTCGGTCGCGACGTTATCGCTACTGACGCCGAGGTTGGTGAACAGCGCCGTCACGCCGCGGCCTTTTAGAAAATCGACCAGGCGAAGCACCATCGAATGGACATCGCCGGTTACGCCCGCGCTTAGCAAAGCCGACATCGGATCGACGGCGACGATGCTCGGCTCAAAATCGGTCACATCGCGATACATGGTCGCAAGGTGAGTTTCGAGACCGTACAGGCTTGGCCGCCGCGCGCTGAACCGCAGCAGCTTCTTGTCGACCCACTTTTGCAGGTCGATGCCGATCGAACGCATATTGCGGATGATCTGGCGCGGCGATTCTTCCATCGCGAAATAGATGCAGCGGTGACCGGCCGCGCAGGCCGCATCGACGAAATGCGCGGCCATTGTCGATTTACCGCTGCCGGCCATGCCCGACACCAGGATGCTGGAGCCTTTGTAGTAGCCTTTGCCCTCCAACATCACGTCGAGGTCGGGAATGCCGCTCGACACCCGCTCGGTCGAGGCATCATGGGCGAGGCCGCTCGACGTGATCGGCATCACGGTGACGCCCTGCTCGTCGATGATGAACGGATATTCGTTGGTGCCGTGGGCCGAGCCACGATATTTGACGATACGCATGCGGCGCGTGGAAAGCTGATCGTGGACGCGGTTGTCGAGCAGGATCACGCAATCGGCAATATATTCCTCCAGGCCGTAACGCGTCAGCGTGCCTTCGCCACGCTCGCCGGTGATAATGGCGGTGACCTCTTTGCTCTTGAGCCACTCGAAAAGCCGGCGCAATTCGGCGCGAAGCAGTTGCTCGTTTTCCAGGCCGCTGAACAGCGTTTCGATGGTGTCGATAACGACACGCTTGGCGCCGATCGAGTCGATGGCAAAGCCGAGCCGGATGAAAAGACCTTCGAGATCGTATTCGCCCGACTCGGAAATTTTGGTGCGCTCGATCTCGATGTGGTCGATGGCGAGCTTCTTCTCAGCGATCAGTTTGCCGACGTCGTAGCAGAGCGAGCCGACGTTCTTGACGAGTTCTTCCGGTTTCTCTTCGAAGGCAATGAAAACGCCGGGCTCGTTGTATTCGACCGCGCCGTTGTAAAGAAAGGTCATACCGAACAGAGTCTTGCCGCAGCCGGCGGAGCCGCACAACAGCGTCGGCCGGCCCCTCGGCAGGCCGCCATGGGTCATTTCGTCGAGGCCGCGAATGCCGGTCGGAGATTTGCCTACGATGGGCAGGTCGGCAGGCTCCGCGTGCGATTTGCCCGCCATAGAAACGTCGCCTCCAGCCCGGATAACACGCTTGGCTAGCGCTCGAGCCGGACAGCCCGCAACGCTTGCCACGCTAGCCCTAAGGCGAATAATTCCCGAGGTTCCACAAAGTTCCAGGGTCGGCTGGTCATTTCACGATCCATTCCGGGACGCGAGCCATCGGCTCACGCGGGTGCAAGGCGGGTGTGGCGGGTTTTCGCTTTGCCTGACACGCGCTACTCTGCCGTGGCTGCGCACGCCCAGCGCGCATGAAACAGGGGAGGGAATGCCGGTGGCCGAGACACGTCCGCTGTCTGAAATTCTGCCGAAGGAAATGAACGAGCTTAAGGTCAAGCCGCTGTTCACGCTGCTGCTTGCCGTCGCGCCACCGATCAATGTCGGCAAGGCTCCCGGCGTCGACCGCCGCGTCGGCGTCATCACCGGCGGCCGGTTCGAGGGCGAGCGGCTTCGCGGCGAACTGTTTCCCGGCGGTGGCAGCGACTGGCAATCGATCCGGCCCGGCGACGGCGCCTGGATGATCAACGTGCGGATCGTGCTCAAGACCGACGACGGCGCCATTATCGGCATGCCCTATACGGGGATCCGCCAGGGTCCGAAGGAGGTGCTCGACCGCATCGCCCGCGGCGAAGCGGTCAAGGCCACCGATTATTATCTGCGCATCTCGGCGACATTCGAGACGTCGTCGGAAAAATACGGCTGGCTCAACAACGTCATCAGCATCGGCGTCGGTCACCGCTTGCCGGAAGGGCCGATCTACCAGATGTTCGAAGTGCTGTAGCAAAACCGATTGGGCGCTTGCCCGTCATCGCGAGCCAGCGGGTCCGGCCCGCGCCTCGCAATGACGCAGGCGTTGGATTAACCTACGCCGACAGCGGGGAATCATCATGGCGGGCTTGGCGCATGCGTTCGACATCGGCAACGGCGTGGTCGTGCTGCGCCTGATCTGCGGGTTGTTCTTCATTCCGCACATCGTCGGCAAGTTCACCGAGCCCGCGACGTTGAATTTTTTCACGGCCGCCAAATTCAATCCGCCGGCGACCTGGATGTATGTCGGCGGTACGATCGAAACTTTGCTGACCATCGGCCTCGTCTTCAATATCTACACGCCCTATGTCGCGGTCGTGGCCGCGCTGCATTTGGGCGTCGCCGGTGCCGCCACGTGGAAGGTCACCAAGAAGTGGATCTGGGTGATCGGCGGCGTCGAATATTGCGTGTTCTGGGCGCTCGCTTGCGTGGCGCTCGCGCTGCTGACTTGGCCCAGATAGTTGGCCCAGATAGTTGGCCCAGATAGCGGGTCGAAGTAAAAGTAGGGTGGGTTAGCGGCGACAGCCGCGTAACCCACCGATTTTTGACGGTGGGTTACGCTTCGCTCAACCCGCCCTACAGAAAACGTGAGAGTTTATGAGCATGATCAAAGCAGGCATTGTCGGACTGGGTTGGTGGGGCAAGACGCTGGTCGAGTCGGCCGAGAACAGCGACGCCATCAAGTTCGTGGCCGGCACGACGCGCACGGTGACGCCCGAGGTCGAAGCCTTCGCCAAGCAGAAAGGGCTTCATCTCACCCAAAGTTACGATGCGCTGATCGGCCATGCCGGCGTCGACGCGGTGGTACTGGCGACGCCGCATTCGATGCACTCAACGCAGGTGATTGCCGCCGCCGCGGCGGGCAAGCACGTTTATTGCGAGAAGCCGTTTACGCTGACCAAGCGTGAAGCCGAAGACGCCATCGCGGCGATGCAAAAAGCCGGCCGCGTGCTCGCCGTCGGCTACAATCGTCGCTTTCATCCCGAGATGACCAAGCTGCGCGACATGGTTCGCGCGGGCGAACTCGGCACATTGTTACACGTCGAAGCAACCATGACGTTTCCGAACGCGCTCACCATCAATCCGAAGCACTGGCGCGCCGACAAGGCGGAGACGCCGCTCGGCGGGCTGATGCCGATGGGCGTGCACGCCATCGACGGCATGGTCGATCTGTGCGGGCCGATCGACCACGCGTTTGCGCAAAGCTTCCGCCGCGCTGCGCCGATCGACGCCGACGACACCACCTCGATCCTCGTGCGCATGAAGCAAGGCATGTCCGGCTATCTCGGCACCATGACCACGACCGGTCCCGGCTTTTCCTTCCAGGTGTTCGGCTCCAAAGGCTGGGTGCGGCTGGAGGGCCTCACCCACGTCGCCGGCGCTTCCTCCGAGGAGCGGCGGATGCGGCTGTTCGGCACCTGCAAATTCCAGCCGGTGAAGGGCGAAGCCAAAGTCTGGCAGGCGGCTTCGCTCGACGTCACCCGCGCCGCGCTCGAAGCATTCGCCCGCGCCGCTGGCGGCGGTCCGGCCTATCCAATTCCAGCCGATCAGATCGTCGCCGGCGTCGCCGCCACCGAAGCGATCATCCGCTCGGCGGCTTCGGGTAAGGTGGAGAAAGTGCTGTGATAACAACTTTGTCATTCCGGGATGGCGCGAAGCGCCAGGCCCGGAATCCATAATCCCGGCGCTGGGGCTATGGATTCCGGGTTCGCCGCTTTGCGGCGCCCCGGAATGACGGCATAACAATCGGAAAGCAACGGGAAAACGCAAAATGGATCTCGGCAACGGTCTCGGCCATCTCACCTACTCGACGTTGGTGCATCCCGCCGACGACTGGGAGCAACTGTGGAATTCGCTCAACACCTACCTGCCGAAGGTCAAGGCGCGCTTTGCCGGCAACAAGTCGTTCGGCGTGTGCATCCGGCTTTCCGCCAAGACGGCGGCGACGCTGGCGGGGAGCGAGGCCGAACGCGCCAAACTGAAGAAATTCCTCGAAGCCAACGACATGTACGTCTACACCGCCAACGCCTTCGTCTACGGCCACTTCAAAGGCGACAAGGTGAAGGAAGAAGTGTACGAGCCGGATTGGCGCAGCGAAGAGCGCACCCAATACACCATCAACGTCGCCAACGTGCTCGCCGACGTCTGCCCGCCGGGCATCGCGCCGTCGATCCAGACCGCGCCGCTCGGCTATAAGCCGCGCGTCACCGGCAACGACGTGATCGCGACCTACACCAACAATGTGTTGCGCGTGGTGGCGCATCTGATGGCGCTGGAGCAAAAGACCGGCCGCACCGTACAGCTCGCGCTCGAGCCGGAGCCGTTTTGCTTCCTCGAGACCACCGACGAGACCATCGCCTTTTTCCGCGATCATCTTTATTCCGGCGCCGCGGTCGAGAAGCTCGCCAAGCTTGCGCATGTACCGATCGCCGAGGCCAACGAGGCGCTGCGCCGGCATCTCGGCATCGTCTACGACATCTGCCATCAGGCGGTGGAATTCGAGGACATCGGCGCGTCATTGCAGAAGCTGGTCGATGCCGGGGTGCCGGTGTTCAAGCTGCAAGAAGCCGCCGCCCTGCACATCCCGGACGTGAAGCAGGATGCTGTCAACACGTTGAAGAAATACGCCAAGACCATTTACCTGACCCAGACGTTGGAAAAGCGGAACGGCAAGCTCACCAAATTTCTCAACGTCGACGACGCCATCGCCGCCTTCGAGAAGGATCCGGTCGGGCCGCGCGAATGGCGCACCCACATCCACGTGCCGGTGTTCCTCGAGGATCTCGGCCAGTTCCGCACCACGCGCTTTGCCATCGCCGACGCGATGCGCTTCCACAAGAGCAAGCCGCTGTCGCGGCACCTGGAAGTCGAGACCTATACCTGGGACGTACTGCCGGAGAGCGCGAAATCGAACGACATCGTCGATTACATCTGCCGCGAGCTCGACTGGGTGAAGAGCCAATTGGTGTGATGGTACTTTCCCCTCCCCACGCGAGCGAAGCGAGTGGCGGGGAGGGGTCAGGTGTGGGCTCTTCATCCCTGCTCCCCCCACCCCGCCGCTCACGTTGTTCGCGGCGACCCTCCCCACCGCTTCGCGGGGGGAGGGAAGCTATGCGGTCGCGCGGACCTCGGGGCGCAGTCAGGAGGCGTGAGATGAAAGTCGGATTTATTGGGCTTGGCCGCATGGGTCAGGTCATGACACGGCGTCTGATCGAGGCCGGGCACGAGGTCGGCGTCTATAACCGCTCGCCGGAGAAGATAAAGCCACTGGCCGACGCCGGCGCCAAGCCGGTCGCCTCGATCAAGGCGGCGGCGACTTTTGGCGAAGCGGTATTCACCATGGTGTCCGACGACGTCGCGGTGTTGGAGGTGGTCAACCAGCCGGGCGGCATCAAGGAGTCGCTGCCGAAGGGCGGCGTGCATATCTGCGCCGGCACGCATAGCGTCGCCGCGATCCAGAAGCTGACGCAACTGCACGCCGATTCCGGCCAGGTTTTGATCGCAACGCCGATGCTCGGGCGGCCGGACGTGGTGGCCGCCGGCAATGCCGGCATCCTGATCGGCGGTCCGCCAGCGACGGTCACGCGTTTCCAGCCGCTGTTCGCGGCGCTTGCCGGCCGCGTCGCCGAATCCGGCGATGCGCCGGTCACCGCGGCCGCGATCAAGATCGCCAACAATTTCGTGCTTGGCTGCGCCATCGAAGCGATGGGCGAGGGCATCGCGCTCACCCGCAAATACGGCGTCGAGCCGGATGTGTTCTACCGGGTGATCACCGAGGGCCTGTTCAATTGCTGGGCGTACAAGACCTACGGCAAGTTCATCGTCGACGAGCAATATCTTCCCGCCGGCCAGCGCGCGGTGAACGGACTCAAAGATGCAAATCTCGCGCTCGCCGCCGGCGAAGCGGTCGGCGTGCCGTTGCCGTCGGGAAATGTCTGGCGTGATCGCCTGGTCGGCGCCGTCGCGCACGGTGAAGGCGAGCACGACTGGGCGGTGATGGCGAAGGACCAGGCGCGCGCCAGCGGGCTGTAGTCATTCCGGGCCGGCCGGAGGCCGGAACCCGGAATCCATAATCACAAACGCAAGGTGTCATGTACTGCGTCTATCTTCTGGCGAGTCGAAAGCATGGCACCTTGTATGTCGGCGTCACCAACAATCTCGTCCGCCGCGTTTACGAACATAACAATGGTGGTGCCCAGTTTTGCTTCGCGACATGGCGTACGTTCACTGGTCTGGTTTGAGACTTACGACGACCCGGTGAATGCCATTGCGCGCGAAAAAGAAATCAAGAAATGGCGGCGCGACTGGAAAATTGCTCTGATCGAGCGGAGCAATCCCGAATGGGTTGATCTCTATGAGGGGGTCGCTTCGTAGTCAGGGGTTATGGATTCCGGGTTCGCGCTTCGCGCGCCCCGGAATGACGGAAATAGATTCGCTCCGGGTATGACGGAAATTTCGCGCATCCGCCCCGGAGTGTCGCCTACCCGAAAATCGCTTTGCGGCGTTCGAGGCTGGCGGTCGCACGGCACCGCAGGCGCAGCCGCCTTCGAGTGTGTCGGGCATGAGACAAACTCCAGTGGGGGTCATTCCGGGGCCGGGCAACGGCCGGAACCCGGAATCCATACTCACCAACGCCGGGACTATGGATTCCGGGTTCGCCGCTGCGCGTCGCCCCGGAATGACGCGTTACGCAAACGCGCCCTTGTAAGCCTCGACGAATTGTTTGGTCGTCAGCGGCGCGCGCTTGACGATGTCCTCGATCGGCTTGGTGTTCTCGATCGAGAAGCCGCCGGCATTGCCGATTTTCGCGATGGTGACGAGATGGGTCACCAGCCAGTCCGGCATGTTGCGCGCCTTCATCGCCGCCAGGTTCTGTTCGACCGTCACCGGCACGTAAGCGACCGGCCGGCCGAGCACCTCGGCGAACACTGCAGCGAACTCGGCGTTGGTGGTGCGCTTGCCGGTGAACGCATAAGTCTTCCCCGCGTGCGGCGCCGGATTGACCAAGATGTGCGCGCTGACCGCGCCGGTGTCGCGCACGTCGGTCCAGGCGATCGGAAAATCCGCCGGATACGGCATGACGATCTTGCCGTCGGATTTGATCGTCGCCGCCTGGCCGAGCAGGTTCTGCATGAACAGGCCGGGACGCAGGATCGTCCACTTGATGTTGCTCTCCTTGAGCTGCTGCTCGATGGCGGCGTGACCGCGGCCGACTTCGGATTCGGAATCCACCCGCGCGACCGATGCGCCGCCGGAGACGCGCACAAGATGTCTGGCGCCCGCCTTGAGCGCGGCTTCGAGCACGTTGTTCTGCTGTTCGGCCATGCCGGGATTATGCCCGGTGACCACGAATACGGTGGTCACACCGGCCAGCGCCTTCGCCAGCGCCGCCTTGTCCGCAAGTTCGGCGACCACGGTTTTTGCGTCCGCGCCCAGCACTTCGCGCGCCTTGTCGGCGTTGCGTACCACGCACACCGGGGTTTGCCCCAGCGCGTGCAGCTCTTTCACTACCGCCCGGCCGGTATTTCCGGTCGCACCCACTACAGCAATCGTCATGGTTGTTTCCTGCCCACTCGCTCTGTCCGTTTCACATGCCCGTTGTCGCACGCCTATTGGCTTGAAAAACCCCGTTTGCGCAAGCCGCGCCATGCGCTAATTGTCTTATACAACAAGCCCGCCGGGAATTTTCGCCAATCGCGGAAGCCGCGCGCGGTCGCCGCAAGACGATGAGGAAACGCCGATGAGATACAACCGCAAGCAAGCGACCGCCTCCTGGGGCATGATGGCCAAGGACTGGGAGCAGGGCATCGATTACGGCCGCCTGCACAAGGAACGCGTCAAGCGCGCGCAGGAAGCGATTCGCCACGCCGGGCTCGGCGCCGTATTGGCGTTCAACTTCGACAATATCCGCTACATCACCGGCACCCATATCGGCGAATGGGCGCGCGACAAGTTCATGCGCTACGCGCTCTGCCCGGTGGTCGGCGAGCCGATGCTGTGGGACCCGGCGCCGCCGGCGAAACGCATCTCCTCGCCGTGGATCGCCGACAATGTAGCCGCGCCGATTTCCACCATGCAGGGCGGGTTGCCGCCGCAATTGAATATCCAGGGCGACTTCGCCAAGCAGATCAAGAAAGTGCTGATGAAGCTCGGCATCGACAAGGAACCGATCGGCATCGATCTGATGGAATTGCCGATGCTGCGCGCGCTGGAAAAGGAAGGCATCGAGGTGGTCGACGGCCAGCAGGCGATGCTCGACGCGCGCGAGGTCAAGACGCCGGACGAGATCGAGCTGTTGAAGATGGCCTGCGCCATGGTCGACGCCACTTACGTCGATATCGCCCGCGCCATTCGCCCCGGCACCCGCGAGAACGAGCTCGTCGCCATCGCCAACGACCGGCTGTTCCGGATGGGCTCGGAGCGGGTCGAGTGCGTCAACTCGGTGTCGGGCCAGCGCGGCCGGCCGCATTCGCACACCTTCTCCGACCGGCTGATTCAACCGGGCGACATGGTGTTCCTCGACATCATGCATTCGTTCAACGGCTACCGTACCTGCTACTACCGGACGTTCATTTGCGGCGAGCCGAACAAACATCAGATCGACGCCTACGAGACCGCGTCGAAATGGATTTCCGCCTCGATCGACATGATCCGCCCCGGCATTACGCCCGACCAGGTGGCGCAGGTGTGGCCGGACGCGCAGGAATTCGGCTACCGCGACGAAGCCGAAGCATTCCTGCTGCAATACGGCCACGGCGTCGGCCTGTCGCTGTGGGAGCGGCCGATCATCTCCAAGCGCTACACCGGACAAAACACGCCGCTGAAAGAAGGCATGGTGTTCGCGCTCGAGACCTGGAAAGGCGCCGAGGATGGCTCCGGCGCCGCCCGCATCGAGGAGGAAGTCGTCGTCACCAAGGACGGCTGCGAGATCATCACCAACTTCCCCTCGCACAAGCTGATCTCGTGCGGGCTGCCGGGGTGCGATGTGTTTTGAATTCTCGTCACCCTGAGGCGCTCGGCGCGAGGCG
>Ga0307374_10011514_pt1 | contig 12569 bp, 14 predicted proteins | sample OX3MG_FD_202532 | JGI IMG/M metagenome (GOLD analysis project Ga0307374, IMG submission 202532) | Soil microbial communities from Risofladan, Vaasa, Finland - OX-3 | ecosystem: Environmental > Terrestrial > Soil > Coastal area > Acid sulfate soil | place: Finland: Risofladan, Vaasa | collected...
CGCTGCCGCCAGCGCCGCGGCGTTCGGCGACCGCGGTGCTCACTTTCGAGGCTCAGGTGCATCAGGCGGTACAAGCGGCCGTGGAATGGCACTATCCGCCAGCGGCACGCATGCTGCGGCAGCAGGGGCAAGCGAAGGTAAGCTTTGACTATGTGGACGGCGTGGTCAGTGATATGCACCTGCTGCAATCGAGCGGGCTGCCGTTGCTCGATCGCGCCGCGCTAGCAACCGTGCGCGATGCGCATTATCCCGCTCCGCCACCGGCGATGCAGCATCGCCGACTCGAGTTCGTGGTATGGGTGAGCTTTCTACTGGCGGGCCCCGGATCGCCGTCAACATAGGATACTGTCAACATAGGATACTGACAGGGGAGCAGCACATTGAGGACCTTCCAGTTCGGCCGCCGCAACTTTCTCAAATCCGCGGCGGCCAGCGGCGGCGTCGCGTTACTGGGCGCGCGCTCGGCACCGATGGCATGGGCGGATTCGCCGGCGATGCCAGACCTTCGGGGCCTGCGCGAGAAAGTGGACCACATCATTGTCATCTTTCAGGAGAATCGCAGCTTCGATCATTATTTCGGTACCTACCGGTCGCCGCAGGGGGGCTCGGTCGAGGGGCTGCTGGGCCGCGAGGGACAGATTGATCCCCGCTTCATCGGTCTGCAGAAGAATGCGGCCGGCGTGCCGTATACGTACTTGCCGCTGCCCTACCAGATCCCTGGCTTCGCCAGCGGGCTGTTGCAGAACCAGCCGTTTCACCTGGCGCCGTATGTTCCGCCCGCAGACAATGTCCCGTTTGATCCAGTGCATCATTTTTTTCGCATGTTTGCCCAGATCAATCACGGCAGCATGGATCGCTTCGTGGCGCTCGCTGAGGCCGGCAAGCGCACCTTCGTCAATAAGGGGCACGTCCTGAACCCCGTGCAGATGATGCTCGCTGACTCCACCCCTTCCGGTGCCGTGCTGGGCTTCTATACGCGCGCGGATCTGCCCAACTATCACCGCTTGGCGGATGAGTACGTGCTGTGCGATCACTTCTTTCAGGCGATGCTGGGCGGCTCGACCGGCAACGCGCTGTACCTGGTCGCGGCACGCTCGGCGCAATCCTCGAAACCGCCGGCGGATAAGGTCGGCAGATTGATCCCGCCCGAGTTCGATCGGCCCTACGACAAGCACGGCATTCTCATCAATGACGTGCCGCCGACGTACGGCCCGACGGAAACGTTCATGGGCTCGATCGATCTGTGCCCGCCGCCTGAGGAGCAAACGTACCCGAACATCGGTGACCGGCTCACATCCGCCGGAATGTCCTGGGCTTGGTACAACGAGGGATGGAACGCCGTCAAACCGTGGGCGTTGAAGAGCGCCTTCGGTGCCGGCGACGGCTCGGTCGTCATCGACACGCCGGAGGGCTATCTGCCGCACCACAATCCGTTTCAATATTTCCCGAGCTGGTTCGGCAACGTCAAGGCCGGCCACATTCGCGACGGCGACGATTTTCTCGAGGACCTCAGGAGCGTGCAGCTGCCGGCGGTATCCTTTCTGAAGTCGACCGGTAGCCACGATGAGCATCCGGCCAACTCCGCGCCGCGATGGGGCGAGCAATGGGTCACCGGCCTGTTGCGGGCGCTCGGTGAAAGTCGCCTCTGGGAAAAGAGCCTCGTGGTGCTCACTTATGACGAGGGCGGAGGCTTCTGGGACCACGTCGGCCCGCCGACCCCCGACGCCTATGGTTGCGGCACACGCGTGCCGGCGCTGGTGGTGAGCCCCTGGGCGCGGCGCGGATACATCGATCATCGCATCGCCGACACCACCTCGATTCTGGCCCTGATAGAGGCCCGATTTGGGCTACAGCCGCTGCAGAAGCGCGACGCCCGAGCCTACAATTTGCTCGACGGCCTGAATTTTCAGCAGACGCCGCGCGCCCCGCTGTTCGGTTGACGCGCTCTCTTCGGCAGCAGCCATGCCGATGGCCCGGCGGCGGGAGATCACCGGTGCGCTCGTAATGGCCACTGTCTTCTTCGCGGCTCGAACGTGCCCGTGAACGCCACTGGCGCGCGCGTCATCGCGCCGGCGCGTGCACCCTCGCATCGAGCCACTTGAACAGCACCTGCGCGACCTGCTCGTTATTGCGCTCGCCCATCATCAGATGCCCGTTGCCGTGCACGCCCTGCTCGGCCAGCTCGAGCTCCTCGGCATCGCAGCCCGCCTGCCGCAGGAACGCGACCGTGCCCGGATCCGACATCCTCACCGGCGAGGCCTCCGCGGTGACGACCGCGATCGGAAAGCCGCTCAGGTTCGGCAGCCGCCGTGCCGGCTCGGCCTGCAGCGTGATCGGCGGACCCGCCGGGTTCTCGCGGGTGACAGTCTCGAGCTCGGAAGGCTCCTTGCAGGGCGGCTCGAACGTCAGCGGCATCGCGGTCAGGCCCCAGGGCAGGCCGATACCCATCCGTGGCATCTGCATGAAGGGGGGGCCGAGAGGCTCCACGGCGATGATCGCCTTGACGGCCTTCGGCCGCGCATCGGCCACGACCCAGCCAAACGGGCCGCCGGCGGAATGCGTCATCAGGATCGCCGGGCCGATCCGATCCAGCAGCTCGGCCCCGGCCCGCTGTTCCAGCCGGTGCGCCTCGGCCATGTCGGCGAGCATCGAGCCCTGTGAGGCAATCAGCTGATCGAGCGCCGGATCCCCGATCGCTCCGGATCCCGGCCACTGCGTGTTCAGGTGTGCGAACGGGTTGGTGAACGGCGATGCCGGTGCGGCGGGCGAACCGGGCGCGCCCGTTGTGACGCCGGTCCCGCGCGCAAACAGCGACATCACCAGCTCATAGCTGACCGGCATCGACATGCGCCCCAGCACGTCGGGATGCCGCGGTGAGCGGCCATGACCCGGCCGGTCCACCACATAGACCTTGTAGCCGGCCTTCAGGAACATGGCCGCCCAGCCGGGACGCCCGTCGGGCGCGCCGAGCCAGTCGGTGCCCTGGCCGCCGCCGCCGTGGATCATCACGATCGGATAGGGATGCTTCTGCTCGAGCGGGCATTCCCACTGCACGTACATCTGGCCCCGCGGCGTGGTGCCGAACGGCTGCGCGGTGCGCTCGATGCCCACGAAAAAGAAGCCCCGTTGAGTGGTCAGGAATTCAGCACTTTGGGCGACCATGGAAACCCCCTGCGGTGATATGCGTCTAGCCTATCCCCACAGCGTTGAGATCGGTATGGCGAATAGGCGCTCTCCAAACGGTACCACCGTGTCGTGATCGTATAGCACCAGCCCGAGCGCGAACTGACGGCCACAGATCGCCGCGAGCTTGCGAAGTCCGGAGAAGTCCGCGCTCCTGACGGTGGCGGCTGCCTTGACCTCGACGCCGACCAGCCGGCCGTCCTGATCTTCGGCAACAATATCCACTTCGTTGCCATCCCGGTCACGGAAATGAAAAAAATCGACTCGATCACTGCGCCAGCTCGCGAGCTTGAGAAGCTCACCGAGTACGAACGTTTCCAGCAACGGGCCGAAGGGCGTGCGATTAGTCTCGAGTCGCGCGGGAGAGAGATTGCGCATGGCCGCCAGCAGCCCGGAATCGAGAAAGTGCAGCTTCGGCGTCTTCACTAGCCGTTTGAGTTCGCTCGCGTACCAAGGTTCGAGGGTGCGGATGAGGAACAGTTTCTCGAACACATCGATGTACTTGCGGGTCGTCACGTGGTTCATGCCCAGTGGCGCGCCAAGTCCGGAATAGTTCACCAGTTGGCTGGCATGATTGGCGAGTACACGCAGCAACCGGGGCATCTGCCTGGCATGCTCGATTTGGGCGATGTCCTGCACGTCGCGCTCGATGATCGCCTTGACGTAATCGTCGAACCACTGCCGCCGGCGCGGCCATGATGGGCGAGCGAGCGCTTCGGGATAGCCGCCCGACAGCACCGTTTGTACCAAGTCAGATCCGGTAATGGGCGTGCCAATCCGCGGTGCCTGACCCACAAAAGCACGCTCGAGAAAGGTGCCGGGTGCACCACGTAGTTCGCCTTGCGATAGAGGCAGCAAATCGGCGACCTCCATCCGTCCCGCCAGCGAATCGGCCACTTGCGGCAGTGTCATCAGGCTGGCGGACCCCGTCAGCAGGAAACGGCCGGGGCGCGTGTCCATATCCACGCTGCGCTTGACGGCTAGCAGGACCTGCGGCGAGCGCTGAACCTCATCGATGACGGCGCGGTCGAGTCCGCGCACAAAGCCAACGGGGTCACGCTGCGCAATCTCCAGCGTGGTCGCATCATCGAGCGACAGGAAGGGCATGTCACGCGCCGGCTGATTGAAAGTGAGAGACCCGCCATTTGAAAGTAAGCGGTCAAAGAAAGGCGCGAGGAAGGTCAAGACTCCAGCGGCAGGAACAGCCACAGCAGCACATAGAACAGAATGCCGGCGCCGAAATAGATCGTGACCACGCAGAAGATCACCCGCCAGGCCCAGGGCGGCAGGTCGGTGTGCCGGCCCAGGCCGCCGCAGACGCCGCCGAGATAGCGGTCGTAGCGCGAGCGCGCCAGGCGCTGAAGGAACGGCGTCCCCGAGCGACCTTACGTACCGGTCCCCGCGTCGGTCCCCGAATCGATGCCGGCGCTGTGATCGGGCCGCGTGGTTTGCTCGGCCTGCCCGGCTTCGTCCAGCACGCGAGCCTTGGCGCGCTCATATTCGTCAGCGCTCAACGCGCCGCGCTCGCGCAGCGCCTGCACTCGCTCGAGCTCGTCCGCAATTCCCATGACTGCTCGCTCCGTGCCGATCCCGTCAGCAGTTGCCGCCCTTGTCCGCACCCTGCAGCGTTCCAACCAGCTGCGTCACCGACTGCAGGCCGTGCCTGCTCAGGTAATCGGCGATGCCGTGGTTGACCACCTTGCACACCATCGGGTCGTAGAACAGCGCCGTGCCGATGCCGATCGCGGTGGCGCCCGCGATGATGAACTCGAGCGCATCGCGTGCGCTGACGATGCCGCCCTGGCCAATGATGGGGATGCCGCGCGGGCCGGCAATCTCGTAGACCTCCTTGACCTTCAGCAGCGCGATCGGCTTGATGGCCGGCCCCGACAGGCCGCCCTGAACATTGTCGAGCACCGGGCGGCGGCTCTCGACATCGATCGCCATGCCGGTGACGGTATTGATGACCGCGAACGCGTCGGTGCCGGCCTCGATACAGCGGCGCGCATTCTCGCGAATATCGGTCTGATTGGGCGAGAGCTTGGTGATCAACGGTTTGCGGGTCACGCGCCGGCAGGCTTCGACCACGCGCGCTGACATCTGCGGCACATTGCCGAACTGGATGCCGCCTTCCTTGACGTTGGGGCAGGAGATGTTGATCTCAATCGCATCGATGGGTGACTGATCAAAGCGGCGCGTGACCTCGACGTATTCCTCGATGGTCGAGCCGCACACGTTGGCGATGAAGCGCGTCTCGTCGAAATCGAGCGTCGGTAGAATGCGGCTGACCACCTGCTCGACCCCCGGATTCTGCAACCCGATCGAGTTGAGCATGCCCTCGGGGGTCTCACACAGCCGATGCGGCGCATTGCCCAGCCGCGGCGCCGCGGTGGTTCCCTTCAGCACGATCGCGCCGGCGTCGCGGTTGCTGAAGCCCTCGATGCGGGTGTATTCCTCGCCGAAGCCGACGCAGCCGGACAGCAGCACGATCGGCGACGCGAGCCGCAGACCACAGAAGGTGACCGCCAGCGAAGCCGGCAGCACCTCGGGTAGCTTGGGAACGGCGCTCATGGGGCGCGCTTGGTCAGGAATACATGGGTGGCACGCTCGCCGGCGATCGAGCGCATGCATTCATAGCCCAGCGCACGCAGATCGATGCCATTGAGCAGGTGCTCTCCGCTTCCGAGCAACACCGGCCGGATGGCCAGATGCAACTCGTCGATCAGGCCGGCGCGCAGGTATTGGCGGATCGTGGCCACACCGCCTCCCAGGCGGACGTCGCGGCCGCGCGCCGCAGCGCTCGCCTGCTGCAGAGCGGAGTCGATGCCGTCGGTGACGAAATGGAATTCGGTGCCGCCCGTCATTCTGAGCGGCGCACGCGGGTGATGGGTCAATACAAACACCGGGGTGTGATATGGCGGCTCCTCCCCCCACCAGCCCTTCCAGCTGTCATCGGGCCACGGCCCGCGCACCGGGCCGAACATGTTACGCCCCAGTATCCACGCCCCGATTCCGGCCATGCCCTGCTCGGCCACGCCGTGGTCGATGCCGGTTTCCCCATCGTCCTGGCCGTGCATCCGGCGCCAGGCGCGCGTCTCGAGGAACCACTGCATCAGGGCAGGTCCGCGCACGCCGAGCGGATTGTCCAGGTCCTGATCCGGCCCGGCACCATAGCCGTCGATGGAGATTGCGAAGCTCTGGACACGCAGTTTCGTCATGACCGGGGAGTTTACTCCCGCGATGAGCAAGCCGGCCCGCCGTCGAGCGCGCAGGCACCTGCCGACTCGCAGCCATCCCGTTCGATCTGTATCGTCACATGCTGCACGTGGAAGCTTCGCTCCAGCTCGAGCGTGATGGCGCGGATGCATCGATCCGGATCGGCCCCGGCACGCAGGGTGGCGTGCAGCGTGACCATGGCCTGCCCGTCAGCCAGCGACCAGCAATGCAAATGATGGATGCCCTCGAGCTGCGGCACCGCGGCGCGCAGCGCCGACTCCACGCGTTGCCCGTCCAGCCCGGCCGGTGCGCCCTCGAGCAGGATGTGCGCGGACTCGCGCGCGAGCCGTAAGCCGCTGCGGATCATCAACGCGGCCACCACGACCGATAGCAATGGATCGATCGGCATCCACCCGCTGGCCAGGATCACGAGTCCGGCGATCAGCGCCGCGACGCTGCCGGCGATATCACCGCTGACGTGGGCGAGCGCACCGCGCACGTTGAGATTGGATTCGCCCCGGGACAGGACGGCAAATGCGCCGAGGTTGGTGGCCAGCCCCGCAACCGCCACGGCGGCTACGACGGCACCCTGCACGTGGGGGTGCAGCAGCAGTCGCTGCGCCGCCTCCGCCAGGATCCACACCGCCAGCAGCAGCAGGGCCAGAGCGTTCACGAATGCCGCCAGCACCTGCCAGCGATGATGGCCATAACTCAGGCGTCCGGTGGCGGGCTTGAGCGCGGCGCGCACGGCGGCGTAGCTCATCGTCAGCGCGGCGGCGTCGGTCAGCATATGGGCCGCATCGGCCATCAATGCCAGCGAGCCGGCCAGCACGCCGCCGATCGCCTCGGCGAGCAGGCAGATCAGCGTGAACAGCAACGCCCAGAGCAGTTTCGTCTGGGTGGCCGGCGGCCCATGAGCGTGCCGGTGAGCAGGATGGTCGCCGTGTTCGCCGAGCTGTGTCATCGCCGATCTCTCATGCCCCATTGCATGCAGCTAGAGATATTTCGTGATGCCCTGAAATTCCCCGAGCAATGAGCGCACCTCGCGCGGCAGGCTCGCGGAAGTCTGCTCGAGGCAGTGATGCAGGTGCTCCTTGATGAGCGCCTTCTTGGCATTGGAGACTGCCTTTTCCACCGCCTGCAGCTGCTGCGCGATATCCATGCAGGGCCGCGCCTGCTCCAGCATCTCGATCACCCGCGCGAGGTGACCGTGGGCGCGCCGCAGGCGCGACTGGATTTGCGGAAAGGATTGCGTCATGGATCGGGCTCGCACGCCACATCTCGTACGCAATATACTATCCTCCTGTACAGGATAATGGAATGGCACTCCAGGGTGCTGAAGCAAGGGTGGGCTGATGCCGTTCACAGCGGTCACGAGCTGCGCGCTCAGCGCCGCGCTATCGATGGCGCTGGCTTTGGCTGGCCCGCGCCCCGTGCATGCAGCCGATGCGCCGCCGCAAATGACCGGCCAGAATTTCGCGGTTCACGGCCAAGCCACGCTGGTGGAGCAGGTCACGGCACCATTCCATGCACCCTACAGCGGGCTGCACAGCCTCTCGCCGCGGCGCGGCGCCGAGACCTTCGATCTGACGCTGTTCCTGGGTGCGCGGCTGTGGTCCGGGGGGCAGCTATGGGTCAATCCGGAGATCGATCAGGGCTTCGGGCTCGACGATACCGTCGGGCTCGCAGGATTTGCGAGCGGCGAGGCTTATAAGGTAGGCCGTAGTCAGCCGTACTGGCGGCTGCCGCGGCTGTTCGTGCGCCAGACCGTGAACATGGGCGGCGATCGGCAACCGCTCGCGCCTACGGCCAATCAGCTCGGCGGCGCGGAAAGCACCCGTCGCTGGGTGTTCACCGTGGGCAAGTTCGCGGTAACCGATATCTTCGATTCCAATCAATACGCACATGATGCCCGCAATGATTTCCTGAACTGGACGGCGATCGACGCCGGTACGTTCGACTATGCGGCCGACGCTTGGGGCTATACGGTGGGCGCCGCAGCCGAGTGGTACCGGGACGCGTGGACGGTACGCGCCGGCGTGTTCGATCTGTCGGATGTGCCGAACAGCGAGACGCTCGAGCCCGGCTTGCATGAGGTCCAGTGGATCGGCGAACTGGAGCGCCGATACGCCTTGCGGGGCAGCCCTGGCAAGGTGCTAGTGACCGTGTTTGACAGTCGCGCGCGCATGGCGCTGCTCGATGATGCGCTGGGGCGTGCGCAGGCGACGGGTGAGAATGTCAATGTCGCCCTGGTGCAGGTGCGCCGCTATCGCAGTCGCGCCGGCATCAGCGTCAGTCTCGAACAGCAGCTGTCGACCGATCTGGGACTGTTCATACGCGCCGGCAAGGCCGGCGGCAATGTCGAGGCCTACGAGTTCACTGATGTCGATCAGACGGCGGCGGGGGGACTGTCACTGCAGGGCCGGCGCTGGGGCCGCGCGGCTGACACCGTGGGACTTGCGGCCATCGTCAACGGCATCGGCGCCGAGCGCGAGCGCTTCCTGAATGCCGGTGGCCTGGGCATTCTCGTCGGCGATGGTCGGCTGCCGTACCCGGCCGCGGAGCAGATCCTGGAGACCTATTACCGATGGGCGCCGGTGCCGTGGGCGCAGCTGACGTTCGACTACCAGCAGGTCATCCATCCGGCCTACAACCGCGATCGAGGGCCGGTACCGATATTCGCCGTGCGCTGGCACGCGCAGTTCTGAAGGGCGGCTTCAGAGCACAGCGAGGCCGGCCCACCGTGCCCGGCGGGCTACTGATGCGCTGGCGGTGCCCCCGGCGCGAACGGAACCGCGTTGGTCGGCGCCGCAGCGTGGTGCACGTCGAGCAACTCGACGTCGAAATTCAGGGTCGCACCTGGCTTGATGACACCCTCGACGCCGCGCTCCCCGTAAGCCAATGAGGACGGGCAGACGATGCGCGCTTTGCCGCCGACCTTCATGAGCTGCAGGCCTTCGCTCCAGCAGGGGATGACCCGACCGAGCGTGAACGTGGCAGGTCCGCGCTTCTCGGAGGTGTCGAAAACGCTGCCGTCCGTGAGCTTGCCGGTGTACTGCACCTTCACTTGATCACCGAGCTTGGGGCTCGGACCCGACCCCTGTGTGATTGGCAGGTACACCAGACCGCTGGCCGTCTTGTGCGCCCCGGGCAATGCTGCCACCTTGTCCAGGTAGGCGCGGCCCGCGCGCTCCTCGCGCTGCGCAACCAGCGTTACGCGCGACTGCTCGAGCGTTTTCAGCTGCGGCACGAGGGTCTCGGCCTGCTTGACGGCGCCCGGATGGTGATAGCCGTCGGCGAAGCCCGAGGCGACGGCTCGGAATTCCGGCCCCGAGAGTTGGAAGGACGTGAGCTGCTGGCTCAGCAGCACGCCCAACGCATGTAATGCAGCATCCTGCGATGCGGGGCCCTTGTGGGCAGCGCTGGTGTGCGTGCCGCCGGTGTGCGCCGGTTTGACCGCCGGTGCAGTGCCCGAGGCCGCAACGGCTGATTGAACGGCCGCGACCAACGCGATCGACAGAACCCAGGACAAGCCGCGCATCCGCATGAGACTCGTACTCCGATATGAAAGAGAGGCAGTTAATATAGGGAGGCAGTCTACCCGATCCCAAATGCGCACGTCCCGTAAAGCGCTGAAGCGCGGCCCCGCAGCGCCGTAACGCCAGCCGAACCTTGGGAATTGACCGCAAGCGCATCTCGGAATAACATTGTTACCACCATGAAGGCGCTTCGAGTTACGGTTCGACGTATCGGCAATTCTCTGGGTGTCGTCATTCCCAAGCCGGTGCTGGCGCAAGTCGGCCTGGCCGGCCACGCGGAGATGACCGTGGAGCGCGGTGCAATCGTGTTGCGCACGCCCAGAAGGGTGGCCCGCAGAGGTTGGGCGCAGGCCGCGCAGACACTGGCTGCGCAGGGTGACGATACGCTGCTGATGGGAGAGTTCGGTAACGCCGGTGACACCGAACTGGTGTGGTGAAACGGAGCTGGTGTGGTGAAACGCGGGGAGGTCTGGCTCGTCAATCTGGACCCGACGGTCGGGAGCGAGATCAGGAAGTCGCGGCCGTGCGTCATCGTGTCGCCGCCGGAGCTCAACGATAACCTGCGCACGGTGATTGTCGCGCCCATGACGAGCAGGGGATTCACTGCACCCTTCCGGGTGCCGATAACCCTTGCCGGCACGAGAGGCCTGATCGTCCTGGATCAAATCCGGACAGTGGACAAGACCCGGTTGGTCAAGCGCCTGGGTTTGGTAGGCCGACAGACACTCGGCACGACTTTGGCCACACTGCAGGAATTGTTTGCGGAATAGCGTCACGCGGGCGGCAATGGCCGCGCGGCGTGAACGCGACCGGGCGACTCGATGTTCAACGTCATCCTGTACCAGCCGGAGATTCCGCCGAACACCGGCAACATCATCCGGCTGTGCGCCAACAGCGGCTGCCGCTTGCACCTAATAGAGCCGCTGGGGTTCGACCTCGATCGCCGCTCGGTGCAGCGCGCGGGGCTCGATTACGCGGAACTCACCGTGGTTCGCCGTCACGCCGACCTGCGCAGCTGTCTGGCGGCGCTCGGCGCGCCTCGGCTGTTCGCCGTCGAGACCGGGGGCGCGAGAGCCTATAGCGACGTGCGCTTTGCCGGCGGCGACGCGCTGCTGTTCGGCTCGGAGACGCGCGGGCTGCCGCCGCAGGTGTTGCAGGGGCTGCCGCGCGATCACTGGGTGCACATCCCGATGCAGCCTGGCAACCGCAGCCTGAACCTGTCTAATGCCGTCGCCGTCGTGGTTTACGAAGCCTGGCGCCAGAACGGCTACGGCAGGCAGATCACGCCGGTGCCGGCCGGTCCAGCGCTGGGGGCAGGCCCGGCGCCGGCGGCCCGCTAATCGAACTCCGCCTTGATCGGCCGCATCATCATGCCGCGCACCAGCTGCTCGGCCGGCAGCTGCTCGTACAGCACCCCGTAGATGCCGTCGGCGATCGGCATGACGACCTGCTCGCGCGTGGCGACGCGCCGCAGAGCGCGCGCGGCGTGGTAGCCCTCCACCACCTGGCCGATGCCGCGCAATGCGTCCTCGACCGGCGCACCGCGGGCCAGCGCCAGTCCGAAGCGGCGGTTGCGGGAGTGATCGTCGGTGCAGGTCAGCACCAGGTCGCCGAGGCCGGCCAGGCCCATGAAGGTCTCGCGCTGCGCGCCGAGCGCGACGCCCAGGCGCGTCATCTCCGTCAGGCCGCGGGTGATCAGCGCGACGCGGGTATTGGCGCCAAAGCCCAGGCCGTCGCACAGCCCTGCGCCGATCGCGAGCACATTCTTGACCGCGCCGCCGACCTCGACACCGGTGATGTCGCGCGAGATGTAGGCGCGAAAGGTCGAGGATGACAGGTCGCGCGCGAGCTTGCGGGCATAGTCGGCGTCGGGCGAGGCAATCGTCATCGCGGTGGGCAGGCCGGCGCCCACCTCGGGCGCAAAGGTCGGTCCCGACAGCACCGCCACCGGGCGGCCGGAGCCCAGGACCTCGTGCGCGACTTCATTGGGCAGCTTGCCGCTGTCGAGCTCGAAGCCCTTGGTCGCCCAGCACAGGCGCATCGAGGGCGGCAGCAGCGGCTCTAGCTGCTCCAGCAGCGAGCGAAACGCGTCGCTGGGTACCGCCACCAGCACGTCGCCGACGCCGTCGACCGCGGCCTCGAGCGACGCGGTGGTCTGTAGGCCGGCGGGGAAAGCCGCATTGGGCAGGTAGCGCCGGTTGACGCGCTCACGCTCGAGCGCCTCGACGAGCTGCGGGTCGCGGCCCCACAGACGTGTGCCGCGGCCGGCGCGCGCGCACTGAATCGCCAGCGCGGTGCCCCACGAGCCTGCACCGAGCACGGCGATGTCAGCAGGGGCGAGGCGGACTGCCGGCGGCATGACGTAAGCAGCCGCGTCAGTTCTTGGTCGCGCCGTCGGCCTCGCTGGCTGCGTTGGCCGAGTTGGCATACAGGGCGTCGAAGTTGACCGGCGGCAGCAGCAGCTGCGGGAAGCCGCCCTGGCTCACCAATTGCGAGACCACGGCGCGAGCGTAAGGGAACAGCACATTCGGACAGATGCTGCCCACCGCGCGCTTGTATTCTTCCGGCGAGAGGTTCTGCATGATGAAGGCGCCGGCCTGCTTGACCTCGACCAGGAACAACGTCTGCTCG
>Ga0307374_10011516_pt1 | contig 12567 bp, 13 predicted proteins | sample OX3MG_FD_202532 | JGI IMG/M metagenome (GOLD analysis project Ga0307374, IMG submission 202532) | Soil microbial communities from Risofladan, Vaasa, Finland - OX-3 | ecosystem: Environmental > Terrestrial > Soil > Coastal area > Acid sulfate soil | place: Finland: Risofladan, Vaasa | collected...
CTGGGGGATCACTTTCTCATCGAATTGGAACGTCAGTGACCACGGGCATTCATCCCGCGCCAGACATACCGAAACCGGTTTCCCCTGTCCTGGCCCTCCAGTACCGCTGCCCGGCCTGCGAAGCACTCATGCCCAGGGCCACCTCGGTGCTGCCGCCGGACTGGAGGATCAGCGCCGGCCTTCCCGCGGCGCGACGGGAAATCCTGTTCGCCTGTCCCGCTTGCCATGCGGTCTATGCCACGGTCGAAGGTCTTCCCTGCCTGATGGTGGACGGCGATCTCAGGGAGGCCGAGCCCTTCCTGCGGCACTATGAGACGGTGCGCGACGGCGAGGGTTCGTGGCTGCCCCTGGAAGTCATCCTTGGCCTCCCTGGCTTACCGCCAAATTCCTACCCTCGTGAGGTGGCGGCCCTCTGGGGGCGGCGCCGGCATGCATACCAGCGCCTGATCGCCATGTTGCGGCGGCGAAGGTCCACCGATGGTGCTTCCCTCAACGTGCTGGACCTTGGGGCGGGGAACGGCTGGCTTTCCTGGCGATTGCATGGCCTCGGTCATCAGGTGGTGGCGACTGACATCTGCCTCAGTCCTCATCATGGCTTGGGAATGGCGCGACGAGTCGCGAGTACAGCGGATACGGCCGGCGACAAGTCGGCATTCGTCTGCGTGCAAGCCACGATGGAGCGCCTGCCGTTCGTGGACCAGCAGTTCGATCTCGTGATCGCCGCCGCCTCGCTGCACTATGCCCGCTCAGTCACTCGCGCGGTTCGTGAGGCCGCGCGGGTGCTGGTCCCTGGCGGGGCACTGATCCTGATCGATACGCCACTCTACGAGACGGCCGCGGCGGGCCAGGTCATGGCGGCGCGACGGCTGGCCGAGCAGCGGACTCGTTTCGGCAGCGAGGGGGCAGGCACCGCGGGTCGCTCCTTCCTGGTACGCGCCGAACTCCGCCGGACCTTCCAATTGGCCGGCCTCCGCTACCAGGAGATCGCGGTCCATGGCACCCTCCGCTCCACCGCGGGCGGCGTCCGGCGTTGGGCCCGCCGCGCGCTTCACCGCCGGGAGTTGGCAACCATGCCGTTGGTGTTGGGAGAGCCAGAGGGCGGCCCATGCTGATCCTCTACAATCCGCGGGCCGCCGTCTCAAAGGCGCGCATTCCCATGTCGCTCATGGCCCTGGCGGCACTCCTGGAGGGGAAGCGAGCGTACGAAATCGTGGACGGTAACCTCGATCCTGATCCCCAGCGCACTATCGCCGAGATTGTTGAAGCCGGTCAGGGTCCGCACTATCTCCTTTGCACCGTAATGCCGGGGCCGCAGATGGCGTGGGCGGTTCCCCACTCCCGCGCCCTGAAGGCACGTTTCCCCGCGCTCACCGTGGTCTGGGGCGGCTATTTTCCCTCCATGCATCCGGAAGTGTGCCTCAACTCGGGCTACGTCGATTTCATTGTCCAGGGTCAGGGAGAGCATACTCTGCTGGAACTTCTCGATGTAGTGGAGCGTGGTGGAGGGTTGAGCACGGTGTTGGGGATCTGGTACCGGGACGGGATCACCCTTCGTCACACTCCCCCGCGTCCCCTTGCCGATCCCAACACCATGCCACGCTTCCCCTATCATCGCCTGCCGATGGAGCGGTATCTTGGCCACACCTTCATGGGTCGCCGCACGGTCTGCCACCATTCCAGCGTGTCCTGTCCCTTCCCCTGTAGCTTCTGCGCCGTGATCCGGGTCTTTGGCCGAGCCTGGCTGGCCGAGACGCCCGAACGCATGCACGGTACGCTCCGCCATCTTCAGGACACCTATGGAGTCGACGCGGTGGAGTTCTACGACAATAACTTCTTCACCCAGGAAGCGCGTACCCTGGAGTTCGCCCAGCGAATAGCCGGGATGGGCCTTTCCTGGTGGGGCGAGGGGCGGGTGGATACGCTGCTCAAATACAGCGACCGCACCTGGGAGGGCATGCGGGCCGCCGGCCTGAAGTCGGTCTTCATGGGGGCCGAGTCCGGCTCACAGGAAGCCTTGAAGCAAATGCGTAAGGATCCGCTGAAGATCCACGATACACTTGCTATTGCCCAGCGGTGCCAACAGTATGGCGTCATTCCGGAGTTCAGTTTCGTGTTAGGGAACCCGAGGAATCCCCACCAGGATATCGTGGACAGCATTGCGTTCATCCGCCGATTGAAGCAGGTGTCCCCCCTGTGCGAGGTCTCCCTCTATTTGTATACTCCCATGCCGGGCGGCGATCTCTACGAGGAAGCGGTAGCCCAGGGGTTCGCCTATCCCACGACCCTGGAGGAGTGGATCACCGAACGTTGGCTCCGATTCTCGGGGATGCGCGACCCAGCCACTCCCTGGCTCACCGCCGCCGATGTGAGCCTGGTTCGAGACTTCGAGACGGTGCTCAATGCCCACTTCCCCTCATACACCGATATCAAGCTCACCCGGCTCCAGCGGGCGCTTCTGCGGACGATCAGCACCCCACGCTATCACCTCCAGGCATACAGGAAGCCGCTGGAGTTGCGCGCCGCCCTGGCCCGCGTCCACTATCGGCATCCGCAGGTGGAGGGCTTTTGAGCGACCTATTCGCGCGTCGAACCGGACCCGCCTCCCGTCTCGCCCGCCGCTGGTTTCGCGGGCGCTTCCAACTCCTGCAAGCGCGGCGGTATAACCAACCAGACCTCGCCCGCGTCGAGGGCATCGCCCTCCAGATTACCCCAGGCGTCTTCCACCCTGAATTCTTCTTCGCCACCGCGCTATTCCTGCGGGTGCTCGCCCGCCGTCCCCTGGCGCCCGGCACGCGCGCCCTTGATATGGGCACCGGCTCCGGCGCCCTGGCCATCGCCCTGGCGAAACGGGGCGCCGGGGTGACCGCGATCGACATTAATCCACTGGCCATTCGGTGCACCGCCGTGAATGCCCAGACCCATGGAGTGGCCCACCAAGTCACCGCCTGTCAGGGAGACCTCTTCGCCCCGGTAGCGGGCGAACGCTTCGATCTGCTGACCTTCAATCCCCCCTTTTACGCACGGACCCCGCGCGATATGGCCGACCGTGCCTGGGCGGCTGGTGAAGGCTGCGCGGTACTCTGGCGCTTTCTCGCCGAGGCACGGAACCATCTCCTGCCCGGCGGCGAGGTGCTGATTGGCGCCTCCACCGAGGCTCCGTTTACGCGCAAGCTGGCGACCGCGGCGGGATGGCGGGTCAGGATTCTCGGGCGCCGCGAGCTCGTGTCCGAGCGGCTGTTCGTCTTCTCCCTGAGGCCAGAGTGAAGGTCGCGCCATGCATGCGCTGGTGACGGGAGCCGGCGGCTACACCGGAGGGCGGCTGGTTCGCCGGCTCCTGGCCGAGGGGCATCAGGTCCGGGCTCTGGTACGCGATCCAAGGCAGGCGCCGGCGCCGCGGGCGGCGGGGGCGCGGGTGGTGATTGGAGACATTACCGATCCGGCGAGCCTGGCTGGGATCGCCACCGGAATCGATGTCATCTATCATCTGGTGGGTACGCTGACCGGCGGCTCGGCGGTATTGCGCCGCGTGCTGGTGGAGGGACCGCGGAATCTCCTCGATCAGTTCCGTGCCCGACCGGGAGTGCCGCCCCGGATCATCCTCGCCAGCAACGCCGTGGTCTATGGGGACGGGCAGGGAACGCTTCTGGATGAGGAATCTCCCTGCCGGCCCTTCACCGATCTGGGACGGATCATGCTGGAGGCGGAGGACGAGTTGAGAAAGGCAGGCCGCGAGGCACGGGATCGCCCCTTCACGATAGTGCGCTGTGGGGCAATCTATGGCCCTGGCCGGCTCTCCAGCGAGTCGATTCGTCAGGGGCGCTTCCAGCTAATCGGTTCCGGCCGCAATTGGAGCAGCCGGATCCAGGTGGACGACCTGGTAACGGCGCTGATCGCTCTTGGCGGATCTCCTGCTTCCGGCCCAGTGTACAACGCCGTGGATCGGGAGCCGTCGTCGCTGCATGACTACTACACGTACCTGGCGGACTCCCTCGGCGTACCAGCCCCGTCTCACCGGCCTGCTTGGCGCGCGCGGGCACAGGGACAGATAAAATCCCTGCTGAGCCGCGGCCGAGGGCCTGTCAATGACCGCGACACGATCGGACTCTTTACCGCCGATTTGCGCCTGGATGGCTCACGCCTCTGGCGAGATGTGGGGCTGTCTCCCCGGTATCCCAGCTATCGGGTAGGCATTCCGGCGTCCCTGGTGGAGGAGCGAGGAGCAGGGCTAAATTAGTCTACGCGCCGCCCGCCGCCTCGCGGCTCATCCCGAGAAAGAGGCTGTGCATACGAGGATCGTCGCCGAGCTCGGGATGAAAGGCGGAGACCAGCAGCCGCCCTTGCTGGGCCGCCACCGGCGTGCCATCGGGGAGCCGCGCCAGGGTCGTGACGCCGGAGCCCAGCCGCTCGATGATCGGGGCGCGGATAAACACGGCATGGAACGGCGCCTCCCCCAGACCGGCCACCCGCAGATCCTGCTCAAAGCTGTCCAACTGAGAGCCGAAGGCGTTGCGCCGAACGCGAATGTCCATCATGCCCAGGTGCGGCGGCTGGCCGGACCCCAAATCGCCGGCCATCAAGATCATCCCGGCACAGGTGCCGTAAGCGGGCAAGCCCGCCTGGAGCCGCCGGCGCAACGGCTCCAGCACTTGATACTCCACCAGAAGCTTGCCCATGGTGGTGCTCTCCCCGCCTGGGAGGATGATCCCGTCCAATCCTTCCAGATGTTCGGGTAACCGCACCTCTACCGGCTGGGCCCCCAAGCGCCTGAGCATGGCCAGGTGTTCCGCCACCCCGCCCTGGAGGGCCAACACGCCGATCCGTAGTTGTCTCCCCTCCATGCCGCTAGTTCCCGCGTCCCGCCAGAAGCGCCTCGGGCGCCAGGGCGCCAATCTCCAGGCCACGCATCGGATCGCCCAGCCCGCGGGCTGCCTCGGCGATGCGCGCCGGATCCTCGCTATGAGTGGTCGCCTGGACGATCGCTTTGGCGAAGCGGGCCGGGTCACTGCTCTTAAAGATGCCGGAGCCGACAAAGACTCCTTCGGCGCCCAGTTGCATCATCAGCGCGGCATCGGCCGGGGTCGCCACCCCGCCGGCGGCGAAGTTCACCACCGGAAGTACGCCGGTTTCGTGCACCAGTCGTACCAGCTCGTACGGCGCCTGCAGATCCCGCGCGAAGGCCATCAGTTGCTCGGAACCTAGACCGCGGAGTTGGCGAATCGCGTTCATCATGGCGCGCATATGGCGTACGGCCTCCACGATGTTGCCGGTCCCGGCCTCGCCCTTGGTGCGAATCATCGCCGCGCCTTCACCGATCCGGCGGAGCGCCTCGCCCAGATCGCGGGCGCCGCAGACGAAGGGAATGGCAAAGCCATGCTTGTCGATGTGGTGCTGCTCGTCCGCCGGAGTGAGCACCTCGCTCTCGTCGATATAGTCGATACCCAGCGCCTGCAGCACCTGGGCTTCCACGAAATGGCCAATGCGGGCCTTGGCCATGACCGGGATGCTCACGGCCTCTTTGATCCGCAGAATGAGTTCGGGATCGCTCATGCGGGCCACGCCGCCCTGCGCGCGGATGTCCGCCGGCACCCGCTCAAGCGCCATCACCGCCACCGCGCCGGCATCCTCGGCCACTTTCGCGTGATCGACAGTGACCACGTCCATGATCACGCCGCCCTTGAGCATGCGGGCCAACCCGGTTTTCAGGCCCCAGGTTCCCGTTTCCGTGCCGGCCCCGCTCGTCGCCGTATGTCCGTTCGTCGTCACCATCGTGTCCTCCTAAAGTGGTACCGCTGGAGCGTGAGTTTCGCTTCCATCAAGAGTGCCGCTTTTACCATAGCATGGCCTGGAGAGCAGTGCACGGTCCACTTTCGCGCGTCCGCGTGGCCGAGGTGGCCCCTGGCCATTCGCGTCGCGGGCCAACCAGCCATACGATTGCACAGGACGCGAGGCGATGCGGCCGAGGACGCGACGGCTCGATCTCGGGCCATGCTCCGCGCAACCAGCCGGCGTCCAGGGGAGCCCTCAGCCGGTGACGGCCAGGTAGGCGGACAGCAGCGCCGCCCCAAGCGCGACGCCCACCCCCAGGGCCGTGGTGAGCGACGGTTCGGGTCGATCGCTCACTGCGGCGATCCCCTGTTCCGCCCGGCGCGAACGATGGAGGGCCAACAGCACCAGGATGCCGCCAAGTCCAACCAAGGCGATCCCGATCGGGGCGGAGAGCAGGCTTCCGCTCTCTTGGAGGACCGCGACTCGTCCCATTTCCTTCGCGCGAGGGATACCCTACATCGGACGATCAGAGCCGAGGATGGTTCCTGTTTCTTGGTCCGCGGTCTGGATCAGATGAATACCGAGCGCCCATAAAGCGCCAGGCCGCGCGGAGCCGCCACCAGTCGAGGCGACGCCGCGGGGCGCGTAGCCTGGAGGAGGAAGGCACTGCCGTTCTGATAGTCATGATGTCGCGCGGGCCACACGCCCAAGCTGAAGGTGATTACCGCCAGGATGATCCCAAGGATGAGAGCGGACATGGCGGCGGCCAACCTGAGCGAGGCCGCGCGTGAGAGATGGGCGCGAAGGTCGCGGAGCATCGCGGCCAGGGCATCGGGAACATAGGTCAGAAGGTGGATTCCGATCAAGGCGGCGCTTGCTACCGCTGAATCGGTATGCAAGGTACTGAGCACCCCGCCTCGACTGCGCTGGACAAACAGCGCCACTCCAGTCGCGAGGGCCACGATGACGGAAAGCGCCAGGAGAGGCGCGATCAGCCGGGGCAGCGCGTCGGGAGGGCCGGCCGCGCGGTAGATCGGATTGTGCGTGTAGTAACGCAAAGCCCTGTACCCGGTGCTGATCAGCTTGAGCCCAACCACGGGAATAAGGGCGAAGCCCACGGCATAATGAAAATGCCACCAGGCATCCATGAAAAGACCAGTGAGAAAGATGAGCGTCAGCAGGGGGACAAGCAAACCGCCGGTGATCGCCGTGAGCCGATGGTTTCCTTCGGTTGGACCTTTATCCTCGGGTGCTCGTAGCCAAGGAATGAGGGCGCCAAGGTCAGCGCCGGAGTCCTTGTCCATGTCTCAACATCCCTCCTCATTGGCGAGGCGAACCGCCTTGCTAGTCGCCTCCCGCGGTGACGATCCCAGGGCGCGGGGCACGGAAGACCAGCCGGTCGTTCAAGAGGTAGCAAGTGAGCGCGCCAATACCGCTGGCCAGACAGAGGGCCACGAGATCGGGCAGCACCATCCGCATGGTCACGAACAGCAGCATATTGAGCATGCTCGTGCCCAGACCGGAGCATTGGAATCCGAACCAGCGCCGCGGAAGGAACTTCCATGCGCCGCCGCGATCCGGCCAGATCAGCGCGCAGCTCAGGAGAAAACTCAACTGTGTCGCGATCAGCAACGCCGCCGCGTTCGCCGCCGGGGCCGGCCATGCCAGGTGAGTCAGCAAGACGAATGCTCCCAGTTGGGCCGGACCGGAGACGGCGCTGGTGCCGCACGCGCGCAATAGCCGAGCCCGGCAGAGCGGGCCGGACAGCGCGGCGGTCGGCAGTCCCCAGCTACCCATCGAAAGCGCATTCCCTTCCCGCGGCGTACCTTCCAAGCCATGCAGCGTGATTCTACCCTACGGCATGCGGCCATTGGCCCGCGATAGGGGACGCTCGCCAAGCGAGCGGGAATTTCTGGGCCGGGCCTGTCTTCCGAGACTCGTTCAGTCTAGAGGCCCATGATGACGCCGAGATGATCAAATGGCGCCAGTTCGGTGGCGGGTCGACACTGCCTTCCCATGGCGAACATGGGTATCATGGTGTACGACGGTACTTTCATTCAGACGGCATGGCTCCTCCTGAAGGACTCTGGCGTGGACCTCCGGCGGGTGGAGCAGAAAAATGTGGGATGGCGGGTGGTGACCGAACCAGGCATCGGACTGAGAAAGCTGCCGTGGTACCGGGGCTACGGCGGCAAGGGAAGCATCGCCAAACTCTGGTCAATCCCGGCGGTCACGCTCATCGTCGCCTTAAGCATTATCCTGCTGCTCCGACCCGCCCAGCCGGGGCAAAGCAACCCGATCGCCCCGGATTTCAGGCTTCCGGCGGCATCCGGTGCCCATGGCCTGCTGAGCCTGCGATCCCTCCGCGGCCATCCGGTCTTGATCAATTTCTTTAATACACAGTGCCCGCCGTGCATCGCGGAGATGCCCGTGCTCCGCCAGACCGCGCGACAGTACCAGCAAGACGGCGCCATCGTGCTCGGGGTCGCCACGGGCGGCGATACGATGAGCAGCGCGCGACAGTTCGCGCGCGCCCAACGGTTGACCTATCCGGTCGTGGTGGACACCCAGCAGGACGTGGCCTGGCAATACACCATTGTCGGCTGGCCCACCAGTGTCTTTCTCGACCGAGCCGGACGGGTGAGGGCACGCTATGTCGGTCCACTCGACGCGGGAACGGTGCGCGACGGCTTCGCCCAGGCGGGCGCGATCACCTGCGCCACCTGCCAACCGCTCTCCAACCCGGAACTCGTGGATTCGGCTCTGGGAAGCGATGCAATGTACCCAAGCGCGCATGCCGCGCCTTCGTTCGCGCTCCGCGATCAGACCGGCGCCGTGGTCTCCCCGCGCACCCTGCGAGGGAAGGTCGTACTGTTGACTTTTGTCAGCGCGGTCTGTATCGACCAATGCGCAATGGTCGGCAAAACTCTGGGCCAGGTGCGCCGCCAGTTGGGGTCGGACGCCGCCCACTTGGCGATCGTGGCGATTAGCGTTGAGCCCGAACAGGACACGCCAGAGGCCACCGCGCATTATGCCGCCACTTCCGGGTGGCGGGGGACGGACTGGCATTACCTGACCGCGCCTCGCGCCGTTTTGACGGGGATATGGTCCGCCTACGGTGTGTACGTCGGGCCGGCGCCACGTCCGGGCCAGGATCCCGCGCATACGGCTGGACTCTACTTTATTGATCCTAAAGGGAGACTTCGGGCCTACGATGACGCGCCGTTCCTGGCCCCACGGGTCATCAAGACGGTCCGCGCGTTGCTGCCCGCGTCTTGAGTGTGACGGTGGCAACAGGAACGAAGATCCGCGGTACCGGCCCTATAAGCGCGCCGCGGGTTGGGCGGGATAGCCCTCCTCCTCCAGCGTCGACTCAATCTGGTCGGTCGAGATCTGAGCTGAGTCGTAGTTCACCTCGACGCGCCGGCTGGGGATATCGACCTGTACCCACTGTACGCCGGGTAAGGCGCCTACCGCTCCCTCTATCGCATGTTGGCAATGCTCACACGAGATAGCGGGCGCGGTGTAGGTTACGGTTTCCATGGACTGTGCTCCTTTGGCTAGAGGCTTGATGAGGCCGGCCGAATCGCCGGTCCAGCGGGCGGCTGCCCGGCCCGGCCAAAACGGCCAAGGCGGAGACTGTTGCCGATCACGCTCACGGAGGAGAGGGCCATCGCCGCGGCGGCGAGGATAGGGGTGATAATCCCGAGCATGGCAAGCGGAATCAGAATAACGTTGTAGAAAAAGGCCCAGAAGAGGTTCTGGCGGATCGTCCGCATGGTGGCGCGGGAGAGGGCAAGCGCGGCCGGTACGCTACGCAGGTCGCCGCGGACGAGCGTGATGTCCGCCGCCGCCATCGCCACGTCGGTGCCGGTGCCCATGGCGATGCCGACATCGGCCCGCGCCAGCGCGGGGGCGTCATTAATGCCGTCGCCCACCATGGCCACCACTTGACCGCTCGCCTGGAGACGCGCCACCTCGGCCGCTTTTTCCTCTGGATGCACTTCGGCGATGATCCGCGCGATCCCGGCCTGCTTGGCGATCGCCTCGGCGGTTCGGCGGTTGTCGCCGGTCACCAGGACAACCTCCAGACCCAGCACCCGTAGCGCCCGCACCGCGTCCGCGGCGCCGTCCTTGATTGTGTCCGCCACGGCGATGATCCCCACGAGGGTGCCGTCCACGGCGACCAGCAAGACGGTCTTCCCCTCGGTCTCGAACCCATCGAGCGCCGGGCCGGCGCCTTCCCGGTCGATCCCAGCCTCGTCCAGCAACCGGCGCGAGCCGACCAGTACATCGCGCCCCTCGATCGTGCCCCGCACCCCGCCCCCGGTAATCGACTGGAAGATAGCCGGCGTATCCGGCAAGCCAATGCCGCGCGCCTGAGCCTCTTGCACCAGGGCCTGGCCCAGAGGGTGTTCGCTGGCCCGCTCGACTCCGGCCGCCAGCCGCAAGACAGCGTCCGCGGGCAGATCGGCGAGCGGCTGGACATCGGTGACCCGAGGCTTGCCCTCGGTGACCGTGCCGGTCTTGTCCAGGGCCACGGCGGTGAGGGCGCGGATGCGCTCCAGGCTCTCGCCGCCCTTGATCAGGATGCCCTGCGTGGCACCGCGACCGGTCCCGACCATAATCGCGGTTGGGGTCGCCAGGCCAAGCGCGCACGGGCAGGCAATCACCAGGACGGCGATGGCTGGGATCAGGGCATGACCCAGATCGTGGCCGGTCAGCAGCCAACCGAGAAGGGTCAGGGTGGCGAGCCCGATCACCACCGGCACGAAGACGGCGGAGATCCGGTCGGCCAGGCGCTGAACGGGAGCCTTCGAGCCCTGGGCTTGCTCCACGAGCCGGATGATTCCGGCAAGCACGGTATCCCGGCCCACGGCCGTCGCCTCGACCCGTAAAAGACCAGTGCCGTTAACGGTAGCGCCAATCACGGAGTCACCTGGTTGCTTCGCCACCGGCAGGCTCTCGCCGGTGAGCATCGATTCATCAATGCTGCTCTCGCCCGTCAGCACCACCCCGTCCACCGGGATACGCTCGCCGGGGCGGATCAGCAAGGTATCGCCGCCGACCACCTGCTCGATTGGCAGGTCACGCTCGACAGTGTTGCGGATGACCCGCGCCGTACGGGGTTGCATTGCCGGATCGCCTCTCCCGTTCGGCCCTTGGCCGCCGCTTCCAGGTATTTGCCCAAATAGATGAGCGTGACGATCAGCGCCGCCGTGTCGAAGTAGACGTCCTGCCCTGGGGCGCCGATCGTCACCCCCAAACTGTAGAGGTAGGCGACGGACGATCCCAGGGAGATCAGGGTGTCCATATTGGCGGTGCCGTGGCGCAGGTTGATCAGGGCGCCGCGATGAAAGCCCCGCCCGACATACGCCCATACGGGGAGGGCAAGCAGGGCGAGGAGATAATTGTGAGACGGGCCGGTGGGAAAGCTCATCAGGCCCGGGACCATTGCCAGAAGCAACACCAGAACGCTGAGCCCCACACCGATGCCCAGCATGCGTTGCTTGCCGCGCAGGTCGCGGCGCCAGATCGCCTCCTCGTCCTCGCCGGGCGCGGCACCCTCGACCACCGGGGCGGCGCCATAACCGGCGCTCTCGATCGCGCCAATTAGCTGCGCCACCTTCACCCGTGCCGGATCGAAGGTCACGCTCGCTCGCTCGGTGGCCAGATTGACGCTGGCTGAGCGCACGCCCTCAAGCTTGCGGAGCTTCCGTTCGATGCGGGCCACGCACGAGGCACAGGTCATCCCGGTGATCGACAGTTCTTCCTCGCCGGTCCCAGGTTGGGCGGGCGACGCGGCCGAGTCAGTCAACGGACGCGCGGTGTAGCCGGCGGACTCAATGGTCCGCACCAGATCCGGCAGGCCAACCTGGGCCGGATCGTAGTCCACCGAGGCATGCTCGGTGGCCAAGTTCACATTGGCCTGCTCCACCCCGTCTAGCTTGCCCAGCTTCCGCTCGATCCGCGCCACGCAGGAGGCGCAGGTCATGCCGCCAATCGCCAACTCGGCCCGCGCCGCCGCATTGGGAGGCGGCGGCAGGGCACTGGTATGGGTCGCGGGGCTTCGTTCCTCGATCGTCGTGCTCATCGATTCACCTCGTGGTACCCCGCGCTTCGCTTGTTACCGCCTCTGGCCGTGGATCGCAACACGGTGTCCCCAGCGCGCTCGCGCTCACTGATCGACTACCTGTGGGCTGAAGGTCTCCGGCCACGGTTTCCCGGCCGTCGATCAGACTGGTGTCGTATTTGAGGGCGCCCATCAACTCGTCGATGATCGCCTCGCCCATCCCATCCTTGATCGCGGTGGACACGCAACTGGAGAGGTGATTGCGGAGGAGGATCCGCTGCACTCCTTGCAGCGTGCCCTGCACGGCGGACAGCTGCTTCATCAGGTCCACACAATACTGGTCTTCGTCCACCATGCGGCGCACCCCCTCCAGGTGGCCGGCCGCCACCTTCAGCCGGAGCGCGGCTTCCTTCTTATACTCTGGGAGCATCTTTTGCCCTTCCGCGCCAGCCATGAGCGGATCTTCCGCCGTTCCCGACCTCTGCTCTCACTGTACCCCACCCCAGGTGGGGTGTCAAGCGAGTATTCCGTGGGCCCGGGTCATTTTCACACCTGGCACGCGGCTTTGGCGGGGACCACGGCTATACACCCGCGTCCTAATCTTGCGAGGACCATGATATGTCCCTGCTGCCTTTCGACCGGCAAGCAGTGCTAATCCGCCCGGGTTCAAGTGATGATCCCGTACGGTTGAGGCGAGGGAACAAGTGTTAAGGCAGGCGCCCACCTGT
>Ga0307374_10011517_pt1 | contig 12565 bp, 13 predicted proteins | sample OX3MG_FD_202532 | JGI IMG/M metagenome (GOLD analysis project Ga0307374, IMG submission 202532) | Soil microbial communities from Risofladan, Vaasa, Finland - OX-3 | ecosystem: Environmental > Terrestrial > Soil > Coastal area > Acid sulfate soil | place: Finland: Risofladan, Vaasa | collected...
TCGTGCTCCTCGAAGCGGAACAGGCTGCTCGGGTCGTGCATCAGCACGTTGGTGTCGAGCACGAACAGCTTGCCGGCCCGCTTGCCGGGAGCGGAGCGTGAGCGTTTGGCCATGGATTGCGGGAGGGCGGGAGAGGGGGGAAGGGGGGATTCGGCGGAGATCGGCGCGTCGCTTGCCGCATCGGAGCTGCGGTCAAAGGGATTTAACAAAGCTCAGTACCTCCTGTGCGTGGCCCGGGACTTTCACACCGCGCCATTCGCGCGCCAGCACGCCGTTCTGGTCCAGAACGAACGTGCTGCGCTCGATGCCGCGAACCTTCCTGCCGTACATGTTCTTCATCTTGATGACGCCGAACTGGGCGCAGACGTTCTCCTCGGCGTCGGAGAGCAGCTCGAACGGGAAGCCCATCTTCGCCTTGAAGCTCTCGTGCGACTTGAGCGAGTCGCGCGAGACGCCGAAGACTTCGCAGCCCGCCTTCGTGAATTCCCCGTGCAGGTCGCGGAAATCCGCGCCCTCCTGCGTGCAGCCGGGCGTGTTGTCCTTCGGGTAGAAGTAGAGGACCAGCTTGCGTCCGCGGGCGCTCGAGAGCCGGAACGCGGCGCCGCCCGTCGCCGGCAGGGAGAAGTCCTTGACCGGCTTTCCGAGCATCCCAGGCGCTTTATTCAAAGTGCTTCTTAGCGATGCGAGGTAACGCTTTCATTGAACATGTTTTCGGTTACGGCTGCAAGTCCGTCGGCCTGCTGGGCGCCGGTCGGGTGCAGGGGGCTGATTCCAAGGCGATTTCGAGCGACGGGGGACCTCGGCGGGCAGCCGTGTGCGCCAGTCGGCTCGGGATCGCCGCAGCGTTTCGGAACGCCGGGGAGCAGACTGGTAAGGCGGTGATAGTAGAGGAGCACGGTGCCTCACGGCGGCATGATCGCACGCGACGACGACCCCTTTTGCTGTACGCGGCAAGCGGCTGCTGCGCTGTACGCCGTTCGGCGCCGCGCAGGCGATCGAGCGCCCTTGCCGCGTCATGGTCGACGTGCTCGCGCCGCCGTCTACTCTCGCCGTGCCGGCGCACGGCTACACGCCGCTCTGGCACGAAAGCGCGGGCTGAGCGTCACGCCGGTTCGTTTCGGTCTGACGCGCCGATCCGGGGCGCGTGCGCCCAAGCCAGGGCGACGATCGTCGCCATGATCGCCAGCATCGCTGCCACGAGCGCAACGCAGGCCGGCCAGCCGGCGATCATCCAGGCCACACCGCCGAGCGCAGCGCCCAAACTGCCGCCTAGATAGAAGCTGGTGACGTACAGCCCGACCGCCGAGGAGCGACCGGCCTGCGCGGTGGTCGTGACGTAACCGGTCGACACCGACTGGCACATCAGGCCGCAGCCGGCGCACAAGGTCAGCCCCAACAGGATCGTCCACAACGGTCCGGTCAGCGTGAGTGCGGCCCCGCAAATCCACGTCGCAATATTGCCGATCATGAACTGGCGCCGCCCGAAGCGGCCGATCACCCAGCCGGTCCAGGGCGTCGAGGCGCTGCCGACGAGATAGGTTACGAAGAGCGCGCCGAGCCAGCTGGCCGACAGATCGTACGGCGGCGCGGCGAGGCGAAAGCCGATGAAGGTGAAGGTGGCGATGAAGCAGAACAGCACGCCGAAGCCGACCGCATAGGTCGCGACCAGTTGCGGGTTGCGCAGGTGACGCACCATCTGCCGACCGGAGGCGATGAGCCCTTCCGAGCGGACGAACTTGCGCTCGCGCGGCAGCATTGCCCAAACCGCGGCAGCGCCAACCAGCGTGATCAAGGCTAGCGCGTCGAAAGCGAGCCGCCAGCCGATCAGGTCGGAGAGCACGCCGGTTAGGAGACGCCCGCTGAAGCCGCCGAGGCTCGCCCCCGAGGTATAGACGCCGGCGGCGACGGTCGCCTCGCGCGGCGGCCATTCGTCGCCGATATAGGCGATGGTGACGGCGAAGATCGGTGGCAGGGCGAGGCCCTGCACGAAGCGCCAGAACACCAGCGCCGACAGGCTGGGCGACAACGACGCCATGACCGTCGGCAGCGCCAGCACTGCCATGGCGGAAACGATGACACGCTTCCTGCCCAAGACATCCGCGACCGTGCCGGTGAACGGCGCGGTCAGCGCCACCGCCAGCGTGCTCGCGGTCATGATGGTGGAGATTCCGGAGGCGCCGGCGCCGAATTCCTTCGACAACAGTGGCAGGATCGCCTGCGGCGCGTAGAGATTGATGAAGCAGCAATAGCCGGCAAGCCCGGCCGCAAGCTGGCGTGCGGAGAAGGAGCGGGGCGTCGCAGCGTTCATCCAGGGGTTCCGGCAGGGCAGGACTCGGCCGCGTCAGGCCATGTGTTGTTTGTCGCGAGCTGCTACCGGGACGGCGCGGTCAATTTCTCGGAAAGCGCGGAATCATCGCGCGCTCAGCCCCGCTCGTGCCTGGCGAGAAAACGCAGCAGCGCCCTGAGCGTTGCTTCCGGCGCCTCCTCGGGCAGGAAGTGCCCGCACGGCAGCGCTCTTCCGCTCACGTTCCTCGCCACCTCGCGCCAGTCGGCGAGGCAGTCGAACTGGCTCTCGATTACGCCGTGCTTGCCCCAGAGCGCGAGCACCGGCATGCGCAGCTTCTTCTTCAGGTCCTTGCGGTCGTGCTCGAGGTCGATCGTCGCCGCGGCGCGGTAGTCCTCGCAGGTGGCGTGGATGGTTCTCGGGTCGCGGAAGCAGCGCACGTACTCCGCGAGCGCGCGCTTGTCGAAGATCTTGATGCCCTTGGGGCCGCGCCCGATGCGGCCGAGAACGTAGGTCACGCCCACCGTGCGCAGCATCGTCTCGGGCAGTGGCGCCGGCTGGATCAGGAAGAACCAGTGGTAGTAGGCGCGCGCGAAGGCCATGTCCGTGCTCTCGTACATCTTGAGCGTCGGCGAGATGTCGAGCACGGTGAGCGTGCGCACGCGCGCGCCGTGGTCGCGCGCCAGGCGGTGCGCCACGCGTGCGCCGCGGTCGTGGCCCACGACGTGGAAGCTGTCGTGGCCGAGCTTCGCCATCACCTCGACCATGTCCTGTGCCATGGCACGCTTGGAGTAGTTGGAATGATCCGGCCGGCCGCGCGGCTTCGAGGAGTCGCCGTAGCCGCGCAGGTCGGGGCACACGACGCGGTAGCGCCGCGCGAGGGGCGGTGCGATCTTGTGCCACATGGCGTGCGTCTCCGGGTAGCCGTGCAGCAGGAGCACCGGCGGGCCTTCGCCCCCCGCCACCAGGTTGATCGTCGCGCCGCGGGTGCGGACCTTCTTGGCTTCGAATCCCGGAAACATCGTCGAACCCTCCTCTCCGAATCTCAGGCCGCGAGCGCTGCGCCCTGCACGGCGAGCGTCCCCGAGCGCCCGGGCACGGTCCCGAGCTCGAGCGCGTAGCGTGGCAGGCGCGCACGGTCGAGCGCCGCCGCCATCGTCCCTAGGGACACGATCTGGTAGCCGAGCGCGCGCCAGCCGTCGAGCAGCGACTCCAGCTCGCGGGTGAGCCGTCCGCCCTCGAGCTCGGCGTGGGCGGTGAACACGTGTCCGGCCGCCGGGGCGGACGCGCACAGCGCGAGAATGCGCCGCGCGGCGTCCGCTGCGCTGGCGCCCTCGATGCCGATCAGCTCGTCGAAAGTCGGCAGGGTGGTCGGCAGCTGCGGGCAGGTGAACGCCTCGCCGCCTGCGCTCGGTAGGAACGGCTCGCGCCCGCGCGTATCGGAGGCGCAGGCGAAGCCCAGCTCGTCGAGCAGGCGCAGCGCGTGCGCGTTGGTCTGCCAGCCCGCCGCGCCGTGCACGCGGGGGGGGGCGCCGAACACCTCCTCGAAACGCTCGAGCGCGCGCATCAGCTCGCGGCGCGTCCAGGCCGCGTCGCGCCGCGTCACCTCGTCCTGCCAGCGAACGTGATCCCAGCAGTGCACGCCGACCTCGAAGCCGGCGGCACGGACCGCGCGCAGCTCCGCCGCGCAGCGCCGGCCGATGTCGGGGCCGGGGAGCAGCGTGCCGTAGAGGAGCGTCTTCAGCCCGTAGTGCGACAGCACCGAGGTGCGCGAGACCTTGCCGAGGAACCCCGCGCGGAATACCCGGCGCACGGCGCGCCCCGTATGGTCGGGCCCGAGGCTGAACAGGAACGTGGCGGCCACGCCGCGGCGCTCGAGCAGCCTGGCGAGGCGCGGCACGCCCTCGCGCGTGCCGTGATAGGTGTCGACGTCGATCTTCAGCGCGAGCTTCATTCCACCAGGCCGCGCGCCTCGGCCACGTGTTCGCGGTAGCTCTCGAAGATGCGCGCCAGCGCGTCGCGCATCCCGACCGCCGGCGCCCAGCCCAGGTCGCGGCGCGTGTCGTCGATGTTCGGCGTGCGGTTCTGCACGTCCTGGTAGCCCGCGCCGTAATAGCGGTCCGAGGTGGTGGCGACCAGGCGCACGCGCGCGGCGGCCTCGCGGTACTCCGGATACTGCAGCGCGAGCTCGAGCATCATCTCGGCCAGCTCCCTCACCGAGTAGTTGTTCGCGGGGTTGCCGATGTTGTAGATCTTGCCGTCGGCGATGCCGCCGGGGTTGTCGATGATGCGCATCAGCGCGTCGATGCCGTCGTCGACGTAGGTGAAGGCGCGCCGCTGCGCGCCGCCGTCGACCAGCTTGATCTCCTCGCCGCGCACGATGTGCCCGATAAACTGCGTCACCACCCGCGAGCTGCCTTCCTTGGGCGTGCTGATCGAGTCGAGTCCGGAGCCGATCCAGTTGAATGGGCGGAACAGCGTGAAGCGCAGGCCCTGCTCGGCGCCGTAGCCCCAGATCACCCGATCCATCAGCTGCTTGGCACAGGAGTAGATCCAGCGCGTCTTGTGGATGGGGCCGAGCACCAGCTCCGAGGTGTAGGGATGGAACTCGGCGTCGCGGCACATGCCGTACACCTCGGAGGTGGAGGGAAACAGGATGCGCTTGCGGTACTTCACGCAGGAACGCACGATCGGCAGGTTGGCCTCGAAGTCGAGCTCGAACACGCGCAGCGGCTCCTTCACGTAGGTGGCCGGGGTGGCGATTGCGACCAGTGGGATCACGGTGTCGCACTTGCGGATGTGGTACTCGATCCACTCCTTGTTGATGGTGATGTCGCCCTCGAAGAAGTGGAAGCGCGGCTCGCCCATCAGGTCCTCGATGCGCTCGGTCTGCATGTCCATGCCGTACACCTCCCAGTCGGTGCTCGAGAGCACCCGGCGCGAGAGGTGGTGGCCGATGAAGCCGTTGACACCGAGGATCAGTAGTCGTTTCACGGGCGGGTCCTATTCGAGTGGCAGGGTGCGGGCGCCGAACTCGGCGCGAAAGCGTTCGGGGCCGAGGCTGGCGCCGTCGAGCTCGCACTCCGGCACGCGCAGCGCGACGCCATCGCCGCACAGCGCATACAGGCCGCGCTCGTCGAGCGCGAGCAGCGGGGCGGCGTTGGCTGGCGCGACCCGCGCGCCGACGCGCGAGCGCAGCACCTTCAGCGTGCGTGCGCCAAGCCGGCAGAACGCGCCCGGATAAGGCGGCGCCACGCCGCGCACCAGGTTGTGGATCTCCGCCGCCGGGCGATGCCAGTCGATGCGGCCGTCCTCGGGCCGGCGTGCGCCGAAGTAGCTGCCCTCGGCGAGCACCTGCGGCTTGCGCGGCGCGCGCCCGGCGACAAGCCCCGGCAACTCGCGGTCGAGCAGCAGCTCGGCGGCGACAGTGACCTTGTCGAACACCTCGCGCGCGCTGTCGTCGGGCAGGATCGGCACGCGCTGGTGCCCGATCACCGCGCCGGCATCGGGCTTCTCGGTCATGTAGTGCAGGCTCGCGCCGGTCTCGCGCTCGCCGCGCACGACTGCCCAGTTGACCGGAGCGCGTCCGCGATACTTGGGCAGCAGCGAGCCGTGCATGTTGAGCGCGCCGCGCGGCGCGGCCGCGAGCAGCGCTGGCCCGAGCATGCGCCGGTAGTAGAACGAGAACAGGAAATCGGGCGCGCAGGCGCGCACCCGTGCCAGGCATTCGGGCGCGTTCGGGTCCGGCGCGCTGAGCACCGCGATCCCGCGCTCGCGCGCGAACTGCGCCACGCTCGCGAACCAGACGTTCTCGCGCCAGTCGTCCTCGTGGCTGAACACCAGCGGCACCTCGATGCCGTGGGCGAGCAGCACGGCGAGGCAGCGCACGCCGACGTTGTGGTAGGCGAACACCACCGCACGCGTCACTCGCGCTTCTCCAGCACGTTCGCGACCAGGTAGCGCGGGCGGCCGCGCACCTGCTCGTAGATGCGGCCGACGTACTCGCCCACTAGGCCGAGGCCGAACAGCACCATGCCGGTGAGGAAGAACTGCAGGATGTCGCGGTCCCAGAAGCTGTGCAGGGCGTCGGAGGCGGTCTTGGCGACCGCCAGGCGCTCGAAGATCACCACCACGTACACCAGCACCGAGCCGAGCGCGGTCAGCATGCCGAGCGCGGAGAAGAACTGCAACGGCTTGACCGAGAAGCCGGTGATCAGGTCGAAGTTGAGCTGCACCAAGCGGTACAGCGAGTACTTCGACTCGCCCGCGGCGCGCTGCTCGTGTGCCACCTCGATCTCCGTCGGACGGCGCGCGTAGGTGTAGGCGAGCGCCGGGATGAACGTGTTCACCTCGGGCGAGCGGTTGATCGCGTCGACCACGCCGCGGCCGTAGGCGCGCAGCATGCAGCCCTGGTCGGTCATGCGGATGTCGGTGATGCGCTCGCGAAACGCGTTCATCATGCGCGAGGCGAACCTGCGGAACGCGCTGTCCCGGCGCGTGCGCCGGTAGGTGCCGACGTAGTCGTAGCCCTCGCGCATCTTCGCGAGCAGCGGCGCGATCTCCTCGGGCGGGTTCTGCAGGTCGGCGTCGAGAGTGACCACCACCTCGCCGCGTGCGCGCTCGAAGCCGGCGAGGATCGCCATGTGCTGACCGAAGTTGCCGGCCAGGAACACGATGCGGGTGACCTCGGGGCGGCGCTCGAACTGCTCGTGCAGCAGCCGCGCGGAGGCGTCGCGGCTGCCGTCATCGACCAGGATCAGCTCGTAGCGCTCGCCCAGCGTGTCGAGCGCGGGGTACAGGCGCGCGAACAGCGCCGCCAGGGCCGCCTCCTCGTTGTACACCGGGATCACCACCGAGAGCAGCGGGGCGCTCATGCCAGCACCTTTTTCGCCGTTTCGCACACGCGGTCCACGTCGGCCTCCGACATCAGCGGAAACAGCGGCAGCGTCGCGATGCAGCGGCCGATACGCTCGGCGTGGGGGAACTGGCCTTCTCGCCAGCCGAGCGCGCGATACAGCGCGAACAGGTGAATCGCGGGATAGTGCACGCCCACGCCGATGCCCGCCGCGCGCATGCGGCGCATGAACTCGGCGCGCGCCATGCGCTCGGGCAGCACCACCTGGAACATGTGCCAGTTCGAGTTGGCGAAATCCTCGGGCGGCAGCTCGCAGCCGAGCGAGCGGTCCCATCGCTCGAAGTAACGCCGCGCGAGCGCGCGGCGCCGCGTGGTGAACTCGTCAAGGTGCGGCAACTGCCCCAGGCCGATGCGCGCGGCGACGTCGGTCAGGTTCCACTTGCCGCCGAGCAGGTCCACCTCCATGCCGTCCTCGCCGCTGCGCACCACGCCCTGCAGGCGCAGCTTGTCGCAGGGCACGGCGAGCCCCTCGTCGGGCAGCACCAGCGCGCCGCCCTCGGCAGTGGTGATGTTCTTGTTGGCGTGGAAGCTGAAGGCGACCAGGTCGCCGAACGAGCCCAGGGTGCGGCCGTTCCATGCGGCGCCGAAGGATTGCGCCGCGTCCTCGAGCACGCGCAGGCGCCTGGCGCGCGCGATGTCGTACAGCCGGTCGCGGTCGACCGGCAGGCCGGCGAGGTCGACCGGCAGCAGCGCGCGCGTGGCCGGCGTGAGCGCGGCTTCGACCCGCTCGAGGTCGAGGTTGCGCGTGCGCGGGTCGACGTCCACGAACACCGGGCGCGCCCCGACCTCGAGGATCACGTTCGCGGTGGCCACCCAGGACAAGGGCGTGGTGATCACCTCGTCCCCGCTGCCGATGCCGGCCAGCCGCAGGCCGACCTCGAGCGCCGCGGTGCCCGAGTTGAACACGCGCACCGGGCGCCCGGCGCACAGGCCCGAGAGCGCCGCTTCGAAGGCCCGGACCTGGGGGCCGGAGGTGATCCAGCCCGAGCGCAGTACCTGCGCGACCCCGGCGATCGTTTCCTCGTCGATCGAGGGGCGGGTGAAGGGAAGGATGCCGCTCATGAACGCGCCACGATGAACACGCCCAAGACGATGACCGCGATGCCGGCGACCCGCATCGGGGTCAGCGCCTCGCCGAAAAAGTACCAGGCGGCGATCGCGTTGACGACGTAGCCGATCGACAGCATCGGATAGGCGACGCTTACCTCGACGCGCGACAGCGCCATGATCCAGACCACCAGGCTCGTCACGTAGCAGGCCATGCCGCCCATGATGTGCGGCTCGAGTGCGAAACGCAGGCTCATCGGCAGCGCATTGCCGAGCGTGAAAGCAAAGCGGCCGACGGCGTTGGTCCCCGCCTTGAGCAGCAGCTGCGCCGCGGCGTTGAGCAGCACCCCGGTCAGGATCAGCGAAAAGCTCACCAGGCTCATGGCTTTCTCACGATGGTGTAGCGCGCGTCGCGCGCGACGATCTGCATGGGTAGGTCGTATTGTCTCCGGAAGGTCGCGAACTCGCGAGTCTTGAAAAGCGCGCCTGCATGCCGGTCGGCGCGCCACGCCCGGGCGAAGGATGCCAGATCCGGCAGGAACTTCTGCGGCTCCCAGCTGATCTCCTCGGCGAGCTCGTCCTTGTAGCCGACCATGGTCACCGTGCGGCGCAGATTCCAGGGCAGGGTGTGATCGTAGGCCTCGACGGCGTAAAACGGCGCGCCGGGATCGAGCTGCGCGCGTGCCTGGGCGATCACCTTGGCGGTGCTGTAGTAGGGCGCGAGCGCGCGGTGCCCGAGCAGGGCGACGAGCGTGCCGGCGAAGGCCGCGACCGCCAGGGCGCCGACCGCGGCGCCGGTGCGCGCGCGCCAGGCGAGTGCCAGCGCGAGCAGGGCGCCGAGCGCGGCCACGGCCGCGGCCGCCATGACCCAGGGCACGTAGGCCGGCAGCAGCGCGGCGAGCGGCCCACCCTCATCGAGCATCAGGCGTGGCGCGAGGGCGAGCAGCCCCGCCGCGCCCGCGGCCACGAGCGCGGCCTGTGCGACGAGCAACCGGCGCGGGCGCGCGGCCGCCAGGTAGTCGCCGATGAGCAGCGCGAGTGCCGGAAAGATCGGCAGGATATAGGAGGGCAGCTTGGAATCCGACGCCGAGAAGAACACGAGCACCACGAGCGCCCAGAGGGCGAGAAAGCGCGCTGGGCTGAAGCTGCGTCCGGCGCCGTTCCAGAAGGCGCGCACGAGGGCAGGCCCGAGCGCCAGCAGCCACGTCGCCATGCCGAGGGCGAGCACCGCAATGAAGTACCACGGCGGCTCGTAGCGGTGCGCGAAGCGCGTCAAGAAGCGCTCGAAATGCTCCTGGATGAAGAAGAAGTGGAAGAACTCCGGATTGCGCACCGAAACGAGCGCGAACCAGGGCACCGCGAGAAGCAGGAACAGCGGCAGGCCCGCGCCCCAGCCCAGGCGCTTGATCCGGTGCCAGTCGCGGCGCAGGAGGATGTCAAGCCCGATCGCGCCGGCCGGCAGCACGATGCCGATCAATCCCTTGCTCAGGGTCGCCAGCGCGCACGCCGCCCAGAACGCCAGCATCCAGCGCCGCCTCTCGGCTGGAGGGGCCTGCTCGCGCTGCCCGAGCGCGTAGGCGAACACCGCGAGCGCGAGGAAAAAGCTCACGCCCATGTCGAGCGTGTCGAACTGGCCCAGCAGAGCGTAGAGCGGGCTGCCGGCGAGCACCGCGACCGCATACGCTCCGGCGCGCGCGCCGAGCAGCCGCCCGCCGAGCACCAGCACCAGGATCAGCCCGGCGAAGCCGGTGAGCGCCGGCCACAGGCGCGAGACCCAGTCGTGCAGGCCGAAGACCTCGAACGCGCCCGCCGTGGCCCAGTACTGCAGCGGCGGCTTCTCGAAGTACTTGAAGCCGTTCAGGTGCGGCGTGACCCAGTCGCCGCTCGCGACCATCTCGCGCGCGATCTCGGCGTAGCGCGCCTCGTCGGCGCGGTTGAGGGGGCGCCAGCCCAGGGTGCCGAACCAGGCGAGCGCCATGAACGCGGCCAGCAGGAGGGCGGCGGCGCGTCTCACGCTCGCGCGCGCTCAGTCGAACAGCAGCGCGGCGGCAACCCGGCGCTCCTCGGCGGCGAGGATGTTGTAGGTACGGCAGGCCGCCCGGGTGTCCATCACCTCCAGCCCGACGCCGGCCTCGAGCAGCGCGCGGGTCAGGCGTGGCTGCGGAAAGCGCAGCCTGGCGCCGGTGCCGAGCAGCACCACCTCGACCCCGAGCGCGGCCAGCCCGGCGAAGTGCTCGGGACCGAGGTGCTCGATGCCGCGCGCGTCCCAGGGCAGCACCCGGTCGGCCAGCACGATCACGCTGGTTGCATGGCGCACGCCGTTCACCAGCACGTAGCCCTCGCCGTAGCCGGTGAAGGCATTCTGGCCGGTCGGCCCGGAGGTGTGCAGTTTCACGCTGAAATCGGACGCATCCGCGGCCACCGCGCGCATTGAGAGCGGAGCCGCGCTCGAATAGAATTCTACCTTTTTGCGCCGCACCACGCGCCCCGCCCATGAGAGAGTTCGCACGCATCCAGCGCCTGCCGCCCTACGTCTTCAACATCACGGCCGAGTTGAAGATGGCGGCGCGGCGCGCCGGCGAGGACATCATCGACCTGTCGATGGGCAATCCCGACGGGCCGACGCCCAAGCACATCGTCGACAAGCTGGTCGAGGCGGCGCAGCGCCAGGACACGCACGGCTACTCGGTGTCCAAGGGCATCCCGCGCCTGAGGAAGGCGATCTGCGACTGGTACAAGCGGCGCTGGGGCATCGAGTTCGATCCCGAGTCCGAGGCGATCGTGACCATCGGCTCGAAGGAGGGCCTCGCGCACCTGATGCTCGCCACGCTCGACCGCGGCGACACCGTGCTGGTGCCCAACCCCTCGTACCCGATCCACATCTACGGCGCGATCATCGCGGGCGCCGACATCCGCTCGGTGCGCATGACCCCGGGCGTGGACTTCTTCGCGGAGCTCGAGCGCGCGATCCGCGAGCTGATCCCCAAGCCGAAGATGCTGATCATCGGCTTTCCGGCGAACCCGACCGCGATGTGCGTCGAGCTGGAGTTCTTCGAGCGGGTGATCGCGATCGCCCGCGAGCACGACATCCTGGTGGTGCACGACCTTGCCTACGCCGACATCACCTTCGACGGCTGGAAGGCGCCCTCGATCATGCAGGTGCCGGGCGCGCGCGACGTGGCGGTCGAGTTCTTCACCATGTCCAAGAGCTACAACATGGCCGGCTGGCGCATCGGCTTCATGGTCGGCAACAAGGACCTGGTGCACGCGCTGGCGCGTATCAAGAGCTATCACGATTACGGCACCTTCACGCCGATCCAGGTGGCCTCGATCGTCGCGCTCGACGGGCCGCAGGACTGCGTCGAGCAGATCCGCCAGACCTACCAGCGGCGCCGCGACGTGATGGTGAAGGGCCTGCACGAAATCGGCTGGATGGTCGAGAACCCGAGGGCCTCGATGTACGTCTGGGCGAAGATCCCGCAGGCCTACGCGGGCATGCGCTCGCTCGAGTTCGCGAAGAAGCTGCTCGCCGACGCCAAGATCGCGGTGGCGCCGGGCATCGGCTTCGGCGACTACGGCGACGAGCACGTGCGCATCGCGCTGATCGAGAACGAGCACCGGCTGCGCCAGGCGCTGCGCGGCGTGCGCGACATGTTTCGCAAGGACGGCCTGATCGGAGACGCTGCCGCCAAGGCGGCCGCGAAGAGCGCCGCATGAGGGTCGTTGACGTCACCGACGAGGCGGGACGCGTGCTGCACCCGGGGTTGCTCGAGCGCGCCGAGGGCGTGCACCGGCAGCTGCGCACCGCGCTGCCGGCCGACTACGCCGGCACGATGGCGCGCGTGTTCGCCGGCGGGGGACGCATGATCGTCGCCGCGGAGCACGAGCAGGTGCACGGCGTGGCGGTGTACCGGATCCACGAGAACACCTCGAGCGGCCTGCACCTGTACGTCGACGACCTCGTCACCGACGAGGGCCTGCGCTCGCGCGGCATCGGCAGGCTGCTGCTCGCCGAGTGCGAGCGCGTCGCGCGGGAGCGCGGCTGCAAGGCGCTCGTGCTCGATTCGGGCACGCAGCGCCGCGAGGCGCACCGCTTCTACTTCCGCGAGGGCATGACCATTACCGCGTTTCACTTCGGAAAGCCGCTGTGAAGCCGATCAACGTCGGGTTGCTCGGCATCGGCACGGTAGGCGGCGGCACCTGGGAGGTGCTCAGGCGCAACGGCGACGAGATCCAGCGCCGCGCCGGGCGCGCCATCCGCATCACGCGCGTCGCCGACAAGGCGCTCGCGCGGGCGCGCGCGATCGTCAAGGGCGGGG
>Ga0307374_10011518_pt1 | contig 12565 bp, 10 predicted proteins | sample OX3MG_FD_202532 | JGI IMG/M metagenome (GOLD analysis project Ga0307374, IMG submission 202532) | Soil microbial communities from Risofladan, Vaasa, Finland - OX-3 | ecosystem: Environmental > Terrestrial > Soil > Coastal area > Acid sulfate soil | place: Finland: Risofladan, Vaasa | collected...
GGCGACGGAGCGACGGGACTGCGGCGCGCGCTGGCCGCCGGCTGCGAACTGGTGATCCTCGACCTGTGGTTGCCGGGAATGGACGGCCTCAGCGTGCTGAAGTCGCTGCGCTCGGCTCGACCCAAGCTGCCGGTGCTGATCCTCTCAGCCCGCGACGACATCGCAACGAAGCTGCTCGGCTTCGAGTTGGGCGCGAACGACTACGTCACCAAGCCGGTCTCGTTCGACGAGCTGCGGGCGCGGGTACGCGCCCACCTGCATCATGCCTCCGGCGGTGATGAGGAGCTGCGCGCCGGTGAGCTCGTGCTCGATCTCCAGCATCGCGAGGCGCGGATCGGGGGCGTCACGCACTCCCTGTCCGAGCGTGAGCTGGCGGTGCTGCGCTTCCTGGTCGAGCACGCGGGCGAGACCGTCAGCCGGGAGCGGCTGCTGTCAGAGGTGTGGGGATACACGTTCGATCCCGGATCCAACATCGTCGACGTCTACATCGCCCGGCTGCGACGCAAGCTCCGCGCGCCGGCGCTGATCGAGACCGTCCGCCATGCCGGCTATCGCCTCGCTGCGGCGTAACCGCGTCGAGCTCGCATGGGGCGTGTTCGCGCTCGCGAACCTGGCCGCGATGCGCGCCTGGCCGCAGTGGGAGACGATCCCCTTCCACTTCATCTGGGTGAGCCTCACGCTCGTGTATGGCCTGCGCGTCTGGCGCCCGCGGGCGACCGCGCTGGTGCTGGCGGCCGTCGCGGCCGCGACCGGTGCACTGATCGCGATCGAGGCGAGCGAGGGCGACCCGATGTGGGGTGAGCTACTCGAGGTGCCGCTGATGTCGGCGATGTTCCTCGCGATGGTCTGGCACGCGCGCCGCCGCCAGGCCGTCCTGCTGTCGCACCAGCGGTTTCTCGCCGACGCCTCCCACGAGCTGCGCACGCCGGTGACGATCGCCCGCGGCCACCTCGAGCTGACCGGACCGGACGGCTCCCGCACACCGGAAGTGACGGTCGCGCTCGCCGAGCTCGGGCGGATGCAACGGATCATCGAGCGGCTGCTGCTCCTCGCCCGCACCGAGCGTCCCGACCCGGTGCCGCCCGTCGACATCGACATCGCGAGCTTCCTCGAAGACGTCTTCGTCGCATGGTCAGAAGCAGCACCACGAGCCTGGCGGCTCGGCCCGCTCGCGGCGGGCACGCTCCGCGCCGCACCAGATCGCCTGCGCATCGCCCTCGACGCGCTGCTCGAGAACGCCGTCCACTACACCGAGCCCGGAGACCGAGTCGCCCTGCGCGCCAGCGCGCACGGCAGCACGCTGGTGATCGAGGTCGAGGACACAGGCCCCGGCATCCCAGCTGACGCCGTAGATCGGATCTTCGAGCGCTTCGGCCGCGGTGAGCCCGCGCGCAGCCGGGACCGTGGCGGCACCGGCCTCGGACTCGCGATCGTCGCCGCCGTCGCCCGCGCGCACCACGGCAGCTGCACCGTCGCAACCTCCGAAGCCGGCTCAACCTTCTCGCTGACGCTGCCTCACTTCCGGCCAGCGCCGCCGCGCGCACCGACGATCGAGTACGGCGCCGTCTCAGCTCACACGCCTGATACCCGGGCAGGAAGCACCGACGGCAGACCTGAAGGGCTCGTCGAGGCGTAACCCTTTCGGTGTGCCCCGATGAGGTCGAGAGCTGAGGTTGAATCCTTTTTGCCGCGCCCGGCGTCACATTCACGACCGACAAACACTCGGATTGGAGCCGGATGAGCGCGCGCGGCAGGCTGGTGATCATTGGTGGTGACGCGGCCGGGATGAGCGCGGCGGCGATCGCGCGCCGGCGCGACCCCGGGCTCGAGGTGGTCGCGTTCGAGCGGGGGCCGTACACGTCGTATTCGGCCTGCGGGATTCCCTACTACATCGGTGGCCTCTTCGACGATCCCGACCGGCTCGTAAGCCGCAGCCCGGACGAGTTCCGCGAGGGCGGAATCGACGTCCACATCCGCACCGAGGTGACCGAGATCGACCTCGACGCGCGCACCGTCACCGTCCGCGATCTCGAGACGCGGAGCGAGCGCCGCGAGGGCTTCGACCAACTCGTATACGCGACCGGTGCCGAGGCCGCGCTGCCCAACGTTCCTGGTGCGCAGGCGGCCACGCCGGTGCGCACCGTCGGCGCGGCCGAGCGGTTCCGGGCGAGCCTCGAGCTGGAGAAGGCCCGCCATGCGGTCGTGATCGGTGCGAGCTACCTCGGACTCGAGATGGCCGAGGCGCTGGTGATGCGGGGTCTCGACGTGACGCTGGTCGACCGCTCGGATCAGGTGATGCGCACGCTCGATCCCGACCTCGCCGCGCACGTGCAGGACGCCGCCGAGGGCGTCGGAATCAGGGTGATGACCGCGACCGCGGTGCAGGAGATCCACCTCGACGCAGGCGGACGGCCCCGGTCGGTGCAGACGTCCGACGGCGAGCTGCCCGCCGACCACGTCGTGCTCTCGACCGGCGTCCGGCCCGCCTCCGAGCTCGCACGGGCCGCCGGCCTCGCGCTGGGCGAGACCGGCGCGGTACGCGTCGATGACCACCAGCGCTGCCCTGGCTTTGATGGCGTCTTCGCCGCCGGCGACTGCGCCGAGAGCTGGCATCGCGTCCTGCGAGCGCCGGTGAACATCCAGCTCGGCACCCATGCAAACAAGCAGGGCCGGGTCGCGGGCACGAACGCGACCGGCGGCGACGTCGCGTTCCCGGGCGTGATCGGCACGGCGGTCTCGAAGATCTGCCGCTACGAGGTCGCCCGTACGGGGATCACCGAGCGCGAGGCGGCCACCGCCGGCATCCCGGTGATCGCGGCCGAGGTGAAGGACCGCACCCGCGCCGGCTACTACCCGGGCGCCGGTCCGATCTGGGTCAAGCTCGTGGCAGAGCCGGGAACCGGCCGGCTCCTTGGCGGCCAGATCGTCGGCGTCGAGGGCGCGGCCAAGCGGATCGACGTGCTCGCCGCCTGCGTGTGGAGCGGGATGTCCGTGGCCGAGCTGGAGCTGGTCGACCTGGCTTACGCGCCGCCGTTCTCGGGCGTGTACGACCCGCTGCTCGTCGCCGCCCGCAGCACCACCAAGGCCGTGGCTCGGGAGTCGAGATGAGCGAGCGCGTTCAGGTCACGCATTTCGCCGACCCCGGCTGTCCCTGGGATTACAGCGCCGAGCCGGTGCGGGTTGCGCTCGAGCAGCGCTACGGCGAGCAGCTCGCTTGGCGAAACGACCAGGTCGGCGTGTACGAGTCGGCCGCCACCGCCGCCGCACGCGGCTACACGACCGCGGGACAGGCCGAGAGCTACCGGATCTTCCAGGAACGCCACGGGATGCCGTTCTGCACCAAGGAGCGGCCACGGCTTCAGGGCACATGGCCGGCAGCACGTGCGGTCAAGGCCGCCGAGCGCCAAGGCCGGCCGCTGGGGGCCGCGCTGTTGCGGCGCCTGCGTCTCGCCTGGTTCGTCGAAGGCCGGATCCTCGACCCGGAAGACGAGCTGCTGCACGTCGCCGCCCAGGTCGCCGGGCTCGACTTGACCGACTTCGCCGCGGACCTCGAGAGCGAGGTGAGCGCCCGGGCCCTGGAGCGGGACATGCAGGAGGCGCGCCACCCCGGCCCGGTGGCGCTCGGCCTCGAGAAGACCAGCCAGCCGACCGGCGAGCTCTCGCCCCGCTACAGCACCCCCACCTACAGGTTCACTTTCGAGGACCGATCGGTGGTCGTCCCGGGCTTCCAGCCGCTGGCTGCCTACGAGGTCGCGCTCCACAACCTCCATCCGGAGATCGAGCGCCGGGCAGTCCCAGACGCCGCCGGCTTTCTGCGCGCACATCCGGGCGAGCCATATGCCACGGTCGAGGTCGCGGCCGCGATCGGGCGCTCGCCGCGCACCACCTCCGGACAGCTCGCGGCCCTGCTCGACGAGGGCGCGGTCACGCGGACAAGACCGGGCGCGGGCGAGCTGTGGTCGTGGGGGCCACCGGCGTTCGACCTGCGATGCCGGACGCGGCCGCACCTCGACGAGCGGCTCGAGCACGAGCTCGCCGCCTAATCGGACGCTGGGCATCGGCGGGGCTCGCAGCCGCTGCTCTGTTCTTGTCCATCTCGCACGTCCGCAGAGCACTCGCCCGCGGGTCAAAGCGCTGACGCTGTCGTGGTCGCCGAAGCAGACGTCCGAGGTAGGCGAGTCCGGCGGGTGAAAGCGATCACCACCGTCTCTGAGCAATGTCGGCGCTCATAGAATCCGCGCGTGGACGTTCCGATCACGATCGCGATCGGAGCTGCGGCGGCGGCAGCATCGCGCATCGTCGACCTCGCTTCCGAATCTCCGCATGCCCGAACGGTTCTGCTGGGCCTCATCAAGGCGAAGTACGTCCGCGCCACCTTCTCGTTCATCGGGGCGATCGCGTTCGCTAACGGTGTCCAACTCAGTAGCAGCGATCACAGCCACAAGACGCTCACGTACGGCGTGTGGTACGGACTCGGCGCCCTGATGGCGCTCGGAGTGATCGTGACGACGATATTCATGGACCGCCCAGCGAAAACATCGCCTGAGGCGGACGGCGCCACGAGGCAAGAGACCGCTGTTGGATCACTTCACGGGGACCCCTCAGCCACGCAACGCCGGCGACCAGGAGGCGCTAGACGATCTCCTTCATCTCCTGTCGCGCGAGTCGGTGGCCACGATTGCTCGTGAAGACTTCGTTCAATCCTGGCCGCACATCATGTCCAACCCGGTTCATGTGCTCGTGAACGAATACGCGGAGGTGGAGAACGAGTTCGGCGATCCAGTCCTCGAGCAGGCGCGGACGGAGCTCCTGGCAGCTGCGGACGAGTTTGCGGAGCAGGAGGCTCTTCACGGCTTCGTCAGCAGATACGACCATCGTCGGCGGATTCCCGGTTACACCGTGAGCGAAGCCGAGGGCATCCCCGAGCACGAAGAGGCGATACGCAGACACTCTTCGGCAATCGTGCCGGCCGCGCGACGGTTCCTTGAGGCGCACGACAACCTGATCCGAGTAGCCCGCGGTCGCGGGTACAGTGTTGAAGGCCTCAAGCGCGGCCGGCATCCGCGTGTGCTTGAGATCGATGCGATCTATAACGAGTAGCGGGTTCTTCGGCGACGAGGTAGCCATGCGGCCGGCGCCGCGGTCGATCGCCTGCTCCGGCCTGTGATCGGTCGCCAATGCGCTCATGCGATGTCCGACGGTCCAGATGCTCAAAGCGCTCGTCTGGGAGCGCCGTGGCACTCACTAAGCGCCGAGGCAGTCGCGAACCAACCGGAATGCCCTGACCTGCTCGTCCGCGGGTAGCGCGTAGAAGTCTCCAACACCGGCTCGCGGGCACGGCGGACCAGGGGCAAGTCGCTTACGGTGCGGGTTCTACAGCCGTCCGCCACGCGCGGGAGCATCCGGGGCATGACAGGTGAGGACGCGATCGGCCCGCGCAAACTCCGGCTCGGCAGTCTGGCCGACCGTGACTTTCAGCTGCTCTGCCATCTCGTGGTGAAGCTGGAGTTCGGCGACGCGCACAGCACCGAGGATCCTGACGGCGGTGCAGACACGCTCCTACCTCGAACAGGATCGGAGGGCGGTTGGGAGCGCGGCTGGCAAGCCAAGCGCTATGAGAGCACCATCTCCTGGCCCAAGTGCAAGGACTCCCTCGATCGCGCCGTGACGACATACCGGATCGAACGGATGACGTTCTGCTTCGCTCGGGATCTGACGAAGAACCAGCTGCTGCTGTTCACAAAGCATCTCGTCGGCCGTCATCCCGGCGTCCGCGTCGACTTCTGGGATCACTCCGAGCTGCTCAGCCGGCTCATCGGCTCGGAAGCAGGCGAGCGGGTCGCCCGCTACTTCTTCGGCGACCCACCGGGTGACCGGCAGGCGATGTTCCGAGCGATCCGCGCCGGCGGCGAGCTTGACACGATCGAGAAGCTGCTCGAACGCGCCTCCGCGATTGGTGAGACCCTCGGGCAGCACGACCCGTTCTTCGCCTACTCCCAGCACACCTTCGAGACCGGCCGCGACCTGCCCCTCATGCCGGGCACGATCATGGCGATCGCCCGGTCGGAGGACGGGATCACCGTTCGTCTTGATGCGATCCCACGTCACGACGAAGCGCCCACCCTCCACGGCCCGCTCATGCGCGTCGAATTCGATCCTGACGAGGCCGGGCAGGCGGCCTCCGAGGCGATCGACGCCGCGGTCAGCCAGCGCCGGGAGGCGACGGTACATTCCGGCTTTCAGATCACCGCTGACCGGCTCCCGCCGCTGTTCGCGGATCTCGTCGGCAAGCCAGTGCGCGGGACGATGAAGCTCACTCCGGAGCCTCCGGCGCCCTGGCGGGCCACGTTCCGCGCGATCACCGACCGTGGTGACGCGACTATCGGCATCCTGCTTGAGCCCATGTCCCCGCTCCCTCCGGGAGCGCACCTCGGGTTCGAAGGCAGGCGCGGCGGTCTGATCGCGACGTTCAAAGGAAGGTGGGTTGAAGGTCGGGGCGGGCAGATCGGCGTCGACTGGGAGCATCGCTTCGACGGCTCACCCGCCAGCGAGCAGGTGATCGCGCTCCGGTTCCTTCAGGCGTTCCACGGCAAGGGCAAGCTCGTGATCAGCGACGACCAGGGCCTGCGCCCGAACATCGAGCGGGACCTGCGTGCGCGGCGGTTCGAGTTGGGGTCGCTGCTGCAGTTCTTCGAAAACGTGGTGACGATCGAGGAATGGATCGGCCGGCCGATTCCGATGCCCGACACCGTGCCAGGGTCGGAGATGGGCTGGGTCGCAACGGTCGCTCACGCGATCAGGAACCGGAAGCTGAACATCACATGGACGAAAGCGACGCTAGGCGTCGAACAGGGCGGCCTTCACCAGCTCCTCCCGCGGGCCGCGATCCGGATCGACCAGGAGCTTCGCATGAATCTGCTCGGGCATGAGCTCTATCTCGGTCACGGCGTGCTCGACCTTCCGGAGGCGACGATCGAGGACCGCGGCCCGAGCCCCAAGGACCCGACCGTGCACGTGGTCGACGTTCTCCCGGGCGACGGTCAGCCGCTCGCCGCGGACTGGACGCTGATTCCGCCGCAAACGGACGGCAGCTCACAGACCGCTGCAGCGCGGCGAACCAGGTCACGGAAGCATTGAGAGCTTCCGCACCACGGTCTCCGTGTCATCAAGTGCCCGGTTCGCGTCCGCGCGCCCGATCACCAGCCGCTGCCCAACCTGGAGGGCGCTCCCCGGCACAGCGCTCATGAACTTCGCGTCGACGATTCCGTCGCAGTGGATCAGCACATGCCGGCGGGCGAAGTCCGCCTTGACCCGTCTCCAGACGTCGAGACCAGCGGTCGTGGGCAGGTCGATCCCGCAGTGAGCCGAGAACAACTGGGCGGTGTCATCGAGCCGCTGGAAGACGTTGCCCTTGAGCGCTGGCGGGCTGGTGGCGCGAGCGTTGAACTGGTCGCGGGTGAACACCTCGAAGATCGTCACGACGTTCTTCAACGTGTCGGCTGCGAGCCTGTCGAACACGCCGGCGGCCCGAGCCGCATCGCGTTCCTCTGCAGGCAGATGGTCTTCAAGTGCGAGCGCTCGCCGGCCGGCCGCAATGCTTTCAAGCACCGTGTCCGCCGCAGCTCGGGGGCCGCAGACCGGGCAGAAGGCCGTCGTTCCGTAGACCGCATAGTGGTTGGCGCACGCCGGGCAGGTGATTGTTCGCAGCACCTTCTCCTCGACAATGGCCGGAAGCGAGCGCGGTCGTGGCCGTCGTCCGGGTTTGACGTCGATCGAGACCCCGAAACCACCGGATGATCGTGATCGGCTGCGGCCGCCGAACGCGCGCTTGAGCATCTTGTCGACCTCGTCGTGGAGATACTGCTCGCCGACAGCGGCCGCGGCGGCGTGCAGCCGTTCCCGCTGAGCTTCCGTGATGAAAGCGTTCCGGTCGCCGTCGAGCCCGCAGTACGGGCACGTCAGGCGGGTCTCCGGCGGAACGGCGTTGAGCTCGGTGGCGAGCATTCGGAACATGCCCTGGCAGGCGGCGCAGCGCCGCCCGACGTAGCCGTCCTCGTCGGCCGGGATCTCCACACCCGCTTGGAAGCCCTCGTGGGTCCTCGTGAGGTCGTTGATCCCGTCGGGTAGGTGGGATTCCCAGCTCATCGGTCACAGTCAAGCATCGAGCCCGGCATCGAACGCAGCGTGCGGCGGCCTCAGACGACGAGCGCTTTGAGGATCTGGACCGTCGGAGATCGCATGAGTGCGCTGGCGACCAGCCAGTCGCCAGCGCTTTGCTCCGCGGACGAGTGCTCTGCCATCACCGCGATCCGCGGTCAGGTCCGCGGACGTGCGAGATGGACGCGAAGGAGGAGCGACCGCGACCGTTACCGATGCTCGGGTGTCGATCAGAACGGCGTCAAACGCCCGAGCTCAACCGGGTCACCCGCCTTCTACATCGGCACGTCGACATCGATGGACACGTCCCGTCCGGCGGCAGCCGGTGTGTCTACCGCTCAAGCGCGCCGAAGCGCGTCGATCACGGTGTCAGGGGTCGGGCGGACGCGGTAGTTATCGGTCTGGTCGCAGAACACGACCTCGCCTCGGGCGTCGGTCACCACGACCGTTGGGAAGATAGTGTCGGCCTCGTAGCCCGGCATCCCAGCCGGAACCCCGTCCTCATGCAAGAGACCGAGCTCGCGGCCGGCGCGCAGCCCCGGGTCGCTCAGGTAGCGGAAGCGGACGCCGAGCCGCTCGGCGAGCTCGCGGCTGTGGTCGGAATCCTGGGCGGCGACGAGCGCGACCTCGGCGCCGAGCGCCTCGATCTCGCGGTAGCGGTCGGCGATCGCCTTCGACTGGGCCATGCACAGCGGGCACCAGTTGCCGCGGATGAAGAACCAGGCGACCGGGCGGCCGAGCAGCTCCGAGGCTCGCAGCTCCCGCCCATCCTCGAGGAACGGGACGTCGGGCATCCGCGACCCGACCTCGAGCCGCTCGGCCCGCGGGCGGCCGAAGGGCGAGTACCAGCGGACGTAGGCCTCGGTCAGCGCCGCGCTAGCGATCGCCGGCGCGGCCCGTCCGACGCTTCGGGGTGGCGCCAGGACAGCGGGTGCGACACCGGCCCAGGTCGCTGCTCGGAGCGCCGGCAGTCGCTCCGAGGTGGAGCCGCGCTGGAGCGTGTAGAGGTATCCAAGGAACGCGAGCGGCGCGCCGTGCGCGAGCAGCGCCCCGGCGTCGGCGACTCGACCATGCCCGTCGCGCAGGCGGCGCACCGCGGCGGTCGCCCCGGCCGCGCTCACGCCCCACCACACGTGTGGGTAGACGCGCTTGATCAGGCGGATCGGGTCCGAAGTACGGTGGGGGCCCAGCGGGCGGGTCGTGCTGATGTTCATTGTCTGACTCGTTTCGGTGGGTCGGGCGTGCGCGCGGCGGTGGCGCCGACCAACGGGCCGGCGCCACCGCGTGGGCGAGTCGGGGATGCCGGCGCCGGGGCGCGGTGCCGGTACGCCCGACTGTTTGGGGGCACGGGTTTGACCCGATGAGCGCGCGGAAGGATTCACGACCTCCGCGCATCACAGGTAGCGCGATGACCATGCCGACAGGATCTGAGCGACATAGTCGGCGTCGGCGGCGCTCGACAGCAGGTGGTCGGCGTCGTCCAGAGACACGAAGCTCTTCGGGTGCGATGCCGCCTCGAAGATGCGGCGCGCGTTGTCCACCGGCACGACCGTGTCGACGGGGCTGTGCAGGATCATCAGCGGACGGCCGAGATTCGCGATCGCGTCTCGGCTGCTTGGCTGCCGAAGATCGTCGAGGAACTCGCGCTTGATCCGGAACGGGCGTCCGGCGATCGCCACGACCGCCTCTCCCTCGCGCTCGATCGTGTCGAGGTCGCTCGCGAGGAAGCGGCGGACGTCGGAGGCCTCGAACGGGGCCCCGATCGTCGCGACCGCACGCACTGCAGGGAGGTGAGCGGCCGCTGCGAGCACCGCAGCGCCGCCCAGGCTGTGGCCGACCAGCAGGCGTGGCGGAGCGTGTTCGGCTTCGAGATGACGGGCGGCGGCGAGCAGGTCGGCGACGTTCGAGGAGAACGTCGTGTTGGCGAAGTCGCCCTGGCTCGACCCGAGCCCGGTGAAGTCGAACCGCAGCACGGCGATCCCCTGCTTGGCGAGCGCGCGGCTGATCGTCGCGGCCGCGCGGATGTCCTTTCCGCACGTGAAGCAGTGCGCGAACAGCGCGAACGCACGCGGCTCCCGATCGGGGAGCTCCAGGCGCGCGGACAGGAGATCGCCGAGCGCGCCAGGAAACGCCAGGTGTTGCGAGCGGGCTGACATCGCCGAGTCGGGACGGCCACGGAGCGGGGCCCGCGAGCGCGGCCCGCCGCTCCAGTCGGCGATCGCTCTAGGCGGCCGCGTCGGTGGCCGCGCCCAAGCCGAGTGCGCGTTCGAGCGCCTGCTTCGGTCGTGCCCCGACGGCTTGGGCGACGGGGCGCCCGCCGCTGTAGAGCACGACGAACGGGATGCCCTGCACACCGGCAAGGTCGGCGAGCTGGGGCTGCTCGTCGACGTTGACCTTGCCAACCCTCAGCGAGCCGTTGCGCTCGGCGGCGATCTGCTCGATCACCGGGCCGATCAGCCGACATGGTCCGCACCACGGCGCCCAGTAATCGACGAGCACCGGCACATCCGAGTGCAGCACCTCGTCATGAAAGTTGTCTTCGGTCAGGTTGATCACGTCGGTCATCGGGGAGCTTCCTTTCGGGTTGGGAGTTCGCCGATGTGACCGACGGTCGACGCCAAAGGATTCGCGATCTCCGCGCAGGGCTGGCCTGGTCACAGCTGCCAGACCGGCGCCAGGACCCGTCGAGATCGGCCGGCCCGCGAGGATTTCGGATCGTGGTGAATCCTCGGCGCCGCCTGCGACGTCTCATGTGCGATGCCGACCGATCGACCAGTGCACCGACGGGCGCCCCTTGGCGACCCAGCACTCGATTCGGGCGAGCTCGGAAGCCACGGCATCCACTCGGCGCCGACGAGCCTGGACGCGTACTCGCCGTTCTGCACGCCGTCGGTGGCGTCGGCGCTCGAGCCCACGACGATCGTGCTGTTCGGCGCCACCGGCGACCTCGCCCGCCGCAAGCTGCTGCCCGCCCTTTACCACCTGTTCCTCGCGGGGCTGCTCCCCGAGCAATGGCGGCTGATCGGCGTCGCCGAGGAGGCGCTCGCTGACGAGGAGTTTCGCCGGCGCGCGCGGCAAGTCATCGAGGAATTCGGCCGGGTCAGACCAGATGGAGAGCGCTGGGAGGCGTTCGCAGCAGCCACGAGCTACGTCGGCGGGCGATTCGCCCCGGGGCAGACGGAGCCGCTGCGCTCCGCCGTGGACGCTTCGATCACCAGCCTCGGCAGCGACCGCAAGCTCTATTTCGCGGCCGTCCCGCCGGCCGCCTTCGCGGCGATCGCGCAGGGTCTGGGCGAGGCGCGAATGACGAGTGCGGCACGGATCGTCTTGGAGAAGCCGTTCGGGACCGATCTCCGCTCGGCGCGTGAGCTGAACGCGATCGTGCACGCCGCGCTCGAGGAGCAGCAGGTGTTCCGGATCGATCACTTCCTCGGCAAGGAGGCGGTGCAGAACCTGCTCGTGTTCCGGTTCGCCAACGGTCTGTTCGAGCCGGTCTGGAACCGCGAGTTCATCGACCACGTGCAGCTCGACGTGCCCGAGACGCTGTCTATCGGGACGCGCGGCGGCTTCTACGAATCGGCCGGCGCGCTGCGCGATATGGTCGTCACGCACCTGTTCCAGGTGCTCGCGTTCGTCGCGCTGGAGCCGCCGTCGTGTCTGAACCCGGCTGCGCTGGTGACCGAGAAGGTCAAGGTGTTCGAGTCGATGCGCCAGCTGACCCGCGACGATGTCGTCTTCGGCCAGTACGAGGGCTACAGCGACGAGGCCGGCGTCTCGCCGGACTCCCGGACCGAGACGTTCGTCGCCGGCCGCGTGATGATCGAGAACTGGCGCTGGGCAGGCGTCCCGTTCTTCTTTCGCACCGGCAAGCGCCTGGCAGAGGGGCGCCGCGTGCTGACGGTCGTCTTCAAGCAACCGCCGCTGGCGCTGTTCGAACGCTCCGCGGTGCCCACGGATGACATGCACGCCAACCACCTGACGTTCGACCTCGGCGAGCAGGGCAGCATCTCCGCATCGTTCCTCGCCAAGACGCCAGGCCCCGACATCAAGGCGTCGGAGGCGCGGATGGACTTCCGCTACGGCGACCCGCACGTCAGCGGGGTGCTCGAGGCGTACGAGCGTCTGATCCACGACGTCCTGATCGGAGACCGAACGCTGTTCACGCGCGCGGACGGAATCGAGCGGCTGTGGGAGGTCGTCGCGCCCGTGCTCGAAGAGCCACCGCCGCTGCATCGCTATGCGCCCGGCTCCTGGGGTCCGCGCGAGCAGATCAGCAAGCTGATCGCGCCCCGCAGCTGGCACCTACCGACCACCCACTAGAAGGAGGCAGCGTTGAGGAAGCCGGGCGCTGTAACCACAGGCGACAAAAGTGGAGCAGTGACATGGTCCAGCTGACCACGAACCAGGA
>Ga0307374_10011520_pt1 | contig 12564 bp, 24 predicted proteins | sample OX3MG_FD_202532 | JGI IMG/M metagenome (GOLD analysis project Ga0307374, IMG submission 202532) | Soil microbial communities from Risofladan, Vaasa, Finland - OX-3 | ecosystem: Environmental > Terrestrial > Soil > Coastal area > Acid sulfate soil | place: Finland: Risofladan, Vaasa | collected...
CTGTCCCGTTTAAGCTCTGGCGGTACAAGGTGATACGGGCTAGATACGAGGAACGGCGTCGCTCTGGGGACCGGGGCGAGAATCCCGCGACATGATAACAACCCCGGCCCGCTGGTAATCGCAGGAATGTGCTTGCCGGAAAAAAGCGGCGCGGCTCGCGGCGGAAACGGTCGGGAGGCTGTATTCCCTGGCGGCTGCGGCGCGCGTACCTCAGCCTACGTCGTGACAAACGGGGTGGTCCAGCAGAATGGGACCTATTCCTATGACCAGGCGGCCAGATTGACGCAAGTGGTGGATACGGCGACCAATTCGACCGACGTCTACACCTGGAACGATGACGGCACGCTCGCCAGCTTCCCCGGGCCGGGATATACGAGGGAGATGGCCTATAACGAGGAAGGCCAGATGCTCAGCATCACCCGGAACCAAAATGGGACGCGTACCCTGGCCTATGAGTACGCCTACGGCTCAGACGGAGGTCGGCGGTCGAGGAAGGACTACGTCAACAACGTTTGGACCCGCTTCCCGTGTGGAGTAGCGTGCGGACCCGGAGAACTGGTGGAGCGGCAGTCGGATCTCACAGGGCAGAGTTGGGCGACGAGCGCCCAGTATCTCAACGGCAGCGCGATTATCCGGCGGAACAACGAGTTCCACCACTGGGACTATCGAGGAACCGCCGGCGTGATTACCGATGGCAGCGGGAACGTGCTGTCGAACAACCTTTACGACAAATTCGGAGTGGCACGGTATACGAACGGCAGCGCGCAGACGCCGTGGAGGTGGCAGCGAACATGATGCGGCGTAAGCCCAGCGGGTTCGCCGGCGCGTTTGCCGGCTCGGCTCTGATCGCCGGCGGCGTGTGGAACTTCGTCAGCTCAACCCGGCTGTGGCCGCCCGGGCTCCGCATCATGGTAATGTCGGCGCGAACGTCGTTGAGCCCGGCGACCCGGTCCACCCAACGCCCCTCGACAGTCGTCTCGCCTTCCATCTCCATATCGAGTTCGGCGAAGAACGCTTTGGCAGCCTCGAGGTCCTCGACAACTATGAGAACGTTGTCCATCCGTAACAATTTACTTTTTGCGGTCATATTGCAGGTGGCCTCCGTCGAGTCATAGGCCGCGAAGCGCCTCCCGCACCCTCTTCACCGCACTCGCCGACAGATTTCCGGCGCGTCCAGGTCCCGAGGGAGAGAGCGATTTGCTTTGGGGATTGTTAACGGTAAAAGCCCCTGCTCTGAGTTCCGGCACGGTCCGGATCCAATTCTCCGCCTGCCGCATGATGATCACCACGCATCCGGCTCGAACTTTAGCCCGAGCCAACGCGAACGCGTATCGCTGCGAGGGCAAGGCCTCTCCCAAGGCTCTATACCGCGGAGAGGCGTAAGGGAAGTACTCGATCACGAAGAAGCCCCGCGACACTCGCTCGATGCCGAACTCCTCAGTCCACGCCCGGAGACTCAGCGACCACCAGAGCGACCCCCCATTCTGCAGGTACACCGGGTTGAGCGGGTAGAACGGATAGCTCTCCCACTCGTGCCTCAGGTTCCGCACGCACAGCTCGGCGACGGCGCGCACAGCATGGAACTTGGGACTGCTGGCGTCGTAGCCGGGGTTCAGATTCAGCAACAGGACCGGTGCCTTCGGGTCGCCGATGTACGGCTCCGGATAAACGTCCAGCGGGAGGCGGTGCTTCTCGTCCACCCTTCGATTGTGACGTTCAAGAAGCAGCCGGTCTGCGCTATGGTAGTACGGTGGTACCCCTATCTCGATCTCCGCCCACGGGTTCGGTATCCCAGTCTCCATGAGTTCTTGCACGTGTACTCCTACTAAGTCACAACGCCATGTGCGGCGTAAAGTCATCGTCTCGCAGGTGAGGATATGGGGCCCGAGCTCATCCGGTCGGACGATCATCCTCCGATTCGGGCGCCCGGAGCACCTACCCCTGTCCGTAGACCGTGTGGATCAGGTGGACGGAGTGACCGCTCGATGTAGGAGCAGGCGTCAGCCGGAATTGCGCCGCCGGTGACGTAAAACGATTGGTGTAATGGTCGAGAGCGTCATCGTGCAATCCCTTTAATCACCGCCATGGGTTCATGACGTTGACGCCGGTATCCCGGAAGTCGGACTCGTTTCGCGTGACCAGGCTATAGCGATGGTGGATCGCCTGTGCGGCAATCAACGAATCCATCGCCGAAAGCGGGCGTCCCTCACTGATAAGCCGCGCAACCATCGAACCCCACGCCATCATCACTCCAACGTCGATGGGCACTATCCGATCGGCAAACCTCACCAGCAGATCCTCGGTCAGCCAGGCTCGAAGGCGGTCCCGTTTTGCCGATTCCGGAAGCCGTTCAATCCCCCTGTGAATCTCGCCGATGGTAATGACGCTAAGATAGATGGCGGTCTGATCCAGCGCCTCAATCCACGTCAATACGGCGGGATCGGGTTGACGGGCCACCAACTCGGAGATGACGTTGGTATCAAGCAGATACCTCACAGCGCCGTTTCCGCCCGAATGGGGCTCTGGTCACGAGACATGTCGAGGTCCTCACCGACCAGCGGCGAATTGCGGAAGAACTCGGTGATCGACCTGGCGCCAAGCGCCATCTTGCGATAGTCTGCGACGGAGAGCAAGACAGCGGTTTCGATTCCGCGCCGTGTGATCACTTGCGGCCCGCGCTCGATGGCTTCATTCACCAGTTCGCTGAATCGGTTCTTTGCTTCCTGAAGTTGCCACGTTTGACTCATCCCAATTCCTCCACATGTCTAGCCTGTCTGGATTATATGGCGGCACCCAGAAGTTGTCAAGTGCGGCTTCCAACGTCATCGTCGGTGGCGCCGGCCGGTATGGCGGGCGAATCCTTGTAAGCTGCCGCCTGTTTCCGATGGCGCAATTATCCTGGCCCGGCCGTACGGTCCGTCGGAAAAACTGCGGTCATCCCGCGCGGGCTCTATGGCCGGCCGGACTATCCTCCTCCGATTCGGGCGCCCGGAGCACGTACCCCTGCCCGTAGACTGTGTGAATCAGGCGGATGGCGCGGCCGTCGTCCACCTTCTGGCGGAGCTGCCGGATGCGGACAGAGATCGTGTTCGAATAACTCTCGTCGTCGTTCCAGACCCGCTCCTGGATATACTCCCGCTCCGGGGTCAGCGCCAGCGCCTCGACGCCGTCGCGCGCCCAATCGACGGTGTAGTGCGCCTCCTCCAGACTCTCCCGGGTCCGACAGGCGATCGCCGCTTCATCTTCGACGAGTAATAGACGCATCCATTTTCCCCGCTGTTATCCCCCCTGGCCCGGCATCATCTTGACGCCTGGTCTGGGTGGCGTATGGACCCGGCTGGCGGTCTTCGGGACTGTACCAGACCGCCGGATTCCGGAGATACGGCTTCAGGAGCGCGGAAAGATCGCCCCCTTCCACATTCCAGTAGAACTCCTTCTATCCGAGCCAGATCGGCCATCGCGGCCCGCGCTGCCCACGGCAAGGTACCGAGAGAGCCGAACCGCCGACCTCACTGTATCCGTGGAAAATGACGGAAAAGTGACCAGACGCCGCCCATTTTCGGGGGTGTTTCTTCCGGTCACCAGCGAGAGGTCGAGCGCACTTAAATGCATCCGCCCCGCACGGCATCGCTTATCCGTGAAGTCGCGAGGGTGCTGCCGGCGCCCGAGAACCTTAGCGTCGAACGACTCGTGAGAGACGGTGTGGCCCTATTTGTGATTCGCTCTGATGGCTTGCCGAGCGGGTGCGGCGGGCTGAAGCTCCTCGGATCCGGCCTGTCCGCCTGGCCGGAGTCCGTCGAGCACCAGCGTCGAGAGACCTTCGGAGGACGCGCATATGGGCGCGCCTAATCCCGCCGGTCCGGACCCGAGGACGATGACATCATATGTTTTCTCAGGGAGACGGTGAAGTACGCCGATGCTTTCCGCCAGTTGCGTCAAGCCGGGAGAACGCATAAGCAGCCTCTTTCCACAGGTGATCATCGGATAGTGGAGGTCGTATTCGCGTGGCGTTTTCTTCCTCCGCATTGTTCATCCAATGATGCGGCACGTCCTTACGATAGAGGAATTCGACGGTGTCCAGGGTTCGCTTGTCGTCCTTAGCCCCGTTTACACGTAGCCCCTGGAAATCCGTCGCCATCAGAAACTCGCCCCGGCGTTGAAACGCTCGCCAAATACCCGCGCCCAGGGTCGGCTCGTCCGTCGAGAGATCCACTATGCAAACATCGCCCGAGACGATAACGTAGCAGTCGAAGGACTGGCTACCCGCAGCAAAGATTTGCTCGCCCCGGGCGATCGAGCAGCGTGTGCCGAACTCCGAGCATCGTGTCAACTCGGCTGCGGAGAGGACCGTAAAGGCCACCGTGTCCGCCATCAGATCGGCCTGGAGTTGTTGTGGGGGTTGGATCATCTCTTTATCATTTCCCTGCTGCGGAAGCAGTTCCAACCTGCACGTCTATCGTTGCGAGCAGGCCAACAGGGCCTGTTTCCCGATCCCGTTGTCTGGCGGAGCAAGGGCGTTCTCAAGAGCGTTTGCGCACGGGACAAACACGCCGTCAACGAATAGCGCCATGTTGACGAGCCTCCTACTACCCGACATAAAATGCTCACGCACGACGGCGGCGATCGGCCATCCGATGGCGATCCGATTCAATGCGATGCCTTCTTGACATCGCTGATGGGCCGATTTGTCAGGATGGCGCTCGTAATAAGGTGAAAGAGATGGTCCTCCCGTGGCGCGAAGGCTGGTTGGGAGACGAGCCAGGAGAGCCCCGACATCAGAGCGAACAGGTCGTCCCCATCCATGTCGGCGCGCGCCGTTCCCTCGGCCTGAGCACGGAGCAATAATCGCGCGCCCGCTCCGTGCAGCGCTGTGCTTGAAGCGTGAAGCGCGGAGTTCGGGTCCGCGTGCGCGCTCGCCATCAAGTCGCAAACGCCGCTATAGCTATGGGTGAATGCCACGCCTTCGCGAAACCATGACACGAGCGCTTCGTCGGGTGGATTCGATATTTCGAGTTCGGCTGCCTGCTGCGTCAATGCGTCCGCATTCTGACGCAGCAACGCTTCGAACAAGGCTTCTCGCGTCGGGAAATGGCGAAGCAGTGTGGCCAATCCGACGTTGGCCCGGCGGGCGATTTCTCGCATGGATGCGTCGGCGCCATGCTCAATGACGACGTCACGCGCGACCGCAAGTAGATGGCTGTAATTTTTTTTTGCGTCGGCTCGCATGAATTTCTAATTCCCCTTGACAAACGGATCAGTGATCCGTATAATAGGATCATATCTGGATCAGTGATCCATATAATACCGCACATTCGTGTAAATGGCAAGAGGGGCGCAGTGCGACGCCACGAAAGGAAAAGAAAAGTCATGGGAAAGCTAGACGGTAAGGTTGCGGTCATCACGGGGGGATCGAGCGGTATTGGCTTGGCCACAGCCAAGCGCTTCGTCGAAGAAGGCGCCACGGGCGCGCCGGGAATGAGCGCCTACAGCGCGAGCAAGGCGGCAGTACGCAACCTCGCGCGGACCTGGGCGGAGGACCTGAAGGGCACCGGCATCCGGGTAAACGTGCTGTCGCCCGGGGCGACGGCGACCGAACTCGCGAAGGAAGCGCTGGGCGAGGAGGGCCAGAAGGCATACGGTGCGATGACTCCGCTGCAGCGCATGGCCGATCCGGCGGAGATTGAGGCCGTGGCTGCCTTTCTCGCGTCGTCGGACAGCAGCTTCATGACCGCCAGCGAGGTCGCCGTCGACGGCGGCCTGGCGCAACTCTGACGCGCAACGCCCGGCACTTCATTCGACTATTCGGAGCGCCGTACGGCTTGGTGAACCGAAGGAGAAACATTATGAGCTATGCAATTGTAGGATTCGGCGCAATAGGCCAGGCCCTCGCCCACGCCTTCGCCCGTAAAAACATCGACGTAACCGTCGCGAGCCGCCGGCCACCCGAGGCGTTGGCGCCGCAGGCTCGGGCGATTGGACCAACGGTCGTCGCCAAGTCGCTGCGGGATGCACTCGAGGCCGACACGATCATCTTGGCAATCCCGTTCGGGGAACACCGCGAGGTTGCGAAGATCCTGCCGAGCTGGGAAGGCAAGACGGTCATCGACGCGACGAACGCGTTTGGAGTTCTCCCTGAAGAGCTGGACGGTCTCCCGTCCTCCGCCTTCGTTGCGAGGTCGTTCACCGGCGCTAAGCTCGTGAAAGGTTTCAATCACCTGATTGCAGCCACTCTGGCTGCCGATCCGGTCGTCGAGGGCGGCCACCGGGTCGTCTTTCTGTCGAGCGACGACGAGGACGCGATCACTCCCGTGGCGGCCTTGGCCAAACAACTCGGGTTCGCCCCCGTCGCGCTAGGAAAGCTTAACGAGGGTGGCGCGCTGGTGCACGCACGCGGCGGCATTTGGGGTCAGCTCATCTTCCAAGATCTGTTCAAGAAGGAGCATTAATCGCAGACTATGTTAGCTTTCTCAACTCCTCTCAAAACAGAAGTTGAATGGATTGTCGAAAGCGGTGCTGGAATCGCGGCAGCGGGAGGATGCGCTGACCGCCAGCACCAATGCGACGGAGTTTTCGCAAATCAAGCTATGTTGCCGAGAAGGCGAATTGATTGTGAAAGCCGACCCGGCGGCACGATCCATGCTTAGGAAATACGTATGACAGCAGAAACATCGTGGGCGAACATTGTGTCTCTGCGGAGTCCCGATGGCTCGCTCGATACCTTTCGCCTGGAAGAAACCCTTCCCCTGCTCACAGATGAGCAGATTGATGCGATCCGGCCGTTCGCCGAAGAAGAGGAGATACCCGCGGGGCAATTAGTCTTGCGTCAGGGCCAGACCGAACTCGACTTCTTGGTTGTCCTCAGTGGAGCCATTAAGTTTTCTGCAGCCGACAGCTCCGGCAAAAAGACCATCCCAATCGTTCGCATCCCGGAGCGTTCTTTCGCGAGCGATCTGTCTCTATTGGCGAATACTCCGCTTGCGGCAGACGGGCGAACTACTGAAGCTACCCGGATCCTCCGTGTCAGGCACTCTGACTTCCGTCGCCTGCTCTCGGCCGAACCCGACTTAGCCTCGGTGATCCTACGCGCATTCGTTTTGCGCCAAAGCTACAAACTCCGCCACGACGTCGGCGCAGTCGTCTTGATCGGGAAGGCCAGAGATCCCGATATCCAGAAGCTTCGGACTTTCCTGAGCCGCGGCGACTATCCACACAAGCTGATCGAGCCCGACGCAAAAGACGAAACCGGAAGGCCCATGTTGGCATCCTACGGAGTCTATCCTTCCGATCTTCCGGCCGCATTCATTCGGAAGGGGTGCGTCTTGAAGAAACCGAGTGTATTCGAGTTGGCTTCTGAGCTCGGGCTTGTCGAAAAGCTCCCCTCCGATCACGTCTATGACCTCGCAATCGCTGGCTCCGGGCCAGCGGGACTCGCGGCAGCTGTGTCTGGTGCTTCCGAGGGGCTTGATACTATTGTATTTGATGCACTCGGCCCAGGCGGACAAGCCGGAAGCAGCTCGCGAATTGAGAACTATCTCGGCTTTCCCACCGGTCTCTCGGGTCAGGAGTTGGCATCGCGTGCGGCGGTACAGGCGCTAAAATTCGGTGTCCGATTGGTCAGTCCTCGCCCCGTCGATCGGATCGTAAGAGCCGGAGAAGACTTCTTTGAACTGACCCTTCAAGATGGAGCAAAAGTCCTTGCGAAAGCCGTCGTTGTCGCGACGGGTGCGGTCTACCGTGCACTCGACATTCCGGAATACGGTCGGTTTGTCGGGCGCGGAATCCACCATGCGGCCACGATCATGGAGGCGCAGCTCTGTCGTGGCGAGGACATCGTTATTGTTGGCGGTGGAAACTCAGCGGGTCAAGCCGCGCTCTACCTGAGCAAGACCAGCGCTCAAGTCCACCTGTTGGTCAGGCAAAAAAACCTCTCGAGCACAATGTCCGAGTATCTCGTTGAACGCCTCCAGGCCTCACCGAAAGTTCGAATTCATTTCGATACGGAGCTAACAGCGCTTACGGGGCACGAATCTCTTGAGAATGTGGCATGGCGTAGCGCTGACGGCCGCTCCTGGACCAAACCCATTCGAAATCTATTTGTCATGATCGGGGCGGTTCCGAACACAGAATGGTTAAAGGGCTGTGTCGAATTGGATTCGGATGGCTACATCGTCACCAATCCAATGCCCTCTTTTGAAACGTCACAACCCGGTGTCTTCGCTGTTGGAGATGTGAGAGCAGGATCTTCAAAACGCGTTGCCGCCGCGGTCGGTGAAGGCTCTGTCGTGATCCAAAACGTGCTGCATTACCTCGCGCGGGCGAGTTCGGTGGAAGCAACGAAAAAGGCTGTGTAACGCCCAAGTTCAAAGTCGATCGGACACGCTCCGATGTAAGGGAAATGGGGAGATTCTGATGAGTATCCAAAACAATGTCCAGATCGTGAAGGATTCTTTTGCGGCACTCTGCCGCCGCGATAAGCAAGGTCTGGTAGCCTTGTGTGCCGAAGACATTGAATGGATCATTCCGGGAAAGGACTGGCCCCTGGCCGGCACGCATCGCGGGCACTCGGGATTGGATGATTTGCTTAAGAAGGCTTCCGAGATGGACGCGAGCCCCAGGCCCTGACCCATCGACACCGATACCGGTGGCGCTCGGGTCCGGCAGAAACTGCAGGAAACAGCCGAACACCGAGGGGTGATTGCCAGGAGAGATTACTCCCGGCGGAGAAGCTCCTCTCGCCGCCGCAGGTACCCCGCCTCCCGGCTGCGATACTGGTCCGCCTTCACCACCGTGCTGATCCCTCCGAAGATCGCGATCGCGATAAACAGGAGCCCGAAGAGCGGGAAGAAGCCCGGCGCACGCATCCTCGTCGCCTGTACCGTCCAAAAGATGCCAAAGCCGGCTGCGATGACTGTGCCGATCACTCCGGCAGCGGCGCTGGGCGCGGTCGGAGGGCCGTTCTGGCTCGCCGTCATCAGAGAACTGCGCTCCATCGCCCATTCCCGGTCGAGCTGCTCCAGTTCTTGCTGGCGGCGGAGGGCGTGGAGATCCTCGGCCATCTGCTCCGTCTTCTGCTCGAGATGTTCCAGCACCTCCGTATAGATAGCGCTGTCGGTGCGCTTCACCTCCAGGCGCGAGCCGCAGTGGGCGCAGACCACAAAGCGAGTCTCCCCCGGCACGTCCAGCGGCCCTCCGCAGTGTCCGCACGTAAGTGATTGTAGAGACATCCGGCCCTCCCCTTCGATTGCAGTATTACGTCGCTGCTGCCATGCCCGGAGAACGGGCGTCCACCCGACCCCGGTCAGTCGCTGAGTCGAGCGCTTGGGATCCGCGGCAGCCGTCGCGCAATCGCCTCCCCCATGCGGTGCTGGCATTGTCCTTCTCCGCTGACGTCACCGGCGCAATCGACAAACCGGCCCGCTCCGGGAACCGGTTCCCAATCAGGCGCCGTACCAGGAGGACATCTGTCTCCATCTCGCCGGCATGCATCCGAGCCATCGCTATTCCGGGGCCCCACAAGCCTTCCGGACCTGCGCCCAGATAGAAGTGCTCGTGTTCAAACCCCTCTGGGGAAAGCCAGTCACCTGAATCCGCAGCCGAAAGCCGGAGTGGCCATAGTAGCCGGGGCTGCAGATAACGAAGGCAGACTCCCACCCGAGCGCCGCGGCAGCGCCAAGCCCCTCCCGGATCTGGGCGTAGCCGACGCTCCGGCGCTGGAAGGCTGGCCCGGGGCGCGGCGCGAGGAAGCAGATGGGGCCCCCGGCGGGTCCGTCCCGCGCGGCTCTCTCATCCCTCCCGGTTCCCACTCCGCGTTAGCCAGAAGTACAGGTGCTCTCGCCGAACTATTGGGGCATGCCCACCGGATACTGACCCGGCGCCACCCCGCCCCCGCGAGCCTGCCGCTCGAGCGCGCTGTCGCCGCAACGGCCGGCAGCCGCCAGAACTATCGCGATCCCTGCCTTCTGCGGTACGGCTGAGGATTCCTGCCACCAGCCGAGAATCCAGATCCGTTTAGTGAAGCGCAGTGTGATTGCCGTTCCTGTGGCGGGCGCCACAAAAAATCCAATAGCCCGCGTAGGGCGAGAGCGCGGTCGCAGCCACGTACTGCCGGCCCGCGTTGTCCCGCGTCCAGATCGTGGGGCTTACGATGCGCAAAGAGACGGCGTCACGGAAGGTCACGTCTGCGGCGGACAAAGAAGCAGCCGGATCCGAAACGTCGTATCTTCGCCGACCTTGCTCTCGATGGTCATCCGGCCCCTGTGGGCCTCTGTGATGCTGAAGCAGATCGCCAGACCCAGACCGGCGGCGCCGACGCCCCCGGATCGGGCCGCATCGACCCGGTAGAACCGCTCGCCGAGGCGCGGCAGGCGCTCCGGCGCGGCGCCTTCGCCGGTATCCGTCACCGTGACGGCGCCGCTCATCGCAACGACCATCGCGGACACCGTGACCTTCCCCTCGGGCGGCGTGTGTCGGACCGCGTTCTCCAGCAGGTTGGTAAACAGCCGGGTGAACTGCGAGCCGCTGTCCGGGGCCATGAGCGCCGGGTCGATAGACTCCAGCCGGATGCAGGGCCGATCCGGCCGCGACACGGCGCTCACATGGCCTCCTCCAGCGCCTCGATGAGACATACCGGTCCCTCATCTTCTCTCCCCGCTTCGACCTCCGCCAAGAGGGCCCTCGTGTTGTCCTGGACGTCATTACCGACGGCAGCGATTAGCGGGACTTCCTGGACATCTACTTCCGTCACGATGTCTGGCAGGAGTATCACGATGCATTGGAGCGAACGGGGAGGTGAAGCGTCCTGAGGGGGCAACCGCGCTCTTTGGAGCTATCGTACTGGAGGACCTGGATCTCCTGGTGGATTTCACCCATCAGACCCTTCAGCCCCGCAACCCGGAGCACATCACTGCTGAAATCGAATGACCGTGGCCAGGAGCAACCCGACTATGGCGCTGACAATCATCCTTCCGCCGGAGGACGAGGCACGCCATCGCGATGCCGCCGAGCGTGAGCGATTACCCCCCGAGCAAGTCCCCGCGCATCGCCTGCTCGTAGCAGAGCTGCTCGGTCGGCCGCTAACCCAACAATTTCGTCCGAATGGAGAGGCGCTGCTTGATGGCCAGCCGCCAGCCGGCGCTAGTCCTCTGCCAGGTCTCCTCCCAGCGGTCGATATCCTCCACCGGATGCCGTTTTCCCACCGTGCCCCGTTGGGCGACTGGGTACGCGCGCGTGGTGCGGAATCGGTGTGTCAGACGAACCACTGCTGCCTCCCCCTCCAGGCTAATGCCCTCCATTTGCGTCTGCGCTACCACCGGCGCCCCCAGCCTTAAGGTCCCATTCTCAGCTACCGCTCTCATGGCCGCTAACATCTGCTCCCGCGTACAGGTCACCCGCCCATCACCGGGAATACCTTTCTCCACGAAATCAGGCAGGGTCAGGTCACGGTAGAATTCCAGCATCAGCTCCGGGTTGTCTGTCTCTATTGCCCGGTTGTAGAGCGCATAGGCCTCCTCCACTGCTTGGCGCACCTGCGTAATTTCAGGAAAACTCTCCTCTTTCACTGGCGTCTCCGTTCAGAGCCGTCGCCACTTCACCCCAGGGCAGATCGATTCTCACAACCCGGACCGCCGAGGCATTCGCAAGGACACGATGACTGGCTTACGCTTCGCTTTGATCTGGCACAACGGCGGGCGATCATCCACCAATCACTTGCATGCTTCAAGGCAACTTCGGATCCAGGCTGCGACATCGCCGGAAACCGGAGGCGCGATGTCCGCGGAATAGTCCAGGATGAGCGCATATCGTCCGCTGTTGTAGATGTCCTCGAACAATTCCTGCAGATCGAGGAGCACATCCGGATCGCCTCCGGCCAGAGGGACGGGAATGGTCGGCAGCCGGTCCTGGATCGTGAAAGGCCAGGCGTCCACAATCGGCTGCAGGGTGGCGCGGCTCACCAGCACACAGTAGTCGCACGGTGGATAGGGATCGTACAGAGGAGGGCGTTCGCCACCGCGCAGCAGATCGATCTCGATCAGATGGGAGCGGCTGTCCAGGATCTCGTTGCGTTTCTTGAGGTACTCGGCATGACCTGCAGAGCTACGGCGTTTGTTAGCCGGGGAGAGCAATTCGATAGCGGTGATCAGTTCTCGCCCACCCACCGTACGGATCTCGACATACGGCTCGCGGACCGTGTCGCCGCTGGCCAGTGTGAGCTGAACGGGAGGATCAACCAACGTGGTGAATCCTCCCGCCGCGTTCGGCCTGGCTTTCAGCGAGGGGACAACGATTGTATCCGGGCTTATCGACCGCGGCCGGAGAGGCTGGTTGTACTCTACATACACTCGCTCGCCAGCCAGTGCCACGTAGTCGGGTCCAAGCAGTGAGTTGAGAGCGCGGCTGACCGCGGGGACATAGGTGATGTGGAAGCTCTCCCACAATTGCCCTTCAATATAGGGATCCATTCCAGGAAACGGGGATGGCATCGGTAACGATCTCCAGGACACTTGGCGCTGGCTGACAGCACCATTGTAGCCTCACCCCTCGAATGATGGACATCCGTCGCTGACC
>Ga0307374_10011521_pt1 | contig 12562 bp, 9 predicted proteins | sample OX3MG_FD_202532 | JGI IMG/M metagenome (GOLD analysis project Ga0307374, IMG submission 202532) | Soil microbial communities from Risofladan, Vaasa, Finland - OX-3 | ecosystem: Environmental > Terrestrial > Soil > Coastal area > Acid sulfate soil | place: Finland: Risofladan, Vaasa | collected...
TGGTCGTGACATGCAGTGACGGACCAGCGATCACTGTGACCTCGTGACGCCGTGCGAGTTCAATGCATAACCCGGTCAAGTGCTGACCCGCCCCCTCGTAGTCGGGCCAGAAAGAACGATTCAGGAAAAGCATCCGCATGCTTCAAAACGACCTATGAAGTTCCGGCCGTCCGCAACGCATGCAGTGCGGCGTTTGAGTGGACAATTATACAACCTCTGCTGTCGGAGACTTGCCAGCCAAATACTGAAGATGGCTTGTGCCTACTCACGTTCGCCGTCCCATTTACCGTCGGGATCAAAGATGCCGGGAATACGCACGATCCGAGTTTCCAGACTTTAGTCTTCGCGATGCGGAATAGCATTGATATCGACGCCGCGGACCATGCACCGATCGCGCTATCGACGGCTCGCGAGATGGCTTCCAGCGAATCCGCCGGTAACCCTGGGCCGGAACTTTCGTAGGCACAACTACTCTTAAATCCCGAGATTACTATTAGCCATGTTCTGACGGATTACTGTTGGTCCGTTCTTATCACCGTGTGATTCCCCATCACGAGCAAGTCCATCCGAGTGCGAAGGAAACAGCGCAATGCCTCCGCTGGGGCCATTACTACCGGTTCATTTTCGTTGAAAGAAGTATTGAGCAGAACCGGGACGCCCGTCTGGCGTCCGAACTCGCGAAGCAGCCGGTAGTACAAGGGATTTTGCCCTTCGTTCACGGTTTGCAACCGCCCCGTCCCATCGACATGCGTTGTGGCCGGAATTTTGGCGCGCATTTCGCGGCGCACGTCATATGCCATCAGCATGAACGGCGACGGATGCGACTGGGTGAAGTATTGCGCCGCAGCCTCCTCTGGAATCGACGGCGCGAACGGACGAAACATCTCCCGCCGCTTGATTTTTGCGTTGATGATGTCACGCATCTCGGGCCGGCGCGGATCGGCCAGGATACTGCGATTCCCAAGCGCGCGGGGGCCCCACTCCATCCGTCCCTGGAACCATCCAACCACCTTGCCCGCCGCGATCGCCGCCGCAGTCGTGCGTGTCAGCTCGGCCTCGTTTTCGATTCTGCGCACGATACAGCCCTGCCGATCGAGCTCGCCGCGGGTGTCTGCGAGCGTCTGCGCGATTTCTATTTCCGAATACTCGCGGCCCCAGTACGCATGCTCCATCGCGAAATCGCGGGCGCGATGCGTCTCGTTGTGCCACGCGTACATCGCGGCGCCAATCGCGAGACCCGCATCGCCGGCTGCCGACTGGATGTAAATCTCCTCGAAGCCGGTTTGATCGAGAATTTTGCCGTTGGTCACGCAGTTGTAGGCAACGCCGCCGGCCATGCACAGTCGCTTGAGGCCGGTACGCTGCTGCAGCGTGCGCAGCCGGTCGAGCACCACCTCTTCGAGGCGCCGCTGCAGCGACGCGGCTATAGCATGATGGCGTTTCTCGATTGGTGCGGCGGGATCGCGTGCGGGTCCAAGACGCTTCGCGAGAAAATCGGAATAGATCCGCCCGATCTGTGGCTCGCCCGCGTCCCAGGTCATATCTCCGCCCCCGCTTTGGTGGACGAAGTAATCGGGAGCGAGCTCGAAATCCATCCGCCCCCCGTTGGGGGCGATCACGATGCGGCGAAATTCCTCGAGCATCTCCGGCTCGCCGTATGACGCCAGTCCCATCACCTTGTACTCGTCGCCGTAGCGATCGAAGCCGAGATATTGGGTGAGTGCGGTGTAGTAGATTCCGAGCGAATGCGGGAAGGAGACGACTCCCCACGGCTCGATTCGGCTGCCACGCCCAATGCCCCACATCGCGCTGGCAAAATCGCCCAGCCCATCGATCGAGAACAGCGCGGCTTCTTCGAACGGCGAGACGAGAAACGAACTCGCCAGATGTGCCGTGTGATGTTCGACGCGGCGAACTTCGAAGCGGCGGCCGGCAACCCCGAGCGCCCGGGCGACCTCGTCAGCTATAACCGCGAACTTGCCCTGCACTCCCAAGCGTGCGGCGGCGCGCCGCGGCATCCGGAGCGCGTGCCACGCCTTGCGCAAAAGCCGCGCCCACGGATCGCGCGCGACTGCTATCACATCGATTTCGCGCGGCGACGCTCCCGTCGCCTCCATCACGTAGCGCAGCGCCTGCGTGGGAAAGCCCGCAGTGTGCTTGACGCGAGTGAAGCGTTCTTCTTCGGCGGCGGCAAGCAGCTTGCCGTCAACGATCGCCGCGGCGCTCGCATCGCCGTGATAGGCGTTGAGTCCGATTATCAACATTTCGCGTCCGCGTCTTCCGCACGCGAACCGCCTGGCCCGATCAGTTCGTTGAACAGACTGATGAATCGCGCCGCCTTGTGATCCCAGGAGTAGCGCGCCGCGATCCACTCGCGTCCGCGTTCGCCCATCTCGCGCAGCGGCAACGTGCTCATCTTCTCGATCGCTCCGGCCAGACTTGGCGGGTCGTTCAACACCCACAGTCCGCAACCGGCCGGTTCGATCTCGGCCCACGGAGTCCCGCGGCTGGCGACGACGGGGACCGCATGAGCGAGCGCCTCGCCAACCACGTGACAGTAGTTTTCGGTATAGGACGGCACTACGGCGAGGTCGGTCGAGGCAAAAAGCCGTTCCTTGGCTTCGCCGCGAATGTCGCCGAGCAGCTCGATCTGTCCCGGCGCGCCAACGCTTTCGGCGAGGCCACGGAGCTTGGCTTCGTACGCCGCCGGCCCCGCGCCCGCAATCGCCAATGTCCACGCCGTCAACCCGCGCGAATTAAGAATGCGGCACGCCTCGAGCAGATTCTCGATTCCTTTCTTCGGGTCGAGCCTGCCGACGAACACCATGCGGAGCCAATCGACGCGCGGGCATCGTTCCACGCGCTCGGGAATCGCGACGCCATTGGCGATGATCTCGATTCGCGCCGCACCCATCCGCCCCGCCGATTCGCGCGCCTCCTGCTCTGATGTCACGCGCAGGACCAGGCGCGGCGGACAAGCCATCCTGCAGATTAACTCCCATGCCGCCTTCAGAGCCGGACGCCGCGTGCCTTCCCACCGCTGCAGCATCCCGTGCGGCGACCACACTACCGGGCGCCCGAGCACTCGAGCGGTGAACAGGGCGGGAATGACTGGGAACGAATAGATACCGTGAAGTTCGACGATATCCGCCTCGCGCACCATCGCTGGCAGACGCGCGAGCATCGCGAGCGAGACTGATTTGCGTGCGAGACGCCGGCAAAAGGTCACCTCAAGATTTCCGTTGCGCTGGAAAGGTGCGTACTCGGCAAGGTCCATGCTCCCACCCATCCCGTCGCCGTCGGTCGTGAGCAGGCGGACCTGCACCCCAGCTCGCGCAAGGCTGCACGCCGACTGCCACACCGACTCGACGATCCCGCCGCATCGCCAAGCGGGCGCGCTATGGGGAGAAACCTTGAGGAGCTTCATGACCACGATTTCAGAGCAGGAAGATCGAGCAAATTTCGTCCGAGTTCAGGCGCGTTCAGCGATCATTTCGACCGCGCCAAATCCGCCCGCGATCATTTGAATGACCACGCTGACCGCGACAATAAGCGGGATTAGCCAGAGCATTGCGCCCAGCGACATCGAGGCCGCTGAGCCGATCTCGACGGATTGCCCAACCAGTACGATGCTTCCGATGAGCGCGCCAAAGCCCATCTCCGGATGGACAAACAATTCCATCAGCAACCGGTACACGAACCCAAAGAGCGTCATTCCGACGATCACGCCGGCGAGTCCGAAGTTCGCGTAAAGTTCCACGATCTGCGGCAGATTTATAGAGGTGCCGATGTCTCCGGCCGGGGTAAATCCGTAGCGATGGCCGAAGGTCCGCCCTGTCACTTCCTCGGCCTTGTCCGGCAGCAGAAACCGCGGGATCAGCTTAAACAGCAACGGATAATAGGTCGCGCCTCCCCAATAGGGCACGCTGTGCGGGGTGTCGCGAATCACATCGGCAAATATCGTGAACTGCGCCATCCGGCTCGCTGAAACCTGCACCATCGTATCCAGCGGGACTTCGCCGCCGAGGATGGCGCGATCCACGAGGTCTCCCATGTACGTGAGCTTTTCGGTCGGCGATGCGTCAGTCAGAGGTCCACGCCAGGTAGCTGCGCGGTAGGGGACGTCAAGCGCACGGATCACGAGCAGCAACGCAGTTCCGACGATGATCAGCGACCATGGAATGCGCCGCCGGACTGAGGCGTAAGCAACAGCAAGCATCAGCGCGATCCCGAAGGGTCCTGCCGCTCCTCCAGAACCGCCGGCCGCGAGTCCGAGTCCCAGGCGAACCGGAATAAGCACTCCCCACAGGATCAGTGTGGTGGGCAGGTTGAGACGACCCATCAGTTGCAGCAGAAACAGTGCGCACATCCCGATCGTGCACAGGTCCGCGCCAAAAGCGCCAAGTTGCGCCAAGCTTGTTGGGAAAATCTGTGGGCCGGCCAGAACGAAGAACATGCCGGAAAAGCCGAACAGAACTCCCGCGATCCGAATCGCGCGCGGATCATGCCAAGGCAGATTCAGGCGCGGCATGATCGGCCTTGCGAAGACGATCAGCGGGCCGTAGTAGCCGATCAGCATGCATGCGATGCCGATCAGCGAATATTCGAGCGCACGGTCGATCCATTGGGGCGCGATCGCGGGCATGAAAGGGACCAGTGCCAATCGCTTCAACAGAAAGAGCGGAATCGCAAAGTAATAGACGTAAACAAGCAGCGTGATCGCCAGAAACGGTATCGAGCGATCGAACCCAATTTTCCACAGCCAGATGGGGATTGCGAGCGACGCGATCATCGCCGAACCGAGGATCCGCTCGTCCAGGGAAAGCGGCGCAGGTGAGTAATAATTTACCGCCGCGATCGCGAGCAGGAGAAATAGGAACGCGCGCAGGTGATGGTATCCGCGCAACTTTTCGGGGTGCGGCGTCGTGACGAATTCATAGAGTCCGCCGGCGGCGGCAATCTCCGGAGTCAGATTGTCGTCGTTGCGCATCGTTGAATCAGAACGCCACGGCCGCTTCAGGCGCGGAGTCACGCGCCGCGCTCAGGATGGCGAGGATCTCATCGAGACGGTCGGCGTAGGTATTGGCGCCCTCGGTGATCCTGCGACGGGCTGATGCCGCCGCGCAGGCGCGCGCATCGTCGTGCGCGACCCACCAGCGAATCTTGGCCACCATCTCTTCCGCCGAGGAAAAGAGCGCGGCCTCGCGGTTCTCGGCAAAAATCTCCTCGTGCGCCGGCGTCCGTTCGGCGAGCATGAAGCCGCCGCAAGCCGGAACCTCGAAGGTGCGCATCACATGATCGTCGCGATTGGCGCGGCGGACCAGATTGAGCGAGATCTTCGCGCCCGCGACCGCCAGCCTGTAATCGCGCCCGTTGGCTGTTCCGCGCCAGTGGGGCTTAAGGCGCGGATAGCGGTCGAAATACCCGCCGAAGAAATTGATCCGCAGATCCGGCAGCGCGGCGACGATTGCCTCGAAGTACGGCGCCCGGTCGCGATCGCATCCGCCGATGAACGCGACGTCGCACGAAAACCGCGCCCGCTCCGATGCCGTCGAGGGCGCCTCGGGAAAGTGCACGTCGGTCTTGTACCCGAAGCGCACGTACGCAACCCTGCGCCCTCCCGCCCGCGCGACATCCGCCATAACCGCGCGCTTGGTGCAGACATAGAGGTCGTAAAGCGGGATCGACTCACGCAGGTAGCGTGAGCTGTCGGCAGGATTGAACGGATCGTCGGTGGCCCAGTTGATGAGCATAGCGCCGGTGGCATTGCGCAGCGTGTGCAAGGTCCGCGGAGCGAGGTTCGCGCCCTTGCCGATCAGAACCAGGTCGGGACGCAAGGCCGCAGCCTTGGCGAGCAGTGCCTGATTGAGCGATCCGCGTCCGCGCGGAGGAGAACCGAGCACGCGGTGCGCGGCGCGCTCGGCGAGCGAGGGCTGCACGGCAATATAGTTGGACTCATCCAGGAACGAGTACTCGCAATCGCCGCGCGCGGCCATCGCTCGCAGTGCCTCCAGAAAGTGCGCGCTGGAGGGGTAATGCGAAGTCGTCTCAGCGTACAGAATTCGCATCGGTAGCTTCTCCGATCTCCGACGGCAGATGGCGTTCTTTCCGCGGCGTCCGGTCCGCGGGGATTCCGATCCAAAGGTCGCGATTCCAGGCGAAGGAACGCGCTCTGACTATTTCCGTGCGACGTCCCGCGAATAAGATCGCCGGCGGTGTTTCGCCCGGCGCCACAAACCATGCGACATAGGCATCGGGAATTCGCGATGCCAGCGATTCGTCGAGGTCTCCGGGGCGGAAATCAACGATCCGATAGACCGGAGCAAGCTGCTTCAAGACCTCGTCGTTACCTACCAGGACTGCACGCTCGGGCACGGCCGCTGCAATTGAACGTTGAACGATCGCGTTCGCGCGAAGAAAATTTTGGTGCAGCGCGGAAAGCAGAGTGTAGCCGGCGACGAATATTACCAGCGCCACACCCGCCTTCTGCCTGGTCCAGCGAAACCCGCTCGCGCCGAGGTGCGCGTCCAACCATCGCGAGGCCGGCAGGCAGGCGATCAAGGAGACCGGCAACAGGAACCGCTGGCCGGGTACCGCGGCAGCGATGAACCACCCGGGGCCGCTGAGCCCCGTGTTGATTCCGTCGCGGTAATTGTAGAGCGATGCGGTCAGCACCACCGCCGCGGTTGCGGCGGGAGTAGCCCATCCCTTTGACCATCGCGGAGAAAAAGCCGCCCAGCCGGCGATCGGAAAAATCCCAAGCGACGCGATGTAAAACGGCAGGTATTGCGAGAAGTGCGCGCCATTGAAAGAAAACGCTTCCCCATGCGCGACATAGCCAATAACAAATGAAGACCCAAATGCGATGCGGTCGTAGGTCGCAAGGGCAACGATTGCCGGCGCCGCGCCAAGCGCGAGCAAGCCGCCATACCGCAACCGGTTCCGTGCCCCCTGCTCCCACCACCAAACGGCGGCATAGGGCAGGACCATCGCCGCCATCCACGGATGGAGCAGCACGGCGGCGCCCATCGACAGGCCCCCCAGGATCGCGCGCGGGCGCTCGCGCCCGAGCATCGCGACGCCAATCAAACCCATCACGGCGGCGCCAACGGATTCCTTGAGCGTGCTCGCGTAATAGAGCATCCCGGGCAGCAGGAAATAAACGAGAGCCCACTCGCTCGCCAATCCTTCGCGCTTGAGCATCGACCGCAGCGTGAGCGCGCCGACGACGAAGAATGCGGCAGGTACGAGGAACGCGGCCTTCCAATAGAGCGCAAGCGCGGGGACGTACAATGCCGCGTTGAATGGCGAGAACTTTACGATCCAATGGCCGCCGACCAGAAACTCCAATCCGTCGGGATGGGTCAGCACACCGGCGACGTCGGGATGAATAGTTCCGTGCGCCAAGGTGTACGCAAGCCGCAATATTTCGGACTCGTCTCCGATCCCGAACGAGGGAGGGTAGAATCCCAGGAAGATTGCGCCGTACGCGGCGAGAAGGCCGAAAAACAGCCACTCGCGTTTGAGAGTCGCGGCTAAATTACTCTCGAGCCGCCCCGCCTCGCGCGGCCATTCGCGTGACGCCGATGCAGCCGCGCCGTTAGCGGGCTCCTCCCAACGAAGGTTTGCGGTCACTTCACGCATTGCCGAGGATCCGCCGCTTCGGGGATAGCGCGGCTGCGTAGCACGCCTCCATCCGCTCGCCGTAGGAGTTCCATCCGCCGAACGCGCGCCGCCGCGAGTGCTCGAAGAAACAGGTTCCTGGTCATTTTCCGCCCTTGGCAGAAACTGGTTTGGCGAGAATATCCGCGACGAGGTCGGGCCTCGCTCGGTTCCCAGGATTCAACGGCAGCTCGCTGCCATCGCTAAAGAGATTGTAGAATTCGTAGTCAGCCGCGCTTCGCAGGCATTCAATGACGTCATTCTGGGTGTATCCGAACCGCTCGCTGTTGGCGTCACACTCAAAGACAATCACTGGACGATGAGAAGCCAGAGTATTGCCTGCCCCTTGAAATGCCGCCAACTCGCCGCCCTCGATGTCGATCTTGATCACGTCGGGAGGCGGTATTTTGCCGCTCGCTACCATTTCGTCGATCGTGGCCGCGGGACAGGTCAGGGTTTTTGAGCGCTTTTCGCGGGCAACCGCGGAGGCATGGATCTGATGCGATCCGATGAAGAGACGGCCCGGACCCGACGTATTTCCAAGCATGACTGCCAACACTTTCAATCGGTCGAAGCCGTTCAAGCGAGCCGACCGTGCGATCGCCAGCGCGAGATCCGGCTGCGGCTCGACCGCAATCACGGAGACCTGGTTGTTAAAAAATCGCGCCACCTCGACCGACATGTAACCAACGTTCGCGCCGATGTCGTAGAAGACTTTGTCCTTTTGGAGATAGCGAACACAGGCAAGAAAGACGTGGTAGTCCCACGAGCCGCCATTGTTTAGAAGATGCGCGAATACATCAAAACTTCTGGATGCTACCGCCAATTTTCCGCCATGTTTGGTAAGTACCCACTGCTGCTCATCGGTAGAGAAATGTCCCGCCAGACGCGGAAACCATCCTTTGCCTCGCGGAATGTACTTTGCCCAGAGGCGGGCCAGCTCCAGCGCAGGACCGATATTTCCTTGGTCAGGTGTATTCGACTTTGCGGCGCGCATCGGCAGCCTCTTTTGAGCTTATCAGCTCGTTCGACCTTCAGGCGTTCTCGCTGCGTCGCAACCGGCGATCTTCCGCATCCTGTGTCGACTACCTCCACAAGCCGGTCGGCCTGCATCACGAGAGCGCGATATCCGCTGATCGGGCGGCCCATCATCCGGCGCGCGGCGAGGCCGGCAAGCGAAGGTTGCGACGAGATAAAGTTTGCCTCGTTGAGAAATCGGTCGTCGCACTCGCCGCGAGCCGCGCGCTCCTACAGCGCCTCAAGCGCGCTGGAAGGGTAATGCGCGCTCGCCTCCGCGTAGAGGATTCGCATGGCCGCTTTGTCGATCCGCGCGCGTGCGAAGCGCGGCTGCGTAGCACGCCGCCATCTTTTCGCCGTAGGAGTTCCATCCGCCTAGGCTGCGCACGCGCTCGAGCGCGGCGGAGGCCATCCGCTCGCGCAGGGCGGGATCGGCGTACAGCATCTCGATCTTCTCGCGAATCGCGGCCGCGTCGCGGATCGGAACGATGAAGCCCTCGACACCGTCGGTGAACAGATCCTCGGCGCCCGTGTTGGTAGTCGCGATTACCGGGAGACCGCACGCCATCGCCTGCGCCTGAACCAGCGCGAGCCCTTCCTGGACCGACGGCAGCACGAGCACGGAGCCCTGGCTGTAATACTCGTGCAGCCTCGCCCGCGGAAGCACGCCGAGATAGCGGAACAGTCCATCGTACTTCGCAAGAACCGCGCGCGCCGAGGGGTCTATCTCGCCAATCACCCAGACCTCCAAGCCCGGGATGCGGAGCGCTTTGACGGCTTCGAGCAGATAGCCGATGCCCTTCTGGAGCGAGACGTTGCCCACGAACAGGACGCGAAAGGGGCGCTCGATGCGCGGCGCGGGATGGAACATCCGCAAATCCACGCCATACGGAACCAAGCGGAGCTTTTCGGCGGGGACGCCGCGCTCGACGAACGTTCTCATCGCGAAGCTCGAAGGAACGGTAATCAGATCGCAGTATTCGTATTCGGCCAGCTCGCGTTCGACGATCCGCGGATGCGGGCCGCGATACGGGACATCCCAGCGCGCGTATTCCTCGCGCAGGATTTCGTCCTGGAACAGGATGTGCGACGAGCCACGATCGCAGACCGTCAATGCACCGAAGCGCTCGCGGGCGACGCGATGGGTTCGCATCCCGAACTGCGAGAGGCAGTGAAACACGTCGCAGGGGCCGAGCTGCGCGGCCATCCAGCGGTCGAAGGTTTCGATAACCGGAACGTTGATGAGGTCGCGCAAACCGGGCAGGCCGAGTTTTCCGGCGGCGGATGCGGGTACCATCAACCACGGAAAGGTGCTGACTCGCGCGCGCGGCAGGCCGTCCACCTTCGCCATCGGATAGGCGGTAAACAGCCGTTCGAGATGTCCGAGCCGATCCATCTGCCGCGCCAGATCGAAGGCGTGGAACCGTCCCGCGCTTGCAACGACGACTTTCACCAATCGGACCTATGGAGGGACATCAGTTCAGATCGCGCGCTCCGGGGCGCGAGGCTGAAAGGCGGCCAGATGTTCAGGCGGCACAATCAGCGCTTCGCATTCCCGCGGTTGGCCTCTAATTCATTCTCTGGAACACGCAGATTTGCGTGGGAGCGCTGTCGCTCATTTCGTACTCGTTAGACTCGCGCAACCGGTCCAATAGTTCCCTGTCGCCGAGCTTCCAACCGCCGCCCTCCTCAAAGCTAATCAGTCCTTTGGCTACTTCGTGGTTCACGTTTATGAAAATAAGATCGGGCTTCAAGGAAAGTACGTAGTCAGGATCCATTTTCACATCTATTCCGTGTTGGTGCTTAGTCAGATGCGCAATATGGCTGTCGTTCAGACCGAGCGTATCTATCACCGGGTTGGTCAGATAGTATGGAACTCTTCCTGCAAACGGCAGCGCTACCACCGCGGACGGCCCGACTCGGCGCTCGATCCAGGTCGCCAACGCGGGAGGTTCGTACTGATAGGGTGGCGTCTGGAGCAGAGTCGCGACGGAGCTCACTTGCGGATTCGCCGTCCGCACAAGCGAAATTCCATCGGCCGTCCAGCAAATCAACAGCAGCGTTGTTGCAGCCGCCACGCGTACGTAGAAGACCTGCCGCTTCTCATCAGAATGCTGGAGTCGGAATGCCACCAGCACATAAAGAAGCGGGAGCACTGGAACGAATAGTCGAAACGACGGAAACGCAGAGGTGTCATCACCGCCGACCAGTAGTATGTACCCCAAGTAGCAGAGCAATACGAATGCGAGAAACAGCGTCACCCGATCGAGACCGCGTACTTCGGCGGATTCTCCGGCAAAGACGATTAAGGCAGTTGGAACCGCGAAATAAATCGCCCCTTGCAAGGAAATGTACTTGACACCTTCCAGAATCTGCAGGACTCCTCCCCCCGTATGCTTTGCATAGAAGGTGTTAGGGAAGATGCTTCGGTAATTCCAAACCTGCCAAGCGGTCGGTATCGCCCAAACAACGAGAAAGAAGGCGAGCAGAACGCCGCACCTCCGCAACCGATTTCCCACAGGTATGTCGCGTTCGAGGAAGATCTCATAAAGGAGCACAATCGCGAGCGAACCGATCCCTTCGGGGCGAGTGACCGCACTCAGCCCAAGAGCCAAACCTGCAAGCGCCAGGTACTTCTTTCGCTCGGCGGATTTCAAATACGCCAGCACGGCAAATACTGTCAGCAGACAGAATAGGGGTTGCTCCATTCCTGACACGGCATAGAAGGCATAGACCGGCGTGACGGCTAATATCGCGGCCGTCCAGGCCCGCGCGTCAAAGCTTAAGAAATCGGCCATCGGACTCAGAATCACCGTCAGCGTCGTCACGGCCGAGAGAGCGCCAATCAACTTGGCAAACAGCAGCGGGTTGAAGCCGCCACGTATTCCGAAAGCGCTGACCCACATCCATAGTATGGAAGTGTAGCCTTGCACTTTTGGCCCTCCGACATTCCATACCGCTCCGTTGCCGGCCGCCAGATTCCGCGCATACCGGAAGGTAATGAATGGATCATCAAGCATCCCATTCTTGAAGAGCAGGAGGCTGCCTCCGAGAAAAACAAACGGCGCGAGCGCTATTTTGGCGCTTCTTGTTGTCATAAGTTTCGATTCGGAACGCATCGATCGGCTGCGGCCCGATAGGCGGGAGACCGTCCCGCGCTGGCAACTGCAACTCTCAACGGGCGAAGCCGGAGTTATCGAAGCGGCAACTCACTCTGACCCGCCGACATGCATTGGTTGTATTGCCGGTTTGCGTCCAGTGACGACCAGGAAATAGCCGGCTCGTTGCGGCAAAGCGCGAGCAAACGCCGGCGGAAGAAAGCGCTCACGGCTGATCCGCAAATCGTATGGCGTCAGGACTGGCGAGACATTCAGATCGCGGCATCCGCTGAACAGCGCGTCACTCACGGACGCTGGCGGGCCCGGTCATCGCGAGAATGCGTTCCAGCACCGGCTGGAAAACGGTTTCGTAGTTGTATTTCTCTTCGTGGGCCTTGCGCGCGGCCAGACTCATCGCGACGTAGCGATCGCGGTCGGCCAAGTCTGCAGATTCAACAGGACCGAAGGCTTTCCATACTCCGTGGCTTCGGCGAATCGGGCGATCACCTGCCCGTTGGGCTGTGGCTGTTCGATAGGCCAAGACATTCGGCACGCGAGAACCACCGCGCGTGTGGATGAGTGTCATATTCCGCGACTGAGACTCGCGCGCGCATCGGCGATCAATTGCCGGATTCGCGTCGAGATCGCCTCGCCTCCATAGGCGGGATTGTAGTGGCGGCATGAAAGACAAATTTCCGGCGCCGTGCCATCACGGAATCGCTGGCGCAGCGCGGCGACGGCGCCCTTCTCGTACACGCCGCGCATGTCGGCAATTAAATCCGCGG
>Ga0307374_10011522_pt1 | contig 12561 bp, 14 predicted proteins | sample OX3MG_FD_202532 | JGI IMG/M metagenome (GOLD analysis project Ga0307374, IMG submission 202532) | Soil microbial communities from Risofladan, Vaasa, Finland - OX-3 | ecosystem: Environmental > Terrestrial > Soil > Coastal area > Acid sulfate soil | place: Finland: Risofladan, Vaasa | collected...
GCACCGAGACGCAGGTGGACCGGCTGGACGAGGCCGAGCGGCTGGACGAACTGGCCGCCATGCTCGACGGGCTGCCGCCGACGGCCGCCTCGCGGGCGAATGCCGCCGAGATGCTGCGGCGCATCGCCCGCTGGAAGGCCGGGACGGCCGCCGGCGTGGCCGGCGCCGTCGACTGAGCCCGGCGCGACCCGTGCTATACTCGGCCGGATGACCGGCCGACACTCGAGGAGCAATCGATGCAGCCGAACATGAAGATGCTTCAGCAGATGCAGAACCGCCTGCTCAAGATGCAGGAGGAGCTGGCCAACACGACCGTCGAGGGCACGGCCGGCGGCGGTGCGGTGCGCGTCACGGTGAACGGGATGCGGGCTGTTCAGGCCGTCAAGATCGCCCCCGAGGCGGTCGACCCCAACGAGGTCGAGATGCTCGAGGACATGATCCTCGCCGCGATCGCCGAGGCCATGACGAAGGCCGAGGAGCTGGCGAACTCGAAGATGGGCTCGATCACCGGAGGGCTGAACATCCCCGGCCTGATGTAGCCCCCGTTGCTATCCCGCCCAACGACGAACCCGCCGCTCGATGCGGCGGGTGCTTGATACCTCTCGCGCCCCCGCGGGGATCAGACCCCACAGCGGACATCGTCGCCGCCCCGCGCGGGACGGCCCCGCTACCCCTCGACGACCGGTTCGGCCTCCGCCTCGGCTCGGCGCAGGTCCGCCGCGCGCACCAGGTCCCTCAGGGCGAGCATCAGGAAGCCCAGCACGCCGACCAGCGCGACGGCGACCAGCAAGCCACCGACGGCGACGTCGTTCTTCGTCGCGGTCAGCCAGGCGGCCCCGGTCGGCTGGAAGCCGATCGCGACCGGGGCGGAGATCAGCCACGCGCCGGCCACCAGCACGAGCAGCAACGCGACGATTCCGGGCGACACGAGGCGGCTCATACCGGCTTCTCCGTCTCACTGGCTGCGTGCTCGACGTTGTTCCCCGCATGCACCGCGCGGCGCTCCGCCAGGTCGCTGGCCAGCGCGGCCGCCAGCGTCGTCAGCGCCCGCTCGAACTCGTCGTGCTGGGTCGACGTGGCCGGGAGTCCCGCCACCGCCGGCGCCACGGCCGCGCTCTCGACGGGTTCGGGCCGCGGCCGCCGCTCGATCACGCCGGCCGCTCGCAGCTCGGCGACGAGCGAGCGCGCGAAGAGGACGGTGCCGATCACCGCCAGCAGGACGACCGCCAGCCCGACCCAGAAGTCGTTGCGCGTCGCATCGCTCCAGGCGGCGCCGGACGGCTGGTAGCCCAGGGCGAATGGCGCCAGCATGAGCCAGCCGCCCGCTAGCAGGCTGAGCAGGGCCGCGCCCAGCCCCCAGAAATACTTCCCCAGACCCACCGGGCTGTGGGGCATGTGCAAACCTCCGATTCCTGTAGGCTCGAACGCCGGCCGTCCCGAGCGCATTCCGTCGCGCGGGTCCGGCGCGTCCGTCGTCAGCGCTCCGCGAGGTAGGAGTCGAGCAGGGCGGAGGCCGCCGGCTCGAGCACGTCGCGCGCCACCGCCTGTCCCCGCTCCCGTGTCCCCCACTCGGGCGGGAAGCGCCCGTCTCCGGCGGACGATAGCGCGGCCAGCAGGTCGGGGTCGGCATTCGGGCGCTGCGCCTCGCGCGCTACCAGTGCCAGGACCAGCCCGCCCAGCAGATGCACCCGGTTACGCCGGGAGACGCCGGACGCCAATGCCGGCTGGGCCTCGGTGGCCGCGCCGGCGGCGGGTGTGGCCGCGGCGGGAGCACGCCGCATCGAGGCAGCCGCGTCGGTGTCGCGGATCAGCAGCGCCACGCCGATGCCCAGGAACGCGAACAGGGCCGTGGCGAAGAACGCGTCGTGGTAGCCCTGCAGGCCCGCCTGCGCCGTCGCCGCCTGGATGGCTGCCGGGCCGCCGGTCACGCCGTGCAGGGCGCTGGCCAGGTGCGTCTTGGTCCGGTCGACCAGCACCGTCGCCATGAGCGCCACGCCGACCGAGCCGGCCACCTGACGATTGGTGCTGAAGAGCGCACTGGCGCGCCCGGTGTCCTCGCGACTGATCGTCGCGTAGGTCGCCGCCTGCATCGGCACCATGGTCATCCCCATGGCTGCTCCGCGCAGGAGCATCAGGCCTCGGATCCACCACTGGCTCGTCTGCAGCCCCACCAGCAGGAAGAGGGACGACACGATGGTGATACCGATCAGGCCGGTGATTACCATCCGGCGCGGGCCGACCTTCGGGTAGGCTCGGCTGGAGAACTGCGCCACCGCCGCCATGCCCATCGCCTGGGGAAACGTCGTCAGACCCGACTGGAAGGCCGACAGCCCCAGCAGCTCCTGCAGGAAGAGCGGCAGCAGGAAGAGGATGCCGAGCATGGCACCGAAGACCACGAAGACCACCAGGTTGCCGTTACGGAACATCCGGTCCCGGAAGAGGCGCAGCGTGAGCATCGGGTCACGGGTGTGTGTCTCGACGTAGACCAGCGCCGCGAAGAGCAGAATCCCCCCGATCCCGCTCCCGAGCACCCGCCCCGCCGTCCAGCCGACCTCCGGCCCCTGCGCCAGCGCGTAGAGGACCAGCGGCAGACCGGCACCGCCCAGCACGAAGCCCGGCAGGTCGAAGCGGCCGACGTGCGGCTCGGTGTGCTCGCGCAGCACGAGGAGGGCGAAGACGAACGCCAGGATGCCGACCGGTGGGTTGATGTAGAAGATCCAGCGCCAGCTGGCGTGGTCGACCAGCCAGCCGCCGAGGATCGGACCGATCGTCGGCGCGATGGCGGTCGGGACGACCAGCACGGCGGACGCGGTGGCGCGCTCGTGCGCCGGGAAGGCGCGGAAGAGCATCGCGGTGCCGACCGGGGTCATCATCCCGCCGCCGATACCCTGGAGCAGACGGAACACGATCAGCGAGTCGATGCTCCAGGCGCGGCCGCACAGCGCCGAGCCGATCGAGAACATCGCCAGGGCGAACAGGAAGACCTTCTTCGTCCCGAACCGGTCACCGACCCAGCCCGAGGCCGGGATCCAGACCGCCAGGCTCAGCAGGTAGCCGGTGACGACCCACTCCAGCGTGGTCGTGCCGGTGTGGAACTCCCGGCCGAGCGTCGGCAGGGCAACATTGACGATCGTCGAGTCCATGATGTCCATGAAGAGACCGGACAGGAACGCGATCGCCACGAGCCACTTGTAGGGGATCGATCTCAACCGCACCCGGCTGCTCCATCTCGACGCGTCGGCAAGCCCCAGGGCGATCATAAGGTCGCCACAGCAGCCGGGCGCCGTCGTTGTTGAGGGAAAACGTTAACCGACCAGTTGGTTAACTATCGCAATGCTAGCCCACGCGGCGAGCCTCCGTCAAGCGACGGCAGGTGCCGCACGTTCCCCGCCAGCAGGGTTGGCGCCGGGTCGACCCCGTCGCACGCGCGCCCGGACTCCGAGCCGGCCGGACGAGGATCGAACGGCCAACCATGCCACATCCGCTGGGGCCAAAGCCGCGCTGCGCTCGAAGCGAGGTCCGCCACGGGCTCAACGGGTTCGGCGGCTATCGTGCCCGGCGACATTGTCTGCCCATGGGCTGCGTGAGCTGGGACACCCGTCGTCGGTCAGCGCGTCGACTTCACGCTCGGCTCGCTGATGCAGCACGTGATCTACCAATACCGGTGCCACAGCGGCGAGCAACAGGCAATCCGCCAGCGGCTCGGCCACCAGCACCTGCCGGTCTTCGCCGGGAACATCGACGACCAAACACCGTACACACCGGAGAGCGCGGCGTAGCCGGGCCGCGCCACGACGGCTCTGGCTCAGCGCGGCAGGATCGTCACATCCATGCCGCTGATCCGCTTGGGATCTGCCAGAAACGCGATGTCGACGATCTTGCCCGCCACGATCGTGAAGGCGAAGACCACGCGCGGCGTTCCATCGGGAGCCCACGCCGCACCCGCCGCCCCGTCGACGGTCGCGGGCCGCCCCCAGACGGCTCGCCCCGTGAAGGACCTCGCCACGGCCTCCGCCCCGCGGATCTCCGCCGGCGCGCCCATGCGCGCGGCCGCGCCGTCCGCGTGCACCACGATGTCCGGGTCGAGTAGCGCGAGCAGGGCCGCGAAGTCGCCGCCGCGCGCGGCGGCGAGGAACGCGTCGACGATCGCGCGGTGGCGCGCCTCCTCGGGTCCGGCGCTGGCGGCCGCGCCGCGAACCCGACGCCGTGCCCTGCTCGCCAGTTGTCGCGCCGCGGCCGGGGAGCGGCTCACGACCGGCGCGATCTCTTCGAAGGGCACGCCAAACAGGTCGTGGAGCACGAAGGCCACCCGCTCGGCCGGCGCCAGCGTCTCGAGCACGACCAGTAGCGCCAGGCCGACCGAGTCGGCCAGCAGCGCCTCGTGCTCGGGGTCACCCTCGCTCGCGCCGCCCAGCGCCGGTTGAGGTCCCAGCGCGTCCAGCGGCTCCTCCCGCCGCGACGCGCGGGAGCGGAGCATGTCCAGGCACACCCGGGCCACCACCGTCGTCAGCCAGCCGCCGAGGTTCTCGATGCCGCTCGCGTCGGAGCGGCTGAGCCGTAGCCAGGCCTCCTGCACCGCGTCGTCCGCCTCGCTCGATGAGCCGAGCATGCGGTACGCCACCGCCCGCAGGTGACTGCGATTCGCCTCGAACGTCTCCGCCAGCAGCTCGTGGTCGCTCACCGGTCACACGCCTCCGTCCGAATCCGTCATATCATTGACGGGCGACGTTCGCCCGTTGTGACGCACGCAGTGTGGTAGGAGGTCTCTATGGCGTCGGGCCTGGGCTCAATTCTCTACCCGGTCAAGGACGTGGCGCACGCGAAGGCGCTGTACAGTGCGCTACTCGGGATGGAACCGCACTCGGACGCGCCGTACTACGTCGGCTTCCGCGTCGGCGACCTGGAGATCGGGCTGGTCCCCAACGGGCACGACCAGGGCATGACCGGGCCGGTCCCCTACTACGCCGTGAACGACATCCACCAACATCTGGAGCAGCTTGTCGCGGCCGGCGCCACCGTCCAGCAGCAGCCGCGCAACGTCGGCGGGGGCCGCCTGGTCGCGCTGGTGAAGGACGCCGACGGCAATGACGTCGGACTGATGCAGGACACCCAGTAGCCGGCGTCACCATAGCGGTCGCCCGGGCCACCAGCAGGGATTCCGGTGACGGCCCGGGCGACCGCGTCATAGAGGAGGCCACTGTTGGACGATGCGGAGATCCGTCGGCGCGCGGCACGGGCGCGCGTCGCGCGGGTAGGCACCACGGACGGGCAGGGGCGCATCCACCTCGTCCCGATCGTGTTCGCGCTCGAGGATGACTGCTTCTACTCGCTCAGCGATGCCGGCCCGCGTCTGGCGCGTCGCCTGCGCAATCTGCGGCACGACCCCCGGGTGGCAATCCTGATCGACGGCTACGACGAGGACTGGTCGCAGGTCTGGTGGGTCCGGCTGCGCGGCACGGGCCGGGTGCTGGAGTCCGGCCCCGAGTGGGAGCTTGCCCGCCGGCTGCTGCGCGAGAAGTACTCGCAGTACGCTACCGCCCCTGCCGAGGAAGGTGCCGGCCCGGTCATGGCCGTCGACGTCGAGCAGTGGTCAGGCTGGGCCTACTCCGGCTGACGGCTACTCCCAGCGGAAGAAGCGGACCGCCGCGGCGCCGAGGACCACGGCGAAGCCCACCAGCACCAGCAGGTCGTGCGCCGAGGGGAAGTCACCCTGCATGGCGCTCTGCATGGCCGCGACGCCGGCGGTGAGCGGCGAGTAGCCGGCGACGCTGCGCACGATCGCCGGCATGTTCTGCAGCGGATACCACAGGCCGGCCAGGAACAGCAGCGGGAAGAAGAGAACTCCCCCCATCACGCTGGCCCAGCCCTGGGTGGGCGCGACCGCGGCCCCCAGGAGGCCCAGCGCGAAGATGGCCACGGTGACCAGCAGCGCGGCTAGCACGAAGCCGCCCGGGTTCCCCGGCAGGCGGGATCCGAGGAAGAGCGCGCCGCCGAGCACGACGATGAGCAACGTCGCCAGCGCCAGGGCCAGGTTGACGATGATCTGGGCGGCCAGCAGCCAGACCGGCGTGATCGGCGTCGTCGACAGCCGCCGCAGCCAGCCCTGCTCGCGGTAGGCCACCAGCGGCGTCGGCAGGCTCACCAGCGCGAGCAGGACAAGCGAGAGGGCGAACAGGACCGGGATGTACACCTCGAAGATGGTCAGCGAGCTGCCGGGTGTGACCGGTTGCTTGAACGCGGAGATGTTGCCGAAGACGATCAGCAGCACGATCGGCAGCCCGACGCCCCAGACCAGGCCGGTCGGCTGCCGCCACGCCTGCAGCACCTCGACCCACAGCAGCTGGCGGAATGCTCGACCCGAGACAGACCGCCCTTCGCCTGCGGTCGGCGTGCCTTCGACGCTCATGCAGGGGGTGCCTCCTCGTGGTCGTGCCGGGTCAGCCGGACGAAGGCGTCCTCGAGCGTCCCCCCGGTCACGCGCACGTCCCGCAGCGCGATACCCTCCCGGTCTAGCGTGAACAGCACGGCCTTGAGCACCGCGTCGCCGCCGGTCACCACGACCGCCGCGCCCTCGTGCTCGAGCGACTGGACCTCGGGCAGCACCGTCAGCAGCGCGTCGGGGAACTCGGCCGAGGGCACGAAGCGCAGGTGAGTGCCGCCGCCCGCGCGCTCGGCCAGGTCCGGCGGCGTCTCCAGCGCCAGCAGCCGGCCGCGGTCGATCAGCGCCACCCGGTCGCACAGCCGCTCGACCTCGTCCATGTAGTGCGTCACCAGGATGACCGTCGCCCCGCGGTCGCGCACGTGGGCGATGAAGCGCCAGGTCTCGCGGCGGGCCTCGGGGTCGAGCCCGGTCGTCAGCTCGTCGAGGATGGCGATCTGGGGCCGGCCGATCAGCGCCAGCGCGATGGAGAGGCGCTGCTTGAGCCCACCCGACAGGCTCTGGACGTAGTCGTGACGCTTGCCGGCCAGCCCGAGGGTCTCGAGCAGGTCGGCTGGGTCTAGCGGGTGAGGGTAGAAGGATACGAACAGGTCGAGGACCTCGCCCACCCGCAGCTTGGGCGGGAGCGAGCTCTGCTGAAGCTGCACCCCGACGCGCTCGTGCAGCGCCGCGCGGTCGCCCCGGGAGTCGAGTCCCAGCACCCGGATCGTGCCGGCGTCGGGCACCCGCAGCCCGGCGATGCACTCGACGGTGGTCGTCTTACCGGCGCCGTTCGGCCCGATGATGCCGAAGATCTCGCCGGCGGCGATGGTGAAGGACACGTCGTCCACCGCCACGGTTGACCCATACGCCTTCCGCAGGTGGTCCACCGTGACAACCGGATGGCGATCGGCGGGCCGCTCAGCGCCCGACGGCGTGCTCATGGTCACCCTCTCGAGAACACCGGCACCGTGAAAACTGTTATCCCCGTTCTGGGTACCTGTCAACCGCGCGATTGGGCGTGCGGTCCAGCGCGGCGGTGCGCGCCCGGCTCGGCTTACCTGCCAGTTCGGCGCCCACCCCGACCTGACCGCGGCCGCGGCGGGCAACGCCTGGCAGTACGTGGCGGCGTCGGACGACGCGGTGCCGGGTGGTCGGTCCCGAGCCACGCGGCGCGCGGCAGGCTGGCCGGCCCCCCGGACGGCGCGGCGGCCGACGTCGTTGGTCGAGAACCTGCGGGAACATGCCGTCGGGCCGGTGAGCCGGGGCCGGTCCGGTGGATGTGTGCGTCCCGGTACGCGCGGAGAGCCCCGGTCGGAGGCAGCCGGAAGCTCCCACGTCTGTCGCGTTTCCGTAAGGATCGGCGCCGCGGATGTGACGCCAATCCGATGCCGCCGCCCCCATACTGGGAGGTAGCGGTGCCGTGGGCAACACCCGAGAGGAGACCGCCATGGTCGACGAAGAACTGGCCGCGCAGCTGCGGGACGTGTCGGGGACGGTCCTGGCGACGTGTGACCTCTGCGGCCGGCCGATGGCGCACTCCGCCGGCACGGTGGTAGCCGGCGAGCCATCGGCAGCCGAGCCGGTCGAGGGGCTGTTCGTCTGCCCCGAGTGCCTGCTGGCCTACGAGCAGGGCGAGGTCATCGGCGACGAGGCTGCCGACGAGGAGGTGGCGCGCCCGGAGGCCTGACGGCTCGGCACATTCCGTGTGCCTCGTGGCAACTTGGTGGTTCGCGACCGCGCACCCCGTCGAAAGACGGGGTGCGTGTCACGTCCACGCCGCGCCCACTCAGCGGCGCGGCCCGAGCGATCAGCGGACGTCCAGTCCGATTTGAAAGCCGCTTTATTCGTGCCCCTTCGCACCTGCGGCCACGGCGCCGCCGCATTGGCAACGCTCGCCGCGCCTGCGACCTCCATGTCTCGAACGACCGCTGGCACGTTTCTGTGATCCACGCCTATCTAACGTTGTGATCCTGCAACGAACTCGGGCATAGGATCGAGCCGTGAGCGGACCGTTGTCCGCCGATCACCTCACAGGAGGAGGTTTCCCATGGAACCATCGGCTGACCGCCCGACGGTCAGGCGCCTGATAGCCCGGCCGTGGCGTCTCGCGGCGGTGGGCCTGCTGGTGATGATGCTGGCCATGGCGCTGGCACCAGGCACGGCCGGAGCGGCCAGCCCCTACGACGTGGGGCCCAGCCGCGTCTACTTCCCCCAGACCGGTCACTACCTGGCCTATGGCTTCCTGGACTACTGGCACCACAACGGCGACGTCGCGGTCTTCGGCTATCCGATCACCGAGGAACTGCGCGACCCCGCCACCGGCCTGACGATCCAGTACTTCGAGCGCGCTGTCTTCGAGTGGCACCCGACCGCGGCGCGCAACTGGCAGGTGCAGCTGCGCCGGCTCGGCGCCGACCTGACCGCCGGCCGCGTGAGCCTGGCGCCCTTCCAGCCGGTCTCCGCGCAGACCGACGCGAACTGCACCTTCTACCCGCAGACCGGGCATCGGCTCTGCTTTGGGTTCCGCTACTTCTGGCACACCAGCGGTGATCTGGCCGTCTTCGGCTACCCGATCTCCGAGGAGTTCGTCGAGAACGGCCTGACCGTCCAATACTTCGAGCGAGCGCGCCTCGAGTACCATCCCGAGCTCAAGGGCACCCCCTATGAGGTCGAGATCGGCCTGCTCGGCACCCAGGCCGCTGTCCGCGACGCGGTGAACCGCGCGCCGGTTGCGCAATCCAACGCCACGCCCACCTACGAGCCGGGCCTCTGGTACCTGCCGGAGCCGGTCGGCGCGCGTGAAGTGCGCACGCCTCCGCCCGGTGCGCCGACCGATCAGGCGAAGTGGATCGAGATCGACCTCGCCGATCAGTACGTGCGCGTCTGGGAGTACGATCAGCTGGTCTACGGCAGCTGGGCTTCGACCGGGGTCGCCGCGCATCCCACACCGACCGGTCGCTTCGAGATCGTCGCCAAACTGCCGACCGACGGCCTGACCGGTGGGACGGCCAGCACCAACACCGCACAGTCGCTGCCCGCCGTCCCGAACGTGATGAACTTCTGGGATGGCTACGCCATCGTGGGTGGCTCCTGGTTGAGCAGCTTCGGCAGTCCCGCGACCAACGGCTCGGTCGCGCTACCGCTCGAGGCCGCGCACTGGATCTACGACTGGACGCCATACGGCACTGCCGTCTGGATCCACCAGTAGACCCCGCTCCGCACGCCGCGGTCACGCCCCCGGACGGGAGTCCCGTCCAGGGGCGTCGGTCCGGGCCCGCCGCGCGTGGCGCCCCGGCATGTCCGGCGTGAACGCACGCCAGTTGCAGGGTTGTCCGTTGCCGCGCCTCCGGCCTCCGCGCCGACCTCGTCGACCCGCCGGGAGGGGCCCTGCGAAACACGGCAGGTGCGGCCGCGGCGCGGCGAGAGCGGTCGGTAGCGTATGCTGCAGTGCAGCGGGCGGTAGCGGCGGTCCGAGCCGTGCGCGCCTCACGCGTCCGACCAACCGCAAGGCGACAGCGCACCTGCCGTCTGGATCCGGAAGGCTATCGAACGTGGAGATTGGGACCCCGGAGGAGACTCCCAGGCGCCGGCGGACGTGGCTGCGCGTCGTCGCGGCGGTCATCATCGGATTGCTCCTGGTCGGCGGCGGCTTCACCGCCGGGCTGGCGGTCAGTCAGAACGACGTTCCGACCGTGCCGGCCGGTCAGGAGCCGGCGAACGCCGGGCCGGTCTTTGGCGTGTTCTGGCAAGCCTGGAATCTGGTGCAGCAGCACTACGTGGACCGCTCGGCGATCCAGGCCAAGACCATGACCGACGGGGCCATCGAGGGCATGCTCGCCTCGCTCGGCGACGTCGGCCACACGCGTTTCCTCACGCCCGCCGACGTGCAGGCGGAGCAGGAGAGCCTGCAGGGCCAGCTTGAGGGCATTGGGGCGGAGATCGGCATCCGCGACGGCCAGCCGACCATCATCGCGCCGATCCCGGGAGCGCCCGCGCAGAAGGCCGGCATCCGCGCCGGAGACGCCCTGGTGCGGGTGAACGGCAAAGACGTCACCAACATGAGCCTGGAGCAGATCGTCAACCTGGTGCGCGGCCCGGCCGGGACGCCGGTCACGTTGACCGTCATCCATCCCGGGCAGACGACGTTCACCGACATCACCATCGTGCGCCAGAAGATCACGGTGCCCAGCGTCAGCTGGGCGCGCCTGCCCGGGACGACCGTCGCCCACGTGCTGGTGACGAGCTTCTCGAACAACACGACCAACGATCTCAGGTCGGCGATCAAGGCGGCGCAGGCCGGTGGCGCGACGTCGATCGTCCTGGACCTGCGCAACGACCCGGGCGGGCTGGTCGACGAGGCGGTGGGCGTCGCCAGCCAGTTCATCGCCCAGGGCAACGTCTTCATCGAGCAGGACGCCACGGGGCAGCGGACGCCGAGCAAAGTGACCGGCAACGGAGTGGCCTACGAGATCCCGATGGTGGTGCTGGTCAACAACGGCACCGCCAGCGCCGCGGAGATCGTGGCCGGTGCGCTCCAGGACCATCAGCGCGCCAAGCTCGTCGGCGACACCACCTTCGGGACCGGCACGGTCCTGAACCAGTTCTCGCTCAGCGACGGATCCGCTATCCTGCTCGGCACGCAGGAGTGGCTGACGCCGAACGGGCATCAGATCTGGCACAAGGGGATCACGCCCGACGTCTCGCTGACGCTCCCCTCGAACGCCGATCCGCTGATCCCGGACCAGGAGTCGGGCATGACCGCTGCGCAGCTTGCGAAAAGTCAGGACACCCAGCTGCTGCGGGCGCTGCAGCTGCTGGGCCAGCCCGTCGCCGGAACCCCGACACCCTGACGCCGGCGGACGGACGTATAGCGAGGGAGGACCGCACGTGGCAGAGCTCGGTGTCATGATCGAGGCCCAGGAGGGCCTGACCTGGGAGCGCTGGGAGGCGCTGATCGACGCGGCCGAGCGACTGGGCTACGCCTGCCTGCGGCGCTCCGACCACCTCGGCACCACGGTGGGTGGGGCGGGCCACGAGGGGCTGGCGCTCTGGCCGACGCTGACCATGGCGGCGCTGCGCTCGCGGCGCATCCGCTTCGGCCAGATGGTGTCCCCGATCACCTGGCGCAACCCCGTGCTGATGGCGCGCAACGCGGCGTCGCTGGACCGGCTCTCCGGCGGCCGGATGGAGTTGGGCCTGGGGGCCGGCTGGAACGAACGCGAGCACCACGCCTACGGTATCCCGTTCCCGCCGCTCGGGCAGCGGATGGACATGCTGGAGGAGGCGCTGCAGGTCGTCCGGCTGCTGCACAGCGGTGAGCCGGTGAGCTTCGCGGGACATCACTACCAGCTCCACGACGCCGTCTCCCGACCCACGCCCACCAACCCGAGCGGGATCCCGATCGTCATCGGCGGCTCCGGCGAGAAGCGGACGCTGCCGCTGGCAGCCCGCTACGCCGACGAGTGGAACACCAACGGCGTCACCCGTGACGAGTACCGCGCGAAGTCGGAGACGCTGGATCGCCTGTGTTCGGAGGTCGGTCGGGATCCGCGCGCGATCCGCCGCTCGCTCATGATCGCGCACCTGGTCGGGCGTGACCGCGGCGAGCTGGTAGAGCGCGTGCGGCGGCTGTGCGAGGTCATCCCGTCGTTGCGCGACCTGTCGCCGGACGCGGCGATCGCGGCGCTGCGCGAGCGCCGCTGGCTGGTAGGCACGCCCGACGAGGTGGTCGAGCAGATCGCGGCCTGGCAGGAGGTCGGGGTAGAGCTCTTCATGCTACAGACGCTGGACCAGACCGACGTCGCGGCGCTGGAGCTGATCGCGGCCGAGGTGATGCCGCGCGTCGGCCGGTCCACGTCGCGCTGAGACGCGCTCGGGAAACCCGAGGGGGCGCAGGCTCGAACCCCGTCCTGGACCGCGGCGTCGACCCCGCAGACGACGATCGGAGGGCTGCTGGCCCTCCGATCGTCTGGTCGCGAACCTGAGGCCCGCTCCCGTGTCCCCAACTGGTCGAGCGGCGGGGCCGCCGCCCTTCCCTACTTCCCTTCGAGGTGTCGAATGTGAACCACCAGCGCCCAGCGCTCCTGGGGTGTCAGCAGGTGGCCGAACGGGGGCATGTAACCGCCGTACCCGTTCGTCAG
>Ga0307374_10011528_pt1 | contig 12553 bp, 11 predicted proteins | sample OX3MG_FD_202532 | JGI IMG/M metagenome (GOLD analysis project Ga0307374, IMG submission 202532) | Soil microbial communities from Risofladan, Vaasa, Finland - OX-3 | ecosystem: Environmental > Terrestrial > Soil > Coastal area > Acid sulfate soil | place: Finland: Risofladan, Vaasa | collected...
TCCAGCGGGAGGCCCGCCGACCGCCCAGGGATCCCCACCAGCATCGTCGGCGCCAAGGTCGACCGATCGGCCACCACCGCGGCCAGCGGTACCGCCCCCCGCCAGAACTTCGCCGTGCCGCCGTCGCTCGGCTCGCCCGGCAAGGGCCCGAAGGACGATCCCGGTCCACGCTCCATTTCCGATCTGGAGCTGTCGTTCGTCCACGCGTCCGTCGACTTCGTCGGGGCGTGCCTGGCGCTCCCTCTGTCGCTCTACCTTCTGTCCCATATATCGACGGCCGCGGCCAACGCCCCCGGCCGTCTCGGCACGAACACGGTCGACGACAGCCTCTTCCCGATCGCGGTCGTCGTGGCGCTCGCCCTCAGCGGCATGTACCGCGCCACCCACCGACGGCTCCAACCGAGTGCCTTCCTGGAGATCCGCGAGCTGTCGTTCGGCGTCGGATCCGGGTGTGTGCTGGCCCTGGCCGTCGGCGCCTTGCTCCACGTCACCGTCGGCCTACCCGAGCCGGTGTCGACCCAGTTGGTACTGGCGGTGGTCGTCGGCGTCGTGGTCATTTCGCTGTGCCGGATTGTGGCCCGGTCCTTCCTCCACCATCTGACCTCGACCCGCGTGCTTGTCGTCGGCTCGGGCACGCTGGTGGACCGCATCATGCTCAGCGTCACCCAGGACCGCGGGATGACCCTGGTGGGCAGGGCGGTCGACGGGGACGACCTCGACGGCGAGGCGCTCGGACGGGTGAGCGACCTGCCCCGCCTGTGCCGCGAGCTCCACGTGGATCGGATCCTGGTGGCCTCGCCCAACCAGGTCTCCACCGAGTCGCTCAACACGTACAGGGAGCTGCAGGAATCCGTCCACATCGCGATGGTGCCGCGCTACTACGAGCTCGTCAGCTGGCGGTCCCGTCTGAGCGACCTGGCCGGCATGCCGTTCCTGGAGATCGCGCGACCACACCTCAGTGCCTGGGACCAGTTCATGAAGCGTCTCTTCGACGTCAGCATCAGCGGGATCCTCCTGCTGCTCACCGCACCGCTCCTGCTCGTCGTCGCCATCGGGGTCAAGTTCAGCTCGCCGGGACCGGTCTTCTTCCGCCAGATCCGCATCGGCCGGGACCAGTTGCCGTTCACCCTGGTCAAGTTCCGCTCCATGACGGTCGCACCGGACGACGCGACGGCGACGGCGGCGGCGGAGAGTGACCACGAGGATCGCCCCCTCCACGAAGTGCGCCACAAGGCGGCGGACTCGGGGCGCATCACCCGCTTCGGCGCGTTCCTCCGGCGGACCGGCCTTGACGAGATCCCGCAGTTCCTCAACGTGTTCCGGGGCGATATGTCGGTGGTGGGGCCGCGGCCGTTCATTGCCGAGGAGGCGTCGACCACCCGCTGGGGCACGCGCCGCTTCAATGTGCGACCCGGCATCACGGGGCTGTGGCAGGTGTCGGGTCGCAACGACCTCACCCGGACCGACCTCGTCCAACTCGACTACCTCTACGTGGCTTCGTGGTCGCTGTGGTGGGACCTCAAGATCATGTGGGAGACACCCAAGACGATGGCGAGGGGCACCGGCGCCTACTGATCGGCCCGCGGCCGGTGGACCGGGCATACCCACCGCCAACGGTTGGGCTGAGGGTCGCGGGCTATCCCGCTGAGGTCCGGCCTGTTTTCGCCACCGCTGCTCGCATGACCAGGCGCGGCGTCGGTTCTCAAACCGCGTAGATCCGGATATATTGATTCTGATATACTTGACACCATGGAAATCGCGACGCTCATCCGAGACGCTCGCCGAGAGGCCGGCCTGACCCAGGCCGAGCTGGCTCACCGTTCGGGCACATCGCAGCCGACCCTCGCCACGTACGAGGCTGGGCGTGCCTTGCCGCGTTTCGACACCTTGGAGCGTCTGGCGAAGTGCAGTGGGCACGAACTCGTCCTGTCACTGCGACCACAGGTGCGCCGAGGGGCGGTCCCGATCGCACACGTAGCGACCCAGATCCGCTCCATCCTGGACGAGGACGGCGTCTCCGGCGCATGGCGACGCCTTCTGGACTTCGTGGACGACTTTCGTGGCTCCTCGACGGCCGGACAGCGCTCGTTGGTCACAGAAGACCCGCCGTGTTGTGGAGATGACAGGCTGGACGCGGCGATCGCCGGCGTGGTTGACCTGCTCTGCAACGAGGCGCATTTGGTGCCGCCCGTTTGGACAGAGGATCCCTCACGATTCTCCGAGCCTTGGTGGTTCGTGTCAGGCCTGCCGGGTTTCGAGGCGATGGCGCTGCGCGACACCCCTGTCGCACTGGCGCGACATGGCGTCTTCGTGAACGAGGGTGCTTTCGATCGTGTCTGAGGGTCGACTTTCCAAGCAGGAGATCCTCCAGGCGTTCGAGGCACTCTCCGAAGAGCTCGCCGCCCGGAAGACCCGCGGCGAAGTCTTTGTCGTCGGAGGTGCGGCAATGGCCCTCGCCTATTCGGATCGTCGTTCAACCAGGGATATCGATGCGATCTTCGAACCGAAGGCTGTCATTTATGACGCAGCTCATCACGTTGCTCAGCGATTGAACCTCCCCGACGACTGGCTCAACGACGCGGCGAAATCGTTCGCTCCAGGTCCGGACGAGCATCGAAGGGTCGTCTTCTCATCACCGTCACTCGAGGTGGCTGCCGCTTCGCCGCAATATCTCCTGGCGATGAAGCTCCTGGCATCACGGGTTGATCAGGACACCGAAGACATTCAGTCGCTGTATCGAATATGTGGATTCACCACTGCCGATCAGGGCCTTGATCTCATGGAGCGTTACTACCCGAACCGGCCCCTACCGCCAAAGACTCAGTTCCTCCTTGAGGAGCTCTTCGGCCACCTCATCGAGGACGACGACGCGGACACCAAGACCCCCTGAAGGCAATAAGCCTTTCAACTGATGCAGCGAATGAGACGGACCTCAGACGCTGACGGTAGCGGCGGCGACCTTAACCGTGGTCTCGGCCTCGGCAGCGACCTCGGCCGGAACCGACGCTGGCGTGCGTCCGGGCACCTGAATGAGCCGGCCGGTCATGTCGATTCGGTTGAGGAGCAGGACGAGGCCGTGCGTGTCGATGTACTCGTCCACGGCACGCTTGGAGCCCAGGAAGTGCCCGTAGTCGTCGACCAGCAGCAGGCCGCCCGGTGTGATGCGGGGGTAGAGGTGCTCCATCTCGTGCGCGGTTGACTCGTACCAGTCGGTGTCGAGACGGCAGAGCGCGATCTGGGCCGGTGCGGCGTCCGGGATGGTTTTCTCGACCATGCCCTTGACGAAGTGCAGCCGCTCAGGCGGATAGCCGGTCGCCTCCAGGAGCCTGCGGATCTCGTCCTGGGGGATGTAGGCGAAGACCGGGCTGGCCAGTGCCTCCTCGTACGTGTCGGCGGCCTTGTGACCCCACACGTCGACGTCGTGCTCGCCGGGCGGCGGCATCGTCTCGAACGTGTCGAAGAGGTAGAGGTCGCGAGAGGTGTCGCCCAGCTCCAACAGGGTATTGGCGATCACCAGCATGCTGCCGCCCCGCCAGACGCCGCATTCGACGATGGTCCCGGGGATGTTGGCCTTGACGACGTAGGTCACGGCCTGGCGCAGCGCGAAAACGCGTTCGTGCGATGTCAGCGTGTACGGCTTGACCTTCCAGAAGAGATCGACGGTGGCCTGGTCGTAGTCCGGCGGCAGGTTCTTCCCTCCGACGAGCTGGTAGCCCCGACGGCCCAGGGACTCCTTGACCGCTCCCATGATCCGAGTCTTCGTCTTGCCCTTGAGGGTGCTGAGCATCAGTTGTTCCTCCTTAGTCCTTGGTCGCCCACACCCAGGCGAACAATGTCGCCAAATCCGAGGTCCCCTTCACGGTGAACCCCGCCCGCGTGAGCATGGCGGTCATGTCCTTGGTCGGCAGGCGCATACCCACGAATTCGGGCGCCACCCGAGGATCGAGCTTCAGCGGGCCACCGAGACGGTCCCGCAGTCGCCACCACACGCCGCGCAGCTTCCAGGCCAACGGATGGGGCAGGTTGTTCCACTGGGCCGCCAGCACGCCGCCGGACCGCAGCACCCGGGAGGCTTCCGTGACGTAGGACTCAATCAGGGCGGCCTTCGGCATGTGCTGGAAGACCGTGAAGGTCGTCACCAGGTCAGCGCTGTCATCGTTCACCGGGGCCAGGTCAGCGCCCGACACCACCTCGAATCGCACATTGGGCTCGGTTACGAGCTGCCGCGCCTGCGCCACCATGGATTCGGAAATGTCGACGCCGACAACGTTGACGAAATGGCCCGAGAGGGCTTTGCAGATCCGCCCGACGCCGCAGCCGATCTCGACGGCCAGTTCCCGTCCATTGGGTTGCACCGGCGCGTCAAGGAGCGCCTGGCGAACAACGGTGTTGCCCGTCTGCATGAAGCGCGCCATGTCGGGGTCGTCGTAACTGACGCTCGTGTCGACGTAGTAGACCGCGTTCTCCTTGGCGCGCTCGTCCCAGTACGCGCGCATGTCTGCCGCGACGGCGTGTACAGAATTGGAGGAGATGAAGTTGGTGTCCCGCGCAACCAAGACACGCACTGTAGCGAATTGCACATCGCATAAACGCGCGACGTTGCACGCGCGAAACACGAATCAATCCAACAAACGTTTGGTAACGATGGCGAATGTTGGCGCCCACTGACCTAACAAACGTTTGGTAACGCGCTGCAACAACGATGCGCGTCAGCGAAGGTCGTTCGTGTGCTCCAAACAGAACGCGACGGTCTCGTCGACGGCGCGACGCAACGGTGTTGTGGGCGTTACGCCCAATGCGTCCAGACGGCTGACGTCGACGCGATAGGGACCGGGGGGATCAGGTGGAAGGGGAGGAGCGACCAGTTCGGGCTCGGGACACCCCATGGCGACGAAGCTCTCTCGAATGAGCATGGCGAGTGACCGCACCGTGACGGACGTGCCCGACCCGAGGTTGTAGAGGCCTGACGAGAAGTCGCGATCGACCAAGTGGCGCAGGCCCGACTCGACGTCATGCAAGGCAATGAAGTCGCGCCACTGGGCGCCTGAGGTGCGCAACGTCAGTCGTCCGCTCAGCGCACCCTCGCGGCACAGCTCGTTGGCCACCAGGCTCCACCTGTCCACGTCGGGTCGTACCGGCGCACCGACGCCGTTGGTCAGCCGGAAGATGAGCGAAGGTGTGCCACTCGCGCTGAAGATCTCCTCGCAGGCCAGCCGGGACGCGGCGTACGGGTGCACCGGCTCGGGCGGCGTGTCCTCGGTGAGCACGGCTCCGGGCACCATGGCGCTCCCGTAGACGTGCACCGTGGAGAGGTAGATCACCCGGGGCACGCCCGACTCGGCGACACACCGCGCCGCCGTCACGGTCTCGGCCTGTGACCGCTCGGGATTCTCGGCCATGGCGACCTCGTTGGCGCCGGCCAGGTGGATCACCACGTCGGCATCCTTGACGCAGCCGGCGAGCAGCGCCGGATCGGTCAGTTCGCCCACGGTTTCCTCCACGCCGGCCGGCCACGGGACCGGGGTGCGCACGAGCGCCCGCACCGCCACGCCATCTGACGCGAGGCGCGAGGTGATCCGTTGCCCGATGTAGCCGCCTGCCCCGGTCACGAGGACCGTGGTCATTTTCCGAGGACGGCGCGGTACCAGGCGACGGTGAGGTCGAGTCCTTCCTCGAAGGTGTACTTGGGCTTCCAGCTCAGCACTGCCCGTGCCTTCTCGGCCGAGAGGTACTGGTGGGGGATCTCCCCCGACGCGGTCGCCCTGATGTCGGGCTCGAAGGTGGTGCCCACGGCGGCCTGCATGAGGGCCACCACTTCCAGGACAGTCAGCGGGCGCTCGGCGGAGAAGTTGAAGGCCTCGCCGGCCAGGTCGGGCCGGGACTCGAGAGCCTCAGCCAGCTGCAGGTAGCTGAGCGCGCCGTCCTCGACGTACAGGTAGTCACGGGTCAGCGTGCCATCGGAGCGGATGAGTGGCCGCTGGCCCTCCAGGAGCAGCCTGATGGTGCCCGGGAAGAGCCGTTCCCAGTTCGTGTCGCCCGGGCCGTAGAAGTTGCCACACCGCGTGATGGCTACGACGACGTCGAAGGAGTGGGCGTAGCTGGCCGCGATCATGTCGCCGGCCGCCTTGGACACGTCGTAGGGGTGGAGGGCCGACAGCGGCATGGCCTCGGTGTAGGGAAGCACCGGCTGGGTCCCGTAAGCCTTGTCGCTGCTCGCCACAACGGTCTGCTTCACGAGCGGAGAACGGCGGACCGCCTCCAGCAGGGCCCAGGTGCCGCGGATGTTCGAGTCGAACGAGGACACGGGGTTGTGGTTGGCCACGCCCACCTGCGTCTGCGCGGCCAGGTGAAGGACCGTCTGAATCTCACCCTCGCCGAGCACGCGCTCGAGGAATTCCTGCTCGCGCACATCCCCGCGTACACGGGTGACCGACTTCCACCAGCGCTCGTGCACCGGCCCGAGCGGCACGTCGTCGCGCACGACGACCGTGACATCGGCCCCCAGGTCAACGAGACGTCCCACGAGGTGGGAGCCGAGGAACCCCGTGCCGCCGGTCGCCGCCACCTTGCGGTGGCGCCAGAAGCCAGCGTCAGGCGTCCAACTCATAGGCGTGATTTCGCCAGCAGCGCTTGGTGGAGCACGCCGATGTCGCTGCTCCCCGTGAGGTAGCGCATACCCGCGTTACGCGCCAGCGTTCGTGGCGAGCGGGGGAGCTTCGACGGGTGCTTGTTGAACTTGATGATGTAGGGCTTGCTGCGGCGTTCAATGCCGAAGCCCGCCGCGTACAACAGCCGCTCGTGACCCGCCGCGTTGAAGTTGAACCACTGGCAGTCCCCGCCGGACCCGTTCAGCCGGAAGAGCGGCTGCTTGCGGTGCTGAAGGGTGAGCGACAGCTCAATCTGGTCGGACGACAGGAAGTACCCGCTGCACACGCTGTGCACCGCCTCCAGCGCCCGGATCGGATCGCGCAGGTGGAGAAGGAGGCTCCCGAGGACGACGACGTCGAAGGTCCCGATGTCCTTGGGGTCGAGGTCGTAAATGTTGAGCGGACGCCAGTCCACCTTCGAGCCGGTCAGCTCCTTGACCAGGCGGAAGCCGTCGCCCTTGGGCGGTCCGCTGAAGCCCGGGTCACGGGGGAGGTCCTTGGCCCGGTAGTCGGGCGGCCAGTCCCACAGGAGGTGGTCCTCCACGTCAATGGCCACGACCTCGGCGGCGCCGCGCTTCTCCAGCTCGAAGGCCAGGTAACCGTCGTAGGTCCCGATGTCGAGGCAGCGCTTGCCGCGTACGTCGGGCCAGGGCATGAGGTCGACGATCGGGCGAAGATCGAACCAGCCGGGGGTCGAGACCCCCGGAGCCACGTCAATGGTGTGGTACCAGAACGGGTGCGCCTCAAGACGCCGACGCATTTCTTGGGGTTCCAACGTGCTCTCCGTGGTCATCGTGGAGGCCAGACAGTAGTGGACATCTCCGTACTCCTTCCAAAAATGCCGGTCAGACGTGTCCTGTGGCGATGGCTGCTTCACGCTTGGAGCTGTGGTGCGCCCAGCGGATCAGATGGGACTCGACGAGATACCAGCTCAAAGCGGCCGCGGCCACTGTGAGCAGCAGGATCCAGGCCAGGCGGAGCAGGTCGTCGGGCAGCCCCGGGTGCGACGCAACCGGTATGGAGTAGATCGGCTTGGTGATCCAGTGTGCCGTCAACGGGAGACCGGCCCGGTGGTCTTGCATGATTTTGAGGACGATGGCATGCCAGATGTAGATGCCGTACGAGATCAGGCCGAGCCACGCCCACACACGCACCCACGGCCGATCGGGCACCTTGAGCCTGAGGGCCCACGCCACCACCAGGCCGTAGCCGACGGCATAGAACTGGATGGAGAACGTCGCCAGGGGGATGTGATAGATCGCGGTGGTGCCGTAGGCACCGGCAATCAGCACGGCGAGAGCGACCGGCAGAACAAATACCGCCCGCCTCAGAAACGCCTCCGCCCGCACCTGCCACGCGTGCGGCAGCAGCTCGCCGTGCTCTGACACCGCGAGGAGGATCCCCGGGCAGAAGGACGCCAGCACGGCCGGGAACACCTGCCGCAGCCACAGACCGGTCTGGGTCTGGTGCACCGTCGAGGCGACAACCGCCCAGGCAACGCTGAGGATCCATACCACCACGACGCCCGCAGCGAGCTGCCGTGGCGTCACCCCGCCGGAGCGCCACCGCAGCACGAGCCAGGCCACGACGGGGAGAAAAACGTAGAAGCAGGCCTCAATGCTGAGGGTCCACCACACAGAGATGATGGTGCCGTTCTGCTGGCCCGGCACCAGGTTGATGGCGAGGAATAGGTTGCTGAGCCGGGCCTTCCAGGTGGCCAGCGTCCACGCGTGGGTGGTCACCGAAATGACGAGCAGCGACAGCCAGAACAGGGGGAAGATCCGGAAGAGCCGGTGCATGGCGTAGTGGCGCACGTTGGGCAGCTCGCCCCGGATGAGTCCCGTGACGAAGGGCCGTGAAATGACGAAGCCCGACAACACGAAAAAGAGCCACACGCCCGTCGCCCCCTGTGCCCAGAACAGCACCTTGAGATGGCGGTTGCCCAGATATTGCACCGGATTCAACAGGTACACATGGGAGGCGACGACGGCGATGGCCGCGACAGCCCGCAGCATGTCGAGGACCACGTACCGCTTCGCTGGAGCGGTTGTGTCTCCCGGCAGCACCCGAGGAGCATACGTGGCCCGGAGGGGGCGGTAATCTGCCTTCGGTGAGGGGTGTCCGGGTGTCGGTGGTGGTCCCCACCTGCAATCGCGCCGACAGGATGGTCCGCCTGATCGACGCGCTCGCCGCCCAGGACTTTGGCGAGCCGTTCGAGGTCGTGGCCGTCGATGACCGCTCAAAGGACGACACCCTCCAGCGCCTGCAGAAGGTCGCCGAGGCCCAGCCGTTCGCGCTCACCGTGGTGCCCTCGGAGGTCAACACCGGGCCGGCGGGAGCCCGCAACCGCGGCTGGCATCTCGCCAAGGGCGAGTTGATCGCCTTCACCGACGACGACTGCGTGCCCGACAAGGGCTGGCTGCGAGCCATGGTGACCGCGCTGGACGACGCCGACATCGCGGTCGGCCGGACCCGTCCCCCCGACGACCAGCTGCACAAGATCGGCCCTTTCAGCACGTACCTGGACATGGAGCACAACCGCACCTTCTCCACCTGCAACATCGCCTACCGCAAGGCTGTGCTCCAGCAGCTCGACGGGTTCGACGAGGTCAACTACCGCTACCCCAACGGGGAGGACACCGATCTCGGGCTGAGGGCCCTGGAGGCACACTTCAAGGACGCCTACGCACCCGACGCCCTCGTCTGGCACGACGTCGGCGAGTCCGACTTCAAGACCTACTTCCGGCGGATCGAGCGACTGGACGGTCTCGTCGCCCTGGCGGCGATCCACCCCGAAGCGCGCGAGATCATGAACTGTGGGTACTTCCTCCGCTCCATCGACAAAGTGGTGCTCATCGCCTGGGCGGCGGGACTTGGCCTCCTGGTCCGCCCGAAGAGTCCCTTCCGGTGGCTCTGTGCCGTCGGGGCGGCACTCCTCTACGCGTACTGGTTCAACCGCGCGTACTACAGGGCCCGCTCGACGAAGGAATGGGCCGCTGCCGTGCCGCGAGGCTTCGTGGCTGACAGCTGGACCGTCTTCGTCATGCTGCGCAGCTCGGCCCGCCACAAGACGGTGCTCCTCTAGCAGGTCACCGGATCCAACCCCCATTGGAGCCGTGCAACCGGACGATCGTTTGGGAGGACGGAGGTCCTGGTCCTGCAAACGGCAGGTAACAGGCGTGTGAACTCGTCGTAGTTCAGAGCAGGTTCACTCGTTCCATTGGTATGGTTGGGGGGCAACGAGGACTGAACGGAACTGCGGGGTTCCGTGTGAGTGAGCGGCCTCGCTCGCATGGCACGACATCCCTGGCGGCGGAGACGCGTGCGATGACACAGATAGCGGGCAGCACACTTGAGGACGATCTCTTCGGCTCGGCCGTTATCAGCCCCCCGCATGCCTCCGGTCGGCCGCGCGTGCTCCATGTGCTGGAGGCGGTGAGCGGCGGCACGCTGCGTCACGTGCTCGACCTCATCCGCACCGTCAACGGTGTGGAGCATCATGTCGCCATCCCGCCGGCGCCTACGGCGGCGCAGTGGCACGCCTCAGCGGCCCACGCCGAACCGGCCAAGGAGATCGTCAATGCCGGAGCCGCGGTGCACACGGTGAACATGGTCCGCAACCCGATGTCCCCGATGAACATGCGTCAGGTGTGGAAGCTGCGGAAGCTGATCGCGCGACTGCAGCCGATTGCCGTGCACGGGCACAGTGCCATGGGTGGCGCCTTCGCGCGCCTGGCGGCAGCGGGCCGGTCCGTGCCCGTCGTCTACACACCGCACGGGCTGGCGACGAGGCGCCCCATCCTGGCGGCCGAGCGGGTGCTCGCCCCTCTCACCGATCGTGTCATCGCCGTGTCCGAGAGTGAGGGCGCTCGCGCGCTGTCCCTCGGTCTCACCACGGAGGAACGGCTGGTCATCATCGGCAACGGCATCGACCTGATGCCCGAAGGTGACGCCTCCTTCAACCTGAGAGAGTTCCTGGAACTGCCCGCGACCACCACGATCGTGGGCACCGTGGCGCGCGTGGTGGCTCAGAAGGCTCCCGAGGACTTCGTTCGCGTCTGCGCCGAAGTACACGAGTCACGTCCGGACGTGCACTTCGTCTTGGTGGGCTCCGGGGAACTCCAGGGCGTACTGGACGCTGCCGTGAGGAGCGCTGGCCTGCAGGCCCACTTCCATCAGATCCCGTATCTGGTGCGCGCGTCAGCCGCCGTGGAGCAGTTCGACGTCTTCGTCCTGACCTCGCAGTTCGAGGGTGCGGCGTACACGCCGCTGGAGGCGATGCGGGCGAGCGTCCCCGTCGTGCTCACGAACGTGGACGGCAACCGCGACACGGTGCAGCACGGTGTGAGCGGCCTCCTCTACCCCTTCGGAGCCGTCGCAGGCTTGGCCGGGGGGGTGCTATCGCTGCTCGGCAACGCGCGGCTGAGGGACGACCTGGTGGCGGGAGCCAGGCTCCAGCTCAAGGAACGGTTCGACGTGCACGAGATGGGTGCCACGACCGAAGCGCTCTACATGGCGCTCCGCCCAGCTCACGTCTGAGCCCTCAGGTCAGCGCAACTTCCAGCACCCGAGTCCCGAGACCGGCTTCGAACGGGGGACCCCACGGCACGACGGCCTGGTAGGTCGGCACGGCGTTGGCCAGGTGGGCCACCCCGGCGAACTGGGCGGCGAGAGGCTCTGGTGCCGTCCACACCAGCCGGGGGAACGCACTGAGCACGAATGTCGCCTCAAAGGGGTCGATGCGGGTCAGTTCGAGCTCGGGTTGCTCCCGGCTGGGTGACGGCATCACCACGGCCCCGATCCTCCCGCTGGAGGAGAGCGCGGCAGGAGGCGAGAGGGCGACCCGATCGTCAACGGTCTGCCGCGCCCCCCAGGCTTCCATCTCGTCCTGGACGAGGCCGGAGGCGGCCGGCCGCAGGCGGAGCTCGCTGGAGCGGCCGACCCATGTCGGCTCCGGTCCGTCGCCCAGCCGCAGCAGGTCGTCGCAGACGAAGCGCGCCCCGTCCCGACAGGCCAGCGCCGCCATGGTCGACTTGCCCATGCCCGACGCCCCGACGAAAACCACCGTCCCCGCGTCGGTTTCCACCGCCGAGGCGTGCAGCACGCACGCGCCGCGCAGACCGAGCACGAAGGCAGCCAGCGCGCCACGGACGAGGAGCGACAGGAACTCCGCGTCGGCCGTCTCAGGTGCGTGGCATTCGACCGACCGCACCGGCGCATTCATGACGAAGTCGCACACCCCATGAATCCGCAGCACGTATCCCTCGGGGACGGCGACGGCCGTGTAGAAGCGCCGGTCGCCAATGACCAGTTGCGCAACCGTCTCGCCCGCCGGGGGATCGTCGCTCGCGGCCGCTTCGCTCGCGAGACGCCGCAATGTGATGTCAGCGTCCGCCTCCTCGCCCGGGATCCCCAGGGCAATATCGGAGGCGACGGTCAGTCCATACAGGTCGTACATGTGCATGATCAGTACTGACCCACCGTTCCCTTCCTCTTCGCCCGGGACATGGCCCGGCTGAACACCCAGACGGAGAGCGGGAACAGGACGACGGCAGCGATCAGCACAAGGCTGAGGAGGAAGTAGTCCGACTGTCCTCCGAGCAGCGCGGCGCGCATGGTGGTGAGCGCCCAGGTGAACGGCAGGGCATCGGCCAGGTATCGCAGCGGGACCGAGAGGGATGACACCGGGTACAGCACGCCACCGATCAGGCCGAGCGCACCGATGGCCAGCGTCGTCAGCGTCTCACCACGCTTGAACACCATGACGAAGGCGGCCAGCGCCATGCCGAGCGCGCAGAAGATGACCAACGCACCGATGAAGTCGATCACTGCCACCACACAGCTGAGTGCGGTGACGTGGAACCGCAGGCCGAGAGCGAAGGCGAAGGCGAGGGAGAGGACGGCCG
>Ga0307374_10011529_pt1 | contig 12553 bp, 11 predicted proteins | sample OX3MG_FD_202532 | JGI IMG/M metagenome (GOLD analysis project Ga0307374, IMG submission 202532) | Soil microbial communities from Risofladan, Vaasa, Finland - OX-3 | ecosystem: Environmental > Terrestrial > Soil > Coastal area > Acid sulfate soil | place: Finland: Risofladan, Vaasa | collected...
TTCACTTGCTCAGCAAGCGCGTTTACATTTGCTGCGGACGCTTTGTACGTTGCCACCGCTGCGTCGCGGTCCTGCACCGACACAATCCCGGAGGCAAATAGAGCCAGGCTTCGTTTCATGTTCGCGGAGTTAAGCTGGAGCGTTGCCTTTGCCTGCTCCAGTTCCGCCTCGCTTGACGTAACATTGGCCTGCGCCGCGCGAAGCGCCGCGGTGGTTTGACTATCAACCATCCCCTGATTTGCCTTTCCCTGCTTCACCTGCGCCTGCAAGCTCTCGATGGCTCCCTCTTGCGCTTGCACCTGCGCCTCGAGCGCCGCGCTGTCAAGCCCCGCGATCAAATCGCCTTTCTTAACCTGCGAACCTTCGTCCACCGTCAGCTTCACAATCCGCCCCGCCGTTTGCGGACTGACGATCACTTCGTTTCCGTCCACGACGCCGATTAGCGGATAGGCATTGCCCTTCGGCGTCGTTACCAGATAAATGGTGAGCACGATCAGAAACAGCGTTCCTAGCATCCCGAAAAATTTACGTCCGTTCATCGCAGCCTCGCAGGTTTACGAAACAATCCACGCTCCAGCAGATCGATCACCGCGCGCTTGTGCTCTTCCACCGCGCCTGCCTGCAGCGCGTTCCGTCGCAACAGCACACTGTTCACCGAAGCGCCCGAAAAGTAAAAAACGATCATCGCGATGATGTTGAGCATCGCATGTTCGGCATTCAGCGGCTGAAATTCACCCTGCGCGATTCCCGTCTTGATGGTTCGAGTCATTCGTCTGAATCCTTGCTCGAAATACTCGCGTGCAACCCAGCGGAATTGTTTCGGATCTTCCATCATCATGTGCTGCATCAGCCGCGCGTAATTCGGGTTTTCGATCCGGAATTTGAAATATCCCTCCACGAACGCGAGAACCATTTGGCGCGGCGACGCCTTGGCCGGCATCTCCGCCTGAATCATTCTTCCCGCCTGCCCGAAAAGATTCTCGAACACCGCGCGGTACAGCCGCTCCTTACTCCCAAAGTAGTAATAAAGCATCGCTTTGTTCGCGCGCGCCGCTCGCGCAATTTCATCCGTGCGCGCCCCGGCCAGCCCGCGCGCAGCGAATATCCGTTCCGCCGCGGCCAGAATTCGCCGGGCCGTTTCCGGATTCTCGATTTTCTTGCGTCCTCTCTGCATAATTCCTTTTTTCAGTGATTCACTCGTGACATTGGCGCGTCGCTGTATCGTTCTCCAGACGCGACGCCCTGCGGTGCGGCCTCGTCAATGCGCCGCAACTCTTCCGCAGTCAGCCGTATATTTATGGCTGCAAGATTTTCCTCGAGATATGTCCGCCGCTTTGTCCCGGGAATTGGAGCAATGTCCTTGCCCTGCGCCAGCAGCCACGCCAGCGCCAGTTGCGAAGGTTGGTACTGCTTCTCTTTGGCGATTTCGTTGATTCGATCGACCACGCGCAGATTCTTGGCGAAGTTTTCGCCCTGAAACCGCGGGAAACCGCGACGGTGATCGTCAGGTGCCAAATCCTCGAACCGCCGGATTTTCCCGGTCAAGAATCCACGGCCCAGCGGGCTGTACGGAACGAACCCAATTTCCAGTTCGCGGCATGTCCCCAACAGCTCATCCTCCGGCTCGCGCGACCACAGCGAATATTCCGTTTGCAGCGCGCTGATTGGATAAGTCACGTGCGCCTTGCGAATCGTCGCAGGTGCCGCTTCCGACAGTCCGAGGTACCGCACTTTTCCTTGCTCCACCAAGCGTCCCATCGCTCCCACCGTCTCTTCGATGGGCACATCGGGATCCACGCGGTGCTGGTAATAAAGATCAATCGTCGGAATCCCCAACCGTTTCAGGCTCGCTTCGCACGCGCTCTGCACGTATTCCGGCCGCCCATTCACGCCCACGAACGCTCCATCCGGCTCGCGCACGTTTCCGAATTTCGTCGCCACAACCACTTCATTGCGACGCCCGCGAATCGCTTTGCCCACAAGCTGTTCGTTGCGTCCCGAGCCATACACGTCCGCGGTGTCGAGCAACGTGACTCCCAGATCAATCGCGCGGTGCAGGGTAGCGATCGACTCGTTGTCATCGCGTCCCGCGTAAAAATCCGACATCCCCATGCATCCAAGCCCCACCGCTGAAACCACTAGGCTGCTCTTGCCCAGCCGCCTGTATTCCATAACGTTCCTCCGCTGCTGTGCCGCAATCCCCGTCACGCATATATTCAACTAACCAGTTAGTCTAATAAACATTCATCGATTGTCAAGATTGAAGTTACGCGGGGAGGGAAGGTTTAGCCTTCGAGTGCGCCGCCGGCTCCAGCGGGCAATTCAATCGAATATTTCGTGCGCGCTTTTTCCTTGTGCTGCTCCAGGGCCAAATCAATCAGCCGCGTAATTAACTCGCTATAGGGAATCCCGCTCGCTTCCCACAATTTCGGGTACATGCTGATGCTCGTGAAGCCGGGAATCGTATTCACTTCGTTGAGGTAGATTTTGCCCGTGCCGCGCTCCAGGAAAAAGTCGACACGCGCCATCCCCATGCATTCGATCGCTCGAAATGCCCGTACGGCGTATTCTCGAAATTGCGCCACTTGCTTTTTATTCAGCTTCGCCGGAATCTCGAGCTGGGTTCCGCTTTCCAGGTACTTTGCCGCGTAATCATAAAATTCGCGGTGCGGAATAATTTCTCCAGGAATCGACGCCTTCGGTTCGTCATTCCCCAGAACGGAAACCTCGATTTCGCGTCCTCGAATCGCCCGCTCCACCAGGATTTTCTGCGCAAATTCCGCGGCCAGGTCCAGCGCTGCCGGCAGTTCCGCGGCGTTGCTTACGCGCGTCATGCCCACCGACGATCCCAGCGTCGCTGGCTTGACGAACAGCGGAAACCGAAATTTCTTTTTCACTGCCATCAGCACGTTGCCGCGCATCGTTTCCCATTCGTGGCGGGAGATGGTGAGCGCTGCAACCACGGGTATGCGCGCTTCGCGAAATACCCGCTTCTGCAAATCCTTGTCCATCCCAACCGCTGAACCGAGAACGCCCGCACCCACGTAAGGTACTCCTGCCAGCTCCAGCAAACCCTGCACCGTGCCATCTTCGCCAAACGTCCCGTGCAGCACCGGAAAAATCACGTCGATCTTCACACTCGGTTGCGCCGATCCGCCACCCAACGACACAAGCGCCGATGAGCTCGGATCCGGCGGCAACACGACCCGCTCGCCCGTCTTCAGAACTTCCGGCAGCAATTTTTGCGCGTTCGTTCCCACCAGCCAGCGTCCATCTTTGGTGATTCCGATGGGTACGGCCTCATATTTTTCCGTGTCCAACGCGCGTATCACAGAAGCCGCCGATGCTAGTGACACTTCATGCTCGCCCGAACGCCCGCCGAACAGGATCCCGATTCGCAATCTCTTGTTGTTAGCCATGATCGTAAACTATCGTGTGGCGCGATATTTTCGCGCGCCTCACAGGATTTTCTTTCCCAACCCCGAAAGTATCAGCTCAACTCCCAGCGTCGCCGTTTTGTTGTGCAAATCGATCACGGGATTGATTTCCACTAGCTCAAACGACACCAGCGCGCGGCTGTCGGCGATCATTTCCAGCGCCAGATGCGCCTCGCGATACGTCACGCCGCCGCGAACGGGCGTGCCCACGCCGGGCGCTTCCGATGGATCGAGAAAATCCATATCCAAACTCACCGTCACGCCATTTGTATCGTCGGTGGCAAATCGCAACGCCTCGGCCATCACGTCGCGCATCCCCCGCTCGTCGATTTCGCGCATCGTGAAAACGTGCACGCCGGAATCCTTCACCAGCTTGCGTTCCTTCGCGTCCAGCTCGCGAATGCCCACCATCGCAATATTGCGCGGCTCCACTTTCGGCTTGAACCCGCAAATTTCCGTGAGCTCCGGCGCGCCGTATCCCATGATCGCTGCGAGCGGCATTCCATGCACGTTCCCCGAAGGGCTCGTGTCCGGCGTATTCATGTCGCCGTGCGCGTCCAGCCAGACAAAACCGATGCGCTTCGATTGCTTGCGAAAAAATGAAGACACGCCCGCCACTGACCCCGCCGCAATCGAGTGATCGCCACCCAGCACCATCGGCAGCATTTCGTCGGCAAGGGTTTTCTCCACCGTTTCCGCCAGGCCCTGGCAAGTCTCCGCAATTTCCTTCAGATATTTCGCGCGCTTGTCGCCGTAGTGCTGTTCTTCCGGCTGTTTCACGGAGATGTTGCCGATGTCCTCGACCTGATAGCCGAGTTGCTTGAGCCGCGCCTGCAAGCCTGCCACGCGCAGCGCCGAAGGTCCCATGTCCACGCCGCGGCGGCTGGCCCCGAGGTCCATCGGCACACCGAGAATGCGAATTTTTTGCGCCATGCGATGCTTGTCCCCCTGAAGAAACAGGCAGGCGAAGCAGCCCTAAGGATATACACGATAAAGCATGCGGGGAAAGGGGATGACTTCGCGAATGTGCTCCGTTCCGCAAATCCACGCAACCGTGCGTTCCAGGCCCAATCCAAATCCGGCGTGCGGTACGCTTCCATAACGCCGCAAATCCAGATACCACTGGAACGATTCCTCCGGCAAATTGTTCTGCCGCAGCCGCTCCACCACTGTTTCGTAACTCGACAAGCGTTCGCCGCCGCCGATAATTTCCCCGTAGCCTTCTGGCGCGATCATATCGAAGCTCAGTGACAATTCTGGCCGCGCCTCGTCCGTCGCCATATAAAAAGCCTTCATCGCCGCGGGGTAGCGGTGAATAATCACCGGCTTGTCGAATTCCTTCGAAATAATGGTCTCTTCGTCGCCGCCAAAATCGTCCCCCCACTTCGCTGGATTCCCGTTTTTCTGCAGAACTTTTATTGCTTCGTCATACATGATCCTTGGAAAGGGCGGCTTAATGTTTTCGAGCTTGCTAACGTCGCGCTTCACCATCTCAAGCTCGCGCGCCCGATTTTTCACCACCGATTGCACTACCGCGCTTACAAGCCCTTCACCCAGCACCATCATGTCTTCGAGGTGCGCGTATGCCGCCTCCGGTTCGAGCATCCAGAATTCCGTCAGGTGCCGCCGCGTCTTCGATTTCTCGGCGCGAAACGTGGGCCCGAAGCAATACACCTTTCCTAGCGCCGCTGCGGTCGCTTCCACATAAAGCTGCCCTGACTGCGTCAAATACGCTTTCTGATCGTCGATGTAATCTACTTCGAAAAGCGTCGTCGTGCCTTCGCACGCGGCCGGTGTGAAAATCGGCGCATCGGTCAGAGTGTAGTCCTGGCTGTCCATGAAGTTCCGCGCTGCGCGCTCCGCCTCCGCGCGAATTCGCAAAATTGCCGCCTGCCGTGGTGTGCGAATCCACAAATGCCGCTGGTCGAGCAGAAAATCGACGCCATGCTCCTTGAGTTGGATGGGATACGGAGCGGACTCCGGCACGCGCTGCACCACTTCCACGCCACTCACGTGCAGTTCGAATCCCCCGGGAGCCCGCGCCTCCGCGCGCACCGTGCCCGTCACAATCACGCTCGATTCCTGAGTCAGCCCTTTCGCTGCGTTGAACGCTTCTGCATGCTCCTTCTGCGAAATGACGCCCTGCATGATTCCCGTGCCGTCGCGAAAAATCGGAAACAGCAGTTTCCCCGATTCGCGCAAGTTGTAAAGCCACCCGCGAATCGTCACCTCCGCGCCAACATGCTGCCCAGCGTGTTCGATCGTCACCACCGGCATAAAACACCCCTAGCCTTGAATTCTCGCTCGCCTTCGAAAATTTAATTGTGCGCAGCCGAGCGTTTCGCCTCTAAACCTTGGTCGAGTTTTTCGAATGCTACCGTCGCGTCGGCCAGCGACGGTGTCTGCCCGGACTGCTCGCGAAGCTCCAGAACCACCGGCAGCGGGCTCGGTGCCGCAGCTAAAATTCCCAGTGCCGCGTCCCAATCAATATTCCCGCTGTACGGCGCCAGATGCTCGTCCTTTTCCCCGTGATTGTCATGGACGTGGACTGCCGCCACCAAATCGTGCATTGCCTCATAACTGATTTCGATGCCGTCTTCCATATGTGCATGCCCAACGTCGAAGCAGAATTTCAAATCCAGCCGCGTGTCCTTGACGAAATGCCGCAAACTCGACGGCGCGCCCAATTCACCCGGCGTGTTTTCAAGCAGTATCGAAACGCCGCGCTGTTTCGCGAAAATCGTCAAATGCTCCAGCGAATTAAACGCCGCATCGATTTTTCGCTGATCACGCGCTTCGCGCCCCCCGCCGATATGCTGCACGAGGTACTTGAACGGAATCTGTTCGGCGATTTCGAGCGTCCGTTTTACTTCGTCCACGGCATCGACGCGCCGCACGCGTTCCGGATCGGAAATCGAAATGGGAATCCCGCTCTCGCGCTTTCCGGGCAGCAGATCGCGCTCCGTCGGCGAATGCAGTGAATGAATCGTCAGTCCATGCTCCCGGACCCATTCAGCGACCGTGCGGATCGTTTCAATCGAGCGGTAATTCACGTGCACCGGCGTGCAGTAAATTTCCACTTGCGATATCCCCGCCTGCGCGATTTCCGCCAGCAATACGGAAGTCAGCGGCTGGGTCGAGTATCGGTACGTGGAGAAGACGCGCTGCATGGTTTGGAAGTTGTGTGTTTCCGCGGCCCGCAACGCTCCGCGGAGAATTCGGCGCGCTCAAGAGCAGTGCACCGGCCCTCTATGGTCTGTGGAAAACTCGTCCGCGTCAATACCCGCGCGCCGCGCCTTGCCGCCGCGGATCAGGCGCCCCCAGCCGCTCGCCCGTCTTGGGATCAATCCCGATCGCTTCTACTTCGCCGATCCACATCTGACGTGACGCCAGGTGATACCCGCGCTGTTCGAGATCCTTTGCCACCGCCTGCGGAAACGACGGCTCGACCAGCACCACATCCGGCATCCACTGTTGGTGAAAACGCGGCGCGTTGATCGCTGCCTGCGCGTCCATTCCCAGCCACGCCCAATTCAAAATGCTCAGTAGTGTCGCCGAAATGATTCTTGGCCCGCCCGGCGACCCCGTCACAAAACTCAATTTGCCGTTCCGCAGAACGATCGTGGGCATCATGGAGCTCAACGGCCTGTGTCCCGGCGCAATGGCGTTCGCTTTCGATTGCAGCAGGCCAAACATATTGGGCGTTCCCGGCTGGCTCGTGAAATCGTCCATCTCATCATTCAGCAGAAATCCGTCTGTCGTTGTGACCGCCGAACCGTAGCTGTCGTTCAGCGTGTATGTATTCGAAACTGCGTTTCCTGCGGCGTCCACGACGGAATAATGTGTCGTGTGTCCCGATTTTTTCGCCGCCGCTTCCATCCACGCCGCCGCAGCCTCGGGCGAAAGTTTTTCGATCGTGCTGCCCGCGGGAGTTCTTTCCGAATGATCGAACGGGGCGGGATTGCCAGCGCCAATTTCCTTGCTCGAACTTGCGTCTTTTGGATCAATCGTCGCGCGCCGCTCGGCCGCATATTTTTCGCTCAGCAGACCCGCCGCCGGCACATGCGTGAAATCCGAATCGCCCAAAAAAGCCGCGCGATCCGCGAACGCCCGCCGCATCGCCTCCACCACCAGGTGCACCGACTGAGCGTCGTCCCACGATTTCAGTTTGTAAGGCTCCAGAATATTCAGCGCTTCCAGAATTGCTATCCCGCCCGAGCTCGGCGGCGGGCTGCTGATGATCGTCCACTTCGCACCGCGCGCAGTATACGTTCCTTCAAGCGGCTCGCGCAGATGCACACGATAGTTTTTCAGATCCTGCATGGTGATCAAGCCGCCGTGTCGCGCCATCTGCGCGGTCAAATCCTGCGCCGTTTTCCCGGCGTAAAACTCGCCTGGCCCGTTTTTCGCGATGCGCTCAAGCGTCGCAGCCAGTATCGGCTGCCGAAAAATCTCGCCAGCCGAATAGAATTTCCCGTTGTTCAAGTAAATTTCATTGCTGTGCGAAAATTTTCCGAGTCGGTCCGCGGAATCACGCAATGACGCCGCGAGCTTCGCGCCAAGAGGAAAGCCATCTTTCGCCAGGCGTATCGCCGGCGCCATGTCCTCGGCCAAAGTGAGTTTGCCGAAATGCTTCTGCGCAAACGCGAGTCCCGCGACTGTGCCCGGCACGCCGATGGAAAGATAGCCGAGCGTCGATCTGCCGCGCACTACTTTTCCGTCCGGGCCTACGTACATATTTCGCGTCGCTCGCCCGGGCGCCTCTTCGCGGTAGTCGACGAATCGCGCGCGCCCGTCCGCCATGCGCACCAGCATGAATCCGCCGCCTCCGATGTTGCCCGCCTCAGGCTCAACGACTGCCAGCGCAAATCCCACGGCTACCGCCGCATCCACCGCGTTTCCGTCCTTCTTCAAAATCTCCACGCCCGCTTCCGAAGCCAGCGCCTCATCGCTCACCACCATCGCATGCGCCCCGCGCACGGCCGCGGGCGGCCACGCCGGATGGGAAATCTCGCCTGCCGATGAATACTCGCGGCGTGTCGGCGGCTGTTGTGGTTTGGCCTGCGCGCACACAATCGCAGCGCAGCAGAAAAGGTTCACAGCGATAAAAGTAGCTGGTAGTTTTATTCGCATCGGAGCCTCGAATCTATTCGATTCACGACAGACCGTCAAGGCTGGCGCTCACGCGCAAGTCGAGAATGGTTCGAGTTGCAGTTCCGGACTATAATCCTCCGAATGGGTCACCCAATCAGTCCAACAGTTGCAATGATTGGGGGACTATTCCTCGTGGGCTACGGGCTTTTCGCAAGGCGCTTCTATTCCGGCAATGTTGGCAGGAAGGGCGATCCGTACAAGCCCGAATGGTATCACCGTATGCTTCCAATATTTCTGGGACTGCTCTTCTTCTTTGGTGGATTGTATTTAAGCAGATAACGCAGCCACAAAAAACAACCGCTCAAACTGAGCAACAAGTCATCGGCCCGTTCGCCATCAAGCTTCCTCGCGCAAGAACTCAACTTGTGCGGAGGCGGGCATCAGGCCCGCTACTTTGGCTCGCGCGACAAGCTCGTCGACGGCCCTGCGGCCTTCTTCGCCGAAGTTCAGCGTCCAGCGATTCACGTACATCCCCACGAACTTATCCGCCAGCGCGGGATCCATGTCGCGAGCGAATTGCAACGCGTAATTCAGCGCCTCTTCGCGATGATCGAGCGCGTAGCCGACACTCTCGCGAATCGCGCGCGCCACTTGCCGCGCCACGTCGGTGCTCAACGAACGGCGAATCGCATTCGCGCCGAGCGGCAGCGGCAATCCGGTTTGCTCCTGCCACCACAGACCCAGGTCAACCACGCGATGCAGTCCCGCCGCCGCGTAGAGCAGTTGCCCTTCGTGAATCAGCAACCCCGCTTCCACTTCCTTCGCGCTCACGGCATCCAGAATTTTGTCGAACGGCATCGTCACCGTCTCGACGCCCGCTTCAAAAAGTTTCAGCACCAGATACGAAGTCGTCCGCGTCCCGGGAATCGCCACCTTGCAGCCCTTCAATTCGTTTTTCTTCATCGCCCGCGATGAAACCACAATCGGTCCATAGCCTTCGCCGAAGCTCGCACCGCAATCGAGCAAAATATATTTGTCCGCCAGGAACGGATACGCGTAAACGCTCACCGCAGTCACGTCGTATTTTTCTTCCTGCGCCGCTCGGTTCAGCGTCTCAATGTCCGAAAGTACATGCGTGAATTTTATCCCCGGCACGCGCAGCTTGCCTGTTGCCAGCGCGTAGAACATGAATGCGTCGTCGCTATCCGGCGAATGCGCGATGCATATTTCTGATGTTTGCGTGGTTGCGGTGTGTGTGGCCATAGGGTTCAGGTCTCCAGCGGACATTAAACGCGCACTCTCCGGCCGTATAGCGGCAGTTCGGGCGGCATTCACAGAGCCGTGTGGCTCTTCTGCGGTATCTCGCGGAGTGAATTCCGGCCGGCTGGGGCGCCGTTCAGACGCCACAGCATAACACAAAATTCCTTGTACAGGTTTTAGGTTCAAACCGCTGGGCGGGAGCCCTTCGTCGTCAGTCGAGGTGAAATAGAAATCCGATTGACGATCCGACCAATTTCACTCGTTGCGGAGGCAAAGCGCTCGATCCCACATAGTCTCGGCCGTAGCTCATGTTTATTCGAAAGCTCACTCGCGGGATGATGTAAACGTCGACTCCTCCCACGATTTTCATCGCAAATCCAGTTTCCGTCTCTGACCGCGACACATGGATGAAGGGTCCATCTGCTTTGAATGAGGCCGTTGCGTGCGCAACGCCAAAAAGCACATCGCCAAAAGGAGTCCACCGCGTACGATTTCGCAATGTGAACTCGGGTCCGCCCAGGAAGTGAAATAATCTCGGATTAATTGCAATGTCTTGCGTGAACGTGGGACACGGCGGAGTGCCGCAGATTTGCTGAACTGTGTGGGCGATCTCGCCGCTGCTAAAATGCGCGGACACGTCACCCATCACGCCGAAATATCTCGTGAAATTACGGATTGCGCCGCCCTCAAATCCCCGGTCAGCGCTGTCAAAATCCTTGTGGATAGTCTGAAAGTCCGTTCCGAAGTCGAAGACATGATCGTTGCTTTCAATCTCAGGGTAATTGCCGAACACCTCAAATTTTGAAAATCGTGCACTGCCGCGCATCTGCGCCGCCGCCAATTGCGCGCACACCGCAGCGATGAGGGCAACCGTAAATAGTCGGTGCATTCGCGAACCCTCCCAAGCCGGCAAGTCACATCCCGCTATCAATGAGATGACGGCACTGCCCGTTCCGCCCGATCAATCGCACGCGGAGCCGTCATCATAAGCTGCTCCCCGTTGCATGAAGAATAATCCTCGTATACGGAATTTCCGGCAGAAAGAACGAACTAGATGTCCAAAGAATTCAGGCGTGGCGTTGGATGACTCGCTATGGTGTGCCAGAATATTTTGACGTCACGATGGGATCGTCGGCCGTCGCCACCGCGCCGTGCTTGTCCGCTGCATGAATTTTTTCGTCCTTGTCGAGAAGGAACGACCGCTTCCCGCTTTTCCCGTACACTGCGGGAATCGCCGCGATTTCGAAGCCCGCCTCTCCGCCATCCGGCGCGGCGGTGACGCGATACCGAAATTTGTAGCCATCTTTATTTCCGGCGGCCAGGTCGGCGTCAATCAATTTTGCCGCATCCGGTGAGATGCCGTCCTTGGCTGGCCCAAGTTGAGCCAGTGATTCCGGAAGTTTGCCGAACGCCTGCTTGTATGTATCGACTGCCGCTGCCAGATTTTGCAGCGTATCGATTGCGCCCTGCTCGCGGTTTTCAATGTCCTGCGCGGCCCACTGTTTTTGAAGCTGCGGAATATCGATCAGCAAGAGTCCGAGCGACAGCAGTTTCCATGTGCCATTTTCACGCACGAATCCAAACTGGATTGTGTTTCCGTTTGTGACGCTCACCGGAACGTACGCCAGGTTGTCATGCACGCGCGGCGTGCCAAACCGGAATTCCGCGCTCGAGTCCGTCCCTTCGCAACGCAAAATTTCGTGTCCTTTGTCATCGCTCGAAAGCAAAGGTCTCCCCGCCGTATCTATGAGCACGAAGCGTTGCATCAATGAAGCACGCTGGTCCGTCGGGAGTTTCTGAAACGACGCGGCATTTTCATCTGTTAAATAATTTGCAAAGTCCGCTGCATTCTCCGTGCACGCCGCAACCAGCGCTTCATTCAGAGCCTCGGCCGGACCAGACCCCGCCGTTTGCTGCGTTTGCGCGGCCAGATTCGGCGCGAGCGCAGTCATCAGCAGCATTGCCAGAGCTAAGATTCCCACTGCGGCGCGCATCTTTTTCAGTCCGTTCATTTCAATCTGCTCCCCACCTCACCCGAGCATCGGTATCTCACTCTTTCGCCTGCAAAAATATCGTGGCCAGCTCCTTGCTGAATTTCGACCGCGGCATCACTTCCGTGCAGCCGGCCTCGCGCGCTCTGTTCGCCAATTCGGTTTGGATATGAGAGAAAAAGGCGACGATGCGAATATTCGCTTCGCGCGCGCGTATCGCTGCGATCGTCTCCATCGGAGATTGTCGCGCATTTAAATCCACCACTACGAGTTTCGGTTTCTGCTTTTCCAACTCCGCCAGCAGCGTATCGCCCGCCGCAAACGATTTCATCTCGGCGCTCACCTGTTTCGCCGTTTCCATCATCTTCGACTGAAAAAATATGTCATCCACCAGAGCAAATATCTCCGCCACTTACCCTCCGCTTATCTTCGGCCGCGAGATCCCTTTTGCGATGTACCACACGCCGGCGCTTGCAAACGACTCACTGCGGCCAAATTTCTGATTGCTAGGATGCCACGCTGTACCAAATGGCTTTTCGGAATTTTGCTTTGCCGTGTTTCTTCCGCCGCGCCAATTGCGGTATAAAGGAATCGTCGCCGAATTCGACGGAGGTAAAGATGAAAGCCGCCAGGGAGCCCGCAGCTCTGCCGGGAATGGCCGTCCTCGAGCAAACGCCCATCATCATTGAGAAGCTCGTTTCGCTCGCTAGTGAAGACCAATTGCACTGGAAGCCCTCCATGGAGCGATGGTCGATCAGCGAAGTGCTCGCG
>Ga0307374_10011531_pt1 | contig 12552 bp, 13 predicted proteins | sample OX3MG_FD_202532 | JGI IMG/M metagenome (GOLD analysis project Ga0307374, IMG submission 202532) | Soil microbial communities from Risofladan, Vaasa, Finland - OX-3 | ecosystem: Environmental > Terrestrial > Soil > Coastal area > Acid sulfate soil | place: Finland: Risofladan, Vaasa | collected...
CGGCATGGGCTTGGCGTACAGTTGCCGGTGCAAGACCAACGTCGTTGGAGAGTCCGAGATAAAGGCGGTCCAGATCTACTGTGCGGATGCTGTTGACTCGACGGCTTCCCAGTGCCGGAAGGATCCGTTTCGAGAGAAGATTTTTGTAGCGTCGAAGCGTAGTTGGGCTGAGGTCATTTTCAGCCAGGGCCAGCCACTGGATGCAGAGCTGTTCAAAGGTTGTTGAAGTTCCAATGAATCCTCCAGCGTCAGCCTCGGCGACCAGGGCATTCATAACCTGCTGTGCATCGCGTTTGCTTCCGCGGACACTCCGACTTATCTGGCGTCGCCTTCCGGTTAATGGGTCACGCCCCCCATCGAATCGGACTTCCCACACCCCTTTGGTCTTTTGTCGCAGACTTCCGCTCATGATCGAAACACTAGGCCCTGGAGAGGCTCGCGTGGGAAATCGGTGGGATTTACTTGAACTGACTTACCACGAATACTCAAAATTCCTTTGTTTTACTAGTGGGCCGCCCGGGTCTCGATCCCGGCACCTTGGGATTAAAAGTCCCCTGCTCTTCCCGATGAGCTAGCGGCCCGGTGGATGGAGATTTGCATTGAGAAATGCTCGACCTCCGGACGCCATAGGTTAGTCCACGTCTTTTGACAGAATCTCCTTTCAAAATGCGGCGCCAATCTCGTCACCATTTTGGATTTGGAATGTGTAAACGACGTTTCCCGAGGTCAGGTCACTTCGGACCGAGGCAGGAGACGAATCGCCACGGCGTGGCCCTTCGTCATGACGGCAAATAGCCTCCGCGCATTATCGCGGGGGATTCCCCGCAACTGATTGACCAGTATTCGAGTGAAGTTCTGAACCGTTTTGGTTATAGCGTGAGGAGGAGTAATTCGTGCATCGCGGACGGGCCCGGTAGTTTGGAGATATGCCTCAGTTCGCAAGCGAGAGTGTCAACGCCATTGAATCGACATTGAACGGCGTGGACCGCGCGCTCGAACGACTCCGCAACGGCACTTATCGAAAGTGCCAGGTGTGTGACGCGCCCATTGACGAGAGTGACCTCGTGTCGAGTCCGCTACTCGCCAACTGTCCGGCCCATCCCGAACTCGCTTGAAGGATCGGCGCGATTACTTCTTCGTGGCCCAGAAGAGTTCGGCGATGGCGTCAATCTCGCTGAGCAGCCGATCGGCGACCGCGACGTCGTTGGTCTTCTTCGCCTCGCCGGCGCTCTTGGTCGCCATCCAAAAGAGGTCGTGCAGGTTCGGGTATGCCTTGAGGTGTTCCACCTTGAAGTAGTCGGTCCACAGCACCCAGAGATGGTGTTTCACGAGTTCGGCGCGCTCCTCTTTGATGAACGTCGCGCGAACCTTGAAGTCGTCATCGCTTGACGCGTTGTACTTCTCCATGCAGGCCTTCACCGACTGCGCTTCGATCTTGGCCTGCGCCGGGTCGTAGACACCACAAGGTAAGTCACAGTGCGCGGACGCGACCAACGGAGTGGTCGTGGCGTCCAGTAGTGCATTAATACGTGTCAGAAGCGTCATGGCTTCGCCTTTCGATTGACGTTCGTTGTGGTGTCGGCACAAACCCTATTTCCATTCGAAGGTTAGTCACGGTCCTCGTCTATCGTTCACTGAAATGGATTGGCTCCTGGAGTTCTTTCTCAGACGAGTGACCGTCGAGGGTTCGTCCATGGCGCCGACGTACCTCCCGGGCGAACGACTAACGGCGCTACGGCGCTGGCGACCGGTCCGCACCGGTGACGTCGTCGTAGTTCGTGACCCGCGCGACGCCAATCGCTGGCTGTTGAAACGCTGCGTGGGGCGCGTCGGTCGGCGCCTGGACTTGCGAGGCGACAACGCCGCGGCCTCGACCGACTCCCGAGATTTCGGGCTCGTCGATACTCGCGACGTGGCCTACATCGTGCTCTCGCCCTCGACGTCGTAGGAGATTCCCCCGTTGAATCAGGACGAACGCCGGTAGGATGCCTCCGTGGCTCGACTCGCCGTCCTCTCGTATCACACGTCGCCCCTCGCCCAGCCCGGAACGGGCGACGGCGGCGGCATGAACGTCTACGTTCGTGAACTCTCGAGCGCCCTGGCTCGCCTCGGCCATGACGTGGACGTCTATACCCGTCGTGACAACACCCAAGTGCGCGACACGGTGCACGTCGAGCCCGGATTTCGCGTCCACTACGTCACCGCCGGTGCGGCCGTCACGCTCGACCGCGATGACCTGACGAATCACGTCGCGGAGTTCACCGACTCGGTCGCGACGCTCTTTCGCTGTCACGGTACGCCCGACGCCATCCACGCGAACTACTGGCTGAGTGGTCTGGCCGGTCACCGACTCAAGCACGAATTGAGCATCCCACTCATCATGACCTTTCACACGCTCGAGCGCGTGAAGGCCGAACTCTACGAAGGCGAGTCCGAGGACCGGGCTTTCCAGGAAGCGGCGATCTTCGCCTGCGCCGACGCGGTCCTCGCCAGTTGCGAAGTTGAGGCCGAACAGTTCGTGCGCTACTACAACGCCGATCCCGCGCGCGTGCACGTCGTGCCCCTCGGCGTCGAACACGCGTTTTTCGCACCCGGATACCGACCGCAGGCCCGACGCGCGCTCGGTATCAAGGGCGAGGACTCGATGCTGCTCTTCGTCGGGCGCCTTCAGGCATTGAAGGGCGTCGACCTCGCCTTAGAGACGTTGATCGAACTTCGCGCGCGCGGGCGCAACGCCATGTTGGCCATCGTCGGAGGACCGTCGGGACCGGACGGTCGTGCGACGCTCGCGCAACTCCATGAACGGGTCGAGGAAGCGGGCGTGATCGATCACGTCAGTTTCGTCGCCCCCCAGTCCCACCAACTGCTGTCGACGTGGATGCGCGCGTCGGACGTCACGCTCGTACCGAGCCGCTCCGAGAGCTTCGGACTCGTAGCCCTGGAGTCTTCGGCCTGTGGTACGCCGGTCGTGGCGAGTGACGTCGGTGGCCTCATGACGTTGATCGAACCTGGCGTCACGGGTTTTTTGATCGGCGAGCGCGACCCCACGGTCTGGGCCGACGCCGTCGAGGTCACACTCGACACGCAGAACGCGACGACGATGTCCAACGCGGCGGTCTTGCTCGCACGGCGTTACACGTGGCGTTCGGCCGCGAAGTCCCTCGCCGATCTGACAGAGGAGTTGGTACTCTCGGGGCTCGTGCGCTGTTGACGTGACTCGAGCTCCCTTAGGTGAGGCTGACTCAGCTCGAGAACTTGATGAGACGGTGTCGGCGTGGGCGACGCAGTGGCACGCGAGTGCACTTTTGGGAGTCGAGCACGAACCGTCACCCGACGATCGGGGCCATTTCCACTGGCTCATTCGCCTCAAGGGAGACGAGAAAGACGTCATCACCCTGTGGCTGTCGCTGCGACAGCGAACGGTCCACGTCGAGACCGAAGTCACGCCGGCTCCGGCGGAGAACCGCGAGACCCTGTATCGCTACTTGTTGGTGAAGAACGCGGAGTTACGTGAGCTGCACCTCGCCATCGGGCCCGAAGATGGCATCTATCTCATGGCGCAGATTCCGATCGGGGAGTTGACCACGGAGCGGCTCGACGAAGTCGTGGGCGCGACGCTCACCTACGTCGAGGAGATCTATCCGACCGCGATGACGATGGGTCTCTCTTCGCTCTATCGCCGTCGAAGGTAGTACTCGCGAGCACCCTGTAGCGTTCAATCGTGGCGTACAAGTTGATCATCGTTGGCGGAGGGCGGATGGGCTCGGCCCTCGCTGAAGGACTCATGGACGCGAAGTGGTGTCGCACGAGCGAACTGGCGGTCGTCGAGACCTCCGTGGAGCAGCGCGACGTTCTCGCGACGCGTCTCCCGGGCGTCGCGATCATCGCGTCCCTGGAGATCGAACACATCGATGAGGCCAGCGGGGTCGTGGTCAGCGTCAAGCCCGAGCACGCCGAAGCCGTCGCGCGTTTGGCGGGCGCGATGGGCGCCGCACGACTGTTGTCCGTGGTCGCCGGCCTTTCGACCGCACGCATCGAAGCGACGATGCCCTCGCCCATCGCGGTGATTCGTTCGATGCCCAACACGCCGGTGCTCGTGCGAAAGGGCGTGAGCGCCATCGCGGGAGGCGCACACGTGACCAAAGAAGACTTGGACTGGGCCGAGTCGATACTCGGTGCGGTCGGCACGGTCGTTCGGGTGACGGAACGCAACATCGACGCCGTCACCGGACTCTCCGGGCCGATGCCGGCGTACCTGTACCTCGTGATCGAGGCGTTGATCGAAGCCGGCGTGCACCAGGGCCTCTCGCGCGCCGTCGCCCACCAACTCGTCATCGGGACCTTCGAAGGTTCGGCCGCGCTCTTGAGCTCGACGGGTGAGACACCCGAAGAGCTTCGCCATCAAGTGACGTCCCCGGGGGGCACGACTGCCGCGGGACTGCGCACGTTGGAAAGTCGCGCCGTTCGCTCGGCGTTCATCGACGCCGTGGCGGCGGCCGCGGATCGCAGTCGACAAATGGGTCGCTGAGGGTCCAAGTAGCGTAACGACATGGCGACCCCGCGGCTGCGACCGAGGAAACTCTCCGAACCGACCATCGCGCGTCTGCCGGTGTACCAACGCATCGCCGAAGGTTGGGCGTCGCGCGGTCTCACTCGCATCGACTCCCAGCAGATCGGAGAACTCGCGGGCGTCACCGCGACGACCGTGCGGCGCGACCTCGCCGGTCTCGGATCCTTCGGCACCCGCGGTGCCGGGTACGACGTCCTGATCCTCAACGAGCGCATCGCCGAGGCGCTGGGACACGACCGACAGTATGACGTGATCGTCGTGGGTATCGGCAACCTGGGACGCGCCTTGGTGAATTCGACGAGTTTCCTCATCCGCGGCGCCCAACTCGCCGCTCTGTACGACACCGATCCTGACGTCGTGGGTACGAGCATCGTCGGTCACGTGGTGAAGCCCCTGGACGATCCGATCGTGCCGGCGACGGTCGCCGTGATTTGCGTGCCGCCCGAAGCGGCCCAGGCAGTGGCCGATCGATTGGTGAGCGCCGGGATCCACGCGCTGTTGAACTTCGCCCCACAGGTCCTCAACGTGCCAATCGGCACCGCCGTGCACTACGTGGACTTCTCGATCGAATTGCAGATTCTGATGTACCACCTCAACAACGGCACGGGTCCACTCGGCGGGGGACTACTGCACTCGCTCGGCATCTCGACGCCCACTCCGATGCGAAGTCCACTATGAGAGTTGGGCCGCTGTCATGGCGTTGATCTCCGTCGGCATCGACCACGAGCACGCCTCACTCGACCTCCTCGAGCGTGCCAGTGTTCCAGAACACGAATGGAGCAAGGTCCTGCGCACCCTGATGAGTCAGCGGAACATCCACGAGGCGGTGTTCGTGTCGACCTGTCTGCGCACCGAGGTCGTCGCGGTGATTGACCGATTTCACGGTGCGATCGAAGAGATCACCCACACGATTGCCGAGGCGACGGGCCTGGCGCCGGACGAGTTCTCCGATCACCTCACGGTCAACTTCGATCGAGCCGTGGCGACGCACCTGTTCAGTGTCGCCTCCGGACTCAAGTCGGTCGTACCCGGGGAGTTCGAAGTGCTCGGACAGTTACGTCGCGCACTCGAGTTGGCCATCGAAGAACAGACCGCGGGACCGGAGATCACCGAGCTCTTCCAACGCGCGATCGCGTCCGGTCGGCGAGTTCGAACCGAAACGCCGATCGCGCGCGGCAGCACGAGCTTCGCGCAGGCCTCGGTCATGATGGCCACTGATGACCTCGGTGTCGACCTCGAGGGCGCCGACGTCGTCATCATCGGCGCCGGTCAGTTGGCCGCGGGAATCGCTCGCACGCTCTTGGGGCGACCGGCCAACCTTCGCCACATGACGATCTGCAATCGAACCTCCGCGCGCAGCGAACGTCTGCGCGACGAATTGGACGATCCGAGAGTGTCGGTGGGCACCCTCGGGGACGTTCGCACGCTCATCACCACGGCGCGATTGGTCGTGGCCGCGGTCGAGGTCGCGTCCCCGATCGTCACCCGAAGTGACCTCGAGCGATGTCGCGAAGACGTGCTCTTCGTTGACCTCGGACTGCCTCGAGCCGTGGCGAGCGACGTCACCGGTCTGGACCACGTTCGCCGCATCGACATCGGTGATCTTCGCGAACGGGTCGGTCAAGCGCTGGGCGATCGCCGCGAAGCGATTGACGACGCGCAGCGAATCGTCGCCGAAGACGTCGAGAAGTACCTGAGCGATCAGCGTGCCCGTGGCGCGTCGGCGATCGTGAGTGAACTTCGCGGATACTTCGACGACATCGTGGCTGGCGAGATGTCGCGCCGCGACGGCGACCTGGACGGACTGACGCTGGAACAACGAGAAAAGGTTGCGTCGATACTTCGCTCGGTGGTTGCCAAGATTGCCCATCGTCCGACGGTGGTGTTGAAAGAGGCGGCCGGCACCGATCAAGGGACTCGTTTGAGCGAGGCAACGCGCACGCTCTTTGATCTATGAGAGAGGTGCGCCTCGCGACTCGTCGCTCGCCGTTGGCGCTCGTGCAGGCGGCTCTGGTCCAACGCCGTCTCAGCGAAAGTGGCGTGGCCTCCGTGCTGGTACCACTCGAAACTCGCGGTGACCGCCTCTTGGACGTGTCGCTCGATCAGATTGGCGCCCAAGGTATCTTCGCCGTCGAAGTTCAACGAGCCGTCTTGAGCGGCGCCGCTGACGTTGCGATACACAGTGCGAAGGACCTTCCGAGCGTGACGCCCGAAGGTCTGTCACTCACGTGCGTGCCGCAACGGCTCGACCCCGCTGACGTGCTCATCGGACATTCACTCGCCGGCCTCGGACCAGGCGCGACCGTCGCCACCGGCTCGCCCCGGCGGCGGGCGCTCTTGCTTGAACGTCGGCCCGATCTACGCGTCGTGGGTCTGCGCGGCAACATGGCAACACGATTTGCCGTGGCCGGCCACGGCGACGTGGACGCCGTCGTCGCCGCGGCGGCCGCGCTCGAACGATTGGGGGAGGGCAGCTTGGCGGCCGAACGACTCGACACCGAGTGGTTCGTACCTCAGGTCGGCCAAGGGGCCCTCGCGCTCGAAGTTCGAGACGGCGACGACCTCACGGCCGGGCTACTGGCACCACTGAACCTGCCCGACGCCATGAACTCGTTGGTGGCCGAGCGTGCGTTCCTCGCCGAGCTCGGCGCCGGATGCTCGGTACCGTGCGCGGCCTACGCGCGCGTCACGGGCGACACGATCACGCTCAGCGGCGTCATGTTGAGCGTCGATGGATCACGAAGCGTACGTGCCGTGCGCGACGGCGTCGACGCCGACGGCCTCGGGCGGTCGTTGGCGCGTCACCTTCGCGACGAGATGGGTGGCGCGGACCTCGCGGGTTGGTCACCAACGCCGTGAACGTCGTGGTGACGCGCGAGGACGGGAGGAACGACACACTGTTGGCGTGGCTCCCGGCGGGGGTGACCGTCGATGAAGTACCACTCACGACGACGTCGTACTTTGATCCCGACGACGTGCGAGCCGCACTGGTGTCGTCACCGGACTATGGAACGTTTCGCTCGCTCGTCGTGACGAGTGAGCGCGGCGCCGACTACGTCGAGATCGCCCGTCACGCGTCTAGTTCTGACGTTGAGGTGTTCGTCGTCGGACCGACGACATCGAGCGCACTGACGACGCGCGGAGTACGAGTGCACGCTCAGGGCAGCGGCTCGGCCATCACGCTCGCGCCCGACGTCTCGCGTGGTCCGGTGCTCGTGCTGGGCGCCAAGTCGATGCGCGAAGAACTGATCGCGGCGCTGCGCGCGAAGGGTCTCGAGGTGGTGACGATCGCCTGCTACGAGACCGTCGCCGTGGCGCTGGATTCGAACGACGCCGCGACGCTGCGTCATGGCGACGTCATCTTCATCGGGGCACCCTCGGCCTGGACGGTTGCGCGCAAGTACGTCCGCGGCGACGCGTGGGTCGTCGTCCCGGGCGCGACGACCGGTGCGACGGTGCGACGTGATCACCCTCGCGTCATTGAAGGCTGGGGGCCGCAACTTACGGCGAGTCTCGCCGATCTCTCGCACTAGTGGTAAGGCGACATTCGTCCTGTCGTAGAATGCGTCCGTGTTCCCCTCCGAACGTCCCCGCCGACTTCGGCGCACGCCGGCGCTTCGTCGCCTCGTCGCTGAGACGACACTCGCCCCAGATGACTTCGTCGCGCCCCTCTTCGTGGCCGAAGGACTGAGCGAAGCGCGCGAGATCACCTCACTCCCGGGTCACTTCCAACACACCATCGAATCTCTGCGTAAAGAGGTCGAAGAGTTAGTTCGCGTCGGTGTGGGCGGCGTCATCTTGTTCGGCGTGCCGTCGACGAAGGATGAACTCGGGAGTGGCGCGTGGGATCCCCAGGGCGTCGCCCAAGTGGCGCTGCGGACCCTGCGCGATGACTTCGGCGACGAACTGGTCCTCATGGCGGACCTCTGTCTCGATGAGTACACCAGTCACGGCCACTGTGGCGTCCTTCGCAGTGACGGCACCGTCGACAATGACGCGACGCTCGAACTTTACGGACGTGTCGCGTTGGCCCAGGTCGGGGCCGGAGCGTCGGTCGTCGCCCCGAGCGGCATGATGGACGGCCAGGTCGGCGCCATTCGCACCACGCTGGACGCGGCCGGATTCGAAGAGACGATCGTGTTGGCTTACGCGGCGAAGTACGCCAGTGGGCTCTACGGACCGTTTCGTGACGCGGTCGGCGTCGAGATCGTCGAAGGTGGCGATCGCAAGGGCTACCAACAGGACTACCGCAATCGTCGTGAGGCCCTTCGCGAAGCCCGGGCTGACGTGGAACAGGGTGCGGACATCCTCATGGTCAAGCCGGCGATGTCCTACCTCGACGTGTTGAGCGACCTACGACATGCGCTCGACGTCCCGCTGTGCGCGTATCACGTCAGTGGCGAGTACGCGATGGTGAAGGCGGCCGCCGCCAACGGTTGGATCGACGGAACGGCCGTGGCGCTCGAACAGTTAACGGCCGTGCGCCGCGCGGGCGCGGACTTCATCTTGACCTACTTCGCTCGCGAGATCGCCACGGAGCTCGCGCGTTGAGCTCACTCAATGAGACGTGGTTCCAACGGGCCCAACGTGTCTTGCCCGGCGGCGTCGATTCACCGGTGCGATCGTTTCGCTCGGTCGGCGGTACTCCGTACACGGTGGCCCGAGGGAGTGGTGCGTACGTCGAAGACGTTGACGGCCGGCGCTACCTCGATTTCGTCCAGTCCTACGGTGCGTCAATTCTCGGCCACGCCCACCCCGACGTCGTCCACGCCCTTCGCGAGGCGGTCGGCGACGGGACGACGTTCGGCGCGCCGACGCCGGGTGAGGTCTTGCTCGCCGAAACGATGACCGCGCGAGTGGCGGGCCTCGAACAGGTGCGACTGGTTTCGTCGGGAACCGAAGCGTTGATGAGTGCCGTTCGACTCGCGCGCGGCCATACGGGCCGCGACAAGATTGTGAAGTTCGACGGTTGCTATCACGGACACTCCGACGCGCTGTTGGTGGCCGGGGGGAGCGGCGTCGCGCAACTGGGGCTGCCCGGGTCGGCCGGGGTCACGAAAGGGGCCGTCGCCGACACGGTCGTCGCCCCTTACAACGAGGTGCCGACGTTGGACGACGACGTCGCGGCGGTGTTGGTCGAGCCGGTGGCCGCCAACATGAATCTCGTCGCTCCGACCAGTGGATTCCTAGAGGGACTTCGTGACGAATGCGACCGCGTCGGCGCGCTGTTGATCTTCGACGAAGTGATCACTGGATTTCGCCTCGCCTTCGCGGGCGCGCAAGAGTATTTTGGCGTGACACCCGACCTGTGGTGCTTCGGCAAGGTCATCGGCGGCGGGCTGCCCGTCGGCGCGTTTGGCGGCGCTCGCGAGATAATGTCCTCGCTCGCACCGCTCGGGCCGGTCTATCAAGCCGGGACGCTGTCGGGTAATCCGCTGGCGACCGCGGCGGGCACGGCCGTCTTGCATCTCGTGACACCCCAGGACTACAAGGATCTCAGCGAACGGGTCGCCACGTTCGCCACGAACCTCGAAGGAGCGATCGCGGCCGGCGGCCTGTTCGGGCGTTGTCCGACGGAAGGACCGCTGATGGGTCTCTTCCTCTCTCGAGAACCGTTGGCGGCACCGACGAACTTCCACGAAGCGAAGCGGTTCTGTGAGAACGGACTGTACCGGTCGTTTTTCCATGCGATGCTCGATCGCGGTGTCGCGCTCGCGCCCGGCGCCTACGAGATTCTCTTTGTCTCGCTCGCGCACAGCGCTGACGATCTCGCGAGCACCGTCGACAAAGCCGCTGAATCTGCGCAGGTCGCCGCGAGTTCATGAGTACGCACCTGCGGAGCGAAGGGTGGTCGGTTCGACCGAGCTTCGTGCCCCACGGTGCGGTGACGCCCGTCACGCTCCTCGCAGACGAAAGTGCGCTGACCCAGTTGGCCGGCGATCCCTCGGTGGCGTGGCAAACGCCCTGGAGCGAGTTGTCCAACATCCAACTCGTGCGCTTCTCGCGCGGCATGGCCCTGTTCGCGACGGCCGCCGGTGTGCGCTACTGCTGGCGCAACCCCCGCCGAATTGACTTCGAGGCCATTCGCGCGATCGTGATCGCTCACGGTGGCACGGTCGCGCGCCACCGCCGGCGCGCCGGTCTCTACAGCGTCGCGGTCATCGTGTTGATCGCGGCGCTCGCCGGCGGAATCGGTTCGTGGCTCTTCCAGAACTCGTCGGGTTCGAGTGAACTGGCCGACGCACGTCACGTGAACTTGACGTTGAAGGACTTGCCGATTGGCTGGTTTCGCGCACCGACGCTCGTGGCGTCGCCACTGGCCGATCTCTTCCCCCCGGCCGGGAAGGTCGAGACCATTCCGACCAAGCCCGCCACGACGAAGAAGCAGAGTCCGGTGTTGACCGGCATCTATGGGGACTTCGCCAAATGCCTGGGCGTCGCGCCGGCGCGCGATCGTGTCTACGGCGCCGCGGGACAACTGCCTGATTACCAGGTGTCGTCCCCGATCTTCGACTCCTCGTCCTACGGCGGCATCGAAGCGGTCTCGACGTCGCAGTACTACCACACCACCACGATGGTCCGTAAGGACACCGCCGAGATGTCACGTACGAACTTTGGTTCTTGCTTCGTGACGTCGAACGTCGCGCTCGTCGACGTGATCAACGGCGCGAAAGCTCCGGCCGCGAACGTCGGAGTCGACTACCGACCGGCGACGTACTTACGCGGTTGGTCGCGCGGTGGGGAGTCCGTCCTGACACTGCCGAACCAGTCGGGTCGTCCCCATCTTGTGATGGTCGAGATGACGAGCGGCCACTACGAGGTGACGCTCGGTGTGCTCGTCAACGATTGGCCGAGGTCCGAGGCGTTCGTCTCGGGCCTGGCCAGCACGTTGGTGTCGCGCATCGTGTCACCGTCGTCCAAGCCGGCGTAGTACTGCGCACGAGCGCATTCGTCGCGCTGATGAGAACCGACCGAGTCAGCCGTTCGATTTCTCGCTGTTCAACAATATGGCGTACGCGCGCTCGGGGATGACCTCGGAAAGCCGTAGGAGTGCGCGGTAACCGATCTCGGCCGGACCCTTCTTGTCGTTGCGCATAAGGTTCGCCATGACGGCGAGCAGTTCGTTCATCAGCGGTTCGATGCGTAGACCGACCCCGACGCACGCCGAGAGGATCTTCGGTTCCGAGATGATGCGGACGAAGGCGCGCGCGACCTTGAAATAGTCGCCGTACGCCGACTCGAGGCGTTCGTCGTAGAGGCCGAGGAGTGACGAGTCGTTGTGCACGAGCGCTTCGGCGAGCACGGCCGCCGCGATTCGTCCGGTCTCGTAGCCGTAGGCGATACCTTCGCCGTTGAAGGGGTTCACCGTGCCGGCGGCGTCACCGATCGTCAGCGTGTTGGGGCCACTGCGCGGACCGAGGGCGAGGCCCATCGGGAGTCGGCCGCCGGTCGCCGGACCACAACACGACTCGTCATTCAGCCCCCAGGCGTCGGCCGTTTGCGAGACGAAGTACTCCTGGAGCTTGGTCGTGTTGACGCCCTTCCACGCCCCGCCCGTCGAGAGCAGACCGACGCCGACGTTGACGCGTCCATCTCCGAGCGGGAAGATCCATCCATAACCTGGTACGACGGTGCCCGTGGGGTCACGGATGTCAAGGTGCGAGTCAATCCATGGTTCGTCGTGACGATCGCTCGTGTAATACCCGCGCAGCGCCATGCCCATGGGCCACGATTTGTTTCGTACCGTACCGAGCTCGCGACCGAGTCGAGAGTTCTGCCCATCGCCGACCACGAGATAGCGTCCGCGAATCTCGCCCACGAGGCCGTCCTTATCCTTGACGACCGCGCCGGCCGCACCTTTGAGGCCGTCGCCGGGGTCGTGCGTCGGCTCCAAGAGCGCGAGCGCCTCGACGCCGTTGAGCAGTGTGGCGCCGAGGTGCTCGGCGCGTTGCGCGACCAATCCGTCAAGATTGAACCGGGTG
>Ga0307374_10011532_pt1 | contig 12550 bp, 11 predicted proteins | sample OX3MG_FD_202532 | JGI IMG/M metagenome (GOLD analysis project Ga0307374, IMG submission 202532) | Soil microbial communities from Risofladan, Vaasa, Finland - OX-3 | ecosystem: Environmental > Terrestrial > Soil > Coastal area > Acid sulfate soil | place: Finland: Risofladan, Vaasa | collected...
CGGTTCTCTTGGGCGCCACGGTGCAGTTCGGTTGTCCGCCGACCCATCGGCCGTCGGAATCGTATCTCGCGAAACTCGACGGCTTGGGCTCGCGCAGCGGCGGCTCCGCACGCGCGTTCAGTAACGCCGTACGCGCGGTGCGCGGCGTCGACGTCGTCTATACCGACGTGTGGACCTCGATGGGGGAAGAGCGCTACCGCGAACGCAACGACGCCATGCTGCGTCCGTACGCCGTAACCGAGGAGTTGTTCGGATACGCGCAGGAATCGGCGGTTTTCATGCACTGCCTGCCGGCGCATCGCGGTGAAGAGACCGTCGCGGGCGTGATCGACGGCCCGCGTAGCATCGTCTTCGATCAAGCCGAGAACCGGATGCACGCGCAAAAGGCCTTGCTCGTGGCTTTGCTTACCGAACTGAAAGGACTACCGGTATGAAGGAGAATCGGCAGCGCGCGATTTTGACGCTCGTCGCCACGAGGCCCGTGCACTCGCAGGACGAGCTCGTCTCGCTGCTCGAGCGGCAAGGCTTCGAGGTGACGCAGGCGACGGTGTCGCGGGATATCAAGGAGCTCGGCCTTGCGAAGGTGCCGCTGCGCGAGAACGGCAGCGAGATCTTCAAGTACGTCGTACCGGCCGCAGCAGCGAACTACGTAAGCCGCCTGCATCGCGCGGTTGCTGAGCTGGTGACCGATATCGCGGGCAGCCTGAATCTCATCGTGCTGCGGACGCCTCCAGGCAGCGCGATGCTCGTTGCGTCGGCGATCGACGAAGCCGGATGGCCCGAGGTGCTCGGAACCGTCGGAGGCGACGACACCGTGCTCGCGATCGTGCGGTCGGCGGAAGAGATGCCCGTCGTCAAGCAACGTTTCATGGATTTGAGGAGCGCAGCATGAATCGCATCGTTCTTGCGTATTCGGGAGGGCTCGACACCTCCGTTCTGCTCAAGAAGCTCGTCCTCGAGGGAAACGACGTCGTCGCGATGACGGCCGATCTCGGCGAGAGCGACGCGTCCACCGCGCTCTCGACGGATGCGTCGAGCGGCGACCCGGCTGCGGAGCTCGAACACGTACGTGCCAAAGCCATCGCGCTCGGGGCTGCGGAGGCGGTCGTCGTGGACGCACGCGGACGCTTCGTCGAGGACTACGTCTACCGCGCGCTTCGCGCGAACGCGAGGTACCAAGGCGTCTATCCGCTGTCGGCGGCGCTCTCCCGGCCGCTGATCGGGGCGCTCCTGGTGGAAACGGCCCACGCGACGGGCGCGAGCGTCGTGGCCCACGGCTGCACCGGCAAAGGAAACGATCAAGTACGCATCGAGCTTGCCGTTCGGGCGCTCGATTCGCGCATCGCCGCGCGCGCGCCCCTGCGCGAGCATCCGCTTTCGCGCCCCGACGCGATCGCATTTGCGCGCGAGCACGGCATTGCCGTAAAGCACACGGCGGAGAGACCGTATTCGATCGACGCGAACCTGTGGGGGCGCTCGATCGAGGCCGGGATCCTCGAGAACCCATGGAACGCGCCGCCTGAAGACGCCTACGCGTGGACCGCATCACCCGGCACGCGTCCGGGGAAGCCGGACGAGATCGTCGTGCATTTCGACGACGGCGTGCCGTCGCTCGACGGCGACGGCGGCCCCGCGATGATCGCGCGTTTGAACGTGCTCGCCGGCAAGCACGGGATAGGCCGAATCGACATGATCGAAGATCGCGTCATCGGCATGAAATCGCGGGAAGTGTACGAGGCGCCGGCAGCCGTGACGTTGATCCTCGCGCATCAGGCTTTGGAACGCTTGGTGCTAACCCGAGACGAGCTGCGTTTCAAGGCGTCGTGCGATCAAAAATATGCGGAGCTGACGTACGATGGGCTTTGGATGTCGCCGTTGCGCGCCGCGCTCGATGCGTTCAACGCAACGAGTGCGTTCCGCGTCACGGGAGACGTTCGCGTACGCCTGCACCAGGGAAACGCAATCGTCGTCGGTGCGAGGGCTCCGCTCGCGCTCTATGAAGAATCGCTCGCCACGTACGGCCAAGGCGATGCGTTCGATCACCGCGCTGCCGACGGTTTCATCCGTCTGCACGGTCTGCCGCTCGACCTCGTAGCCCGCGTTCGAGAGCGCCCGGTGGAGGCTCGGTGAGACCCCCAGAGCTGCAGTGGGGGGGGCGTTTCGCGCACCACCCGGATGCGTCGCTTCTCGCCTTCGGTTCCTCGCTCGAGGACGATCTCGTTCTCGCGCCGTTCGACGTCGCGTGCTCGCGCGCGCACGTGGCGGCGCTCGAGGGCGGGAAGATCGTCGATGAACGCGTGGCGTCCGCATTGCGTGAGACGCTCCAGCGCGTCGGCGATGAGATCGAGCGTGGTGCGTTCGACGAGATCGCGCGGGCAACGGGCGCGGAAGACGTCCACGGTGCGATCGACGCACGCGTACGCGAGTTGTGCGCCGACGGAGAATCGCTTCACGCGGGTCGCAGCCGCAACGATCAGGTTGCAACGACGCTGCTGCTCTATGCCCGCGAGCGCGCCGAAGAGGGCGAAGCCGTCTCGCGCACGATCGTGCGCGAGTTGTTGGCACGCGCAAAGGACGAGCTCGCGGCGCAGACGCTGCTTGGTGCGATGACGCACTGGCAGCCGGCGCAGCCGGTGCTGCTCTCCTTTTGGCTCGTTGCCGCCGCCGAGCCGTTCGTGCGGGCGATGCGGCGCTTCGCGGATGCACGGGCGGAGTGCGCGCGCTCGTGTCCGCTCGGATCGGGTGCGGTCGCCGGATCGACGCTGCCGCTCGACCGCGAGGCGGCGGCGCGCGTGCTGGGATTTTCTGCGCCGTCGCGCAACGCCATGGACGCGGTAGGAACTCGTGACGGCGCGCTCGACGTCGCGCATGCATTCGTCCGCGCCGTGACCGACGCGTCGCGCGTCGCAAGCGAGCTCGTGATCTGGTGCACGCCGGCGTTCGGATACGCGCGTTTGGGAGATGCGTCGTCGACCGGATCGAGCCTGATGCCGCAGAAGCGCAACCCCGATCCCTTTGAGCTCGTGCGCGGGAGTGCCGCCGAGCTCGCAGGCGCGTACGCCGGCGCTCTTGCGTCGCTCGGTGGGCTCGCGCTCTCATATCACCGCGATCTGCAGCAGACGAAGCGTCTGGCCATGTCGGCGATCGAGCGCGGATTGGCGGCGCTCCACGCGTTCTCGCGCGCGCTCGCCGACGTACAGCTCGCGCGGGGGCCGATGAACGCCCACGCCGCGGACGGATATGCCGTCGCTACGGACGTTGCTGACGCGCTGATTTTGCGTGGCCTCTCGGCGCGGCGCGCGCACGCGCTCGTGGGCGCGGCCGTCGCGCATGCCGAACGGGAGGGCCGCGATCTCGCCGCGTCGGATCTGGTTCTCGCCGCTCGGGAGAGCGGCCTGGAGGCGTTGGAGGCGCCGCTCGACGCAGGGAGCTCGGTTCGGGCAAAACGCACGAGCGGTTCCACGAATCCCAGCGAAGTGGCACGTACGATCGCGGACCTGGAAGCGGAGCTCGCGTGACGCACGTTCACGTGTGGGGCGCGAGCGGCTACGCCGCCGCCGAGGCGATTCGGTTGCTCGAGCACCATCCGTCCGTCGAGCTGGGCGCACTCGAGAGCCGCAGTCACGGCGGCGATCTCCTGGCGGATCACTTCCCGTTGTTGCGAAGGTCGACGAGGCGCTTCGACCCGGAAGGAAGCGTCGTCGCGCGCCTGCGCAGCGGCGACGTCGTTTTTGCCGCCGGCGCGCACGGCGAAGCGCTCGCGCTCGTTCCGGCGCTGATCGAGGCCGGCGCACGGATCGTCGATCTCTCGGCGGACTACCGGCTGGACGAAGACGCCGCGTACGGCTTGACGGAATGGAATCGCGCGACGATCGCTGCGGCAAGCGTCGTGGCGAATCCGGGCTGCTATCCCACTGCGGCGCTGCTCGCGCTCCTGCCGCTCGCCGCGCTGGGCACTGCGCAGCACATCGTCGTCGACGCGAAGAGCGGCATCAGCGGAGCCGGCAGAACGCCGAACGTCGGCTCGCTCTTTGTCGAGATCGCGGGCGATATTCGCGCGTACGGCCTCGACGGCCACCGCCACCAGCCCGAGATGGAACGTGCGTTGCGCGCCCACGGAGTCTCGGCGCCCTTGCTCTTTACGCCCCACGTCGTGCCGCTCTCGCGCGGCATGCTCTCCGACGCGTACGTCGCGTTCGCGCAAGCACCGCCGGAGCGAGAGATCCGATCTGCGTTCGCGGCCGTCTATGGCGGATCGCCGTTCGTTCGTCTGCTCGACGCGGGGCGGGCCCCGAGCGTTCGAGCGGTGGTGGGCACGAACGACGTCGAGCTGCGCGTCGACGTTCGCGGGAGCGTCGTGCGGGTGCTCTGCGCGCTCGACAACTTGGGTAAAGGCGCGGCGGGCCAAGCGGTGCAAAATCTCAACGTCATGCTCGGCCTGCCGGAAGAGACGGGGCTTCAGGAGCGCGCGGTCGTTTGATGACGAGACTGAAGGGCGGCCTCGGCTGCGTATCGGGTATCCGGCTCGCCGGCGTCCACGCGGGCATCAAAGCGCGTAAGCGCGATCTCGCGCTCGTGTTCTTTGACGCTCCGCAAGTCTGCGCGGCGGTCGTCACGACGAACGACGTCAAAGCGGCGCCGCTTCTCGTCAGCGCGGCACACCTGAAGAGATCGGGCTCGGCCATGCGTGCCGTCGTGTGCAACTCCGGGTGCGCAAATGCCGCGAGCGGCGAGCGCGGCATGCGCGACGCGCGAGCGACCGCGCGCCAAGCCGCGGCACTGCTCTCCCTCGCGGCCGAACAGGTCGTCGTCGCCTCGACCGGCGTCATCGGCGTGTACTTGCCGATGGACCGCATCCAAAAGGGGCTCGAACGCGCGGTCGAGCAGCTGGAATCCGGCGGGAAGTCGGCACACGACGCGGCGGAGGCGATCATGACGACCGACCGCGTGCCGAAGATGGCCGCGTACGCATTCTATCGCGGGAAGAAGCGATACGTGGTCGGCGGCATCGCCAAGGGCTCGGGAATGATCTCTCCGTCGATGGCGACGATGCTGGCCTTTATCGCAACGGATCTTCCCCTCGCGCAAGGCGCGCTGCAGCGCGCGCTGCGACCGGCCGTCGAAGAGAGCTTTAACATGATCTCCGTCGACGGCGACATGTCGACCAACGACGCCGTCTACGCCTTTGCGCCGTCCGGGAAGGGCGCGGCGCCGGCCGAGCTTGCCGCCGCGCTGCGTCAGGTCTGCCTCGATCTTGCGCACGCGATGGTCGCAGACGGCGAAGGCGCGACCAAGACGCTCGCGATGCGGGTTAGCGGCGCGCGTACGATCGCGCAGGCGCGCGCGATCGCGCGCGCGATCATCAATAGCAACCTCGTCAAGACGGCGCTCTACGGCGAGGATCCGAACTGGGGTCGCGTTCTGTCGGCCGCCGGCGCTGCACGCGCGGGGCTCGATCCTCAAACGTGGGCCCTGACGCTGAACGGAAAGCCGTGGGTCGAGCGCGGCGGCATCGAGGCGCTCTCGGAGGCCGAGGCGCGCCGCGAACTGGAGGAGACGAATGTGACCATGGAGTTGCATTTGGGCATCGGTACTGCCGACGCGACGGGTTGGTGCTGCGACATCTCACGCGATTACGTGCGCATCAACGCGAGCTATCGCACGTGAGTGCGCGCGGCCCGCTGATGAACACGTACAATCGTGCTCCCATCACGATCGTTTCCGGGCACGGGTGCACGCTGGTCGATTCGGAGGGGCGCCAGTATTTGGATTTCATCGCCGGCATTGCGGTCTGCGCTCTCGGGCATGCGCACCCGGCGATCGCGCAAGCCGTGGAGGACCAAGCGCGGCGCCTCGTGCACGCGAGCAACCTTTACGCGCAGGAGCCGTCTGGAACGCTCGCGCACGAGCTCGTTCGCCGCTCCGGGATGAACGCGGCATTCTTCTGCAACTCCGGAAGCGAGGCGAACGAAGCCGCGATCAAGCTGGCACGCAAGTGGGCGTTCCGGCGCAATGAGCCTCGCCGGACGACCATCCTCGCTTGCACGGGGTCGTTTCATGGGCGTACGCTCGGCGCGCTGGCGGCGACGGACAACGCGCGCTATCGCGAAGGCTTCGCGCCGCTACCCGCCGGCTTCGCGTTCGTTCGGTTCAACGATGCGGCGGACGTGCACCGTAAAGTGGACGATCGCGTGGCGGCGGTACTCGTCGAACCCGTCCAGGGCGAAAGCGGGGTGCATCCTGCGGAGGCGGAGTTTCTGCGCGCAGCGCGTGCCGCGTGCGACGAACGCGGCGCGTTGCTGATTTTCGACGAGATTCAGTGCGGCATGGGTCGCATCGGTCCGCTCTTCGCGTTCCAGCGCTTTGGCGTGCGCCCCGACGTCCTGACGATGGCGAAGGCACTTGCAAACGGTCTGCCGATCGGCGTCATGCTCGCCGGCGATCGCGCCGCCGGTGCATTCGAGCCCGGCGATCACGGCTCGACCTTCGGAGGATCGCCGGTGCCGGCGGCCGCCGCGCTCGCGCATCTGCGCGTGCGCGACGAACTCGATCTCGAAACGCGCGTGCTCGAGCGATCATCCCTGCTCTTCGAGAAGTTGCGCGATCTCGCGGCGAGACACGCGAGCGTGCTCGGCGCGCCGAGAGGGATCGGGCTGCTCGCCGGCATCCCGGTGAACGATCCCTGCGATGCGAAGGCGATCCAAGCGGCCGCGCGCGAGCGCGGACTCTTGCTCGGAACGGCCGGTGGAAACACGCTGCGCATCGCGCCCCCGCTGATCGTCAGCGAGGAAGAAGTCGCGCGCGGCGTGGCGCTCTTGGACGAGGCGATCTCAGCGACGTTCGGCTAAGCCGCGCGGCAGCTCGAAGGGGAGATTCGGGTCGGCGGTGAGCGCGAGCGGATCCACGCGAACGGCGTCGCGCTGATAGAAGGCAGCGGCGGCAATCATCGCGGCGTTGTCGGTGCAATAGTATCGCTCGGGGATGAAGAGCTCGACGCCGTTGCGCGCCGCCCACGCTCGCAGCGCTCGCTGGAGCCCGGAGTTTGCCGCGACGCCGCCGGAGAGAACGACGCAACGATATTCGCGTCGTGCGAAGGCCGCGTCGACGCGGGCGACGAGCACGTCGACGACGGCAGCCTGGAACGATGCGGCGACATCCTCCGTTTTCGCGCGCTTCCCCTCGGGCGTCTCGAGAAAATAGCGTACCGACGTCTTCAGCCCGGAGAAGGAGAGGTCGAGGCTTCCTCGGTCGGGACGGTGGCGGGGAAACGCGTGCGCGGCCGGGTTGCCGAACTGCGCGAGCCGATCGATCGCTGGGCCGCCGGGGTAGGGGAGGCCGAGCAGGCGCGCCGTCTTGTCATACGCTTCGCCTGCGGCATCGTCGCGCGTACGGCCGAGAATCTCCATTGCGATCGGCGACGAGACGCGAACGACCTGCGAATGGCCGCCGGAGACGAGGAGCGCGAGGAAGGGATACGGCGGCGGTTTCGAGCGCTCGAGAAATGCGGCAAAGACGTGTCCGTGGAGGTGGTTGACGCCGTAAAGCGGTTTGTCGAGAGCGAAGGCAAGGGCTTTCGCGCTGGCAACGCCGGCCACGAGGCTTCCGATCAGCCCCGGGCCGCGCGTTACCGCAATGCCGTCGAGATCGCCGAATCCCACGCCGGCGCGTGCGAGCGCGTCCTCGATCGCTGCTGTGAGCAATGCAACGTGCTGCCGGCTGGCAATCTCCGGCACGATGCCGCCGTACCTCGCGTGGAACGCGTCTTGATCGGTCGACACAGAGGCGACGACGTCTCGGCCGTCGCGTACGAGCGCGGTGGCGGTATCGTCGCACGACGTTTCGATGCCAAGCAAGAGCACGGGGGTGGAACTTCCGGTCCTCGTTGCGAAGCTCCGCTCGATGGAAAACGTCACCGAGATTCTGCGCCTTCCGTCGCCGGCCCCCAAGCCGCAGTCGCTTGCTTTCGACGGACGCCTGCTGTGGATGGGCTCGATTGCAACGAATCGGCTATACGCGCTGCGCCCCGCGCAATGGACCGTTGAAGAGGAGGCTGCCGCGCCGGGAAAGCCGTACGGAATGACGGTCGTCGGTGACGACCTGCGCGTCATCTGCAGTGAGACGGCCGAGGACCACCGCATGGTACGCCGCTTCGTTCCCGGCCACGGATTCAAGACGCAAGGCGCCATTCGCTGTCCGGACGACACCGGCTCGCAGCTCGGTTACGACGGCGATCTCCTCTACATTAGCCAGTGGTACAATCGGCGGATCGTCGGCGTCGACGAGAAGGGCGAGGTCGTGACGCAGTTCACGGTGCCGCATGGCATCTGCGGACAAGTGATTGTCGACGGCCGCTTCTATCTCGTGACCACCGACGACGAAGACACCGAAGAGTACTGGCTGACGCGCGTCGACGCGCGCAACGGCGTACCAAAATCCGAGGATCTGGCGCGCATACCCTTCGCGGCTCGGGCTCTCGCGTACGATGGATCGCGGTTCTGGACCAACCATCGCGAGCACGACGAGATCGTCGCCTTCGCTCATCCGTGAGGCGGTGCTTGTATTAAGGCATTGACACAAACAGCAGTTTTGTGTTAAGTTGCTAATACAATGAATACGGGAATCTTTACGGAGCAGTCGTTGGTCGTGTCTGCGATGGCGGCGATCGCCGGCGTGGTGTACGTCGGTCACGCGGTGCGCGCGTGGCGCTACGAAACGCAGCCGGCAACTTCGTGCGACGAGAGGCCCTCTTCTTCGTGTTCGTGCGACGAGGGTCCGTCATGGCCGCGTTACGGCGTCGCCGTCATCGCCTTCGCGCTGGCCGCGCTCGTCTTGCTCGGCATCGTGCAGCCGGTGATCGGATACGCCGTGCTCTGTCTGGCCATGGTAAGCGTCTTCGTCGCAGATCTCGCCTACGAGGAGCGCGCGCGACGGCGGCGCATCGCGTCGCTCTCTCCACGCCCGCGCGCCGATCTCGTGCCGGCATCGTGGGCGATCCTTGCCGCGCTGTCTGCGTTCATGGTCGCTCCGTATGCGGTCGAGAGCTCCGCTCGTGCCGCAGCGATCATCATCGGCGTCTGCACGCTGGTCATGGCGGCTATGGCCTGGCGCATTGCGGCCGCTCCCGAACAGCTTGCCGGCCGCGATCCACGCGCCGAGCGGATCCTCGACCGGGCTTCGCGGGCCAGGCGCTCCGGCCTTACCTCCGTTCTCGCCGTCGGCATCGTCTTCGTGCTCGCGTCCTTCTTCAACGAGAACGAGAGCCGGGCGCTCGTGACCCCGCTCGAGTTCGCGATCAACTTCACGTCGCTCGGCGTCTGGGCCGGCATTTGGGCGTGGCAGGCGCTCTACGTTCGCCGGCTCACGCGAGCGGCTATGACGATTGCTTCGTGAGCGATATATTCCTCGCGGTCGATCCCGACCTCGACGCGGCACCGTTCCAGCAAATCGTCGGCCAACTGCGCGCTTTCATCGAACGCGGCGAGCTGCGTCCCGGCGACGCGTTGCCGACGGTTCGTCAGCTTGCCGGGGATCTAGGCGTGGCGCCCAACACGGTCGCACGTGCGTACGCAGAGCTGCAGGACGAAGGTTGGCTCTCGAGCGACGGCCGGCGAGGCACGAGCGTCGCCGCGCGGACGCCGGCGGGAGACCCGCGTGCACGCGTCAGAGCGCTGCGCGACGACGTGGCGCGATTCGTCAAAGGGCTCGCGCACCGCGGCTACTCTCGCGAAGAGGTCGCCGACGCTTTGCGGTCGTTCGTTCGCTAGCGAAGGCTCAAGTCGCGGCGCTCGGGAGCGACGAGAAAGCCGATTGCCGTGAAGACGAGCACGGCGAGAAGGACGGCGAAGGCGATCGCCGAGAGCGCAGCGGCGTAGTTGGGCGCGCCGCCGGGCGAGGCGAAATGCGTCTTGGCGATCGTCGCCTCGATCTGTGCGGCCGGTGCGGAGATCAAGTTGCCGAGTTGGTACGTGAAACCGGGGAACGTGCCGCGGGCGTTGCTCGGAGAGATCTCGTTGAGATGCGCCGGGATGATTCCCCAAGCGCCCTGCACCATGAACTGCAGAAGGAACCCACCCAGTCCAAGGAGAGCCACGGTCGGCGCGTGCACCCAGAGCGGTACGGTGACGATGCCCAAAGCGGCGGCGATGAGGATTCCGTAACGCCTGCCGATTCTCTGGGAGACGGCCCCGAAGACCACTCCTCCGGCGATCGCTCCGATATTGTAAACGATCGCGAGCCACGCAACCTCGTGCACCGAGAGCCCTCGCTGCTGTTGGAGAAACGTCGGGTAGAGATCCTGCGTCCCATGTGACATGAAGTTGAACGCCGCCATGAGCGCGACGCTGTAGACGAAGAGCGGAGCGTAGCGCACGAGCTGGCCGAGTTTGAGCGCGCTGCCGGATGGCGAGCGGCGCGAGGCGAGCCACACCGGCGACTCCGGCACGTTCTTACGTATGTAGAAGATGAGGAGCGCCGGCAGAACGCCGATGGCGAACATGCCGCGCCATCCGATGACGTTGAAGAAGAGGCCGAAGACGATTGCCGCCAAGAGAAATCCGACGGAATAGCCTTCCTGCAGCAAGCCGGAAAAGAGGCCGCGCCTCCGCGGCGGCAACGACTCCATTGCGAGCGCCGCCCCGAGCCCCCACTCGCCGCCCATGGCAACGCCGTAGAGCGCGCGCAGGATGAGAAAGACGGTGAAGTTCGGCGAAAAGGCCGTGGCGAGCTCGATTGCGGAGTAACAGGCGATGTCGATCATGAGCGGCGTCCGCCGGCCGTAGCGGTCGGCGATCCATCCGAAGAACAGCGCGCCCAGCGGCCTGCACGCCAACGTCAGCGTGATCGCGAAGACGACCTCGGGAATGGCGCGGTGAAAATCGGTCGCGACGCGTGAGACGACGAACGTGACGAGAAAAAAATCGAACGCATCGAGCGTCCACCCGAGGAAGCTCGCGACGAACGTTTTACTCAGGGAGAGGCGCTCGGTGACGGGCTCGGCGACGGGCTCGGAGCCGGCGACGCGGTCGACGAGGGCCGCTCGTCCGCATAGAGCACGAAGAGCCACGTCTCACCGCGCTTGATCGTCACGTGCGGCGGCACGATCGTGAAGCGTACCGCATTTGCGTCCAAGGTCGACTTCGAATAGGAGCCGACGAATGTGTCTCTGCGGCGGCCGTGGAGTTCGGCCGTTTCGCGGAAGAGCTGAACGGCGAAGCTTCGCCCACCGATCTGGTCTTGCGGGAGAATGAAGTCGGCGTCGGCCGTGCCGGCGAGCAGGAGGTCCGCGCTCGTCGTCACGCGCAACGCGATGAGGGCCGTCGTTGCCACGGCGTGCGTGGCGGGATTTACCATCGCCGGCGCGTCGTGCGGCTGCGCCTCCAGATGCAGAGAGATTGACGGCGTGGCGGTCGGTGACGGTGAGGGGTGCGGCGACGGGCCGGATGACGGCGTCGGAGATGGGGACGGCGTGGGCGAAGGAGACGGCGTCTTCGCCGGTCGCGACGATGCACTTGTGCTGGGACTCGGCGATGAGGCCGGCTCGTTCACGTGCAGAATGCAGCTATACCCGTTCACGCTCGGGCATCGGATGCCGGTTGAGACTTGTGCGAGGGCGTACGTCGCGGTATCTCCCGGAGGAGCGCTCGGCGTCGCAGTCGGCTGGCCGGGAGGCGCGAGCACGCCGGGCGAGCCGCCCGGGAAGCCCGGCGCCCCTTGCACGCCTTGCTGGACCGGAGGCGTGATGCCGCCTTCGGAGCCGTATCCTCCGGAGCAGCTCGCGAGTGCGAGCGCGGCCGCTGCAAGAGCGATGAGTGTGGATCGATGCATGCTATCCTCGAGACGAGACGACGGCCCGCAACTCCTCGATAAAGGAGGGAACCGAGAGCGTGCGCTTCTCTTCGACGCTCCGCTCGTTCACATTCAGGGTTCGCTCCTCGACCTCTTGCCGTCCAACGACGAGGATGTACGGAACTTTCTGCGTCTTCCAGTGACGTATCTTATACCCGAGCTTTTCGTTGCTGTCGTCGACGTCCACGCGAAATCCCGCTCCGCGGAACTCGGCAGCCGCCTCGTGAGCGTAGGGCAACTGTTGCTCGGCAATGGGAACGACGACAGCTTGCACGGGGGCAAGCCAAGCGGGGAAAGCGCCGCCGAAATGCTCGACGAGGATTCCGAAAAAGCGCTCCATCGATCCGGCGAGGGCGCGATGAATCATTACCGGCCGGTGCTCCCGTCCGTCGCTTCCTCGATAGGACAAGTCGAAACGCTCCGGCAGCATGAAATCGACCTGCACTGTGCCGAGCTGCCAACTGCGCCCGATGGCATCACGCACGTTGATGTCGAGCTTCGGCCCGTAGAACGCACCGGCGCCGGCGTCGACGCCGTACGAGAGCTTCGCACGATCCAGAGCGGAACGGATCGCGGTCTCGGCGACGTCGTCGGTCGCGCCGCGCTGCAACGGCTCGCGCGTCGAGAGAACGCATGAGAAGTCCTCGAACTTGAACGCGCTCATGAGCCGCAGCGCCTCTTCGACGGTTTGCTCGAACTCGCGCTG
>Ga0307374_10011534_pt1 | contig 12549 bp, 9 predicted proteins | sample OX3MG_FD_202532 | JGI IMG/M metagenome (GOLD analysis project Ga0307374, IMG submission 202532) | Soil microbial communities from Risofladan, Vaasa, Finland - OX-3 | ecosystem: Environmental > Terrestrial > Soil > Coastal area > Acid sulfate soil | place: Finland: Risofladan, Vaasa | collected...
AGCGCCTGAGTGGGCGCCGGCGGGCAGCGCCTGAGTGGGCGCCGGCGGGCAGCGCCTGAGTGGGCGCCGGCGAGCAGCGCCTGAGTGGGCGCCGGCGAGCAGCGCCTGAGTGGGCGCCGGCGGGCAGCGCCTGAGTGGGTGCATAGGCGGGCAGGCTGCACCCGCCGGAGCGCTCAGGAGCCGCGTATGGGTTCGTCCGCCGGCGAGTGTCCGTCGTGGGTGTCCGCGATCTGACCGGTCGGACCGCTCGCCGTCGTGGACCCGTGCACGGTGACCGGGTAGTTGGCGGCGTCCTCGGCTCGGATCACGTGCATCACCGCGTTGATGAGGGCCAGGTGGGTGAAGGCCTGCGGGAAGTTGCCGAGGTGGCGCCCGGTGTGCGGGTCGAGCTCCTCGGCGTAGAGCTCCAGCGGGCTGGCATAGGCCAGGAGACGCTCGCACAGTCGTACGCCACGCTCGACCTCGCCGATCTCGATTAGCGCCGAGACCAACCAGAACGAGCAGATGGCGAAGGTGCCTTCCTGGCCGTGGAGGCCGTCGTCGGTCTCCTGGACCTTGTACCGCAGGACGAGACCCTCATAGGTGAGTTCGTCCGCGATGGCCAGAACGGTCTTGCGGATCCGCGCGTCGTCGGGGGGAAGGAAGCGGAGCAGCGGCATGAGAAGCAACGACGCGTCGAGTGCCTTCGACCCGTAGGCCTGGACGAACACCCCGCGCTGGTCAACACCCTTCTCGCAGATCTCGGTGTGTATCTGGTCGGCGAGGACCTGCCACTTGTCGGCATACTCGGGCTCGTCGAACATGCGGGCCAGCCTTGCGCCGCGGTCCATGGCGACCCAGCACATGAACTTGCTGGTGGTGAAGTGCTGGGGTTCACCTCGCACCTCCCAGATACCGCGATCCGGTTCCTCCCAGTGGGCGGCCGCGCACTCGACCTGCTGCTTGAGGATCGGCCAAAACGACTCCTGAAGCTGCGCCCTCGACCGCGCGTGCAGCAGGACCGAGTCGAGGACCGCCCCCCAGACGTCGTGCTGCTTCTGGTTGTACGCCGCATTACCGACGCGCACCGGCCTGGCGCCCTCGTAACCGGAGAGGTGATCGAGGGTCGACTCGGTCAGTGTCCGCTCGCCGCCCACTCCGTACATGACCTGGAGCTGGTCGCCGTCCTTGCACGCGTCGGCGATGAAGTAGAAGAAGTCGTTGGCTTCGCGGTCGAAACCGAGTGTGTACAGACCCCACAGTGCAAACGTCGAGTCGCGTACCCATGCATACCGGTAGTCCCAGTTGCGCTCGCCATGCGGCGTCTCGGGCAAGCTCGTCGTGGCAGCGGCGAGAAGCGCCCCGCTCGGTGCGTAGGTCAGCCCTTTCAAGGTCAGCGCGCTGCGCTGCAGGTAGCTCCGCCAGCGGTGGTCGGGGAAGTCGCCCTGGGTGATCCATTCGCGCCAGTGCTCGGACGTGCGCCACATCCTCTCTGCAGCCTCATCGAAGGTCATCGGCGCGGGCAGCGCCGACCATGAAAGGGCCACGAAATGGGTGTCGCCCTCGACCATGCGCGTCCTCGCCGTGACTCCTCGCTGCTCGATCCCCGGACGCAGGTCAGTCGTGAGGCGTAGGACGAGGTCGGCGCCGTCCCCTGTCGCAACGAGGTGCCCGTAACCCTCGCCCTCGTAGGTCCAATGTGGAAACGACTCGCCGTAGTTGAACACTGGGTCGCACGACATCGACACGTCCACGGTGCCGGTGACGCATTTCACCGTACGTACGAGGCAGTGCTCGGCGTCGTAGTCGGTGGGCGAGCGACGGTGGGTGTGCGAGCGCTCGCTCAGGTTGTGCCACGGTCCGATGCACATCGCGTCGCGGACGATGATCCAGCCCGTCCGCGTCTGCCAGGTCGTTTCGAGCATCAGGCTTCCCGGCAGGTAGCGACGGGCGGCGGGGACCATCTCGTCGTAGGGGCCGATACGAAACGAGCCGGCACTGCGGTCGAGCATCGCCGAGAACACCGCCGGCGAGTCCGGGCGCGGAACGCACATCCACTCCACCGCGCCGCTGGGAGCGATCAGGCAGGTGCTCTCACAGTCAGACAGAAACGCGTAGTCCGCGATCGGCGGGAAGGGGCTGCCGCCGGCGGGCCATGCCTTGTCGGCGACAAAGGACCCGGTGGTCGCGTCGGGCTGTGATCGCTCTGAACCGTTCACGGCCGGTCATGCTAGGGGCGGGAAGATGTCGAGACGGTGCTGCCCGCCTCCAAAGAGGTTCCCAGAACCTCTTTAACTGCGTGCGGGCGCCAGCCTCTCGAGGGCGAGGCCCCCCTCGAACGGGCGTCCGGCAAACGCCAGCGGTGCCCTGTAACCGGTGTCACCCAGAGGCGTGTGCGTCTCGGCGACCGACGGCCCGATCTTCTGCGCGATCGGGGTCAGTGCCTCGAGGTCGAACCCGTAGACCTTCGCCGCGTTGCCGGCGAGGATCTTGCGGCAGCGGGATTCGGGCTGATCATGGAGAGCCCAGCGGATGGCTTCGCGCGAGTGTGGGGTGGTCCCTTCTTCGTGCGGATAGTCGCTCCCCCACATGAGGTGGTCTTCGCCGAGGAAGTCGATCATCGATGACTCGTATGGCGAGAACGCGCTGGCGCCGAAGTAGCAGTTGCGCTTCACGTAATCGCTCGGTGCGAGCGTCAACTCGTCGACGGAGGAACCCCCGAACATGCCGTAGGTGCGGTTACCCGCCGAGGACTTCAGGGTCGGGACCATCGCGTCGAGCGTCGCCAGCGGCATCCGTATGAACAGCGTCCCCTGCTCCGTCGGGACGAAACGGAAACGCGGGTAGCGCTCGAACACGCCGGCGAGAATGAGATGCGGTACCGTCCTCTGCGCCCATGAAGCCATCTCCGTGATCAGGACAGCGTTCGACGCTGGCTGGTCCATCGGCATCTCGGGGCTACCCGCTCCACTGTGCTGGACGACGCTGATGTCCAGGTCGTGGCAGAGCGCCCAGATGGGTTCGTAGCGGGTGTGGAAGAGCGGTTCGACAACGGGGTCGCCCGGGGACACCGCGGGGATCAGGACCCCGCCGAAGCAGCCCTGCTCAACTCCCCACTGGATCTCCTCGAGGGCGAGGTCGATGTCGTGAGGGAAGATCTGGATGAGCCCGCGCCGGCGCTTCGGCGCGAGTGAGCAGAACTGGACCTGCCACCGGTTGTGGGCCTTGATCCCCTCCCAGCGCAGCGCGAGATCTTCTTTGGTCCGGGGGAGGCTGATGGTGATGTTCGGCACGGTCGGGAAGAAAGGTGGCACCGTGTTGGGGAACAGGATCTCCGCCGATACGCCGTCCGCATCCACCTCGGACATACGGAACTCGCTGTCCCAGTTCCGCTTCGCGGTCGCGATCATCAGGTCGTCGAACGGGCTGACGTATGTGGCGGCCCAGCGCTCGAACTCGTCGTGCAGCCGGGAGGGCAGGTACTGCTTGTACTCGTGCAACTCGGCGCCGGCGTGAGTGTCGGCGGAGATGACGACGTAGCGGTCGATCGTGTCCCAGGTCGCGCCCATGCGGTAACCCTCCTTAGGTCCAGAGTAGCGAGATTGTTTGACTCAGGTCAAATAACTTCAGGCTTGGCTCTCATGCCGTCACCCGGGCCGAAGCACCCGCGCTCACGTCTATCACCGCACCCGTTATGTGCGCTGCGGAGGGTCCGGAGAGGAACACCACGACCGCCGACAGCTCAGCGGGATCGAGCAATGCCTGGGGCTGAACGTGGAGCATTCCGAGGAAGACCTTCGCGTCCTCGATGGTGGGCTCGGCGAGGTCGGGGCGCACCTTGCGGATGAGGGCGTCGTTGTTGACCATGGGGGTGTCGACGTTGCCGGGAGCGATCGCGTTGACGGTTATACCGAACGGAGCGAGGTCCTGCGCCGCTGACTTCGTGAGACCGATGACCCCCCACTTCGAAGCCACGTAGGCACCGACTCCGCCGGTCGCGCCGCGCCCCATCATCGACGAGACGGTCACGATCCTCCCGTACTTCCGGCCGATCATGATCGGGGCCACGGCGCGCATCGAGTTGAAGACGCCGGTCAGATTCACGGCGAGGACGTCCTGCCAGCGCCCGGGGTCGGAGGCCTGGATTGGATCGCCTCCGCTGATGCCGGCGTTGGCCACGAGGATGTCGATCCGGCCTAGCTCGCTGTTGACCGAATGCGCTGCGCTCTCCATCTGCGCCGCGTCCCGTACATCCGCGGTGATCGGCACACAACGACCTCCCTCTTTTTCCACCAGAGCCACCGTCTCCTCCAGATCGGATGCGGTCGCTAGCGGGTAGTCGATGCTCGTCAGGTTCTCGCACATGTCGACGATCGCCACGTCCGCTCCCTGCCGGGCGAAGGCGAGCGCGTGGCTGCGGCCCATCCCCCGCGCCCCACCTGTGATCATGGCGACCTGACCGTCGAACTGCTTGGTGCTCACGCCGGCGGACTCTACGACGGCGGGACACGTGCCGACTGCCGGCGGTACCGGTGGCCGGAACGCGGCAACGGTCGCGCCTACAGTCGCCCGGCGTGATCAGGCGCCTTTTCACGGTGGTAGTGCTTACGTTTGTTCTCATCGTCGCGGCCATCGTGATAGGCGGCGACATTGGTGTCCGCGTCTACTCGGAACATCAGATAGCCGATCGGGCCAAGTCCTCCACCGGCGCCCAGAGCGCGAGCGCCGGCATCCATTCGTTCCCGTTCCTGTACCACCTCCTGGTGGAGGGCAAGGCGAATCGGATATCGGTGCACCTCACGCGGGTACCCGTCGGGCTGCTCACGCTCGACAAGGTGGATGTCACGGCGCGGGGGGTTCATATCGACGTCGGCTACCTGATCAGCCACCAGAAGGTGCGAATCACCTCGATCGACAGCGCAGACGCGCGACTCACGGTCGCCGTGCCCGACATCTCGTCGGTCACGGGCATCCAGATGTCCATCTCCGGCAACACCATCTTGGCTTCCGTCGCCGGTGTGACCATCCCCGTCACCGTTACCGTCGCCAGCGGCCACATCTTGACTCTGAGCGTTCAGGGCCAGAAGGCCTTCAGCTACGACCTGGACCGCAGCCCGATTGTGCCGCCGTGCGCCTTGAATGTGACCGTGGCCAGCAGCGCCGTCGTGCTCGAGTGCCAGGCGTCGCCGGTCCCCCCGAACGTGGTGGCGGCCATATCCGACGCCGCTTCCGGCTGAAGTCCCTCTTCTCGCAGACGCCGGGACCGGCGCCGGCGGTAGCGTGCTGCCGATATGGCCGCCGTCAGCACGATCCACCTCGACGCACCACTAGACGACCTGATGCGCCGCGCCCGAGAGGTAAGCGATGCCGCCCATGGGGCCAGGGTCACCTATTCCCCGAAGGTGTTCATCCCTCTGACGATGCTGTGCCGGGATCGCTGCGGCTACTGCACCTTCGCGAAGGCGCCGGCGCGCATCGATTCTCCGTTCATGACGGAGGAGCAGGTGCTCGAGATCGCCCGCAGCGGCGCCGAAGCGGGATGCCACGAAGCACTCTTCACCTTGGGTGAGCGGCCGGAGGAGCGCTATCCCGTCGCGCGCGCGTGGCTCGAATCGCACGGTTACGCGTCTACGGTCGGCTACCTGGCCGCGATGTGCCGCCTGGTGATGGACGAGACCGGGCTGCTGCCGCACGCGAACGCCGGGGCGCTCTTCGCTGAGGAGCTTGCGTCGTTGCGCCCGGTGACCGCGAGTCAGGGAATGATGCTCGAGAGCTTGCGAGGCGACCTCGGCGCGCACCGGGGATCACCCGACAAGCTCCCACAACGACGGCTCGCGACTCTAGAGGCCGCCGGAGAGCTGGCGATCCCGTTCACGACCGGGATACTCGTCGGGATTGGCGAGACACGCGACGACCGCGTTGCCGCGCTGGAGGCGATCGCAGCGAGTCATGCACGGCATGGCCATGTCCAGGAGGTGATCGTCCAGAACTTCCTGCCGAAGCCCGGGACCGCGATGGCCCGCAGTGCACCGTGCCCTCATGACGACTTCTTGGAGGCGATCGCCCTGGCGCGACTCATCCTCCCTCCTGATGTTCACCTGCAGGCGCCCCCGAACCTGTCAGACGACTTCGGTGTGCTACTCGACGCGGGAATCGACGACTGGGGCGGCGTGTCGCCGTTGACGGCCGATCACGTGAACCCGGAGAGGCCGTGGCCGGCGCTCGAGCGGCTGCGGGCGGTGACCGAAGAGCGCGGGTTCGTGCTGGCTCCGAGGCTCACGGTCTACCCGGAGTTCGTGCTTGCGCCCTCGCGGTGGCTGGACGACCAAACGCTCTTCCCGGTGCTCGACCGAAGCGACGCAGAGGGCCTTGGACGGGACGATCCGGGGTCGTTGTTCCCGCAGAAGGTGGGCGAATACCGCAACGTTGGCGACGGTGCGGAAGTGGTCCTGGTCGGTCGCCGCTCGACGCAGTGGTACTCGGGGGCGGACGCCCACCCGCCGGCGCTGCTCGACGTCGGCGATCGAGTGGCCGGCAGGCCTGGGGTCGGGCTCGGCCGTGTGGCTGAGGTGCTCGAAGGTGTGCGGGATGGCCAGGAGCCGGGGATCGACGAGATCGTTGCTCTGTTCTCGGCGCGCGGCCCGGAGGTGGCGGCAGTAGCAGGGTTGGCGGACGAGATGCGCCGCTCCGCGGTCGGCGACGTCGTCACATGGGTGAGCAACCGCAACATCAACTACACCAACGTCTGCACGTTCAAGTGCCGCTTCTGCGGGTTCTCGAAGGGTCCGTTGTCGCTCAACCTCCGAGGCGCTCCGTATCTCCTGACCCTGGAGGACATAGCTCGTCGCACGGCGGAAGCCTGGGATCTCGGCGCGACCGAGGTGTGCCTCCAGGGCGGGATCCACCCGGACTTCGACGGCGACTACTACATCGAGGTTGCCAAAGCGGTGAAAGACGCCGCCCCCGGCATCCATGTCCACGGCTTCACCGCACTCGAGGTGACAGAAGGCGCGCGACGCCTGGGCGAGCCACTCGATTCGTACCTACAGCGGCTCATGGAGGCCGGGCTGCGTAGCCTGCCTGGCACAGCGGCCGAGATACTCGATGACGAGATCCGCGCCGTCCTCTGTCCGGACAAGATCGATACCGAACAGTGGCTGCATGCACACCGCACGGCACACTCCGTCGGTCTGCGGTCGAACATCACGATCATGTTCGGGGCGATCGAGCAGCCGGTGCACTGGGCACGGCACATCGTCAAGACACGCGAACTGCAGAAGGAGACCGGCGGGTTCACCGAGTTCGTCGGGTTGCCCTTCGTGCACATGGCCGCGCCGATCTACCTGCAAAGGCGTGCCCGGCGCGGCCCCACGTGGCGGGAGGTCATCCTCATGCACGCGGTTGCGCGCATCGCGTACCACGGGTTGATCGACAACATCCAAGCCTCGTGGGTGAAGCTGGGCGCCGAGGGGGCTCAGCAGCTGCTGATGGCCGGGGTCAACGACCTGGGCGGAACCCTCATCGACGAGAACATCTCGAGGGCGGCGGGCGCCAGCCACGGTCAGGGGATGGACGAGGCGGGGTTCCGTGCGATCGTCGAGCCGTTGGGGCGCACTTTGGAGCAACGGACCACCCTGTACGGGCGGGTGGCGCCGGCGGGCTAGAGGCTTGGCGGCGGCATCGGCGGGTTCCATCGGAAGAGGATTTCCTGGTTGATTACCGCCAGCAACTTTCCGGAAGTGTCGTACATGGTGCCGGTGTAGAGGCCTCTCGAACCGCCGGCCTTGAGAGGCGACAGCCACAGCAGCATCCAGTCGTCGGCCTTGACCGGGTGATGGAACCAGATGGCGTGGTCGAGGCTGGGGCCTCCGCGTGGGATCCCGCTCTTGTCCCCATCGGCGAAGCCAGAGCCGACGTCGGAGAGGTACGTGAGCGCGCATGCGTGCACGACCGGATCGTCGGGCAGCGGGGTGCCGGACTTCGCCCACATCCTCGCGGGGACGGGGAACTCGCCCGGCTCGTAGAGGCGCGCCGGCGGGAACGGCTGCATTTCGAGGGCGCGCCCAAACGGAAAACGGGGAGGGTGATAGTCGAGCTCCTCCGGGAGCACGGCGCCGGCCGGGAGCGGTGGCTCGAATTCGGGTCCGCTCTCGGGGACCTGAAACGACGCCAGGGCGCTGAATATCACCTGGCCTTCCTGGATGGCGCTCACATGACGGGCGGAAAAAGACCTCCCGTCGCGGTCACGGTCCACCCGGAGGATCACCGGCATCTGCGCGCGTCCCGGCCGGAGAAAGTATCCGTGGAGCGAGTGAGGCAGCCGTCCTTCAGGAACCGTGAGTGCAGCCGCTCTCAGGGCCTGCGCGGCGACCTGGCCGCCGAAGAGAGCCGGCCGTTCGCCCGCCGTTCGCTCGTTGATGCCCCTGAAGAGGTCGGCGTCTATCTTCTCGAGGTCGAACAGCTCCACGAGATCTTTGGCCGTGCGGAAGGGAGGTGCCTCATCTGCCATGCGTACGCCGACGCTACTAAAAGCGGTTCGCAGAACCTCTTTAAGCTTCGTGAGCAGATGGAAAACGAGGCTCGCGCTTCTCCTTCAACGCCGCGACACCTTCGACGACGTCGGGGCCCATGAAACCCAACATCTCGTAGGCGGCCGATTGCTCGAAGATGGGGGCCGCCTGCTTGACCCAGTTGTTGAGCGCCTTCTTCGTGAATCGGATGGCGGTTCGCGACCCGCTCGCAAGCGTGGCGGCAACTTCCAGCGCCTTGGCCAACACCTCCTCGCGAGGCACCGCGAGGCTGACCATGCCCAACCGCTCGGCCTCGGCTCCGGTCAGCATCTCCCCCGTCAGCAGGTAATAACGGGCCTTCGCCATCCCTGCGAGAAGCGGCCACAGGATCGCGGCGTGGTCGCCGGCCGCCACGCCGAGGCGAACGTGACCGTCGCCGAGGCGGGCGTCCTGCGCGCAGACCGAGATGTCGGCGCTCAGCGCTATGACCAGGCCGGCGCCGACAGCCGGCCCGTTGATGGCGGAAACGATCGGCTTCTCGCAGTTCAAGACGTTGTAGACCATGTCGGCCATCTCCGTGAGCATGTAGGTCACCCGCTCGTAGCTGCCGACCATCCGCTCGATCATCTCGAAGTCGCCGCCGGCCGAGAACGCGCGACCGGCTCCGGTGATGACCGCCACCCGCGTGTCGGGGTCCGCACCCACATCGAGCCAGACCTTCGCGAGCTCGGTGTGCAGGGTCTCGTCGGTGGCGTTGAAACGGTCAGGCCGGTTGATCGTGATCAGGAGGATGCCCGGCTCTCGGCGCTCGAAGACGAGGCGCTCGTAGGAGGTGTAGTCCACGGCAGGAGACTCTGCCACCTGCGCGGTGGTGACCCCAACCCCACGTCGGCGCGCGCCATTCAGCCCGGGCGGCCGTAGGATTTCGGGCGCCGGCGTGAACGCCGGCGAACAAGGGAAAGGGAGCCGGCAGTGGCCGACAACGACGGATCCGACCTATTTGCCGCCGCCGGCGGCATCCTCGACAACGCTGTCGCGGTGCGGCGCGACATCCACGCCCATCCGGAGACCGGGCTGGACCTGCCGCGCACCCAGGAGCTGATCCTCGACCGCCTCGAGCGCGCGGGGGTGGCAGGTGTGCCCGGCCAGCGCACGACATCGGTGGTGGGGGTGATCGAAGGCGACCTCCCGGGGCCGACGACACTCCTGCGCGCGGACATGGACGCTCTGGAGATGCCCGAGGACACCGGGCTTCCATTTGCGTCCGCCGTCGACGGCAAGATGCACGCGTGCGGCCACGACGCTCACGTTGCGATGCTGCTGGGCGCGGCGACTCTCCTGCAGCAGCGACGCAAGGAGCTCCCCGGCAAGGTCGTGCTCATGTTCCAGCCCGGGGAGGAAGGCCACGGGGGCGCGAAGCTCATGCTCGAGGAGGGCATCCTCGACGCGCACGGCACCGTTGACCGCGCCTTCGCGATCCACATCACCTCCGTGGTCCCTTCCGGACTGGTGACATGCAGGCCCGGGACGATCCTCGCTTCGTCGGACGAATTCCGTATCGTCGTCACCGGAGGCGGAGGACACGCTTCCATGCCGCACGACGCGACAGATCCGGTGCCGGTTGCCTGCGAGATCGTGACCGCCCTGCAGGCAATGGTGACGCGGCGAGTGCCGGCATTCGACCCCGCGGTCGTCACCGTCACCACAATCCAGGCGGGAACGGCCTTCAACGTGATCCCCGAGACGGTCGAGTGCCACGGGACGATCCGTGCGGTCTCTGACAAGACCCGCGACCTCGTCGTCGACGCCGTGCGCCAGGTCGCGGAGAACGTCGCCACTGCTCACGACTGCCGCGCTTCCGTTGAGTGGATGAACGGCAACTACCCGGTGACCGTCAACAACGCCGGCGCCGCCGAGCGCACCCTCGACGTGGCGCGCAAGGTCGTCGGCTCGGACAAGGCGGTGCTCATGCCGAGCCCGGGTATGGGCGCTGAAGACTGGTCCTACGTGTTGCAGGCGGTGCCGGGCTCCATGGCGATACTCGGCGCCGGCCCCCGGGGGGTCGCGCGCCCAGCGCCGAACCATTCCAACCGGATGGTCATCGACGAACCGGCGATGGCTGCCGGGATAGCGCTCTACGCGGGGATGGCCCTCAACTAAAGAGGTTCGCAGAACCGCTTTACGCTGTGGTGGTCTCCTGGGCGAGACGAGTCATCGTGTCGATGTACTCCTCGACCATGTCGTAGATGACGTCCTTGCTCGGGCGAACCTTGTTCATCCGGCTGACGACCTGGCCGACCGGCATGCCGGTGAGCTCCCGATTATTGGAACGCTGTATCCGGCGCATGGCGTAGTTGTTGAGGATGAACTGCAGGGGCATGGGCAGGGTGCCCGGCGATTCCGGTGCTTCCCACGCCTCGGTCCACGCGGTGCGCAGCTGGCGTGCCGGCTTCCCGGTGAGAGCCCTGGAACGCACGGTGTCGGTGGACGACGCCGCGAGCAGCTTGTCCATTGCGATCTCGCCGGTATTCGCCTCGCTGACCGTCAACCAGATCGACCCGGTCCAGACTCCCTGCGCTCCGAGCGCCATCGCGGCAGCCATCTGGCGTCCGGTCGCGATACCGCCCGCGGCCAGAACGGGAACAGGCGCCACCGCATCGACGACATCTGGCACGAGCACCATGCTCGCGACCTCTCCGGTGTGGCCTCCCGCCTCGTACCCCTGAGCGATGATGATGTCGACGCCCTTCTGCACGTCACGGACCGCCTGCTCGACCCGCCCGATCAGGGCCGCAACCTGCACTCCCTGCTCGTGCGCGCGGTCGATCGCCTCCTTCGGTGGGGGGCCGAGAGCGCTCGCCAGCAGCGAGATCGGATGAGCCAGGGCGACGTCGATGAGCGGGGTACCCGTAGCCTCGGTCCAACCGAGAACCCCTGAGCTCAGAGGGTCTCCGGCGCTCGAACCGGCGTCCGGCTCCTCGGAGAGCGGGGGCACACCATGGTCGGCGAGGATTTTCTCCACGTAGTCCCAGTGGGCCTGACTGATCATTCCGCGCAGCTGCTGGGCGAGCTGCTTCTCGTCATGGAGCCCGGCCTCGCGGTCGGCGCTCTTGACGGGCATCACCACGTCGACTCCGTACGGCTTGCCCCCGCAGTGCTCGTCGATCCAAGACAGCTCGATCTCGAGTTGCTCGGGGGAGAACGCGAGAGCGCCCAGCACTCCCATGCCCCCAGCACGGCTCACCGCTGCCGCGACGTCGCGACAGTGGGTGAAGGCGAATATCGGGAATTCGATGCCCAGCATTTCGCACAGCTCGCTCTTCACGTGCCCTCCCGGTTCGTCACCAAAAAATAGAACGCGTTTCGATTGTAACCGCTCGCGCGGGGGGCTACCCCGCCGCCGGCGCCCTCGACACCAAAGCCCTTAGGGTGCTACAAACAGAACGCGTTTCAATGTCCAGGGGGAGGGCGACGTGAAGCTCGAGGACATCGACCTGCTGGACCGGGACCGTTTCACTCGAGGTGTCCCCCACGACTGGTTCACGTTCCTTCGCAACAACGCCCCGATCTACCACCACCCCGAGCCGAAGGGCCCGGGCTTCTGGGTGTTCACCAAGCTCGACGACGTCACGGCGATCGGTCGCGACGCACGGCACTTCTCGTCGGAGCAGTCGAGGGGCGGCGTTGTCGGCCTCGAGGAGCCGGAGGTGGAGGCCGAGTGGGTCGAGCAGGGCGGCAACCTCATGCTCACGATGGACCCTCCTCCGCACACCCGCTACCGCCGGCTGGTGAACAGGGGCTTCACGCCCCGCATGATCGGGATGCTCGAGCCGCACATCCGCGAGCTGACCGTGCGCATCATCGACGACGCCGTGTCCACCGGTGAGGTCGACTTCGTCATCGACGTCGCTTCGGAACTGCCGTTGCAGGTGATCGCAGAGCTGATGGGCGTCCCCACGGAGGACCGCCACAAGGTGTTCGACTGGTCGAACCGGATGATCGGCAGCGAGGACCCCGAGTACTCGGTGTCGATGGACAAGGTGCAAGAGGCGCAGTTCGA
>Ga0307374_10011535_pt1 | contig 12547 bp, 10 predicted proteins | sample OX3MG_FD_202532 | JGI IMG/M metagenome (GOLD analysis project Ga0307374, IMG submission 202532) | Soil microbial communities from Risofladan, Vaasa, Finland - OX-3 | ecosystem: Environmental > Terrestrial > Soil > Coastal area > Acid sulfate soil | place: Finland: Risofladan, Vaasa | collected...
ACCAGGCAATGGCGTACGGCGTCGATCAAAGCCGCTTCCGCGAGAACAAGCGCGCGGTCGAGGACAAATATCTCGGCGCTCTGGTGAAGACGGCGATGAACCGCTGCATCCAGTGCACGCGCTGCGTCCGCTTCGCCACCGAAGTGGCCGGCGTGCCCGAACTCGGCGCCATCGGCCGCGGCGAGGATATGGAGATCACCACCTATCTTGAAGAGGCGATGACGTCGGAGTTGCAGGGCAACGTCGTCGATCTGTGTCCAGTCGGTGCGCTGACTTCAAAGCCGTACGAATTTGCTGCGCGCCCCTGGGAGCTGAATAAGACGGAATCGATCGACGTGATGGATTCGCTCGGCTCGGCCATCCGTATCGACACGCGCGGACGCGAAGTGATGCGTATCCTGCCGCGGATCAACGACGACGTGAATGAGCAGTGGATCTCCGACAAAACCCGCCACGTGGTGGATGGATTGCGCACGCAGCGCCTCGACCAGCCCTATGTGCGTGAAAACGGCAAATTGCAGCCGGCATCGTGGAGCGCGGCGTTCGGCGCCATCGCAAAGAAACTCGCCCGCGCCAATCCCAAACGTCTGGGCGCGATCGTCGGCGATCTCGCCGCAATCGAGGAGATTTTCGCGCTCAAGGATTTGATGACGCGGCTTGGCGTCGCCAACCTCGATTGTCGCCAGGACGGTTCGACGCTCGACCCGAAATGGGGTCGCGCTGGCTATTTGTTCAATTCGACGATTGCCGGCATCGACACGGCCGATGCACTCCTTCTGGTCGGTACCAATCCACGTCGCGAAGCGGCGGTGCTAAATGCGCGTATCCGCAAGCGATGGCGCAACGCGAAAAGCTTCCCGATCGGACTGATCGGCGTGAAAGTCCCGCTGACCTATCCGTATGACTATCTCGGCGCCGGCCCGGAAACGCTGGCCGACGTCGCTCGCCACAGCTTTGCCGATACAATGCGGAAGGCCGAACGGCCGTTGATCGTCCTCGGCGCGGATGCGCTCGCGCGGCCGGACGGTCCGGCGATCGCTTCGCTGGCGGCAAAGGCCGCGGTCGATCTCGGCGCGGTCAAGGACGGCTGGAACGGCTTTAGCGTGCTCCATCAAGCCGCTTCCCGCGTCGGCGCGCTTGATCTTGGCTTTGTGCCGGGCGAGGGAGCTTTGTCGGCTCGCCAAATGGCGGCCTCCGGCACGCTCGACGCGGTGTTCCTGCTTGGCGTTGACGAAATCGACATCGGCCCGGGCGCCTTTGTCATTTATATCGGCACCAATGGCGACCGCGGCGCTTCGCGCGCCGACGTGGTGCTGCCCGGCGCCGCTTATCCGGAAAAATCGGCCACTTACGTCAACACCGAAGGACGGGTGCAGATGGCGACGCGCGCCTCTTTCCCGCCGGGCGATGCGCGCGAGGATTGGGCGATCCTGCGCGCGCTGTCGGATGTGTTGGGCAAGAAGCTTCCTTACGATTCACTCGCAGCGCTGCGGCAGGCGATGTTTCAGGCCCATCCGCATTTCATGCGGGTCGGCCAAATTGCCGCCGGCGACGCGGGCGATGTGCGCAAACTTTCGACGCTCGGCGGAAATGCCGACAAAGCGCCGTTCCGCTCAATCATTTCTGACTTCTACTTTACCAATCCGATCGCTCGCTGCTCGGCGGTGATGGCGCAATGCTCGGCAATCGCCGGCGGACGCCTAGCCATGCCGGCGGCGGAGTAAGGCACGACCGATGGCAGCGTTCTGGTCCGACTATATCTGGCCGCTCGTCATCATCGTGGCGGAGAGCGTGTTGCTTCTCGTCATCCTGCTGGTCGCCACCGCCTACGTGCTCTACGCCGATCGGAAAATCTGGGCCGCGGTGCAGATCAGGCGTGGGCCGAACGTCGTCGGGCCGTGGGGTTTGTTTCAGTCGTTCGCCGATCTCTTGAAATTCGTGCTCAAAGAGCCGGTCATTCCCGCCGGCGCCAACAAGGGCGTGTTTCTATTGGCGCCGCTGGTCACCTGCACGTTGGCGCTCGCCGCCTGGGCGGTCATCCCGGTCAGCGCCGGGGTGGTCATCTCCAATATCAATGTCGGCGTTCTTTATATTTTCGCGATCTCCTCACTGATGGTCTACGGCGTGATCATGGCGGGATGGTCGTCCAATTCGAAATATGCGTTCCTTGCGGCGCTGCGCTCGGCCGCGCAGATGGTGTCGTACGAAGTCTCGATTGGCTTCGTCATCGTTACGGTGCTTCTGTGCGTCGGCTCGCTCAATCTGTCTGCCATTGTCGAGGCGCAGAACAGCCGCCTCGGCCTGTTTGGCTGGTACTGGCTGCCTCTCTTGCCGATGTTCGTGATTTTCTTCGTCTCGGCACTTGCCGAAACCAATCGGCCGCCGTTCGATCTGCTCGAAGCTGAATCGGAACTGGTCGCCGGCTATATGGTCGAATACGGCTCGACCCCGTACATGATGTTCATGCTCGGCGAATACGTCGCCATCGCCACCATGTGCGCGATGGGGACGATCCTGTTCCTGGGCGGCTGGCTGCCGCCGTTCCCGGTCGTGCCGTTCACCTGGATACCGGGGGTGATCTGGTTCGTGCTCAAAGCCAGTTTCCTGTTCTTCATGTTCGCCATGGTGAAGGCTTTCGTGCCGCGCTACCGCTACGATCAGCTGATGCGGCTCGGCTGGAAGGTTTTCCTGCCGATCTCGCTTGCCATGGTCGTAATCGTGGCCGGCGTCATCGAAGTGATCCGAGGCTGACATGCGACTCGACCAGGCGGCACGTTCGATTTTCCTCAAAGAGTTCGTGCAGGCGTTCTTTTTGTCGATGCGTTATTTCTTTAAACCGAAGGCTACGATCAATTATCCGTTCGAGAAGAACCCGATCTCGCCGCGGTTCCGCGGTGAGCATGCGCTGCGCCGTTACCCGAACGGCGAGGAGCGCTGCATCGCGTGCAAATTATGCGAGGCGATCTGTCCGGCGCAGGCGATTACTATCGAAGCCGGCCCCCGCCGCAACGACGGTACCCGCCGCGCGACGCGCTACGACATCGACATGGTCAAATGCATCTATTGCGGGCTGTGCCAGGAAGCTTGCCCGGTCGATGCGATCGTCGAAGGGCCGAATTTCGAATTCGCCACGGAAACGCGCGAGGAACTTTATTACGACAAGGAGCGGCTACTTGCGAATGGGGATCGCTGGGAACAGCAGCTCGCCAAGTCAATCGAACTCGACGCTCCGTACCGGTAAGACGTCGCACCCATGATCCTGCAGGCCATATTCTTCTACCTCTTTGCCGGCGTATGCATTGCCTCGGCATTCATGGTGATTGTTGCGCGCAATCCCGTGCACTCGGTGCTGTTTCTCATTCTTGCGTTCGTCAATGCGGCCGGCCTGTTCGTGCTCTTGGGCGCGGAATTTCTCGCCATGATCCTGATCGTGGTCTATGTCGGCGCCGTTGCCGTGCTGTTTCTGTTCGTGGTTATGATGCTCGATGTGGATTTTGCCGCATTGCGCCAGGACGTCCTCAATTATCTGCCGATCGGTGCGGTCGTCGGCTTGGTCCTGTTGATCGAGCTTATCTTCGGCGTGATCGGTTGGGTCGTCACTCCCGGCGCGCCAAAGGCGATCGCTGCGCCGATCGCCAGCAACATCAGCAACACCCAGGCGCTCGGGCTCGTGCTTTACACCCGCTACGTCTATTTCTTCGAGGCGGCTGGCATGATCCTGCTCGTCGCCATGGTCGGCGCGATCGTCATGACGTTAAGCCACAAGCCGAACGTCAGACGCCAGAACATCAGCGATCAACTTGCTCGGCGACGTTCCAGTGCCATCGACGTCGTCAAGGTGAAGTCGGGGCAGGGGCTGCCATGATCATCGGTCTCGGCCACTATCTTTCGGTTGCGGCGATCCTGTTCACGCTGGGGATTTTCGGCATTTTCCTCAACCGCAAGAACATTATCGTCATTCTGATGTCGATTGAATTGATCCTGCTGTCGGTCAACATCAACCTGGTCGCGTTCTCGGCCTTCCTTGGCGACATCGTTGGCCAGGTCTACGCGCTGATCGTGCTCACGGTCGCGGCGGCGGAAGCCGCCATCGGGCTTGCTATTCTCGTCGCTTATTTCCGCAACCGCGGCTCGATTGCAGTCGAAGACGTCAATCTGATGAAGGGCTAACGCGGCATCATGTACGAAGCCATCGTCATCCTGCCGCTCATCGGCGCCATCATCGCGGGCGCGATTTCGCTCATTGGCGCGCGCAACCGCCATCCGGGTGAGGACCCCGCGCCGCCGCACGACGATCACGCCGCGCCGCTCGTACCCGATCATATTCACGGTGCGCCGCAGCCGCAGACCACCCACGCCGAAATCGATCATCCGAGCCTGGAGAAAGACCAGATCGCGGACCCGGCAGCCGGCTCGCGGGCTGCCGAATTGATCACCACGACGTTGCTCGGAATTTCCTGGGTGCTTTCCTGTATCGCCTTCGTCAACGTGGGTCTGCACGGACACGATGCGCGGGTTACGATTTTCAATTTCATCACCTCCGGCGATCTTAAAGTGGATTGGGCTTTGCGCATCGACCCCCTCACGGCGGTGATGCTCGTCGTTGTGACCACAATTTCCAGCTTGGTTCACCTTTATTCGATCGGCTACATGGCCGACGATCCGTACAAGCCGCGGTTTTTCTCCTATCTGTCGTTCTTCACCTTCGCCATGTTGATGCTGGTGACGGCCGACAATCTGTTGCAGCTGTTCTTCGGTTGGGAGGGCGTCGGCCTCGCCAGCTATCTGCTGATCGGCTTTTGGTTCTACAAGCCCGAGGCCAATGCAGCGGCCATCAAGGCGTTCCTCGTCAACCGCATCGGCGACTTTGGCTTCGCGCTCGGGATTTTTGCCGTATTTCTGCTGACCGGCTCGCTCGCTTTCGACACCGTGTTTGCGCAGGCGCCTAGTTTGGCAGGCAAGACGTTTCATTTTCTGAGCTTTAACGTCGATTCGCTCACGCTGATCTGTCTGTTGCTGTTCATGGGTGCCATGGGCAAGTCGGCCCAGTTCCTGCTGCACACCTGGCTGCCGGACGCGATGGAAGGCCCGACGCCGGTATCGGCGTTGATCCACGCCGCCACCATGGTGACAGCCGGGGTGTTTATGGTGGCGCGCTTGTCGCCGTTGTTCGAACTTTCGCCCGACGCCAAGGCTTGCGTCGTCGTTGTAGGCGCAACGACGGCGATGTTCGCGGCGACGGTCGGCCTGGTTCAGAACGATATCAAGCGCATCATCGCCTATTCGACCTGCTCGCAGCTCGGTTACATGTTCGTGGCGATGGGATCAGGCGCGTATTCGATCGGTATGTTTCATTTGTTCACGCACGCTTTTTTCAAGGCGCTGTTGTTCCTCGGTTCCGGCTCTGTGATCCTTGCCATGCATCACGAGCAGGACATCCGCAAAATGGGCGGGCTGTGGCGAAAAATCCCGTTCACCTACGCGACCATGATGATCGGTACGCTGGCGCTCACCGGCTTCCCCTTCACCGCGGGCTTCTTTTCCAAGGACGCGATCATCGAGGCCGACGATACTATCGCCGGAATGGTCGCAAGTTACGGTTTCATCATGACGGTCGGCGCCGCGGCGTTGACCGCGTTCTATTCGTGGCGGCTTATTTTCAAGACCTTCCACGGCGAGCCGCACGATCACCATCACTACGAAACGGCGCGTGAAACCTCACTGACCATGCTCGTTCCGCTTGGCGTTCTCGCCGTCGGCTCGATCGTCGCCGGCTGGCCGTTCCTGCACCTGTTCGAGGGTGATGGAGCCGAAGAGTTCTTCCGCAATTCGCTGACTTTCGCGTCTAACAATCACGTGCTGGCAAACATGGAGCATCTGCCGCTGGCGGTATCGTTGGCGCCGACCGTCATGATGATCGGCGGCTTCCTGGTCGCCTGGCAATTCTATATCCGGCGTCCCGATATTCCGGCGGCGCTCGCCCGCGATCAGGGAGTGCTCTACCGCTTCCTGCTCAACGCTTGGTACTTCGACAAAATCTACGACACGATTTTCGTTCGGCCGGCGATGTGGCTTGGCCGGCTGCTCTGGAAGGGCGGCGACGGCTTTATCATCGACGGGTTCGGCCCCGATGGCGTATCCGCGCGCGTGCTTGACGTGACGCGTAGCGTCGTGCGCCTGCAAACCGGCTATCTCTACCACTACGCCTTCGCCATGCTGATCGGTGTTGCCGCGTTCATCACCTGGTTCATGTTCGCAGGGGTGCATTGATGACGAGCTGGCCGATCCTGTCCGTCGTCACTTTCCTGCCGATTGTCGGCGCGCTGTTCATCGCGTGCCTGCGTGACGATGAAGCCGGCGCGCACAACGCGCGTTGGGTCGCGTTGTGGACCACGCTCATCACGTTTGTCGTCTCGCTGATTCTGGTCTGGCGGTTCGACCCGGGTTCGGCCGATTTCCAGTTCCTGGAAAAGCGCCCGTGGCTAGGCGGCGGCATCTCTTATGCGATGGGCGTCGATGGCATTTCGCTGCCGTTCGTGATCCTGACCACCGCGGTGATGCCGATTTCGATCATTGCGAGCTGGACCTCGATCCAGCGGCGCGTGCGCGCCTATATGATCGCCTTCCTCGTGCTCGAGACGCTCATGGTCGGCACCTTCTGCGCGCTCGACCTGGTGTTGTTCTACCTGTTCTTCGAGGGCGGCCTTATTCCGATGTTCCTGATCATCGGCGTGTGGGGTGGCCCGCGCCGCGTGTACGCGAGCTTCAAGTTCTTCCTCTATACGTTCGCCGGCTCGGTGCTGATGCTGCTCGCCATCATGGCGATGTACTGGCAAGCAGGGACGACCGACATCCCGACGCTGCTGCATCATGCATTCCCGCGAAGTTTTCAGACCTGGGCCTGGTTTGCCTTTCTCGCCTCGTTCGCCGTCAAAATGCCGATGTGGCCGGTCCACACCTGGCTGCCTGACGCGCATGTGGAAGCGCCCACCGCCGGTTCGGTCATCCTCGCCGCCATCCTGTTGAAAATGGGCGGGTACGGATTCTTGCGGTTCTCGCTACCGATGTTCCCGCAGGCGTCGCTCGAACTGGCACCGCTGATTTACGCGCTGTCGGTCGTTGCCATCGTTTACACCTCGCTCGTGGCGCTGATGCAGGAGGACGTGAAGAAGCTGATCGCCTATTCCTCGGTGGCGCATATGGGGTTTGTCACCATGGGCCTGTTCGCCATGACGGCGCAGGGCGTCGCCGGCGGCATCTTTCAGATGATCTCGCACGGTATCGTCTCTGCCGCTTTGTTTCTTTGCGTCGGCGTGATTTACGACCGTATGCATACACGCCAGATCGCCGCATATGGCGGCCTAGTCAATCGGATGCCGGTCTACGCTTTCGCTTTCCTGATATTCACGCTTGCCAATATCGGCCTGCCGGGAACCTCGGGATTCGTCGGCGAGTTTTTGACTTTGGTCGGCACCTTCCGCGTCAACAACTGGGTGGCGACGCTGGCGACGCTCGGCACCATCCTGTCGGCCGCTTATGCGCTTTGGCTCTATCGCAAGGTGATCTTCGGGAAGTTGGAGAAGCCGAGCCTGTTCCACATCAAGGACATTGGCTGGCGCGAGATCGCCGTGCTGGCGCCGTTGGTCATCCTGACCATCGTGTTCGGCGTTTATCCGAAGCCGGTGCTCGATATGTCGGCGGCGTCGGTAACGCAGTTGATCGACAATTTCCAGCATGCGGTGGCGAGCGTGCAGACGGCAGCGGCGGTGAGGTAAGGGATGTACGCGGCGCCGACCTTGACCGGAATAATTCCGCTCCTGCCCGAGCTCGTGCTTGCCGGCGGTGCCATGGTTCTGTTGATGTTGGGTGCGTTTCGCGGCGAGCGCAACACGACCGTCATCGACGTGCTTTCGATCATACTGCTGGCGCTCGCGGGCGCCATCGTCATCTTGCTGCCGGGCGGCAAGCTGATCGCCTTTGACGGCAGTTTCGTCGTCGACGATTTCGCACGCTTCCTCAAAATCCTCGCCATTCTCGGCTCGGCGGCTGCGATCCTGATGTCGATCGACTACGACGCGCGCGAGAAGCAGCAACGGTTCGAGTATTCCGTGCTCATCGTCCTGTCGACGCTTGGCATGCTGATGCTAATTTCCGCGGCCGATCTGATCGCACTTTACCTCGGCCTCGAATTGATGAGCCTGCCGCTTTACGTCGTTGCCGCCAGCCATCGTACGTCGCTGCGTTCGACGGAAGCGGGCCTCAAATATTTCGTGCTCGGCGCGCTGTCGTCCGGAATGCTGCTTTACGGTGCGTCGCTGGTCTACGGCTTTACCGGTACGGTGAGCTTCGCCGGCATCGCCAAATCGGCTGCCGAGTCCGGGCCGGGTCTGATCTTCGGGCTGGTCTTCCTGTTTGCCGGATTCTGCTTCAAAGTCTCGGCCGTTCCGTTCCACATGTGGACGCCGGATGTTTACGAAGGCGCGCCAACGCCGGTAACGGCGTTTTTCGCGGCTGCGCCCAAGGTTGCCGGCATCGCCATGTTTGTGCGCGCATCGGTCGCCGCTTTTCCGGGCATCACCGCCCAATGGCAGGAAATCGTCGCCTTCGTTTCCATTGCCTCGATGCTGCTCGGCTCCTTTGCCGCCATCGGCCAGCGTAACATCAAGCGCCTGATGGCGTATTCGTCGATCGGTCATATGGGCTTTGCGCTGGTCGGGCTTGCCGCGGGAACATCTGAAGGCGTGCAGGGCGTGCTCATTTACATGGCGATTTACATCACCATGACCCTCGGCACCTTCGCGGTGATCCTGTCGATGCGTCGAGACGGCGGGATGGTCGAATCCATCGATCAGCTCGCGGGGTTGGCCCGTACCCATCCGACCATGGCGTTTCTCATGGCAACGCTGTTGTTCTCCATGGCCGGGGTGCCGCCGCTCGCCGGCTTCTTCGCGAAATTCTACGTGTTCGTCGCTGCTATCAAGGCCGGACTGTATGTGCTGGCAGTGATCGGCGTGCTGGCGAGCGTGGTGGGCGCCTATTACTATCTGGCAATCGTCAAGGTCATGTATTTCGATGAACCGGCGGAACGCTTTTATCGCATGCCCAACGAGTTGAAAGTTGTGCTCGGCGTCTGCGGGCTGTTCAACATCCTGTTTTGCGTCTATCCGGCGTTACTCGTGGGCGTGGCCAGCGCCGCTGCTCATTCGCTGTTCTGATGCAACTCGACCCCAGCGTGGTTGACGCGCAGATCGGGCTCATCGCCCTTGGCACCATCGGCTCGACCAACAAAGAAGCGCTCGAGCGCGCCGCCGGTGGCGAGCGCGGTTCCTTCTGGGTTACTGCCGAGGCGCAGACTGCGGGCTGCGGCCGCCTGGGCCGTTCCTGGAACTCGCCGCCCGGCAATCTCTACGCCAGCCTGTTGCTGCGCGATCCATCGCCGTTCGAACATGCTCCGGAGCTTGCCTTCGTCGCCGTGTTGGCGCTACGCGATGCGATCGTCGCTGAAACCGCGGCGCTTGCCGCCAAGCTTCGATTCAAATGGCCGAACGATCTCCTGCTCGCCGACGCGAAATGCGCCGGTATCCTGATCGAGGGCGAAGTCAATTCGAAAGAAATCGCAACGGTCGTGATCGGCATCGGTGTCAATTGCGCGCACCATCCGCCGATGGCTGCCGCCGTTGACGGCGCGATCGCAGCGTCGGCGCAGCCGTTGCCGTTCGGCGCGCATGAGGTGCTATTCCCGGCCACCGATCTGCATGCGCACGGCGCTGAAATCACGCCGCAGCGATTGTTCACACGGCTGTCGGCGACAATGTGCGCGCGCATCGCGCAATGGGACCGCGGCAACGGCTTTACGGCCATCCTCGGCGATTGGCTTACCGGTGCCAGCGGACTTGGCGAAGACATTCACGTCCGCCAGGGCAGCGAAGACAAACTCGGCCGCTTTGTCGGCCTCGACCGGGCCGGCTGCCTTGTCCTGGAACTGGCCGGCGGCCGCATCGAGAAAATCGCCGCCGGCGACGTCTTCCCGTTGTCGCTGCGCGGGGGGCAAAAAATCTCGGGCCGGCGGGGCAGGTGATGGCACAAAGCGAGCTTCTGTTCGCGCCGCTCGGCGGCATCGGCGAGATCGGGATGAATCTCTCGATTTACGGGTTCTCCGGTCCGCAGGGGCGCAAATGGCTGATGGTCGACTGCGGCGTGTCGTTTGCGGCCGAGGAGCATCTGCCCGGCGTCGACCTGATCCTGCCGGATATCCGCTATCTGATCGAGGAACGGCGTAACATCGTCGGCATGGTGCTCACCCACGCCCACGAAGACCACATGGGCGCGCTGATCGATTTATGGCCGCGGCTCAAAGTGCCGCTTTACGCCACGCCATTTGCGGCTGCCTTGTTTCAGGCACGCCGGCAGTCCGAACCTGGCGCACCTGAAATTCCAATGAATGTCGTGCCGCTCGGCGGTCATCTCGCGCTCGGACCGTTCGAGATCGATTTCATCAACGTCGCGCATTCGATTCCGGAGTCGAATGCACTCGCCATCCGCACGCCGCTCGGCACCGTCGTGCATACCGGCGACTGGAAGATCGATCCCACCCCGCTCATCGGCACGCCGACCGATCAGGCGAAGCTTTCCGCTCTCGGCGATCAGGGTGTGCTGGCCCTGATCGGCGATTCCACCAATGCCGTGCGCGCCGGCCGCTCGCCATCGGAAGCCGACGTGGCAAAAACGCTCGCCGAGTTGATCAGCACCGCGCCCGCGCGCGTGGCGGTCACAACGTTTGCCTCCCATGTCGGCCGCATCCGCGCTGTCGCCGACGCCGCCCGCGCCGCCGGGCGCGAAGTCGTGCTCATCGGTCGCGCCATGGTGCGCGTCGCGCAGGTCGCTCGCGAAACCGGCTATCTCGACGGAGTGCCGGATTTCCGCGAGGTGCAGAGCTACGGCTATTTGCCGCCCGACAAAGTGCTGGCGCTGTGCACCGGCAGTCAGGGTGAGCCGCGCGCGGCGCTTTCGCGCATCGCCGAGGATGAGCACCCGGAGGTCACGCTCTCGAGCGGCGACCGGGTCATCTTCTCCTCGCGGACCATCCCGGGCAACGAGAAGGCGGTAGCGCGGGTCATCAATGGCTTGGTCACGCAGGGCGTCGAGGTCATCACCGACCGTACCCATCTGGTCCACGTCTCCGGCCATCCGCGCCGTGACGAACTCCTCGACATGATCGGCTGGGTGCGGCCGCGAACTCTCATTCCGGCCCATGGCGAAGCCTTGCATCTCGCCGAGCACGCCAAGCTCGCGCGCGGCGCAGGGGTGCCGGAGGTGCTGGTCTGCCGTAACGGCGACCTCGTCAGACTTGCCCCCGGCAAAGCCGAGATTGTCGACGAGGTGCCGTCGGGACGCCTCTATAAGGACGGCGCGCTCCTGATCGACGCCGCGGCAAGCACGGTCGCCGCGCGCCGGCGCCTGAGCTTTTCCGGCGTGGTGTCGATCGCGCTTGCCATGGACGAGAAGGGTACCCTGCTTGCGGACCCGGAAATCGAGTTGATCGGCATCCCGGAGACCGACGCCGGCGGCCAGCCTATGGCCGACATCGCCAGCGACGCTGTCGAGGAAGCGTTGCAAACGTTGCCGAAGCCGCGCCGGCGCGACCCCCAAGAAGTCGCGGAGGCGGTGCGGCGCGCCGTTCGCGGCGCGATTGCCGATCGCTGGAATAAAAAGCCAATCTGCCACGTCCACGTGCTGACCGTCTAAATGTATGATGCCATCGCCGGACTTGAGGAGTGAATGACCATGATCGGCAGGCTCAACCATGTAGCGATCGCCGTGCGCGACATCGGCAAAGCCGCCGCGCTTTATCGCGATGTGCTCGGCGCCGACGTTTCCGCCGCCGTGCCGCAACGGGACCATGGCGTAACGACGGTGTTCATCACGCTACCCAACACCAAGATCGAACTGCTCGAGCCGCTCGGCGACAATTCGCCGATCGCAAAATTCCTCGAGCGCAATCCGGACGGCGGCATGCACCACGTCTGCTATGAAGTGGAAGATATCCGTGCCGCCAGGGACACGCTAAAACAATCGGGCGCACGCGTCCTCGGCGACGGCGAGCCGAAGATCGGTGCCCACGGCAAACCGGTCCTGTTTCTGCATCCGAAGGATTTTTTCGGGACGTTGGTTGAACTGGAACAGCGCTAAGGCACGATCCGGAGCTAAACTGGTCTTCCGAAAAGACCGTGCTCCGCTAGTGGTCCGATTCTAATATTCGCTTGCGTATTCGGCAGCTTCTCATGCGAATGTTAGAATCAAAAGGACCACTAGCAAATATGAGTCTTAGTGGAGCTTTGGATTTGACATTCGCTTCACGAGGCTGCCGCTAGGTGGGTAGCGAATGTTAAATCCGCTCACTAGAGAGGCAACATGCCGATCACCACATGCTTCGCCGTCTATTTTATAATCTGGTGGGTCGTCCTGTTCATGGTGCTGCCCTGGGGGATCCGCAGCCAACATGAAAGCGGCGCCGAAATGCCCCCCGGCACCGATCCAGGCGCCCCCG
>Ga0307374_10011536_pt1 | contig 12547 bp, 11 predicted proteins | sample OX3MG_FD_202532 | JGI IMG/M metagenome (GOLD analysis project Ga0307374, IMG submission 202532) | Soil microbial communities from Risofladan, Vaasa, Finland - OX-3 | ecosystem: Environmental > Terrestrial > Soil > Coastal area > Acid sulfate soil | place: Finland: Risofladan, Vaasa | collected...
AAGTCCGGCAGCTTGAGGTCTTCGAGTAACGCACCCCCATTGGCCTGGGGGTTAGCGCTCATCCTGAGCTCGCCCTCCGGCGCCAAGGCCTTGAGCTCAGGCCGGAGTGCGCCCTCTTCATCAAACAGCTCCTCAGCACGATAGCTGAGCATCCACTGCTCCAGGAGAGCGAGATGCTCAGGCTGGTCACGTACATCCATGATCGGAACCTGGTGCGCACGGAACGTCCCTTCCACCGTTAGACCGTCTACCACCGCTGGGCCGGTCCAACCCTTCGGGGTACGTAGGACCAGCATCGGCCAGTGGGGGCGCTCGAGGTTGCCATCTGACCGGGCTTGGAACTGGATACGCGCAATCTCGTCAAAGGCGTGGTCCATGGCTGCGGCCATCTCCATATGCACAACTGCTGGATTGCTTCCGGACACGAAAATCGGCTCATAGCCGTACCCGACCAGCAGGTGGTGCAGTTCGTCCTCGGAGATCCGTGCCAGAACGGCAGGGTTGGTGATCTTGTAGCCATTCAAATGAAGGATCGGAAGTACGGCACCGTCTTGGGCCGGATTGAGGAACTTGTTGGAGTGCCAGCTTGCGGCCAAAGGGCCAGTCTCCGCCTCGCCATCGCCCACCACGCACGCGACTACCAGGCCGGGGTTGTCGAATGCGGCCCCGTAGGCATGGGTCAGGGAATAGCCCAATTCGCCGCCCTCGTGGATGGAGCCGGGGGTCTCCGGGGCAACATGGCTGGGTATGCCGCCGGGAAAGGAGAACTGGCGAAACAGCTTCGACATCCCCTGCTCGTCTTCGGATATCTCCGGATAGACCTCACTGTACGTACCTTCCAAGTAAGCGTTGGCGACGATCCCTGGACCGCCGTGTCCCGGACCCGTCACGTACATCACGCTCACGCCTCGAGCCCGAATCACCCGGTTCAGGTGCACATAGATGAAATTCAGACCCGGCGTTGTCCCCCAGTGGCCGAGGAGGCGCGGCTTGACGTGCTCGGGCCGGAGCCGCTCTCGGAGGAGCGGATTGGCCAGGAGGTAGATTTGGCCGACGGAGAGGTAGTTGGCCGCTCGCCAGTAGGCGTCGATCAACGCCACCTGGGCGCCGGTTAGCGACTCAGTCTCCGTTACCGGGACAGATCCGTGCTCACTTGCCACACGTCCTCAGTATGGACCGGACCGCAGTACGCCTTCGTCCGCGCCGGCGGTCAGGGCGGGGACCAGTTGACGCCTGCCGTCTGCCGACCCGCTCGGGCCTGGTGGGTCTGGATCTGAGCGTGGGGCCCGACCACTACCACTGGGCAGTGAGCACGGGATACGCACCGTTGAGAGACTGAACCAAGCAGTAGGCTAGCCGCGGCAGAGTGGCCTCGCGATCCGACCGCCAAGACGTAGGCTCCCTCACTAGCGCCCACGAGAACGTCCGCCGCTGGACCGCGTAGGACCTGAGCGTCGATCTGAACTGTGGGGTAGTCCCTGGAGACCTTCTCCACGGAATCACGTAGTGGCGTACGGGCCTCCGCCGCCAGCTCACGGGTGAGCACAGGGTCGACTCGCGGGTAGGGCCCCGCGAAGCCCACGAGCGGAGACTCGAAGACACGAATCGCCATCACGGTTGTTCCGCGAGTTTCTGCCTCGGATGCCGCCCACTCCAGAGCGTGACGAGCTGCCGGAGAGTCGTCGACCCCAACAACGATTGGACCGGTCTCTTCCTGAGACTTCGCTACCGCTTTCTCCCCTGCTGTCATGAGTGCCACCTTCCTTGTTGCCGACTGATCCATACAAAGCGGTCACGTTGATTATGCCCATATTAGGAAGGGGAAGGGAGCCGGGAGAACCTCTTGAAAGCTGACGCGGAGAATCACCTAACGGGAAGCGCCCAGACGGTCGGGTCGGTGCGAATGCATAACGGCCGCAGGCAATTTCCCTTGCCGCTATCTCAGTACACGTACGCTTAGCATCGAGCCCACTGCGGAGCGATGCTGCAAGCCACGGTACCCGCCAGAGTTCTTCGGAGGCGAGGCCGCAATTTCACTTGGAGGGTTCGCAGATGACAAGGCACCAACGCCGTCAACACTCTGCTTCGCCTTCACTCGATCCGCGGACGAGGGTGGCGCGGCTGCTCATGGCCGGGACGGTGCTGGCGTGGATTCCGATCGTAATTCACGCCTACCACCGCGACCCCAGCTCCGGTTAGCGCTTCGACGGTTGGGTGGGCAGACGGGACTCATAATCTTCCCCGCGCTCAGAGCGCGCAGAGACCAAGCCTTGGAAGGCCTGGCTCTCGATGCCACGTCCTCCTTGTCATCAGGAGCAAAGGCGGGCCGGCAGCATTTACAGGGTCTCGTCCACGACACCCTCAGGAGATTGGCCCCACACTATTCATCGGATTCCAAAGGCAGGCTATCGAAAAACCGATCAGGCGGACTTTCCGGAGCGAGGGTGGATCACCACGACGGGACAGTGGGCGTGGGTCACGCATCGCTGAGAGACCGACCCGAGCAGCAGGCCAACAAAGCCACCATGTCCTCGCGACCCAGTGACCAAGGCGGCGGCCTGTTCGCTGGCGTCGATCAGAGCCAGCGCCGGCGGACCCTCGACTACCCTGGACTCGATCTGAACTGAAGGGTGTCCCTTGGATGCCTCGGCGATCTCGGCCACCAGGGTCTTGCGGCAGATGTCGGCCAACTCTTCCATGTCGGCCGCGGCGAAGGCGAAACCTGGGGAGGCGCTCACCATGGCTGGGAGCTCCCACGAACTGATCGCGAGGACGGGGTTCCCATGGGCTTCCGCCTCGTGAATGGCCCAGTCCAGAGCCAGCCGGGCCGTCGGGGAGCCATCGACGCCAACCACGATTGGCGACGTACGGTCGGCTTGCTCAAAGTAGCTCTTGGCGGTCGTACTCATTGGTGGCTCCTTTCTGCCGTAGCGGCCCGTGAGCCGCCGCTTCCATCGCTGGACACCCCCTTATCGTGCGGTCCTGGCCCATTTCGGGCGAGGTGGCTAGCACTGGGCTCGCCCTGCGTGGAATCACCTGCTTCGGCGCGGGCCAGAGCCAGCGCCGGGAGGCGGTTACCATGCACCGCAGGAGATGACCGATCCTGAGCAGGGCCACGAAGCGACCGGAGACCAAGATTCGCTCGAAGGGCTCCACTCCGCCCTGTTCGAAGCCGGGGTCTTGCTGGCCGCTGAGTTGACCTTGCCGACTCTTCTACGCCGGCTGGTCGAGATCGCGGTGAGAATCACCGGAGCTCGTTACGGGGCGCTGGGCGTGATGGGGCCGGGGGGTGGCATTGTGGAGTTCATCACCGTGGGACTGGACGACCGCGAGCGAGCTGCCATCGGCCCTATTCCCAAGGGCCGGGGCATCCTGGGCGCCCTCATCGATGACCCCAAGCCGCTGCGCCTAGTCCGGGTTCAGGATGACCCACGATCAGTGGGTTTCCCCCCCAACCACCCGCCGATGACGTCGTTCCTGGGCGCACCGGTGCGGGCTTGGGGTCAGGTCTTCGGCAACCTCTACCTGACGGAGAAGAAGGACGGGCAGCCCTTTGACGCGGCCGATGAGTCCGCCGTCACGATATTGGCCAACCAGGCGGGAGTCGCTGTCGCCAATGCTCAGACCCATAGAGGGCTGCTGCAAAGGGAGCGGTGGCTGGAAGCTCTCCACGAGATCACGGAAGGTTTGGTCTCCGGCGAGCCTAACGACCAGCTGATGAATAGGATCGTACGTAGCGCGCGTTCGCTGGCTGGCGCAGATCTAGCTGCGATCGCGATCGCAGCGCCCGAAGGCTCGACTACCTTGCGAGTGGTCGCAGCAGACGGGCTTGGCGCCGATATGGTCCTAAAAGCTCCCGATCGCGAGTCGGGAACTCCCTCACACGGGGTGCTCGCCACTGGTCAAGCGACGATTGTCCGTCCTGAGGAGACCGAGCTTCGCGCCACCCTAGTCGGCGCAGCGGGCATCCCCATCACAGCCCTGGTGGTGGTCCCTTTGGTCGTCGGAGGCAAGGCGGCCGGGACCATCAGTCTCACTTGGTCGGAGAACGGCGCGGACTTCGGCCCCGAAGCGCTCAGCTTGCTCGAAAGCTTCGCGGGCCAGGCATCCGTGATCCTGGATTATTCGAGAGTGCAGGAGCAAGCGCTCCGGTGGGCCGTATTTGAAGAGCGCGCCCGGATCGCGCGCGACCTCCACGACGAGCCGGTCCAAGCCTTGATCTATTTGGCCCGGCGACTGGAGGGGATGGCGGCCGACACCGCTTCCCAGCAGGCGTCGGCTACCCAGCTCGAGGAGACCCGAGAATTGGCCGTGGCGGTCGTTGACGGCCTTCGCCAGCTGACCGAGGGGTTGCGCTCAGAGATCTTGGAGCAGGAGGGGCTGGCGGCAGCGCTGTTGGATCTGTCCAAGCGCTTCGCGTCTCGAACAGGGATACCAGCGGAGTTCTCTAGCCACCGAGCATCCGGCCGGTGGGCCCCCGAGCTGGAACGTAATCTGCTTCGCCTGACCCAAGAGGCCCTGAGCAACGTCGAGCGCCATGCGTCAGCCAGTCGGGTCATGGTGACCCTCACCCTGCGCCCGGGCAGGCTCACGCTCCGGGTGGCTGACGATGGAGTGGGGTACATCACGTCCGGGGACCATGCCGTCCGGCGTGGGCTCGGAACGATCGGGATGCAGGAGCGGGCGGCTCAGCACAGAGGGTGGCTGATGATCAGATCTCGCCCCGGCCGCGGAACGGTCGTGGTAGCCAACATGCCCATCGATCAATCCGCCACTGGTAACCCTGACCAATCGTCGTAGTCCAACCCGGGCGCCTTCGGCCCGGAAATACAACGCTTGGCCTTCTAGGCCCCTAGCCCTCTAGCGCGCCATACTGCGGGCGCTCATTGCGCCCGCCAACAAAGTCGCGCCAAAGAGGATGAGGCAGACACCCAGCACTACAGTCAGGGCGACTAGCGAAATCCCCGGGATGAAAAAGACAATGGCGCCAGCAATTATCGACACGATGCCGCTCAGGGTCTGCCAGATCCTGGTCGGCAACCCACTGTGACCGACGGCGGCAAAGAGCTCGGCGACACCGTGGAGCATCCAGAAGAGCCCCAGGAGCATGGCCAGGATCAAAACCGAGTAGACCGGGTGCCGGAGCAGAAAGAGACCGACCGCGAAGGAAATTAGAGCCAGGAGCGCGACAACGGCCCGCAGCCAGACAGTTTCGTGCGGGACCGCGAAAGCCTGAACGAAGCGGAAGACACCCGCCACCACCAGTTGGGCTCCGAAGAGTAGAGCGACCGCCAGCAGCGCCGGAGCGGGCCATGCCAATGCTAGGATCCCGATGGCAATCGAGATCACCCCGAAGCCGAGCGCCCAGCCCCAGAACTTGCCAAGCTTCTCGAGGCGCAGCCCCATACCGCTCTGCTCCGCTTGCAACAAGACGCACCTCCCGTGGCCCGAGCACAGCTTTAGCGCGCCTTCCGCAGGCCGTGTAGCCGCAGTCTAGGCCGTCAGACTGCGGATTCGCCGGGCCGAGCCCTGCGGACGGGATCAGTGACGTGGTTAGTCGCTAAGAGCGATGCTCCAACTTCGCGATCCTCCTCTCTAGGGCCTCGACCTTCTCGATTAGGTCCGCAATGATCTGCTTCCCCAGGTTCTCGTCCGCGGTCAGGTCGGCCCGGATCTCGCCTTCTACCTTCTCGCCGAAACTCTTCGGCGCGGCACCCACTTCACTCACCGCCAGCCCTCCTTCAATGGTCACGACCGAGTTTAGACCGACTGCCGGATCCGACCGTGACGTTGTGGTTCCCGGAGCCCAAGTCCCGCCGAGGGAAACAACTTGGCGCCTCGGCCGGCTGCGGGGCGCCTAACCGGAGGGTTGCGGCCCGCCCCCATTAGGATCCGAGTCCGGCAAGGAGGTGGGCCGGACAGCCGTACTCCTGGCGCGACCGCCGGAGCTAGCGGCAACCACGGAGCGGTAACTAGGTGAATTTACGCAGTGCTGCATGGTGCCGTCGCGCTAGGCTCTTGGGGAAATGTCCAGCCATCAGACGACGATCGTCGTTGCCGAGGACCACGTCCTGGTTCGCGAAGGGACGCGCCAGATCCTGGCTAGCGAGGACGACTTCTCGGTGGTGGGAGAGGCTTCTCGCGGCGATGAGGCCGTCCAGGTAGTCCTCCAGCTCCGCCCCGACGTCGTTCTGATGGACATGCGCATGCCTGGACTAAATGGCATCGAGGCCACTCGTCAGATCCTAGCGGAGGCACCCGACACCAAGGTGGTGATCGTCAGTGCCCACGAGGACGAAGACTACATCCGCGAGGCACTCTCCGCCGGGGCAGCTGGCTACATCCTGAAGACATCCCCGGCCCGTGAGCTGGTCGAGGGCGTCCGCGCGGTAGCTGCAGGCTCGCTTGTTCTGACTCCCAGCCTCTCTCGGCGCTTGGCCCAAGCGCGCAGCGACCCGGCGAGAGCCAGTGACCGGCTCAGCGCCCGAGAGTTGGACGTTCTCCGGAAAATCGCCCTGGGGCAAGCCAACAAGGAGATCGCGCGCGAGCTTGGGATTAGTCAACGCACAGTGGAAGGCCATCTGCATAACATCTTTGAGAAATTACGGGTCAGCTCGAGGACGGAGGCAGTCGTCTACGCGGCTCACCACGGGATCGTCTCCATCGAATCCGGGGACACATGAACGCGGAGGGTGACGAACTCACCCCCTCTCGAGTGTTGCCCACGGAAGCCGACCGGGATTTGTACCGCAGGACGGATGCTCTTCTCAGCGAAATCGAAGGTGAACGACGGGAACTCGCCGATCAGCTCAATGACGATCCCGTTCAGGCTTTGGCTCACGTGGCCCGAGTACTCCAGAGCCTGGACGATGCCTCCGGTATGTCCAGCGCAACCGCCAAGACTATTCATGAGATGGGACTCATCACGGCGCGCGTCAGCGAGCAACTCCGCGGACTCGCTCACCAGCTCCGTCCTCCACTTCTCGACGACGTCGGCCTCGGAGCAGCACTTCGTCAACTCGCAGACGAATTTAGCGCGAGTTCCGGCATTCCCACGTTCGCCCAGCCGGTGGAAGTAGGTGGGGTCGGGTTTCCCGAGGCGGATCTGGCGCTGTTTCGAGTGGCTCAGGTCGCCCTCCGCAACACCGAGAACCATGCGGCGGCGACGAGGGTCGACATTGGTCTCCGCCAGATCGGATCGCGGATCGCTTTGACGGTCCGCGATGACGGCATCGGACTGCCGACGGCGCCGGCCAGTACGGCCTCGGGTACGGGATTCGTCGAAATGCGCAGTCGACTGCGGTCGCTTGGAGGACGGTTGGAAGTGCGAAGTGCAGCAGACAAGGGAACCATCGTTTCTGCCTACGTACCCGTCACCCGACGGACCGGCGGGCGGGCTTCCGAGCGGGCATACGCCTAGCCGATCGACGTCTGGCGGTCCGCACCCCAGACCCACGGTCGTTGCGACGTCTCAGGGCCCACCGCGAGCGCAGGACAGTACTCGGGCGTTCGTCCGGGCCACCGGATTGCCCGCGGCATAGCGGGAACCGCCTATCCGCAGCGACGTGTGTAGCGGCGTGGCCTGTTTGAGGCACTGAGTGGAGCCACTTGCACGAGCGTGCTGTAAGCGATGAACGCGATCGAGAGATGCATCAGCATCAGAATGCCGATTCCGCGGACCGGTTCACCATGGACCAGAATCCGCAAATCCGGTATCCAAAGAACGAGCGTCACCAGGACGGCCAGTCGGAGGAACAGCCAGCGCGGCTGAGAGGAGATTCGGGTGACGGCTGGCCAGCCGACACAGGCGATCGTCACTCCGATCAGGGTCAGCTTCCCGAAGTCGGTCATCTGGAAGTGCACGAAGCCTCGCGTGGAGGGGAAGATCGTCGTCCCGATAGCGACGAGGATCGCTTCCGAGATGAGCGAACCCACGTTTGCCACGACCAGGGCAGCACCCAGCGAGCCCAAGCGGGCGGCTCGTGGTGAATCTCGAGGTCAACCTTGGCGAGTCGTAGCCAGCGCCGGACCTCGGAGGGAAGCCAGTCGACGACTTCCCCCGCAAAGGCGCGCAGCCGATCTCCAGACAGAGGGCGCTCAGATGAAGGGCGGTCCGACATCCACTCACGATACCGGCTGCCCGGAACACCGTCCCAGAGCGAAGGACCGATGGCCGCGGCCACACTGGCAAAACTGAGCACAGCGGTCCAAGTCGGCGTTGTGCCCCCGTCATGAACCCCGACGGTAACGACCTGCTCAGCCGACCGCTCCTTCGCAGGAGTGCCCGCCGGAGAGCTGAGGCTCACCGCGAGCCCCAGCTCCGGCGGTGTGTACGACTTACGTCTCCCCTTCGGTGAGGCACTCCACCAGAAAGGCTCCAGAGGGATCGCGCTCTACCCCATGGATGTCGTGGTCGAAGCTGGGGAACTGCCGATCGAAGTCCTCCAGAGCCAGCAGATACTCGAGGATCGGACTATTAGCTGCTCCGGCCTCCTCTCCCGGCATGAGCACCGGAATCCCTGGTGGATACGGCACCACCATTACTGCGGCCGTCCGACCTGCCATCTCGGAAACCCGAACTCGCTCGGTTTGACCTCGAACCAGGTGCCGGTAAGCTTCGCTTGGGGTGCACTGGGCTCCCGGCAGCTCCCCAAAAGCCTGGTCAAGCAATTCCGGCAAGCGACGGTTTTGCATCTCTTGATGCATCTCGTCGCACAGATCCCGTAGCGTCATGTTGCCGTAGCGCTTGGGGAACTCGGCGACCAATCCGGGGAGTGCCTGACTCAACGGCTGATTTTGATCGTAGGCCCGCTTGAAAGCCAGCAGCCCGTCCAGTAGGGTCCCCCACTTCCCCTTGGTGAAGCCGATCGAGAACAACACCAGGAACGTGTAGTCGCCGGTCTTCTCGACCTCGATCCGGAGGTTGTCTAAGAACAGGGTTACGACCTGGCCGGGAATGCCCTGCTTGGCAAAGACACCCTGCGCGTCGATCCCCGGCGTGGTCACGGTGACCTTGATCGGGTCGAGCATGCAGAACCCATCGGTCAGGCCCGAGAATCCGTGCCACTTTTCTCCGGGAACTAGTTCCCAGCAGCTCGGCTCGGTGGATAGGAGTTCTTCAGATGCCTTGGCAAAGGCTACCGTCTTACCCGACTTCGGCTCCCGAACGGTGTCTGGCTGCCAAAGTCCGAAGAACCAACCTTCGCTCCCCGACAACTCCTCCCCAACCTTCAGGAATCGCTGCCGAAAGTGGACAGCCTCGCGAATAGCTTCGTCCGTCAGGGTCAGCCCTCCGGGCGCATCCATCATCGCGGCAGCCACGTCCAAGCAGGCGATCATCGGATAGAACGGCGATGTGGATCCATGCATCATGTACGCTTCGTTGAAGCGATCGTGATCTACTGGATTTCTCTCGCCCGAGCGAATGTGAATCATCGATGCCTGCGAGAATGCCGCCAGCAACTTGTGAGTTGACTGCGTCGCATAGAGAGTGGGACTGCCAGGTACCGGGTTGGGGAACATGGCATAGCGATCACGGTAGAGCGGGTGGAAGCAAGCGTAGCCGAACCAAGCTTCGTCGAAGTGCACCCTGGGTGTTGACTCACCGAGCAGATCGGCGGTCCGTCGTGCGTTATAGCAGAGTCCGTCATAGGTCGAGTTGGTTACAGCCGCGTAGACAGGATCCCTGGAATTGGCCGCACTGGTGAGTGGGCTCGCTGCCACCGCCTTGGCCACCGCCTTGGATGTCAGTTTCTTGGCGGGGATCGGTCCCATGATCCCGTAACCGTTACGAACTGGCATCAGGTAAACCGGTACAGCTTCCGTGACGGTGAGTGAGTAGTTCATCGACTTGTGGCAATTGCGATCAACCAGAACTACGTCACCCTGAGTGATGCAGCTGTGGCCCACGATCTGATTCGCCGTGGACGTTCCATTGAGGACGTAGAAGGTCTGGTCGGCCCCGAAAATGCGTGCCGCGTTGTCCTCTGACTCGCGAACCTTGCCGGAATGGTCCAGCAGGGAGCCCAGCGCCCGGAGGGGTCCCAGCGACACGGACAGGTCGGTCCGGAACAGATTCTCACCGTAGAAGTCGTAAAACGCCTTGCCCACCGCTGACTTCCGGAAGGCGGTTCCGCCGGCGTGCCCTGGGGTGTGCATGGAGTACTCATAACTGTCATAGAAGTCAAGCATCGCCTGGAAGTAGGGAGGCAACAGCGTCTCCGTGTAGCGCCGCCAGGCCCAGTCGATCCGACCAGCGATGAAACTCGGAGTGTCCTCGAAGAGGAAGACGTACTCCTGAGTCGACTCCGTCACGCTCCACGGCAGCGCTTCCAGGTCGCCCTGCTCCAGGAAAACGAAGATGGGTAGCTTGTCGTTGCGCTGACGGACTGAGGAGATCACCGCCTCGGCCTCGGTCACTTCATCGGTCTGCCCCAAGCCCCAGTCGACGACGACACAGCCAAATGTCGGGTCAGACCCAACCAATGCCAGGGCATCCGTCGCTGTCTCGACATGCTCGATCCGGTGGCCCAAGACCTCCAATGCGTCAACTATCCGCTTGATGGTCCGATCCGCCTCCTGTCGGCGCTCCGGGCCGGCGATCATCAGTACCGGAAACTCCGTTCTTGCTAACATCTCGCGCTCCCCTTCCAAGGCTGTATAGAGATCACGTCAATCGAGTCGCTGTCACCCGGGGAGACCGGCGGGGTACTCCCGCCGGCCTACCTTGTTGTCGGTCGAACGAGCGGTGCGCTCCTACTTCCCAGCTGCACCTACCGGTTGCGGACTACCCGCTCCGTTTGAACTGGCCCTCGCCGTCGCCTGCATCGCCAACTCATGCGCCAGGTCGTCCCCGAACTCGTCTATCTCCAAGAGGACCGGGTCGGGGTGACTGATGTACCAGTTGGGCTTCTTGATCCGCTCGATGATGAACGGTGGGGCTGAGCAGAGGACGATCGCGCCAAACATCGCAGCAGCATAGATTGGCGCAGGCCAAGTGGTCACTCCGCTCGGAGGGAAGAACCCCAGTACCAATCCCAATCCGCTGCCGATTACGCCTACCCCAGCCACTACCCATATCCCCGCCTTGCCGCCGGGAATCCGGAACGGACGAGGCGTATTGGGCTCGGTGTAGCGAAGTCGAATTCCCGCAGCCAGAATCATGATGTACATCAGCACCAAGATCTGAGTCGTCAGGGCCGATAGCATCCAGTAGCTGGCGTTAATGCTGGGGACGAAGAGAAACAACAGCGCAAACAAGGTGCCGAGGATCCCTTGCGCCACCAGCACCCCCACCGGAATGTGGCGCCGATTGACTGCGTGGACAACCGGCGGAAGATCGCCGGTACGCTCCGCCGCATACAGACCCTTAGACGGCCCCAGGAGCCACACACTGATTAGGGCCAGAGTGCCCAGGCCGGTGAGAGCCGCCATGATCTGCGTAACCACCGGGCTTAAGCCCAATAGCTTGAAGAAGACCGCGAACGCCTGCATCAGGCCTGCCACCAGACTCAGCTTGGCCTGGGGGACCACAAAGGAGATGGCCAGTGTGGCGAAGATCGATATGGCCACGATCACCAGCGCACTGGCGATGATCGCCCGCGGATAGGTGCGCTGGGGGTCCTTGGTCTCCTTGGCATGGAAACCAAAGAGCTCAATACCAGCGTAGCCGAGAAGAACCCCGACGAAGAAGACCAGGTTGTTGATACTGCCAAAGTTGGGCAGTAACTTGCCGGCTGAGAACGGGATAGCAATGTGCTTGCCCGCGGCCAACCAGTAGATTCCCAGAATGATCAAGATGGCGGCCGGCAGCAACGTGCCGATAGTCACACCCACGTTGTTTAGCAGGCTCGTCCAGCGCAGGCCTAAGAAGTTGATGACGGTCATACCCCAGAACACGCCCAACATCACCAGCACCAAGTAGACCTTGTTGTTAGATAGTGCCGGGGCAAAAATGTAGGCGATCGTGGCCGCCACGAACGCCAAGACGGTGGGGAACCAAACGATCCCCTCGATCCACTCAAACCAGACGGCTAGGAATCCCGACTTGGGTCCAAATCCCTGACGCACCCAGGCATAGAGTCCGCCAGCCTTGGGCCATCCCGTCCCGAGCTCGGCGCAGACCAGCGCCAGCGGAATCAGGAAGAAGATCGCGCCGAAGACGTAAAGGCCAATACTCGCCCAGCCATACTCGGCCACGCTGGGCATTCCTCTCAGGGTCAGGACAGCGGCGAGACTTATTCCCGCTATTGAAGCCGTCCCGAGGATTCTTACCGATTTGCCGGAGGTCCCGGCCTTGGTCGTATCCGAGGGTCCTGCCTGTCCCACCACGTCGCGATTCATTTCTCTCCCTCCGTACCGAATGATTTGTGCGGCCACCGGGAGATCCCCGGGGGTCATGCTTAGTCCGAGACTAGGATTGGCCCGTGGAGTACGGACACAGCGCTAGCACTCGTAGTAGGTCGAGGGGAAACACCTAGTCAAGCTCAGCTGTGGTGCCCTACGAGACGCTGCCCGCGCAGGTCAGGACCTCGTGGGCGATGGCACC
>Ga0307374_10011538_pt1 | contig 12546 bp, 9 predicted proteins | sample OX3MG_FD_202532 | JGI IMG/M metagenome (GOLD analysis project Ga0307374, IMG submission 202532) | Soil microbial communities from Risofladan, Vaasa, Finland - OX-3 | ecosystem: Environmental > Terrestrial > Soil > Coastal area > Acid sulfate soil | place: Finland: Risofladan, Vaasa | collected...
AACTCAATGAGTTTGGACCGCGCCATCAAACCGTTTGTATCCCTCGGTATCCGGTAATAGGTGGAGTAGATTTCGGTTCCTTCCCGATAGGTGGCCAGGTCTCGCGACTCCGGATCCTCGGCGAGTTGGTAGTCAATGGCAGCGTGGCGCGCGGCGACGCCTAGCTCGGGGTGATCGAGCACTGCGCGCACTCGTTGTCCACGATAATAAACCTCGCGATCGTCGTGCAAACCATTCAGAAATTGCTCGGCGGTTCGAAGACCCATTTATTTCTCCCTTTCCTCCCCAACCTCCATCGTTGACGTGATAATCGGATCTGCCTTCCGCTTGACTGGAATCGCGCCATTGGGCCGTCCCATGCTTTCCATAGTGTGATTGATGGCTAGCGCCGAATTCTCATGGATCGAGGGCGTAGCGTTGCTTTGTGAGGCTCCTCGCAATCAACAATCGCAGTTCGGCGCTGAATTGAAGTTCGCAGCGAGAACAGGAAGACCGCGATGTTCAGCGACAGTTTCTTGTGCATGTGTGCTTCCGGGGCAAACATAGCTCTTAGCTTTTATCGTGCGCGGGCGGCCGCGTCAACTACGCAGCAGTTCTTCCGGAAAAATGACAATGTATAGTAGAAGGCGATGAAACCGACAGGCGCGGCCACACGGCCTACGCAGACATTTCAGACGGGTCACAACCCGGTAAAAATCACCCCGATTTATAACGCGAGCCTTCTGATTGAAGAGGGCAACAAAGCTATTTATCTCGACCCGGCCAGACCGGGGAACTTCTTTGATCTTCCGCCGGCCGATTTGATTCTTATCACCGATATCGACAGCGGCCATATGGACCTACGCGCCATCGCCAAGATCCGCACTCCCGGAACCGAAATTGTTGCCCCGCCTGCGGTCGTCAAGATCATCCCGATAGCCCACGCGCTCGCGAACGGCGAAATCACTACTTTGTTCGGCTGGAATATCCGGGCCGTTCCCATGTACAACATCAAGCGCGGCCCCGCACCTGGCCAGGTGTATCACCCCGAAGGCCGTGGTAACGGCTACGTGCTCACCTATGGAGGCATGAGCTTCTATATTTCAGGTGATACGGGGAATATTCCCGAAATGCGCTCTCTCAAGGGCATCGACGTGGCGTTCGTATGCATGAATCCGCCCTATGCAATGTCGCCTGACGAAGCCGCCGAAGCTGTCCGGGAGTTCCGTCCGGCGATTGTGTTTCCTTACGATTACCACGGCTCTGATCCAGCGGTATTTGCGAAGGATTTACAAGGCACGGGCATTGACGTGCGGCTCCTCGATTGGTACCCAAAAATGCCGTAGCTTATCGATGATTCCTACACCTTTGGCAGCACAATGCCATTTTGTGACTGATATTTCCCCTTCTTGTCCTTGTAAGACACCTCGCAAGGCTCATCGGACTCGAAGAAAACAACCTGGCAAAGCCCTTCATTTGCATAAATCTTGGCTGGCAGCGGCGTCGTATTGCTCACTTCAAGCGTGACGAACCCTTCCCATTCGGGTTCGAACGGGGTGACGTTCACGATGATCCCGCAGCGTGCGTACGTGGATTTCCCCACGCAGATTGTAAGAACATTGCGCGGGATGCGAAAATGCTCGACGGAACGCGCCAGCGCGAAGGAGTTCGGCGGGACGATGCAGATCGGCCCCTTGAATTCGACGAAGGATTTCGAATCGAAATGTTTGGGATCGACGATCGACGAATTCACGTTTGTGAAGATACGAAACTCGTCCGCCACGCGCATGTCGTAACCGTAAGACGACACACCGTAACTGATCACGCCGTCGCGAACTTGGCGGTCCTCGAAGGGTTCGATCATCTTGTGATCGAGGGCCATTTTGCGAATCCACGTATCAGGCTTTACCGACATCGATCCTCCCCGAGAAGCAAACGATTATCGATTGTACGCGAAACGATCCGGTTGCGTGTCTGCCGCGGCCCGCACCAAGAGCCCGTAACGACCACATCGCGATTAGTTTAGCTGCACAACGCAAGCGGTGCGAACCTGCCGAGTATTCTTCACCTTGGCTCGGCACATGCAGCGGTAAGAGTGCGTCAGTGTATTACAGGGCGCTGTGCTTGACAACCTGCAAGTCCCTGTCTAGCATGAGTTTGCGGTTAGCGGGAGGCTGTTGTGATCAAGCTCGACATTATCAATGCAATTGTGCAGAAAACCAACATTACCCGGACGAAAGCCGAACAAGCCGTTGAGACCGTTTTCGAAGCCATGAAAAATGCCCTGGGACGCGGCCAGCGCATCGAACTTCGCCGGTTCGGTGTATTCAACGTGAAGCCGCGCAAGACTGGAATCGGCCGTAATCCGCGCACTGGGCAGCAGGTCAGCATTCCTCCCGGCAAAGCTGTCCGCTTCAAACCAGGCAAAGAGCTCCAGGCGCTTTCTACTCCAACTCCGGCCGCGAACCCGGCCCCGAAGCCCTGAACCGGCGGGGCCGGACTGCCTCACTTTATAATTAATTTTTAGATACCGCGGCACTTTGCGGGCTGCGCATCCAAACTGCATGAGCCTCCACACAAATGGGAACAACGGCCATGGCCGGACGCCCGCCGATGTTCTGGATGTGAACTTTCGGCCGCTCGGGGAAATGCCGCCGACCCGCCGGCCAGACCGCCGCCCATTGTGGCCTGCGTTGGTGCTATTCCTCCTCACACTGCTTTCGACGCTCGCTGTGGGATCGGAATTTGCAAGTTCATATGCTCAGAACCGGGAGCCTTTTTCGGGTAGCGGCGACCCATTCGTGACGATGCTCATGCCGTTCGAGCATCCGCAGCTTCTGCTGCTGGGAATTCCCTTTTCTCTTACCCTATTGGGAATCCTGCTCGCGCATGAACTGGGCCACTACTTTGCCTGCAAGATATATGGAATTGACGTGAGCTATCCCTACTTCATTCCTGCGCCGACCTTGTTTGGCACATTTGGCGCGTTTATTCGCATTCGTTCGCCGATCACGACGCGTCGAGCCTTATTCGACGTCGGCTTGGCGGGTCCCGTAGTGGGTTTCCTGATCGCCGTGCCGGCAATGGCTCTGGCGATTGCCCAGTCGAAAATCGTCCCGGGAGTGCAGAGCACTGCCGCCATCATTTTCGGCACGCCGCCGCTGATGCATTTCTTCATCACTTTATTTCACCCACACGTTGATCCGAGGTGGCTGCTGATCAGCCCTGCCGGGCGCGCGGCCTGGGTGGGATTCTTCGCTACCGCGCTGAATCTGCTGCCTCTGTGGCAACTCGATGGCGGGCATATCGTTTACAGCCTCACGAGCAGGCAGCACCAGAGGATCTCAATCGCCGTTGCGCTTGGATTGCTTGTGTTGGGCTGGTATTCCTGGTCGGGCTGGTATATGTGGGGCGGAATCCTGCTGATCCTTACGTTGCGATTTGGTCATCCGCCTGTGCTGGACCGCTGGGAGCCTCTTGATGTCCGGCGCCGGATTTGGGCGGTCGTAGCGCTCGCGATTTTTCTCCTGTGTTTTACCCCTTGGCCCGCGATGACCCCCTAGCAGGGCTTTCATCGGCTCTCCTAATGGCACCTGAGGGCTAAAAGGATTTGTGCAGGCGTACATCAATCGCATATCCGCCATTCTGATCACGTAAAATCGAGACAGATGTCTGGCGACTCGTACGGTACTGGAGCTGAACTGTCGTCGCTTGCGTGGATGTAACGTCCGTGCTGAAAGTCAGCAGAATATTGCCGGTGATCCGCTGCTGAATGGCAACCTGTGGGCCAGGGTTCGCTTGATTATTTCCAACCATGGGGCTAATCGTGAGTTGAGAAATACCGGTAAGATTTTGGATCTTGCCGCTCACTTGGCTGGCCACGCCTTGCGCCACTACGGACTCCGCTCCGACGCTGGCGGGCGTGTTCATTGTCGCGGCCTCCTCGGCGGTTTGCCCCATGGCGAGCAGGTTGATGATATCCGAGGGCGGCAGGGGAGGATCGGATGTGTAGGTTGTTCTTAACCGGTCGACAGGTCCAGCGAAATTGAGCGTGATGTTATATTGGTTGACCGTGGTGCTGACGTAGAGATTCACCACAGGCTCGATCTGCACGGAATTCGAAAATTCAATCGTGCTATTTTGGTTTTCCTTGAGCTCGTAGCGCTTCCCCAGGAAGAATACTTCGCCGCCCGTGAGCGTTACCCGTCCGGTCACAACCGGATCGGCCATGCTGCCGATAAGATTCAGATTCGCCGCTCCCTGGAGCGTCAATTGGCTGGTTACCAGGTTGAGGCTCTGCGCGGATTGTATCGACACGTTCAACTTCATGTTTCGCTCGAGAGCGCTGGCGGTGGACGCCGCCGTTTCAGACGAAAATTGTCCAATGAAATTGGCCAGATCGAAATCTTGAGTGAACGACAGCCGGTCTACTACCACCCGGCCGGTTAAGTTCGAAGCAGCTGTATTGCCGTTGAGTTCCAAATCGCAATTCAGAACAGACCGGAGCCCTGCCGGATAGCGTACTCGGACTGACTTCGCGTTCAGGCTCAGATTAAAAGTGGCCGGATTGCCATAGATCATCGATCCCTGAGCGGAAATCGTGCCGCCGCCTACCGTACCGGTAAGCTGGCCGATTTCAATGCGGTTTCCTGAAATATTGATCTGTCCGTTTACACCCTCGAAGCCAACCGGGATTGCATTACTGAACAGAAACGCGTTCTCAATTCGCACCTGGCCCCGTAGCGTGGGATGCGATAAATTGCCGCCACCCGTCAGTTTAAGTTCAACGCGCCCGGAGCTTTTTAGGCCTGTGGTGAGGCCTTGAAGCAGCGACAGATCGACCGTGCCGTTCGCGGTGATATTGAAAGCACGGTCGCTCTTGATGGGTATGACTCCTTGCAGAGTCAAATCAGTTCCGGTGCCCTTCAGTTCGGACTCCTGGAGGAAAGCCGTTCCGTCGCGGTAATCCAGGCGCAACGGCCGCACAAGCGCGATATTGACGGACTGGTACGCTAGGCTGAAGCTCGGGATTTCGGCGTGTACTTGTAAGCGGGAAGGATCCTTTAACGGTCCGCTGAGTCCGACATGAATGTCCGTCTGGCCTTGAAAGTTGGCCGGTGTTCCCGGCAAATAGCCGGCCATTAGCAGGCCAATGGGGAGAGCGCGCGCGTCGAGCGATGCCGTCGTATTGTATTCGCCGGTAAGATCGACAGAGCCTTTAGCCTGGAGGTTCTGCTGTGCAACCGTTGAATTCAACGTAAAATTCATGTGTCGGCTGGCTACATTCAACCGAGCTTCCGCGGCTGAAACAGACTGGCCGCGAAATTGCAATTGCGAAGCCTTCAAATTCGCCGAGAGCTGCGGATCTTTTATGGTGCCGCGTCCGTTTGCGGCGATCGTCAACAGCCCCTGCAAACGTAAGCCTCGCGCCTGGACCGCATGGATTTGATCGAGCTTGAGCGCGGTGGACTTCATAGTGGCATCGTATTCTCCGCTCCACGGGGAATAGGTGAGATTCGATGTGATGTTCCCGGCAGGAATTTGCAGTTGGATGGCGGACTGGAGAGAACGATCGCGTCCTTGGAAATCAATCGCAAGCCGACTGATGGGCTCGCCCCAGGCCGATGCTCTGGTGATCTGGATCGTGCCGTGCCCCGATGGGCTTTGTTCCGTTCCTTCTATCGAGAAACTTGCGGACAAAGCTCCACTGACGGGGTAGCGCAGCTTTCCAAGGCGTGCCAGATCTGAAATTGAGGTATTCGTTGCCCTTGCTTGAATTGAAACCTGATTGGAACTCGTGAGTGACCAATGATCCAGGGCGGCGCGAGCGTTGAACGCGATCTGCCCTTGATGGCTGCTTATCAATTCGCCGTTTTGCAACGCAATACCCGATGAGGAGAGACCGATATTCGCGCGAATGGAACGCCACCCACTCCCTTCCACCTGAACGTCATCGGCGGACAACCGGCCTTGAAGGGAAGGATTGCTTACCGCGCCGGAAACCTGTCCCGAAAAATGAGCCGAGCCGTGGATATTGAAAGTGGCTCGCGGGGATATTGCCTGAGGGGAACTGGAGGTGGCAGCCTGAATCTCCGAGATGAGACTGCTCACTTCGTGCAAGTCGCTTGTGTCCGCCTGCACGCCCAAATTCGAACGCTTGCTCAATGTTCCGGACATCGAAACTTCCGTATTGCCGGTCTGTAGGTGCGACGGCGCGAACGAAGCGGTGTCGTGCCTGCCGTCGTAGCTGAAATCCAAAATTCCATTCAGAGGAATGCCGGTAGTGGTTAACTGATTTTGGGGAGGCGAGAAGATTGTGACATGAGAGCGCACCACCACATCCTGGATTCGATTCGGCCACGAGGCCTGCACGTCCGCGTTCACCCGGCCCAGAATACGGAGACGGTCGAAATTGGTGACCAGCAGCGCGTCGTTTACGCTGAGAAGCGAAACGCTTTTGAGCTTCGCATTCATGCGTCCCGACGATGGCCCGGCAATATTGAATATATCTGCGTCAGCTTCGAGGCGGCCGCCTAGAAGATCTGCTCGGAGGTCTTGCACTCGAAGATTGCCTTTTTCCAGCACAAAAGAGCCGAGAACCGATTTCGCAGTCACCGCAACCTGTCGCATGCGTAAATCGACCTGCGGACTGCTGACTTTTCCATCTGTGTATGCGTTCTGGAGAAACGACTGGTTGGGAGCAGCCTTGTAACGGAATTCTCCAGCCGCTGAGGCTTGCCCGGCCCGTATCGACGAGCGTTTCAGTATTCTTTCCATTTCCCGGCTGGAGAGAGCTGCCTCATAGCTTCCTTGCATCACTGGATTTGCGTAATCGGTGAGTTTTATATGGACGGTAAGCCGCGACTGGCCGGCACTCAACGCCAGCGGATCCACCACCAAACCCGAACGGCTGGCAGTAAATTGAAGGTGCGCGCCATGCTCGATTGGATCGAGTTCTTTCGCAACGATTCGGCCGTGGTCGTATCCTAATGAGCCTTTGTATTCGCCTGTCAAGGTGCTGAAGGATACTTGCGCCGTGAAGTTTTGGAGCTCCGCGGAAAGCGGTATGGCCCGGTTGTTGTAATCAATCAAGCCTGAATGTATGGCCATATGCCGGATGGCCATATCGAACAAGGCGTCAACCGAGGCCGATGGATTGTTCGCCGAAGAAGTTCCTGGAAGATTCGTTTCGCCTTTTGCGTTCACACGGAAATCGACCACCGGCCGGTCCAGTACAATTTCCTCGAGGTTGATTTTTCTCTCCAGCAGAGATGCGATCTTCAAGCCGATTCTCAAGTGATCCGCCCGAAAAAGCGCCGGTTCCGAAATGCCTCCCTTGCCGTAAGCGGTCAAACCGTACAAGTCGAGGCTTAAGGTATCCCAATGGATCATCAGGCTTCTAATTTCGACTCGAGCGCCGGTTCTCGTCTGCGCTTCCTGAACGATCTTTTGCAGCACAAAATGGTTAAAGGCCTTTGTATGTACGACCACGTAAGCGGCGCCGGCAAGAACCAATACGATAACCAAAGCAGCCGAAATGGTGAATGGAACGATTCGTTTCCACGTCATGGCGTATTTGAATGATTCTTTCCCCCAGGCAGCGTGTTCGCGAATGAGCGGGCTGCCCGGAGTTCTCCTCTTAGAATGACTGGCCCAACGTGACGAAATACTGTGTCGCGCGCACGCCCGGAACAGATGTCAGCCTATAGCCCACATCGAAGCGAACCGGTCCCACGGGAGTCCGGTAGCGGAGGCCAACGCCGATCGTGTTCGTATAATCGTTCACAAGCTGCTGGAAACTGATGTTGCGATAAACGTTCCCCCCATCGTAGAAAAGCACCCCGCCCAGATTGTTCATCAGTTTCAGAGGGAATCGCGCCTCCGAATTGAGAATAAAAAGCATGTTGCCGCCCACGGGAACGCTAATCACGGTGCAGGTGGATGGATTGTTCGGATCGGAGCACACGGTTACGGGGCGTTGCGGACCAGCCCCATTAATCGGGAATCCTCGGAGCGAGTCCGCCCCTCCAGAAAAGAATTCCTGGATGAGCGGAACGCCGCTACCGGCAAAAGGTGCTGCGAGCCCCAGCCGAACGTCAGTCGCCCATGTGAGCCATGGCCGCACTGGAACGTAAAACGCGCTCTGTCCGAGGAAGCGAACGAAATTAGCGCTCGATCCGAAGGCAGTCGGCGTGACACCGAAAACGAACGTTTGATAGACGCCATGATGTGCATCCAGCGGCTGGTCGCGGGAATCACGAATGTACTCGGCGGAAAACGTGGAGAGCCGAACGCGCCGGTCCCGCGGGAGCACCAGGTCGGGTATCAGAAGCTTGCTCAAGTCGGTGCGCTGAAAACTGTATCGAAAAATAAGATTCTTCGTCCGTCTTACGTCGAGTGACTTCTCGATTTGCAGGGCGGCCTGTCCTAAATTGGCGGTGTAGAGCGGGTTATCCGTGCTGCGTTGTACCGAAACGCTGAGTAAAGAGCTCCAGGTAGTTCCACGAAGGCGGGGATCGGAGTACGCAAGCGTGCCGCTCTGATCCAGACGGGAGAGGACGGTTGAAAATGTCGCAGTCTCGGCCCGGCCGCGAATATTGTGCCGCGCAATCGCAAAAGAAAAGCGCGGGCCGAAGAAGCTTCTTTGGCTCACGGTAAATTTGGTTCCCAGCCCGATGGGAGGCAATCCCGGCAAAGCAACGTCTCCAACTGGGATATTGCCGCTGCGGGGTATCACCTCGATTCCACCGCCAATATCCATGGTGTAACGTTTGGATTCGTGGACCTTCACCAGCACCTCTTCGCGATCCTGATCGCTTGCCGGCCTGAGTGGCTTGACGCTCACCCAATCGAAAACATTCAAACCGTAGAGGTTGCTCTCCGCGGTGAAGAACTTGCCCTGGCTCAGAGGCTTCTCCGCGCTCACATCCGGCGCCGTGATGGTCTGAATGAACTGAGGTTTTGTAACTTCTTGCCCCAGCAAGACCACATTGTTTACGTGCCCTTGCGGGCCTTCGTTAATCTCATAGACGACATTCATCAAATGGGGATTACCGGGAACGGGTGACACGGAGGACTTGAAAGTCACATTCAGATAACCCAGGTTCAAATAGGCGGCCAGCAGTCGATTTCGATCGATCTCCAGTAAACGGGAAGAATACGGCCGCCCAACCTCCAGATTTAACGAGCGCCCGCCGGATAACACTGCAAGCGACTCCGTGCGATTCCCTTTAATGACAAGGCTCTGCACCTTGTCTTGCTCCCCTTCAACAATTTGAAACGTCACGTCCACCTGCGGCTCAAAGTCGGTGACTTTCGGCGTGACGGATACCTTGGCGAACCCCGCATCCTTGTAGAGCGCCGTTAATGTATTGGCGCTCTTGCGGACCAGATCGTCGCTGAACTTTCCGCGCGAGAACGCATGCCCGAACAATGAACGTCCTTTTTTGATGGAGACAATGGCTTTCAATTTGTCGTCGTTGAAATAGCGATTTCCCGCAAAATAGACGCCCTCAACCCGGTGCTTGACGCCGAGGTTGACGTGATACGCGATCGTAACTCGGCCGGGCTGCTGGCTGTATTGCGTGCTGATGCTGACGTCGAAATATCCTTTCGACTGAAAATAGCTCGCGAGGTTCTCCTCTCCTTCGTCCACCAGGTCTCGATCGACCGTATTTTCCTCGTAGATGGGAATTTCGCGCCTGATCGTGCGTTTCCACAGGTGCGCTCCAATAATCGATATGGAAACGATTGGCCCGGGATCGATCTGAAAAGTAATATCCGCAAGGTTCGTTTGGGGATTGTATTCGGAGGATGTGTGCTGCACGACGGGAGCCAGACGATCCTCGCTGCGCAGGTGAGCTTGGATGTACTGCACGGCCTTCGCTATTCTCGCCGGCGAATACCGCTGTCCGGGCCTCAAAGAATCGCGCTTCAGCCTTGCCCATATCGAACTGAGGCGCTTGCGGACGCTGTCGGCCTGGTCGGGAGGGATGCCTTCGATATGTATGTCGCCGATTCTTGCTTGTGGTCCCAGTTGGATTTTATAGACGAGATTCACGATCTTGTGCGGATCGTCCCTTTGAATTTCAGCTTCCGCGACGGAAGCAAAATAGCCCTGTACTTGTAAAAAATGGAGCAACGACTTTTGTCCCTGTGCCGGCAGGCCATCGAAATAAGGGGACTGCTCCGGGATACCCACGGCTTGCAATAATTGCGTGTAGGCGAACCGGCCTGTTGCGCCGGGGAAGGAAATCAACCCCACGTATGAAGCGGGCTCCAGGATGAATGACACCTTAAGGCCAGCCTGCCCGGCCTCTACGTTCACCTGCACTTTTGAAAACTGGTGGGTCTGTTGTAGGGCATCCACACTTCGTCGAATTACGGCTACAGAAAAGGGTTGGCCCTCTTTTTGTTGAATCAGCGGCCGGAAAGAGTCCACGTTCATGGTCGGGCGTATGGCAATTTCTATCTGGGACACATTTTTGCCCTCAAAACCGGCGTACGCCTCCAGCGAGGACTGCTGGGCCTGCAAACGACCGCACATGAATCCAAGCCAAACCAAAAGCAAGACGAAGGAAGTCGGCTTCATGGGTCGAATGATTCGATCGATTGAGCAACTCAAAATAGGAGACTGCGAACATCACATGACGACTTCGCGCCTCTTGAGCTTCTCCAGCACACTATCCGTCTCCGCACCAATCAGAAGGATCAAGCTTGTCATATAGATCCATGCCATCAGCACGATAAACCCCGCCATTGCGCCATAAACCTTCGAATAATTGCCGAAATAGCGCAGATAAAAATTAAAACAAGCGGATGCGCCCACCACCGTAACCGCCACGCACATACTGCCGGGCGTGACCCAGTGCCAGGGGCGTTTCACGTCCGGCAGAAAATTGTAAATAAGACTTAATCCGAACAGCATCAACAACAACGTCGCAAGCCAGCGGGCGAGTTCCCATGGCTCCGGAAAATGAAGGAAGGACTTAAAGTTGACCAAAATTAAAACCGCCGCCCAATGACCAAACGTGAGAACAGCGAAGCTCAATGCCACAAAAATTCCGCCAATGACCGTCGCGAACAGGGCGATGATCCGCTTTTTCAAAAAGCCGCGTCTTTCCTTGGATCCATAAGCTGCGGTCAACGATTCCATTAAACAGACAAATCCGGATGAAGCTGTCCATAGAGTGGCGACAATGCCGAACGACAAGAACCCGGTCGAGCCGCGGGTCAGGTCCAAAATCGTCGCGAATACGAGCTTGCGAGATTCGGGAGGTAGATAATCCGCGATCCACTGTGCCAAATTGTGCCAAAGTGTCGTCGAAGGCAGCCATCCCACCAATGCCGCCAGGACCATCAGAAAAGGAAATAATGACAGTGAGAAGTAGAATGACATTTGAGCGGCAAGATCAAGGCAGTCGTCGTCCATCTGGCATTTCCAGATTTCTTTTACAATTCTCAAGAATCGCTGCGTGAGAGATTCGGCCGCAGCCATATCCATAAAACGTGCCCTGCTAATAGATCGAATTCCCACGACAATACAGCATAGCTGAGTGGCTTTGGGAGACACAGAGGACGTGCCAACTTTTCTGGGGTGTCCTTCGGGGTAAAGGTGGAATCCCGGACGCAGTTCCACTGAGCCATTCACGAGGAGTTGCGGGCTCGGAAACAGGTGGTGGGAGAACAACCCGCCGGGAGTGACTGCGAAACGTCGTCCGAATTTCCATAAAGTCCTAAAGGCCGCCAGGAGAATCTCTTCAACAAAAAGGGACAAGCGCCTTCTTATTGCATTGCATGCTTTACGCATTGTCGCCTCGGGCGATCCCTCGACGGGCAAAACGCAATGCAATCAGAATAACAAAAGCGATAAAGTCCCAGGCCATTCTGCCCGATTGGAAAAGTACCGATTCAGGACGGCCGCTGAAATTTCTAATTGCCCTTTAACTTTGATAGACAACCACCGATTACCGCAATACGCGATCCTGCGTATTTTGAAATGCTATAGGACTTGACAGTTGGGAGCGCTTCAACCTTCTGAAAACGGGACGCATAACCTGAAGATCACGACGCCTTGGCAAGTTCTCGCCGTCTTTTCGATCTTGAGGGAGCTCCTGACGTTGCTGCCTACGTGGCTGACCTTTCGCGGAAACTTTGGGATGAACCCCTCGAATGAGACAAAAAATAGGCACACCTTGCTGTTTTTTCATTCAGACTTCGTCGCATCTTCTAGCAGGAGAAGGGGTCTGGAGAAGAGGACGGCGTTTGGCAAGATCTGGGATGTCCCTCTGGGCCTCTGTCAAGGACTGATTTCTTTAGACAGGGATTCTGAGAGTTGTTTATGCGACCAACGCATACAGTTTGGGGAATACCACAGGCGGCATGTTGAGCGCAGAATGAATCCGCGTGTTGTTGTAGTCCCACACGGTGCGGTAGATCTCCGCCACTAGCTCCCCCAGCGTCTTAAAGCGGTTCGGATCTCCCAGGTCAACCTTGAACTTGTCGTAAAGCGATTTCTGGTATCCGTTCTCCCAAGGGCACCCCGTGCGGCTCCGTGAAATCACGATG
>Ga0307374_10011539_pt1 | contig 12546 bp, 12 predicted proteins | sample OX3MG_FD_202532 | JGI IMG/M metagenome (GOLD analysis project Ga0307374, IMG submission 202532) | Soil microbial communities from Risofladan, Vaasa, Finland - OX-3 | ecosystem: Environmental > Terrestrial > Soil > Coastal area > Acid sulfate soil | place: Finland: Risofladan, Vaasa | collected...
CGCTGCTCGCCGCCGGGCTCACGTTCGAGGTCGCTCGCACGATCGTCATCGACCACCACATGGGTGTTGACACGATCGCGCTGGTCGCGATGGTTGGCTCGCTGGCACTCGGCCAGGAGCTCGCCGGCGTCGTCGTCGGTCTGATGTTCTCTGGCGGCGCGGCGCTCGAGGACTTCGCCGCGACGCGGGCGCGGCGCGAGTTGACCGCCCTGATCCAGCGCGCGCCACGCGTCGCCCAGCTGCGTGTCGGCGACGCCCTGCAACAGGTGCCGGTCGAGCAGGTGCAGGTCGGTGACGTCGTCGTCGTACGCACCGGCGAGGTGGTGCCCGTCGACGGGACAATCGCCGGTGGTGACGCGGTGGTGGACACCAGCACCCTCAGCGGCGAGGCGCTCCCGGTCACGATTGCGCTTGGGATGGCGGTGCTCAGCGGCACGGCAAACGCCGGCGCGCCCTTCGAGGTCCGTGCGAGCCGCCCGGCGGCGGAGAGCGCCTACGCGGCGCTTGTGCGGCTCGTGGAGCAGGCGCAGACCCAACGCGCACCGTTCGTCCGCATGGCCGACCGCTATGCGGCGTTCTTCCTGCCGGCAACTCTGATCGCCGCGGGTGCTGCCTGGGCGCTCAGCGGTGACGCGGTTCGCGCGCTCGCGGTCGTGGTCGTCGCCACGCCCTGTCCCCTGATCCTCGCGGCGCCGATCGCACTTGTCTGCGGCCTGTCGCGGGCGGCGCGGGCCGGCGTGATCGTCAAGGGCGCCGGAGCGATCGAGACGCTCGGCCAAGCACGCACCGTCTTGTTCGACAAGACAGGCACACTCACCGTCGGCACGCCCGAGGTTCGCGACATCGTCACCCGCGGCGGGCGCGAGGCGGGCGAGCTTCTGCGGCAGGCGGCGTCGCTCGACAGGATGTCGGCGCACGTCCTCGGCGAGGCGCTCGCGGTCGCCGCCGCTGATCTCGATCTCACTCTCAGCGCGCCCACCGAGGTGCGCGAAGATCCTGGCCAGGGCATCCAGGGGATGGTTGACGGACGCGCGGTGGCGGTTGGCAGCCGAGCGTTCGCGCGGGCGGTTGGCGTGCCTGCGGACGAGGTGGCGTCGGCTACCGTGTTCAGCGGCCATGGCTCTGGCGAGGCACACGTGCTCGTCGCGGTCGACGGCCACATCGCCGGTGTGATTGTGATGGCCGACGAACTGCGCCCCGATGCCGCACACATCGTCGAACGGTTGCGGGCCGAAGGCGTTTGCCACGTTGCGATGGTCTCAGGAGACCGCCGCTCAGTTGCGGAGCGCGTCGGCCGCGAACTCGGCGTCGACCGCGTCTACGCCGAGCAGTCTCCGGAGGACAAGCTCGACGTCGTCGCACGACTGCGCTCCGACCGCAACCTCTCCCCGGTGATCATGGTCGGCGACGGCGTCAACGACGCGCCGGCGCTCGCGCTCGCCGACCTCGGTATCGCGATGGGCGTGGCCGGAGCGACGGTCTCGTCAGAGACCGCCGACGCGGTCATCACCGTCGACCGGGTCGATCGCGTCGCCGACGCGGTTCACATCGGTCGACGCGCGCTGTTCATCGCCCGCCAGAGCGTGCTCGCCGGCATGGGCCTCAGCCTCGCCGCAATGGCCGTCGCCGCTGTTGGCTACCTGCCGCCGGTGGCCGGCGCCCTGACCCAGGAGGCGATCGACCTCGCCGTAATCCTCAACGCCCTACGAGCGCTGCGCGGGTGACCGGACCCGAGAGGCGCCGTGTGGAGCGACCCGCGGCGCAGGGGCGGCACCCTGACGGTGTCGATAACGTGCAACGCATGGTCGATGAGCCGCAGGCCAAGCGACGCGTCGACCGACGAACGCTGCTGAAGGGCGCGCTCGCCGCAGGCGGCGTCGCGGCGGGCAGCGGGGCCGTTGGGGATCTGATCGCCGGGGCCGATCGGGTGTTTGCGAAGACGCCGACACCGCCCGCACGTCAGGGTTCTCCGAACATCCTCGTGGTGATGGTTGACCAACTGCGTGCGCCGCAGGGGTTTCTGACGGCAGCGCTGATGACCGGCTTGATGCCCAATCTGGCGCGCCTGCGCAGTGGCGGCGTTTCGTTTGACAGCCACTACACCGCGGCCAACGACTGCACGCCGGCGCGCGGCGCGCTCCTGACTGGCCTGTACAGCCACCAGACCGGTTGCCTGGTTACCGGCGGGAGTACCCTGGCTCCCCTCTTCCCGACGTGGGGGACGATGTTGCGCGAGCATGGCTACACGACGGAGTGGTTCGGCAAATGGCATCTGACGAGTCACGACAACCGGTGGACTGTCTCCCGCAACGCGCACGCGCTGGAGCCCTACGGGTTTTCCGGTGGCACCTATCCGTCGCCGGACGGGGGGCCCGGCCAGGGTTGGCGCACCGACCCGCTGATCGCCGCCCAGTTCAACGCGTGGTACGCCCAGGCGCCGGCGACCCGGCCGTGGTGCACGACGGTGTCGTTCGTGAACCCGCACGACATCGCCTGGTGGTACCGCTGGACCGCCCAGACCGCAACTGAGGCCTCAGCACCAAGCGTGGTCCAAACGCTGCCGGCAAACTTCGAGACGCCGGTGCAGCTGATCACGAGCCACAAGCCGCGGCTGCAGCTGTCATTGCAGCAGACCGCCGCCGGCGGTTTCGGCCCGGTTTCCTACACCGGCGCGAATGCGCTCAAATCATGGCTGCCGTTCATGGACCTCTACCTCAAACTGCTCGCGGAGGTGGACACCCAGATCGGGGTGGTGATGTCGGCCTTGGCCAGCCGGCCGCAGGTGGCTGCGAACACCGTTGTCGTCTTCACCTCCGACCACGGCGAGTACGGCTCCTCGCACGGGCTGCGCGGCAAGGGCGGCGGGGTCTACGAGGAGGCGATCAGGGTCCCCCTGATCGTCAAGGACCTGCGCGGCCGGCTCAACGCGGCGCCGACGCGCGCGCGAGGCGGTCTGACCTCGAGCGTCGACATCGCGCCGCTGCTGCTGACGGTCGCGACCGGCTCGAACTCGTGGCGCAGGCAGTCCCGCTACTCCCACATCGCCAGGCGCCACGACGTCGCGGCGATGCTCACCAACCCAGCGGCACCCGGTCGCGCGATGGTCCTGCACGCCACCGACGAGATCGTCAGCGAATTCGCGATCGAGCCGTACGCGGTCAACGCGCCCCTGCACGTCGTTGCGATCCGCACACCGAAGGCGAAGTACGCGCTGTACTCGAACTGGAAGCCCAACACCAATGTCGTTGACAGCGCCGGCCAGGAACGCGAGCTCTACGACTACTCCGCGCGCCGCGGGGTGATGGAGCTGGACAACGCCGCGGGAGCGAGCCGGCTCGAGCCGGTGCTGGCCTCCCAGCTGGCGCGGGCGGTCCGCAACGAGTTGCGCGAGCCGGTTCCCAAGCGCCTGCAGGCAGCCCAGCGCGATGGCTACGCCGACTATTACACGACCGCGAAGACGACCGCGCTGGTCGCGGCCACGCAGCGGCGCAAGCTCGAGGAAAGCGAGCCGGCGTCTCGCGCGGCGGAGAAACTCGGGGCGCAGTAGCGCCGGCGAGCCCGGCAGCCGCCGCAGCGTTCCCGGTGCGGTTCTGCACGCGCGCTATCCCCTGAGGTGCGTGTCGAAAAGGCGACGATGCGTCGTCGGGCGTCGTCGGCCGCTCTCTGTCGCGAATCCGGCGTGCAGCCGGCCTCAGCGCGTCAGGCTCGCGGGAGGACGGCGTCGAGCTCGTCGAGGGTTCGGCGCACGCCGCCGCAGACCTGCTCGCAGAGTTCGAACACGCCCTCGTCGGCGACCGAGTAGCGGACGTGGTTCCCGTCCTTCGTGCGGGTGACCATGCCAGCGCTGTGGAGGATCCCGAGGTGCTTGGAGACGTTCTGCTGGGTGGCACCGATTGCGTCCTGGAGCTCACCGACGGTGGCGTCGCCCCCGCGGAGCTGGTCGAGGAGCTTGATCCGCATCGGCTCGGCGAGCACGCGGAAGCGTTGCGCGATCAGCTCGATGAGCTGCTCGGAGAGCGGGTGCATGACGGAGTCCGCTTGAGGCATCGCGGCGAGCGTAGCACATGTACACAGTTGTGCAGTTGACCGTGGTCGGGATGGGCGCGGCGCCCGGTCGGCACAGAGCACTCGCAGCGGGTTCCACGTTCACCGAACGTCTCGAGCACGACCCTCCGGCACCCGAGCGGCCAGATGACCGTCACCAACGCTGGGCGCAGCAACACGTCGTGCTAGCGTCCGGTTGCCGGTGGCGGACACCGACGAGGCTGATGCCCGAGCGCGACCCGAAGAAGTTCGACCCTGCCCGTGCGGGCATCCTCGACGCTCCCGAGCGTGAGCAGTACCTGCCCAGCGAAAAACTCGTGGCGCTCCTCGGGCTCACGGGCACCGAGACGGTGCTCGACTACGGCGCAGGCACCGGTCGGCTGACCGTTCTCGCAGCCAGGGCGATCCCACAGGGGCGCGTTCTGGCGGTTGACGAGAGCAGCGAGATGCTCGCCCACCTGCAGACGGCCATCGCCGGAACCGCCAACGCCCATGCCGCGTTGATCTCCTCCAACCGCCTGGCGCTACGCGAGGGCGAGGTCGACCGCATCCTTGCGGTGAACCTGCTGCATGAGATCCGCGGCGAGGACGCGCTGCGCGAGATGCGCCGCGTCCTTGCGCCCGACGGCATCCTGCTCGTGGTCGACTGGGAGCGCGGCCGGCCGCGCCCGTCCGGGCCACCGGATGAACTCCTCTACACCACCGCCGAAGCGGCTGGCGAACTGCGCGACGCCGGCTTCGACACCGAGGACGTCGCGGCCGGACTGCCTTTTCACTTCGTCATCCGGGCGTCGCCGGCGCCGGCGGCTGCCGCTATCGGTTGACCGTGCGGGGTCGCGGCGAGGGGTTGGGCCTGACCGCAGCTTGACCGGGGTAACCGCGTGTCCAGGCGATCTCGCGCGGCGGATGCCGGGTGCCCGCGGCGACGCTCAGCCGACAGGGGCGGCCGGCCCCGGTGGCGGGTCTGATCGTGCGGTCGCGACCGTTTCGGCTTCGGCGAGGCGCACCGCGTAGATCGAGGGTGCTCCGAGCATCCTCGCGACGACGGTGGCGAGGCCCGCTGCGAGGAGCAGCGGGACGGTGAGCGAGCCGGTGCTATGCGTCAGCTCGAGCATCAACACGGTCGCCGACAGTGGACCCTGCATCGCGGCGGCGAGGATCGCGGTGCCGCCGATCAGGGCGTAGCTGCCGACCGGCGATCCCGGCCAGACGACGCCCCAGGCATGGCCGAGCAGCGCTCCGAACAGCACGCCGAGTACGAGCGTCGGGGTGAACAGACCGCCTGGCGCTCCGCTGCCCAGACAGGCGGCGGTGACGAGCGGCTTGAGGACGACCAACACGGCGAGCAGCCCGACCGAGAGCTTGCCGACGAACACGATCTGGGCGAGCTCCTTGCCGTTGCCGAGCAGCTGCGGGTACTGGATCGCCAGGGCCCCGAGCGTGGCGAAGACGACGATCGGCGCGAGCACCTGCGCGGTCCGTCGCGAGGGACGCCGCCGGTTGGCCATGGCGACCAGCCGTACCCACAGCACCGCCGTGAGGCCCGCGAGTGGACCGATCAGGGCCGCCCACACGATCTGTCGGGCCGACACGCTGTAGACGGGGACCGCGTAGGTGGCCTGGATCGGGATGACGATCCACGCGACTGCAGTCGCGAGCAGGCTGGTGAGCAGGGCTGGCAGCACGAGCGGCAGAGCCAGGCTGCCGAGGAGGACCTCGAGCGCGAACAGCGCGCCGCCGAGGGGAACGTTGTACACAGCGGCCATGCCGGCTCCGGCCCCGGCGGCCACCAGGAGCCGTCGTTGGGAGGGCGGGATCGTGCGGCTGCGCTCGCACAGTTCGCTCGCGAAGGCCGCGCCGGCGAGCTGGGGCGCCGCCTCGCGGCCGAGCGAGGCGCCCATGCCGACGGTCACGATCGACAGCGCGCCGCGTATGAGGCTCGCCGGCAGCTCGAGTCGTCCGCCGCGCAGCCACAGCGCTTCGGTGGTCTCCCCGCCACCCGAACCCCGCAACCGCCGAACCAGCAGCGCCCCGCCGCCGGCGATCACGCCGGCGGTGAGCAGAACGAGTAGAGCGCGAAGCGGCGAGGCGGCCGTGACGGCGGCCAGGAACTGGTTCGCCGGCCGCCGCCACGCAAGCCGCTCGACGAGGTTCAGCAGCGCGATGAACCCCGCTCCGGCAAGACCCGTGGCGACGCCGATCGTCACCACGAGGGCCCAGAAGAGGCGGCTGTAGCCTGCGACGATTCCCCGCCCGGGCACGTTTGGCTGCGGAGACGCGAAGCGGCGGGTCATCCCGTGACCGGCGCCCAGGGCAGCGTGGCGGACGTTCGCGTCGTCGGCGTGAGCTCGACGACGATGCTCCAGCGGTCGCCGCGCACGAGACTTTCCCGCCATTCGAGCGGTCCGTCGTCACCGAGCGTGAGCCGCGAGATGGCGAGCGCCGCCTCGCGCGCTGGAAGGTTGAGCAGACGGCGGTCCGCCGTGCGGGGGACGACCGGGCGGATTCGCTCCGATCCGGAGCGAAGCGTCACGCCACAGCGCGCGACGAGCTCGACGTAGATGCCGGTGCGCGTCAGGTTGACGTCGAGCAGCGGCCGTGCGACGCTCGCCGGCAACCAGGAGCGGTCGAGCGCAAGCGGCTCGCCGTCGACGAGGCGGAGGCGTTCGATGTAGACCAGTGACGTGGCGGTGGCGAGGCCGAGCAGCGGCGCGACCTGGGGGTCGGCGCGTTCGACGCATTCGCGAGTGATGCTCGTTTGGCTGAGGCCGCGCGTTTCGATGTATTCGAACAGGCTTTCGAGCGTGCCGGCTGCGTGCTCAAACGTGGGTGCGCGCACGCGCGTGCCGCGACCGCGCTCGCGCTGCACAAGACCCACATCGGCGAGCCTGCGGACGGCGTCGCGGACGGTCTGGCGCGAGACGCCGTAGGCGCTCATCAACTCGCCGTCGGTCGGGAAGCGCTCGACGAACTCCCCGCCGGCAACGCGAGCTTGCAGATCGGCATGAAGCTGGGCCCACAGCGGCAGCGCGCTCGTGCGATCGAGCCCTCGGCTCGTCGCGCCGCGCGAACTCGTGCCTAACGATTGTCCGGACATTAGACCTTTCTGGCATCAGTCTAGACACCTCGCAGCACCTGCGGCGCCAGCGCGAGCACGGCAGCGATCCGGGGAGGTGTGGGCCATGCGGTGCGGGTTGCCGGGCCGATCAGCCAGGATTGACGGCCACACCCGCGGTGAACCACGTCCACGGGCGCGGTCCCTTGGCATAGCGTTGCTCGACACGCTCGATTACGAACCCGGCGTCAACGATGAGCGCCGGAATGTCGCGCGTGAGGTGACATCCGTCGGCGAGTCGACGTTGGAGCGGCTCGAGCCGATGTTGCCAGACGGCGACGCCAGGCTCGGGGGCAAGGCCGTGCTCGAGAAAGTGGAAGCGCCCGCCGGGACGAATCACGCGTCGCAGTTCCAGCAGCGCACGGTGAACGTCGGGGATGGTGCAGAGCGTGAACGTCGACAGCGCAGAGTCGCTCGAGGCGTCCGGGAGCGGAATCGACTGACCGTCCAAGCCGACATGCTCGACCGCCACGCGGGACGAAGCGATGCGGCGGACGGCCAGGCGACGCGCCACCGCGGCAGGCTCGACGGCGAGGACGATGTCCACCGTCGCCGGATAGTGCTCGAGATTGAGCCCTGACCCAAAACCGATCTCGACCACGCGGCCTTCGAGTCCGTCGGTGACCTCCGCGCGCCAGCTCGCCAGGCTCGCGGTGCGGCACGCGCGGTCCACCAGCCGTGGCAGCACCTGCTCGCGATAGAAGCCCATGCTCGAACCGTAGCGGTGCCGAGCGACGCTCGCCGGCCATCGATGCAACCTCGCGGAGGCCGGCCGGGGCGGGCGGAGTCCGCGCGTCTTGCAACGGTCCGCTCGTAGTTCGTCCCGCAGCAGTTGCGGCTTTGGGCGGATGACCATGTGGAGCGCGGTCAGGATGATCTCGGTGCATGGCTCATCGGATTGTCATCCTCGGCGGCGGGACCGGGGGAACGCTGACGGCCAATCGCCTGCACCACCGCTACGGCGAGGCGGCCGAGATCGTCGTCGTCGACCGTGACGACCGTCACGTCTACCAGCCCGGGCTGCTGTTCGTGCCCTTCGGCCTCGCCGATCCGGATGGGATCGTCCGTCCCCGCGGCAAACAGCTGCACGACGGGATCGAGTTTCGGCTGGCCGAGGTCGATCGCGTCGAGCTCGCCGACAACGTCGTGCAGCTGACCGACGGAGGCGTTCTGCCCTACGACGTCTTGGTGGTGGCCAGCGGCGCGACGCTGCTGCCCGAGGAGACCGAGGGGCTGACCGGCCCCGGCTGGGGCCAGCGCGTGTCCACTTTCTACACGCTCGAGGGCGCGATCGCTTTGCACGACGCTCTGCAGCGCTTCGACGGCGGCCGGCTCGTCGTCAACGTCGTCGACATGCCGATCAAGTGCCCGGTGGCTCCGCTCGAGTTCTGCTTCCTCGCTGACTGGTACCTGCGAGGGCGCGGCGTGCGCGAGGACACCGAGCTGATCTATGTCACGCCGCTGGACGCGGCATTCACCAAGCCGATCGCTGCCGAGCACCTCGCCGGGATGCTCGATCACAAGAACATCGCCATCGAGGCTGAGTTCGCCACCGGCGAGGTCGACGGCGAGCACGGTCGACTGGTGAGCTGGGATGAGCGCGAGATCTCGTTCGACCTGCTTGTCACGATCCCGCTGCACGGCGGCGCGGAGTTCGTGGCGCGCTCGACTGGTCTGGGCGACGAGCTCGGCTTCGTCTCGACCGATCCGCGCACGCTGCAGAGCCACGCCGCCGAGAATGTGTTCGCCATCGGCGACGCCGCCAACCTGCCGACCTCCAAGGCCGGCTCGGCGACCCACTTCGAAGGTGACACGCTGGTCGCCAACATCGAACGGCTCCTCGGCGGTGAGGAACTCGTTGGCAGCTATGACGGGCACGTCAACTGCTTCATCGAGAGCGGCTTCCACAAGGCGCTGCTGATCGACTTCAACTATGAGGTAGAACCGGCTCCGGGCCGGTACCCCGGCGCGCATGTTGGCCCGCTGCCGCTGCTGCGCGAGTCACACCTGAACCACCTTGCCAAGCTCGCCTTCCAACCTCTGTATTGGCACGTGCTGCTTCCCGGTCGCGACATCCCCGGCATCGGCGCTCAGATGTCGACCTCCGCGAAGCAGCCCACCCCGAACCGACAAGGAGACACGACATGAGCACCGTCACCTACGCCGGCGCAGCGGTCGAGACAGACGCGGAAGGATTCTTCGCCGATCCCGAACAGTGGAACGAGGAGATGGCACCGCAGATCGCCGCCGCAAACGGGATCGGCGCGCTGACCGACCGCCACTGGCAGGTCATCAACTTCATGCGCAAGAGCTATCTGGAGAGCGGCGCGGCCCCGTCCATCCGTACGCTCGGCAAGGCGTCCGGCGTGCCGGTCAAGGAGCTCTACCAGCTGTTCCCCAGGGGGCCTGCGAAGCTCGCGGCCAAGATCGGCGGTATCCCCAAGCCGCGCGGCTGCATCTAGGCGAGTCAGAAAGCGAGACAACCATGACTGAGCTGCTCGAACATTCCGATGCCCCAACAGCCAAGCCCGCAACAATCCAGAAGGTCTCGATCATCATCTCCAAGGGCTCCCTCGAGGGCATCTATCCGGGCCTGATCATGGCCAACGGCGCGCGCATGGAGGGAATCGATGCGAACGTCTTCTTCACCTTCTTCGGCATGGATGCGATCAACAAGGCCAAGCACGACCACGTCAAGGTGGCCACCGTCGGCAATCCCGGCCTGCACCTTGCGACCTGGGCCGGCGGCTTCCCCGGGATGTCTGGCTTCGTGACCCGACAGCTCGAACACGCGATGGAGAAGCTCGACATCCCGCCGATTCCCGAGTTCGTCGAGTTGATCGCCGACTCCGGCGCCGGCCTCTACGCCTGCAAGGCGTCGGTCGATCTCTTCGAACTGACCGACGACGACTTCATCCCGCAGCTACAGGGAATCATCACCGTCGGCGAGTTCTACGGCCTCGCCGCCGGAGGTCAGATCATCTTCACCTAGGACACCGGCCAGCTGCCGGACACACGGCCGTGGGGGCGGGGGTCTCTGGCTCGCCATCTCAGACTCACCTCGACCAGGGCCGCAATGAGCGGCGGCGTCGACGCGACGATCCGCATACGTCCGTCAGGCGGGCGACGCGCGGCTCGCGCGCTCGACCTGAACGCCACGTCCGCTGTGGCGCCTCAGCCGCGCAACGAGGAGCACGAGCGTCGGGATCACGGCGATCGCCGCGATCACGAGAAACCACGCGCGGCCGGCGTCGCTGCCCTCGCCCAGCGTGTGGATCACGCCGAATACCCAGGCCAGCGCGGTGAAGCGATGCATGACTTTCCAGCGCTTGATGCCGATCCGCTGGCGCAGGTAGAACGAGAGTCCGAGCAGGATGAACCCCCAACCGGCAATGATCCCGAGCGCCATGTACGGCTGTTTGTGGTTGCTGGCAAAGGGGATCGCCAGGTCGGCGATGCCGGGGTGAAGGTAGCTGTCGCCGAGCGGTGCGACGGCGTGCAGCGCGATCGCCGCGATCGCGACCGCCTCGTGCGCTACGCGCAGATCCGGCCGCGTCCTCTGACCAGCCGGCCGCTCATCGAGAGCCCGCGCCAACGTCAAGGTCTGTTAGCGGATACGGCGCGACCTCGCCGCGCTGCGGATCGACGTCAGGACGTGCGCACACGCACGATCTCGCCGTGGCTCCCGGGTCCGGTTGCCGGCGAGATCCCGTCGTTGGCCACGAAGATCGAGCCGTCGGCGGCGACCGCGACGCCGGTCGGCCATGACAGGCCGGCGCTCGCCAGCACGGTGCTGTTCCCACGGGCGACGCGAATCAGTTCGCCGGGCGCGGTCGTGTCGCGCAGGCCGGCCCGGTTGATCTCCAGCACCAGCAGCCGCCCGCTGCGGTCGAAGGCGATCGCCGAGATATTTGTGAAGCCGCTCGCGTACACGCTCGGGGGGTGCCCGGGCACGACACGCCAGACCCGCGCGTGACCCGGGTTGAACGGGAAACCGGTGAGCTCGCTGACGTAGAGCGCTCCGTCCGGCCCGACGACGACCGACGTCGGAACCGACTGTACGGTCACACGTCGCGCCGACCTGCCGACCAGTCCGGCGGCCGCGACCTCGTGCTGCACGGGGAACACCGCCAGCACCCGGATGGTGCCCGACGGGCTGACCCACAGCAGGTCGTTGCCGGCGGCATCGGCGACGGCGTAACCGCCGCCGTAGGCAGCGAGCGCGTAGGGATCGCTGTCGATCACGTCGGCGGCGCTCGCGGCGCCGGTCCCGTGGTCGGGATTGTGGCTGGCCTCAAAGCGGGCAAGGTCCACAACGACCCGGGCGCCCCCCGATGCCCGCGTCGAGATCAGCGTGCCCAGCAGCCGCCCGGGTTGCCCGAACTGGTTGGCGCCGGCACGGTCGATCTGCGTGTCCTGGGTGACGAAGACGAGGTCTCCTCGGCTGAGGATGACATCCGCCGGCCCGCTTGACTCCGCTCCGCCGGCGCCGGCGACCGAGGGCAGGCCGGTGAGGAGTCGCGTCACGACGCCGTGGGCCAGGCGGACGATCGCACCCGTCGCCCCGGCGCAGATCCGCGCTCCGGTACTTGGATCCTTGGCACAGCGGGCGTGACCGCCGTCGCCGGCTTCGGCAACGTACAGCGCGCCGTCCGGCCCGAAGCTCATCTGTCGCGGGTTGGCCAGCCCGCGCACCACGACGACCAGGGCGTGCTGGCGACTCGCCGAGCTGGCGCCTCCACAGCCGGCGAGCACCATCGTCACGCCGACGATCAGGATGCACAGGCGCGGCGGGTGGGCCGCCTGGCGGATCAGCCGCCGAACGGCGCGTGACGACGCCTTCGCGCCGTCGTGGCAGGTGCGCGCTCCGTTGATGGGTTGCGTGAACACCGACGGCTCCGGGTCGAGCCTACCCGGAGCCGCCGTGACCACCGTGGGTCCCGCATCGCACGGCGGGGCCGCCGGACCTACATGTTCGGGCAGTTGCCCATGTGGTTGGCCGACGTGTTGCCGGTCGCGCCCGTGACGGGCTGCGTCAGCGCCGGGGTCGTCGAGGAGCTTGCCGTCGACCCGGTGGACCCGGTCGACGCCGCACTGGCCACGGCGGCGCCGCCCCCCGCGAGTCCGCCGGTCACCGCCAGTGCCGCAAGCGCGTATTTCATCTTTCGCATCATGGTCGCCTCCTGTCGAGGGTTCGGGGAATCTGCCGTTCCAGTGAACCGGGCGGATGTAACTCGTCGCTAACGACATGCTGGGAAGTTGATGGGGGCGCCTCCCCGGCGGGTTTCGAGGCGCACCCGGCGGGCGCCTGTCAGCCGACGCTCAGCTCGCGTTCATGCCGCCGGGCCCGCTGGCGCGGCGGATTGCGATGCGGCCGCGGCGGCGAC
>Ga0307374_10011540_pt1 | contig 12546 bp, 8 predicted proteins | sample OX3MG_FD_202532 | JGI IMG/M metagenome (GOLD analysis project Ga0307374, IMG submission 202532) | Soil microbial communities from Risofladan, Vaasa, Finland - OX-3 | ecosystem: Environmental > Terrestrial > Soil > Coastal area > Acid sulfate soil | place: Finland: Risofladan, Vaasa | collected...
GGCAGCCTGCCGATGGGCGTCCGACCGGTCGACGACAAACCATCGGACACGCTCGTAGTGGATCCTGGCGAAGGGTTCTGGACGGGGAGTTCGACTCTCCCCCATCTCCACCAACAGCCCCCCGATATGGTGGCGCCCGCTGCTGCTGTGACTCGAGGCATGAGTTTGCCATTTCGGCAGCCCGATGCCTCCCAGTGGGTCGCGGCATCCCCTCGAACTAGCTCCTTGACGACCGTGGTACGGTTCGTTCGCCTACTAAATGTAGCCTCCGAAAGAAGGCAATGGCGAGACTGCGCAGTGGTTCCGCGACCTTGATCCGGGACCTGAATCGGTCCGCGATCCTCGCGCTGGTCGGTCGGCGCGGGCCAGTCGCTCGAGTCGAGATCGCCCGCGAGCTCGCGCTCAGTCCGGCGACTGTCACGGTTCTCACCCGAGTTCTCGTGCGGGATGGGCTCATCGAGGAGGTCGACGTCGCGCCATCGCGTGGGGGACGGCCCGGCATCCTGCTCGGGCTCGTCGGGAATGCAGCCCACGCACTGGGCGCGAAGATCGCGGCAGACCGGCTCACCGTGGTTCGGGTGACCCTGGACGGTGAGCCGCTCGGGATTGTCGAGACCCCGTTCGACGCTGCGGCTCCCGACGCCATCGAGCGACTGGGCGACGCACTCGCCCCGCTCGTCGCCTCGGCGGCAGAGGGATCCGGGCGCTTGTTGGGCATCGGCCTCGGAGTGCCAGGGGTGGTCGACGATCAGTCGGGTGGCGCCGTCGAGTCGCCCGTCCTCGGTTGGGTCGGGCTACCGCTCGGTGCCAGGCTCCAGAGCCGCTTCGGGGTGCCGGTTCTCGTCGACAACGACGTCAACACGCTTGCGGTGGCGGAGCGGTTGTACGGTCGCGGCCGCGATGTCGACCACTTCGTGACGGTCACGATCGGTCGAGGCGTCGGCCTCGGGATCGTCGTCGCCGGGGAGGTCTACCGGGGTGCCCACGGCGGCGCGGGGGAGTTCGGGCATACCCGGATCGTCGATGACGGCCCTGTGTGTCACTGCGGCAAGCGCGGTTGCCTCGAGGCGCTCGTGTCCGACGCGGCGCTCGTCCAGCAGGCGCGCCGAGCGGGCGTGCTGAGCGACGCAGAGGGGTCTGAGCATCTGCTAGCGCTCGCGAACAGCGGCGACGTCGAGGCCCGCCGCATCTACGAGGACGCGGGGGCCATCCTCGGGCGCGCGGTGGCCGGCCTCGTCAACATCTTGAGCCCACAGCTTGTCCTGATGGGGGGTGAAGGAACCCGCGCGTGGGATCACCTGGCGCCGGGGTTTGACGCCGCGTTTCGGAGTGATCTGTTTGAGCCCCTGCGGAGTGTCGTCGTCGTGGCGGATCGCTGGGACGACGACAAGTGGGCGCGCGGCGCCGCCGCGCTCGTTCTCGGTGCCACATTCGCTGCGCCGCTGTACGAGCGACCCCCGAACGCCGCGCTGCGGGCGCGGCTCGCGGCCAGCTCGCACACGGAGGAGGGGGTGGCGTAGGGATTCAGGGTGGCAGGCGCGGAGGCGGACGAACCCGTCCGGCACGCGGGTGGTTGGCAATTCCGGCCGGGACGCATGACGCCAGCTCGGCCTCGGGTCGGTAGCGTCATCAGGTTAAGCAGGAGGACGGATCTCGATGAAGCGAAGCATGGCCGTGCTGGTCGCGGCTCTCAGCCTTGTCGCATCGGCCTGCAGTAGCGGCGCCACGACGGCGCCGGCGGCAACACAAGCGAGCGCGTCGGGCGCTCCCGCGTCGGTCAGTGCCGCAAGTCCCATCGCATCAACGAGCGGGATCGATTGCGCCGGCGGGAAGCAGGCGACGATCACGTTCTGGCACACGTACAACACCGACGGTCCCGAGACGAAGCAGCTCAACGACGTCGTCATCCCCGCGTTCGAGCGCTATTGTCCGAACATCACCGTCAAAGCCGTGGTCCAGCCTTACCAGGGGCTGCATGACCAACTGGTGACCGCCGTCGCCGGCGGCGCCCTTCCTGATGTCATGCGCATGGACATTATCTGGACGCCCGAGTTCGCAAAGCTCGGCGCGCTCACAGAAGTCGACACGCTGCCGGGGTTCGATCAACTCAAGAGTCAGGTGTTCCCGGGTCCGTTGGCCACGAACGCCTATCAGGGCAAGTACTACGGCATTCCGCTGGACACGAACACGACGGTGATGATCTACAACCCGAAGATCATCGCCACCCCGCCGACCACCATGGACCAGCTCAAAGCCGATGCGATCGCTGCAAAGGGCACCAACAAGTGGGGCCTGGGTCTCGGCGGCGACGGATCGTGGAACATCTTCCCGTGGATCTGGACGTTGGGCGGGCAGATCACCAACGCCGATTACACGAAGGCCAGCGGCTACCTGGACTCTCCGCAAACCATCGCCGCGCTGCAGTGGCTCATCGACCTCAAGAACGCGGGCGGGCTCGGTCCCTCCACCTTGGGCGGCAAGCCTGATTCGTGGGGTGGTTTCCAGGGCGGTAACTACGGCATGATCAACGACGGGCCGTGGTTCTTCCCGGCGATCGGCTCGGCGATGGGCGCGCAGCCCGCTGTCATGCCGACGGGCCCCGGCGGCTCGATCAGCGTCGTGGGTGGCGAGAATTTCGTGATCTTCAAGACCTCGCCCAACCAGGACGCCGACTGGGCGTTCGCGAAGTTCATGCTGTCCGATGAGGCACAGGAGGACATGGCGGCGGTCGGCCAGATGCCGGTCACCAACAGTGCTTCGGCATCGAACGCGATGACGAGCGTGGATTACTACGGGCCGTACATTCAGCAGCTAAAGACGGCATTGCCGCGGCCGGTGGTGCCGGCGTGGACCCAGATGGACACGATTCTGAGCAACGCGTTCGACGCGGCACTCCGCGGCAAGGAGTCGGCCAGCCAGGCCCTCCACGACGCGGCCGCGCAGATCGACCCGCTCTTGGGCCAGTAAACCCCCATCGGTGATGACGTCCGCCGGGAGGCTCGGCCTCTCCTCCGCCGTCTTCCCGGCGGACGCATCCTCGTAGTCATGCGGACCATCTCCATCGGCTCCCGTCCCCCGGCCGTCGTCGCCCTCGGACGGCGCGACCGTGCACGCCACGTGCGCGATCTTCGGACGGCGCTGCCGTTCATGCTGCCCGGCTTTGCACTCGTCCTCGTCTTCGTCATCTATCCGCTTCTGCGCGGGCTCCAGATGAGCCTCTATCACTGGAACCTCATGGTGCCTGCACAGAGCCAGTTCGTCGGACCAGACAACTTCGTGCGAGCGCTCACGCAGGATCCAGTCTTCTGGACGGCGGTCCGCAACACGGTGCTGTACGCCATCATCACCGTGCCCGCGCAGATGGCGCTCGGGCTCGGGGCCGCGCTGCTGCTCAACGCGGCGATCCGCGGGAGAGCCTTCTTCCGCGCCCTCTTCTACCTGCCCGTGGTGACGTCCTGGCTCGTCGTCTCGTACGTCTTTGCCTACCTCTTCAGCGACGGACCCGGGCCGGTCAACAACCTCCTCGTGAACACGCTCCACATCCTGCCGGCGCCGATCGATTGGGTGCATGACAGCCTCGCCAGCGCGGAGGTCCCGATCAACCTCCTCGGCATCTGGAAGGGGATCGGTTGGAACATGGTGATCTTTCTCGCGGCCCTCCAATCGATCCCGGGCGAGCTGGTCGAGGCCGCCTCGGTCGACGGGGCGGGCGCCTGGCACCGGTTCCGCCGCATCACGTTGCCGCTGCTGCGCCCGGCCGTGATCTTCGTCAGCATCATGCTGCTGATCGGCGCCTTCAACGTCTTCATCTCGGTCTACCTGCTGACCGGTGGCGGCCCCGAGGGGTCGACCGAGGTGTGGTTGAGCTACATGTGGAACCAGGCCTTCTCGTACCTCGACTTCGGCTACGGAACCGCGATCGGCCTGCTCATGGGGGTGGCCGTCATCACCATCGGTTTCCTGCAGCGCCGCGCCCTGCGCGGTTCGGTGGAGTACTGACGATGGTCGGCGTTCGCCAGTTCGCGGCGCGCGCTCAGGCCGCCTCCACCCGCGGCCGAACCGGGCCGCGTTGGGTCAGACTCCTCCTTTACGGAACGTTGATCGGCGGCGCGCTTGTCATGACGCTGCCGTTTCTCTACATGCTCTCGACGTCGATCAATCCGAACCGCTGGACGATGCCGGACCCCCCCACGCTTTGGCCGGCCAACCCAACATTCGACAATTACGTCCGTGCCTGGGGCGAAGCGGGCTTCCAGCAGTACGTCATCAACAGCCTGATCGTGTCGGGCGTGACGCTCGTGCTGACGTTCTGGGTTGCCACGACGAGCGCCTATGCGTTCGCCCGCCTCCGGTTCCCCGCGAAAGACAAGATCTTCACCTTCTACCTTGTCACGATGATGATCCCAGGGATGATCGCCCTGCTCCCCGAGTTCCAGGTCATGCACGACTTCGGGCTCGTGAACAGCTGGCTCGGGCTGTGGGTCATCTACGTGTCAGGCAGTGTCGCCTTCAACACGTTCCTCCTCCGCGGTTTCTTCGAGCAGCTGCCGCGCGACCTCGAGGACGCGACGCTCATCGACGGCGGGGGGCGCTGGACGGTGTTCTTTCGCGTCCTGCTGCCCCTCTCGAAGCCCGCTCTCGCGACGCTCGGCGTCTTTACGTTCCTGGGCTCGTGGGACGACTTCTGGTGGGCCCGCATGCTGCTCCAGAACAACGACATCCGCACGCTCCCCATCGGCATCCAGCTCTTCTTCAATGCCCACGGGACCCAGTGGTCGACGGTCTTCGCGGCGACGACGATCGCGGTCGTGCCCGAGCTAATCCTCTTCATCCTTCTGCAGCGCTATTTCGTCTCGGGCATGTACGCGGGCAGTATCCGCGGATAGGCTCGGGACTTCCAACGGACACACCGGAGTCCCAATGTGTCAACCTTGCCCACCGGCCCTCACACGCCGCTAGAAGCCTGGCCGACACGCGCGCAACTCCGCCCCGACGAAGCACTGGAGATCGCGCTGCGAGCCGATCCGTCGGAACCAGTCGGGGCTCGGGTCATCGACGTGGACCGCGTGCTCGCGGAGTCCACGGTCCCGCCTGGCGGGACCGTGACGCTGATCGAGCTTCCCTCGACCCTGCGTCGCGCCGGCCTTGCGATCGAGGTAAGCGATGGGTCCGGCGGGCGGGCGACCACGGCGATCGATGTCGCGCCGCATTGGTCCGTCGCGCCTCGGTACGGGGCGCTCAGCGACTTCGCGCCGGACGAGACCGTCGCCGAGTCGGCGCGGCGGTCGGTCGAGTTCCTCCGGCTCCACGTCAACGTGGTCCAGTTCTACGACTGGATGGCCTCGCACCATACCTTCCGTGCGCCGACGGACGATTTCATCGATCCGCTCGGACGGGCTCTTTCTCATGCCGTTGTGCGCCGCAAGGTGGCCCTCGCTCAAGCCGCCGGAGCTGCCGCTCTGGCGTACGGCGCCCTCTACGGTGCAGAGGCCGACTTCAGCCGACAACACCCGGACTGGCTGCTGTACGACGGGCGAGGCGAACCGATGACGCTCGCCGAGATCTTCCACCTGCAGGATTTCAGCGCTCGATCGCCCTGGCGGGCGTGGATCGTGGGTCAGTACGAGGACGCGCTCGGCGCGCTCGGCTTCGATGGGATCCACATCGACCAGTACGGGTTCCCGAAGCGCGCTCGCTCGCGCGCCGGCGGCTCCTGGCGTGAGATCGACGTGGCGGCGGAGTTTCCGGGCTTCGTGGAGGAGGCGGCACGACGCATCCTGGCGCTACGGCCGGGCGGCGGCGCGATCTTCAACTGTGTCAATGCCTGGCCCCTCGACGCCATGCCGGCCGTCGCTTCCGATGCCGCGACGTACATCGAGGTGTGGGAGCCGCACGTCCGCTACCGCGACCTGTACGAGCTGGTTCGGCGAGCGCGTACGCTCCGTCCGCAAAAGGCCGTCATCCTCGCCGCCTACCTGCGTCCGTTCGACCCGGATCGGGCGCGATCGGGCGGTGCGATGACTGCGTACCGTCTCGCTGCGGCCACGATCGGGGCGGCCGGCGGATTCCACCTGATATCGGCCGAGGGCGACGGGCTGTTGAGCGAGGCCTACTATCCTCGCTACGGTCGCCTCACCGCGGACGAGGCCGTCGTCGTGCGCCGCTATGCAGACTTCGCGGTGCGCAACACGACGCGCCTGCACGATCACGGCGCGACCGACATCGCGTGGACGCACGTGGGCCCGACCAACGACGTCATAACGCTCGCCCACCCGGAGCTGGGTGACTATGGTGCGGGGGCCCGGTACGGATCCCTGTGGCTCGTAGGTCGCGTCGCGGGGCGCGAGACGGTCCTGCAACTGGTGAACCTGCGTGGCCTCACCGGCGACGCCTGGAACGCCGAGCAGACGGTCTCGCCCAAGCCACTCGACGACCTCGAGGTGCGCGTGCGAGTCGTGGGCGGCGTCGATGGGGTCTGGTGGGACAGCCCCGACGACGAAGTGGGACTGGCGCGTCCCGTCGCGTTCGAGGTCAGCAATCTCGCCGACGGCCGATACCTCATCTTCAAGGTGCCGCGGATCGAGGTGTGGACGAGCGTGTGGTGGCGCGAGACCGAGGCCGGGGAGGCGGCGTGAGCGGTCCTGAACTGCTCGACGGAACTCGACTCGCTCGACTGGCACGACGGAGCATCGGGATCATCCGCGCGAACCAGGACGCGTCCGGTGCCTACCTCGCTTCGCCGAACTTTCCCGTGTACCGCTACAGCTGGCTTCGCGACGGCTCGTTCATCGCCGATGCCATGAGTCGGGCCGGCGATGTAGCGTCGGCCGAGCGCTTCTTCGGTTGGTGCACTCGGGTGATCGATGCGCGCGGCGCGCGGATTGAGTCCCTCGTCGAGCGCGGACGCGCCGGGGATCCGATCGGTCCCCACGAGTTTCTTCCCACGCGGTACACGGTCGACGGCCAGGAATCGCGTGAGGAATGGACCGACTTCCAACTCGACGGGTACGGAACGTGGCTCTGGGCACTCGAGGTTCATCGGCGTCGCCACGACCGCTCGATCGAGCCGTTCCTGCCCGGTGCCGCACTGTCAGCCCGCTACGTCGCCGCGTTCTGGAGACACGCGAGCTACGACTGGTGGGAGGAGCATCCCGACCACCGGCACACCTCTACGCTCGCCGCGCTGTATGGCGGCCTTCGCGCAGCGGCGAGTTGGGAAGGGCTGGAACCCGAACTGCGCGACGTGTGCGATGCGACGACGGGCGACATCCGCGACGATGTCCTGCAGGACGCGCGGCGCCTCGGACACCTGCCGAAGTGGCTCGGCGGCAACGCGGTCGACGCGAGCTTGGTCGCGGCGGCGACGCCCTTCGGGCTCATCGCGCCGGACGACCCGCTCATGGCGGCCACGATCGAGGCGATCGAGCGAGAGCTCGTTACCGATCGAGGTGTTCACCGGTACGCCGAGGACACCTACTACGGCGGGGGCGAATGGCTCCTGCTCGCCGGGCTGCTCGGCTGGCACTATGCAGTAGTAGGACGTCTCGGCGATGCCTGGGCCGAGCTGGTATGGATCGCCGAGCACGCCACAGCCGACGACGAACTGCCCGAGCAGGTCCCTGACCACCTCCTTGCGCCAGACGGGCTCGCAGAGTGGCGTGATCGCTGGGGCCCGATCGCCACGCCGCTGCTCTGGTCGCACGCGATGTTCCTGACGCTCGCGCTCGTCTTGCGCGCAGTCACGCCGGAACTCCTCCTCGAAGAGGCCGGGGGCGACGAAGCGGCGGCGCCTCGACCGGCCACGTGATCCGCCACCGGCCGGCAGGCCTCGGCCATCCCTACCGCCTTGAGCCCGACCAGCGTGTCCCGATCCAACCCGTCGCCGGTGAGCCGATCGAGCTGCGGGCATCGGTGCCCCTGGGCTCGCCAGCGCCGCGGATCGAGGTCGCCATCGACGGCCGACCGGTCGCTGTAGAGCTCGAGCGCCTCGAACCGCAGGCCGCCGGTTCGGCCGGCGATGGCCATCTGGCAACGGCTGCCGCGGGAAGCGCGCGCCGCCCGCGTGACGCGTGGGTCGGCCGTCTCGCGCGGCTGCCCGCGGGCGCCTCGATCGCCTATCGATTCTGGGCCGACAGCGTCGGGTCTGAACGCGGCCCGAGGGCGACGCGGACGTTCGAGTGCACCGTCGCCAGCTGGGGCGAGTCGGGCGGCTCGATCGAGCTCGGAGCACCGGACCGGCTCGTTCCCGGCAGCGTCGAGTGGCTCGTCGCGGCCGGCCGCCCGGTCCGGACCCGGTTCGCCCTCCGCCTCGAACCCGGCTCGCACGTCGTCGGCTTCGGCGAGCGGTTCGACGCGCTCGATCAAGTCGGGCGACGCCTGGACGCAGTCGTCTTCGAGCAGTACAAGAACCAAGGTTCTCGAACGTACCTCCCGATGCCGTTCGCGATCGTCATCGAACCGTCCGGTCGGAGCTGGGGCTTCCACGTTCGCACGAACCGTCGGTCCTGGTACGACGTCGGCGCAACGGCGCCGGATCGCCTTGGGATCGAGGTCGCGCTCGGCGGGCTCGACGAGGGATCGGGCGAGTCTGCCCCGATCGTCGACGTTGCCGTCTATACCGGCTCTCCAGCCGAGATCCTCGCTGCGTTCCTCGGCGAGACGGGCGATCCGATCGCGCCACCGACCTGGGTCTTCCGGCCGTGGCTGAGCAGCAATGAGTGGAACACCGAGGCCCGGGTCCGGTCGGAGATCGAGCGGAGTCTGGCCGAGGGAATCCCGGTCGGCGTTCTCGTCATCGAGGCCTGGAGCGACGAGACGACGTTCGTTGCCTTCCGCGACGCGAATGCGGGGATCCATCCCGACGGGGCGCCCCATCGGCTCGCCGACTTCACGTTCCCGGCCGACGGCGCCTGGCCCGACCCGGCGGGCCTCGTCCGCTGGCTCCATGAGCGCGACGTCCGGCTCGTCCTCTGGCAGATCCCGCTCCTCAAGGGTCGGCCGGTCCCGTCTGGCCAGGCTCGCGCCGACATCGAGACGGCGATCGCGCGCGGATACGTCGTCCGGGATGGCGGCGGCCGTCCGTACCGCAATCGGGGCTTCTGGTTCCCGAACGCGCTCCTGCCCGACTGGACGAACCCGGCCGCTCGGGCGTGGTGGCTCGAGAAGCGCCGCTATCTCGTCGACGAGCTCGGCATCGACGGCTTCAAGACCGATGGCGGCGAGCACGCCTGGGGCGATGACCTGCGCTATGCCGCCGGAACCCGCGGCGACGCCGGCAACAACCGTTACCCGGTCGACTACGCGACCGCCTACCACGAGCTCATGCGCTCATCTGGGCGCGCGCCGGTCACCTTCAGCCGGGCCGGCTTCACGGGTTCGGCGGCGGTGTCCCTCCATTGGGCCGGGGACGAGAACTCGACGTGGGAGGCCTACCGGGCCTCGATCACCGCCGGCCTCACCGCCGGGGCCTCGGGAGTCTTCTTCTGGGGCTGGGATCTGGCCGGCTTCTCGGGCGAGGTGCCGTCCGCCGAGCTCTACCTTCGGGCCGCCGCGATGGCGGCCTTCTGCCCGATCATGCAGCTCCACTCGGAGTTCAATCGGCATCGCCTGCCGTCGCGCGACCGGACGCCCTGGAACATCGCGGCCCGGACGGGCGACGATCGAGTGCTGCCCGTGTACCGCGCGCTTGGCCGGCTCCGCGAGCGTCTCGTCTCATACCTCGTCGAGCAGGCCGCCCGGAGTGCCACGACGGGCCGGCCGCTCATGCGGGCTCTATGTTTCGACTGGCCGAGCGATCAGCGGATTTGGGAGTTCCCCTACGAGTACCTCCTCGGTGAGGATCTCCTCGTCGCACCGGTCGTCGAGCCGGGCAGGGTGGTGTGGCCCGTATACCTGCCCGCCGGTGGCTGGGTCGACGCATGGACCGCCGAACCGATCGCCGGCGGCCAGGTCGTCGAACGGGACGTGCCGATCGACATCATCCCCGTCTACCGCCGCGCCGACGTGGTCCTGCCCGGCGATCCGTTCACGGATTCCCGACCGGGTTGAGAGCCCCGGCGATCGAGGCCGACGTTGACTCACACACTCCGTCGGCGAAGGTCGCGAGCTACCTCGGGGAGCGTCACGACGCGTCTTGGGCGTCGAGATACGGCGCGTAGGCCGGCCACCAGATCGCGGCGTCGACCGCGGCCTCGACGTCCACGCCGTCCGCGAGCCCCGACAGCCCAGCCGACACAGCTTCCCGCGCGACCGCGACGGCCACCGAACGAGCGACGGCCCGCAGCCCGGCCACTGGCGGATACAGACCCCCCGCGGCGAAACGCTCAGCTGTGACGTGCCCGGCCAGCGCGTGGGCGGCGGCCAGAAACATCCCGTCCGTGATCGCGTTCACCTCGGCGACGACGGCACCGAGGCCAACGCCCGGGAAGATGAACACATTGTTCGCCTGACCGACCACCCGCTCGCCATCGGTCGTTGCCACCGACGGGAACGGCGAACCGGTCGCAACGAGCGCCCGTCCCGCCGTCCAGCGGACGATCTCCTCCGGCGTCGCCTCGGACGCCGACGTCGGGTTGGAGAGGGGCAGGACGATCGGCCGCTCGGCCAGCTCGTCGAGCGTTCGGATCGCTGCCTCATCGAACGTGCCACCGATGCCGGTGGCCCCGACAAGGACGGTCGGGCGGATCACCCGCACCGCATCCACGAGGGCTGACGCGCCGACCGCGGCATACGTGCGAGGTACCGCGAAGCGCCGCTTGGCCGGATCGAGGTCCGTCCGACCGTCGTGGACGAGACCGTGCGAATCCACGAGGGCGATGACGCCGCGCCCGCCTAGTTGGTCGCCGCGCCCACCCGCCGGATCGTCTCGGACGGCGAGGTCGAGGAGCCGCGCGATCCCGATCCCGGCCGCTCCGGCGCCGACGATGAGGATCCGCTCGTCGGCGAGACGCGTCCCACGATGGCGCACCGCGGCAAGGAGACCGCCGAGAACCACCGCGGCCGTGCCCTCGACGTCGTCGTTGAAGCTCGGCACTCGGTCGCGATACCGATCGAGGATGCGGAGCGCGTTGGCCTGCTTGAAGTCCTCCCACTGGATGACGCAGCCGGGCAGCTCGCGCTCGACGGCGGCCACGAACGCCTCCACGAGCGCGTCGTACGGCGCGTCCCGAAGGCGACGGCCGCGATAGCCGACGTACAGCGGGTCGGCGAGGAGGTCGGCATTGTCGGTCCCGACGTCGAGCGAGACGGGCAGGGTGAGCGCCGGGTGGATCCCACCCGCCCCGGTGTACAGCGCGAGCTTGCCGACCGGGATCGCCATCCCCCCGGCACCCTGGTCGCCGAGCCCGAGGATCCGCTCGTTATCGGTCACGACGATGAGCCGGACGTCCTCGTATGGGCTGTTCCGAAGCAGATCGGGGATCCGGTCGACGTCATCCGGGGTGATCCAGACGCCACGCGTCCGTCGCAGGATGTGGCTGAATTCCTGGCATGCCCGACCGACGGTGGGCGTGTACACGACCGGCAGGAACTCCTCGAGGTGCTCGGCGAGGAGTCGATAGAACAACGTCGCGTTGCGATCCTGGAGGGCGGCCAGGCCGATGTACCGCTCGAGCGGGTCGTCCTTCCGACGAAGGTGCTCGAGTTCGAGGTCGACCTGCTCCTCGATCGTCAGGACGCGAGCGGGGAGGAGTCCCTGGAGGTTGAGCGCCAGCCGCTCGTCGGGCGGGAAGGCGAGGTCCTTGGTGAGCAGGCGCTGTCCGAGGAGGGCGGCCCCACGCTCCCGGACGTGCGTTGGCAGGCCGGCGGCGAGGCGGTCGAACGGCGACGGAAGTGGGCGCACCGCCGAATCATAGGAGGCTCGCCCGGCTCGCCGCCGGTCGAGCCTCCGTCAGGCTTCGTCCACCGTTCGGCGGACGAGCGTCATGCGACGGTGAGGGTTCCCTCCATGAAGCCGGCCCGCGCCGACATCGCCGTTCCCCAACCGGTCGCGCCGGCGCCGCAGGGGTCCATGCAGCGCCACGTGTAGGTGCCGGGAGCGCCGGTGTGGATGGTGAACGTCGTCCGCGACATGGCCGGGATCGGGACGTTGATCCCGAGGGCGGCGATCGTGAAGGTGTGGGCAACGGCTGCCGGGTCGAGGGCGGCGAGCGTCTGCGACGCGCCGGAGGCGCGATTCGGGTAGGCGGCCTTGATCGGGGCCGTCGTCATCGTCCCGCCGACGGTGCCAGTCACCTTCGCGTAGATCTCGGAGCCCTTCGGCAGGGGTGTCGCATCATCGAAGTTCGTGATCGTCACGACGATGGTCGAGTTCGCCGGCAGGGTGAAGTCGGAGGGCACGTAGGCCGGGTACTCAGTGTGACCGATCATGCCGCCGGTCACGATGGTCAGGTCGAGCGGGACCACCATGCTCGAACCGCCAGCAACGACCGGAGCGCCATTCGGCACTCCACCGACAGCGGCGAGTGCGCCACCAGCCGGGGCCGCCGCAGCCTGCGCCGGGGCTCCCCCCGCAACGGCGGACGGCGCGGCAACGGGTGGAAAGGTCCA
>Ga0307374_10011541_pt1 | contig 12546 bp, 10 predicted proteins | sample OX3MG_FD_202532 | JGI IMG/M metagenome (GOLD analysis project Ga0307374, IMG submission 202532) | Soil microbial communities from Risofladan, Vaasa, Finland - OX-3 | ecosystem: Environmental > Terrestrial > Soil > Coastal area > Acid sulfate soil | place: Finland: Risofladan, Vaasa | collected...
TTGAGCGGCTTCGAGGCCATAGAGCCGTTGAACGGCAATCCGCCGAGATTGAAGACTCCTCCATCAGAAGCGAACAGGTCGTAGCCGGGACCTGCCGGGGTTGCGGACGCCGCGCCGACGTCGACCGTGGTGCCGCCGGTCGAAGGAGCGAGGTCGTTGGATCCGTCCGGTACGAATGTGGCGCCGATCCCGTTCTGGCCCGCTGATCCGAATGTGGCGTCGCACGTCGCCTGACCGTTGGTCAACGGCTGGCTGGAGCAGCCTGGGATCACGTCGTTGCCGTAGTTCTCGCGGAACTCCACGGTGCCCGAGGGGGTTCCCGACGCCGAGGTGACCGTCGCGGTGAGCAGGTCGGCCTGGTTCACCTGGGGCGAGGCAGATGCGGCGCTAATGGTTGTCGTGGTCGGCTGCAGGACCTTCAGGGTGAGAGTCGTCGACGTCTCGCTGACGCCGTAGTCGACCTGCGAGGTGCCGTCGCACGACGGCAGCGACATCACGTCGCCGTTGCCGTAGGTGGCTCCCTGCGAGTCGCTGAACTTGCCGGTGAGGCTCCCGGCGGTGACGAGCGTGTAGCTCGTGCCCGGCGCGGGATCGGTGCAGTTGCTGGCGATGCTGTTGAGGACCAGCTGTGCGCCGCCGAGGTCGATCGCCCCAGTGGAGGTGAGCTGGGAGTAGTCAGTGCCGGCGCTCGGGCTTGCGACACTCCCGTCGAAGTCGAAGCTGAGCTGGCTGTTCGAGTCGAAGTTCGCCGAGGCAGTCGACAATGTCGTAGGTGCGCTCATGTTGTCGAGGTTCACGGAACCGCCCGTGACGCTCAGAGCACCTACCGATCCATCCCCGCTGAGGGCGGCGTCGGTCAAGTTGAGCGGATTGCCGTTCGTGCCGTTGAGGTCGGTGCCACTCAGCTGGACGTAACCGTTGCTGCCGGCGTTCTGTCCCGTCTGGGTGCTGTCGCCACCGGTGACAGCGAAGGATGACGCCTGGACACTGTTCGCTGTGGATCCATCACCCAGATTGAGGCTGGCCGAGTTGCTGAGGGCCGTTGTGACAGCCGTGCCCGCTCCAGTGACGTTGCCGTCGAGCTCGAGACTCGAGCCGGGGAGCGACCAGGTCGAGCCGGTGCCGGTGAGGGTCAAATTGTTCGCTACAACAGCCGGGTAGTGGGTGGCGTTGGCGCCCGTGACGGTCATCCCGCCGGAAAGGACCAGGCCATTGCCGCTGATCTGGTACGAGGTCTGGGGGGAGGTCGCTATGTCGAGAGTCCCTACCGAGACGCCCGTCAGGTCATTCGACGACCAGTAGCAGTTCTCGACAGTGCTTCCGCTGGCTGCGAGCTCGCTGTCGCAGGATGAGAGGTCGGGGAAGCTCAGTGTGGTGATGATCGAGCCGTTCGACGGTGCTTGGTCGGGCGATGTCGACGACCAGTTCCCCGCGTCGCTCCAGCTGGGAGGCGCAGTGGAGCCTCCAGTCCATGTGGACGTGATCGGTATCGGGGTCGCGGACGCCGCTGGTGCTGCTGCCAACTCGTATCCCGCGAAGCCGCCCGAAGACAGCAAGGTAGCCACACCCGCGACAGAGCGCGCGAGTCTTGATCGTTTCATTTTGCCGGTTCTCCTCTTCTGGGCGTGGTCCCGCCAAGCCCTTTGTGTGTGGTCACCCTGCCACACCTCGTGGTGGCATCGGCCGGATATGGGCCTAGTTGTTGGGAATGTGGGTTCGGCAGATCCCATTCGAGGGAGTGTCCGGTCGTGAGTCGTTGAGGTGTCCGCCGGCCCCGCCTATCTTTCTTCGCAAGGCCAGCTGGGGGCGGCTCGAGCCGAAGGGGGCGTCAGTGTGGATGCAGCCATTGACAACGCGGTGAACGAAGCCGGCTTTCCATGACTCGCGACGCCGCGCGGCTCCGGCACCAAGGCGATCGTGAGCTCGGCCAGCGCGGCAAGTCCGCCGAGGCGACGGGTCACCCGATACTGAATCTCCAACGACAGGCCGGCAACGGTGCCGTCACCGCTCTCCTCCGCCCCGCCCCGGGGCCCGCAGTGAACAAGACCGGCCGCCTCAGCTCCATCCTGCGCGAGGCGGCGGGAAGCACCCCGGCGCCGTCCGGGCCCGTGGTCTCGGGTGATCGCCGGGCAGAGTTCGAGGCCGACCAAGTCGCCAACCGGGCGGTCAGCGTCCTCGGCGGCCCGCTCGGCGGCCCCGTCGTCTCAGCGGGGCGGCTCAATCCCGACCTTCAACGGGCGATGGCGTTGGCCGAACCCGGGCTGAAAGGACTCGATCGAGTGTCCTTCCGGACAGATCCCGCGTCGGCTGGCGAGGCCGACCGTCTCGGGGCTCGTGCCTTCGCCCGGGAGACCGCCCTGTGGTGCACGCGAAAATGCGCGGCGTTCACAGCGCGCTCCGCAACCAAGGTGGCACGGAAACGTCGGGCGGGTTGCGCAAGAAGCTCGGCAAGCTGACCAACTGGGACCGGATCCTGAAGGGCGTCCAGGCTTACGAAGCCATGGGCAAGCCATCGTCATGCTCATGTCGCGGCTGGGATCCGAAATCGCGGACTTGAGGGCGGGACGTTGGTCGAGGACGCTCGGGCTGTCCGATCAGCAGGTGAAGGGCACCGGAAAACAGGACGAAGGCCAGAAAAACAAGGTGCAGGAGCTGCACTACGTCACCGAGAGCGGCGAGTTCTCCGGCTACTTCAAAGAGGACAAGGGCTTCAATCCCACGCCGGAGCACCACGAGAAGACGGCCGGAATCAACCAGACCGACCCGAACTACGGGGCTCGCTCCGTGGCCTCGTACCGTATCGACCAACTGTTCAACGCCGGGGTCACCGCTCGCGCCGAGTTCGCCGTGCACAACGGAATGCTCGGCACGGTCCTCGAGACCGCGAAGGGCGTCCCGATCTCAGAGGTCATCGCCAAGGGTTCCGCGGAGGCCAAAGAGCAGCCGGGGGCGAAGACCGTGGACTTCAAGGACCCGGTTCTGCAGCGGTCGCTCAACAAACTGCAGCTTCTCGACGTCATCTGCGGTCAACTCGACCGCCACCAGGGCAACTTCCGGATCAACACCGATCAGCAGGGAAAGGTCACCGGGGTTACCGGCATCGACCTCGACATGGCCTTCGGCAAGGAGCACAAGGACGTCGACGAGCTCAAGGTCAAGGCGATGAACTACGCGGGTATGCCCGAGGTCATCGACGCTGAGTTCGGCGAGACCATTCTCCGGGTGACCGAGGACGACATCCGCAACGCGCTGAAGGGACTGCTTCCCGCCGGCGAGATCGAGGCGACATGCACGCGCTTGCGGACGGTCCAGGACATCGTCGCCCAGCAGAAGAGCAAAGGCCAACTGGTCGACAAATGGGATGAGTCCACGATCAACCGCACTCGCGATTACGCGAAACGGTGGAACTACGACGGCGCGGGCAATTACATGGGCGCAGGTCACCTCTTCGCAGGTGAAAGGTGCCCACTTCGCGATCAGGGAGACTCTCAACAAGTGGGCCAACAGCAACCCGCAGTTGCCTCGTTCTCCGTTCCGTGACGACATCCGGGCGCGCCTTGCCGACGAACCTCGTGAAATCCGGGCCGGGTTCGGCAAGGCCATGTTCGGTCTGCTCATACAGCAGGGCAGCAACCTCGTGGAGGGGAAGATCACTGACGGGACGATCCCTTGGCAGAAGGGCGTCGAGTTCGCCTACGAGTTGATGAACGAGACGCTTGCCGACGACAGCGTCTTCGCTCGGGCGATCGTTGCATGCCAGGAAGCCTCGGGCGTCGATATGGACACCCTCAGCGGCGCTATTGGGACGGTGCTCGGACCGCGACTCACCGAGATATACCCGGGCGTCCTCATGCGGTATGCCGTGAGGGTCCTCGACATGTCCGGCGTCTAGGAGGAGCGCGGACTGGCGACCTCGTCGTGGACTTCGCCAGCCATCCCACCACCGAGAAGTGCTCGCCGTCACGGGGTCCGTGCGCGCAGCCAGCCACACCCTGCCGAAACTCTGAGGGTCTTGCCGAACCGCCTGCAGCGGGCTAGACCTTCCATCGCCGCAACGCGCGGCGAAGATCAACCACGGTGGGGAGATGTTCATGCCGTTCGCGGTCAAGTTCGAGGTGACCCTGCCAGAGAGCACGCCGGAAGAGGCTCAGAAGATGCTCGACGAGGGGATCGTTCCCAGAGCCAAGGCGCAGCCCGGCTTCATGAACGGCGTTTGGATGCGCAAGGTGTCCTCATCCAGAGAAGGTGTCGGGGTCGTCGTGTTCGGGTCTGAGCAGCAAGCCAGGGACGCCTCCGAGGCGCTGCGGCCACCGCCCGGCGGTCCCGATGTTCGAGGCGTGGACATCTACGAGGTCGGCGCCATCGCATAGGGCGGACAGACGCTGAGACTCCCAGCCATTATTCCTTGATGATGTCAAGGGTTATGGTAGGATGGTCTGGCGTACGAAGGGCACCCTGATGGACAAATGGACTTGCACTGTGGAAGCGGTAAATGACACCTACACGGGCGATGTCGAGGACTTGTCCGAGAGGGTTCTCGATCGGCTCGCCAATCATCAGGCGTCGGTCGTCTTCGGCGACCGACGCATTGTGGCCAGGTTCGCGGTCACCGCACGCCTAGTTCTACAGGCAACCGAGACAGCCCGAAAGGCGTGGAACAAGGCTCTAGATGACGAGTTGGCGTGGTCCATCGTGTCATTGTCGGCGCGGCGCGCTGATCAGCCCGATGACCTCCCGGGGCTACCAGATCTGCTTGGCGTAGCGGAAGTGGCGAAACGGTTGGACGTCTCCAAGCAGCGCGCGGCGGAACTGGCCCGCACCCATCGACTGTTCCCAGCACCGCTAGCGGAGTTGGCGTCCGGGCCGGTGTGGACCGCGTGGCAGATCGGTTCATTCGAACGATCTTGGACTCGTAAACCGGGCAGACCTCCTGGGTGGACCGCCCTAGGGAGTGAATCTCAACCGATGGATTGATCGGCCCAGATCGCCGGCAAGACCCGCTTTGTTCGTTGCCGGGGTGATCGAGACCGACTCCCGCTATGTCCGCCCAGCAGGCTGGTTGGGCGACCGAGGTGGTACCCCTGTGCGTAGTGGGCGCCGAGGCGGCTTAGGACCTCGAGTTCGTCTTCGGTTTCTACTCCCTCGGCGATGATCTGTGCGCCGGTGTCGGACGCGAAACTGAGTAGCGACGCTGCCAGGGCTCGGCGGACCGGGTCGACGTCGATCCCGCTGACGAGTTCGCGGTCGAGCTTGATGAAGTCCGGGGCGAGCTTGAGGATGTGGGCCAGGCTTGAATAGCCCGATCCGGTGTCATCGATGGCGAGACGGGCTCCTTTGTACCGCAGGTCTTGCAGGATGGCGATCAGTCCGGGGTAGTCATCGACACTGGCGTGTTCGGTGAGCTCGAGAATGAGACGTTCATACGGCGCCTGGTTGAGGACCTCTTTGAACCGCGCGCTGGCGACGACCCTGGGATCAACATTTATCGTGAGGGCGACCCCGGCGGGCAGCCTCGGTAACTGGACCAGCGCCCGCGTGATCGCCAAGAGTTCGAGCTCGACGCCAAGGTCGACCTGGTGGGCCTCGGCGAACCATAGGTCAGGCGGACGATAGGGCGAGACGTCGAAGCGGGCCAGCGCCTCGACAGCAGCCACTTTGCGGGAGGCGACGTCGACGATGGGCTGGAACACCACCGACAGAGCTCGTGGATCGTCGAGGACCGCCCGAATCCGCTCCCCCGAGTCGATCCGGGTGACACTGTCGGGATTCAGAATGTTCATTACATACCGGCTGGCGGTGTCCGCCGGGTCCCTGTGTTGGCTGAGTTCAAGCAGCTGTCTGCTCGCTCTGGACAGCTCACACGCCGAGCCGATCGCGACGCTCAAGAAATCGCCCAGCTGGGTCAGGGTGGCCGCGTCGCCGTCGGAGAAAGCGCCAGCCCGTCTGGCGTTGACCGCGAGCACCCCGAGAGTCTCACCTGTGCGCAACAACGGCACACACAGCAAAGACGCGACCGACAATCGACGACACGCGTCCGCGTCGACCCGCGGATCGGCAGCGGTGTCATCAGAACGCTGAACCATCCCGCGGCGCACCGCCAGCCCGGTCAAGCTCGAGTCAAGCCCGACCCGCGTACCCAGATGCGAGATCTGATGGCCGGCGCCGCAGACGTAGGTAACGCCGTCATCATCGACCAGACCAACCATCACGCCATCGGCAGCCTCGATCAACTCCAAGGTTCGGTCGGTGACCCGCTGCATCAACACCAGCGGATCCAACGCCTCTCCCACGGAGTCGATCAATGACGCCGGCATCGTCCTACAGGTCTGCCGGCGGCCCGGTGCGCAAACGCAGCCCGGATCCGATATTCAGCGCCCAAGAGACAAACCACGCCGGTATATCGACCACGCGACATGGCGACTTGAGAACGGCGTCACGACGGCGACCGCCGAAGAACCTATTCGCTCAAAGAGAGCCCCGCCCAGGACAGTTGGAGCGTGACCTTCGCCCCGTAGGCCCGATCGGCGTTCCCAAATCGCTCCGTTGACCTGGGCGCGTCGTCGTTGTGCGTGGCCGCGACTTGGCTTCAGGCGGCGGTGAGCTGGGCGACGATGGCGCCGCTGTCGATCCACACCTGCTCGCGGCTGATCAATCCGTCGCCGAAGCCGAAGACGTGGAGGATGCGGAAACTGACTCGACGTCCGTTGCCGGGGATGCCGAGCATCTCCCCGATGACCGCGCCCGTCATGTTCTGCTCGAGGATCATTGTGTCGCCGTCGAAGAACCTGTTCAGCGGTTCCTCTCCCTCGGTGCGGAAGTTGGCGGTCAGGAACCGGTAGAACTCCCGGGCCGCGTCCTTGCCGGTACGGGGAGAGCCCGGAAACCCCACCGCGTCGTGGACGACGTCGTCGGTGTACACCGCAACCGCTCCCTCGACGTCTCCGGCCCCCTCTGCCTTCAGGTGCTGCTCGACCAAGGCGATCATCTCGTGCTGGTCCATCATTCTCCCCTTCCGGTTGGTGCAAGCCTCTGGCGTTGCGTCACTGCTATTATTGTGAGATGGCTCTCTCACGTCAAGAGGCGTCTCGTATAAATAGCGGGCGGGCGAATCAGAAGGCCCGAACGCGGACCGCGCTGCTCACGGCGGCAGCCGAGCTGGTCCGAGAGGGCAGGCCGCCGTCCATACCCGAAGCCGCCGACCGTGCGCTGGTCTCGGTCGCCACCGCGTACCGCTACTTCTCCTCGGCAGAGGAGCTGTGGTGGGAAGCGTCGAACTCGGCCTTCGGCGACCAGGGGACCGTGGCGCAAGCCGAGCGGAGAATCGAAGCGGCGGGCGGCGACCCACAGGCGCGCCTCGAAGCACTCATCCGCAGCATCGGCTTCCAGATCCTCGACGACCAGGTGCCCTACCGGCGGATAGCCAAGAGCGCCCTGGAACAATGGTTCCGCCAGGCCGATGCTCCCGACAGCCAGCGGGTGCCGATCCGCCAAGGAAGGCGCAACGAGCAGATCAGAAAGGTCATCGCCCCCCTACACGGCCGACTTTCCAAGAAAGACATCGACCGCATCGCCCACGCTCTGGGGCTCCTCATCGGCTCTGAAGCCATGATCTCCCTCACCGACGCCGTCGGGCTCGAGGTGCCCGCAGCCAAGAGGACCCTCCTAGACGCCGGTCGATGGCTCCTCGCAGGAGCACTCGCCGAGCTCGCCGAGCTCGCCGAGCTCGCCGACGAACAGAGCTAGCGAGGTTCCCTCTACAGGGCTGCCGGTTGTCGTCCTTGCCTCGAGTCCTGCGATGGCCGCGGCGGTCGTCAAGCGGAATGGTTTTCCGGGGACGCGGGCTGTCTCCAAAGTGGGAGGAACAGCACCAGGGCGACCGCTTGGATGACGACGGTGAAGGTGATAGCCGCGTCGCTGGAAATGTCGTAGAGGGCACCGATGATGGCGGCGCCGGCTAGCCAGGCGAGGCCGTAGACCGCGGTGAAGGTTCCGTATCCGACGCCGCGCCGCGCTCGTGGTACCAGGTCGGCGACGGCCGCCCTCATGGTTGACTCGTGTACGCCCATGACCGCACCCCACAGCGCCGCGCCAGCCCATACCAGGAGGACCGACGTGGAGAACGACAGGAACGGGATGACCGCACCGAGCAGGGGCAGCAGGACCAGGCCCCGTAGACCCATCCGGTCATAGACCTTCCCAGAGGCGAGCGCGGCTAGGGCGGCTGCGCCCATGGCTACCGCGTAGAGCACCGGGATGGTGGCGGTGGAGACAACATGGCGATGCGCCAAGTGGTAGGCGAGGACGGCGAAGGTGGCGAAGCCGGCCAACGTGGCGGCACTGAAGGCCGCGTACTGCCAGTAACGCCGGGAGAAGCCCCGCAGTGCCACAGGGCGGGTCTGGGTGACCTGGACCGTGGGGTCGTAGGCGGCTGGGCGCGGTACCTGTCGGCGGAGGTATCCGAGGACGAGCATCGCCGCTACGCCGGGGATGGCGAGGAGCGCGAACGCCGCTCGGTATCCGTGGTGGGTGGCCAGCACAGCGGCCACCACGAGGGGGCCGATCAGCGCTCCGGACTGGTCGAGGGACTCGTGGACGGCGAAAGCGTGACCCCGGCCCATATCGACGCTGGCCTCGGCCAGCATCGTGTCTCGGGCGGGGGTTCGTACCGCCTTGCCGAAACGCTCCGCGATGATCAACAGGCACGCCAGGCCGAGGGGTCCGCCGACTCCGAGGAGTGGTACGGACACGATCGTGATGGCGTAACCGGTGATCGATATGGCCCAGTGTCGCCCCGTGCGGTCTGACCAGCGCCCGGTCGCCATACGGAACACCAGCGCCACCGCTTCGCCGAAGCCGGTGACCAGCCCGACTACGGCAGCCGAAGCGCCGAAGGTGGCCAGGTAGGGGCCGACGATGCTGCGGGCGCCCTCATAGACGAAATCAGCCAGCCCGCTGACCACGCCGAAGACCAGCACGAACCGCAACGGCGACATTCGGTTCGGCTCCATTGGGCGGCTATCGCCCGGCCGGGAATGCGGGTTCACCTGATTCGTCGGGCAACTACCACCTCGGATGGGACCCCATAGCGGACGATCACCTCGGCGTGATCAAGGTGCCACTCGGGTCCAGTGATCAGACCGCGTAGCTCGATCGGTCGGCAGCCACCGACCATAGCGGGCCATCGAGTTGCGACTGCATTCCAGCCAGCGGCGATGATCCGACTCGCGGGTGTCGTGCCGTGGGTCAGCGAAACCAGGGCAAGCAGTCCGCCCGGGGCGAGGAGCCGGACTGCCTCGCCCATCAGAGCATGAGCGTCGTCGGAAGAGAGGAGGTCGAAGACGTATGCCGCGAGGAAACGGTCGAAGGCTGCGTCCTCTCCGGGCAGCTCAACAGCTGGAGGCTTCAGCAACTCGATCTTTGCTCGTTCGGACCACCGGGCGAGCCGTGCCGTGGCCAGCCCGACCATGGTCGGGCTGACGTCAACCCCGAGGTACCTGGCTGACGGTGGTAGCACCGAGGTCAACAGCTTGGAGGCCAACCGACCGGTTCCACAGCCAAGCTCGAACACGGACACGCTTCGCTCGAGGTCCGCGAGTTCCAAAAGCCGTTGGACGGCGGCGTCTTCATAGACGCGTTGTGTGTCCTGGAACCGACCGAGGCGATCGTAGAAGCGCCGAGACCCTGCAGCATCCAGCGGCATGATTGCACTGTACGCGTAGCCCCTCGTAGACGAGCCTGCCAACGTGGCCAAGGTCGGGAAGACCCTGCAGATCGCGCCATCAAGGGGCGTGTAGACGTACCGCCTGCTCCCGGAACTCGTTGTCGAAGGCTTGCGTCATGCGCTCGACGCTGGCAGAAGAGAGTGCGAGGGCGTTTTCAACTGGTTGGTATCAACCGCTTCTCAGCGCATCAGGAACGAACTGCTGGGCGCGGCTCTCGACCGCTGGGAGGACGAAGAAGAACCCTTCAGCGACAAGGAACTCGACGCCGCCGCCGCCCGCGGGACGTCCCGCCGGCGAGGCGCCGCTAGAGAGCGGTTCTTGACGCTGGTGCACTGGTGGCCGTTGACAGGCGGGACCGCAGGGTCGGCGCAACGCCACGATCATCCGAGTGTGAGGCATCCGGACCGGGCTCCGACGTCCCGGGCATCCCGGTAGCGTGAAGCTCGTCCAGGAGTGTCATCCATGCAGTTCAGCGCATCTATCCTCGCCGCTCTGGGAGCGGCCGTCGCCTTCGCTTTCGCCGCTGTCCTCCAGCAGGAATCCTCCCAGGCGGCGCCCGAGGACAAGTCGCTGTCGGTCGGTCTTCTCACCGACCTTTTCCGCCGCCCGAAATGGCTCGCCGGAGGGGCCTTCCTGCTGACGGGTTTCGGGCTGCAGGCACTCGCCTTGGCGTATGGCCCGGTGGCGCTGGTCCAGCCGATCGTGGTCACCGAACTTGCTTTCGCCATCCCCTTCGGCATCGTTCGCCGCCACCGCCGGGCGGGCCGGCGAGAGTGGATCGGTATCGCCTGCATCATGACCGGAGTCTCGCTGTTCCTGCTCATCGCCTCTCCGACCAAAGGGATCGACGAGCCCTCCGGCGTCGCGTGGGTCACGTCTTTGGTACCGGTGGGTGTCATCGCCGCGGGCGCCTTGGTGCTGGGCCGCAGCTACAAGGGGCCCAGGCGCGCGATGTTCCTCGGCGCGACGGCCGGCTTGTCATTCGGTGTGCTCTCGGTGCTCACCAAGTCGATCACCCACCTTCTCAGCCGCGACGTCGCACTGGCGTTCGTCACCTGGCAGGTCTACGCGGCGATCGGCGTAGGAATGGCCGCCCTCATCGTTTCCCAGAGCGCGTACCAGGCGGGTCCCCTCGCCTACTCGATGCCGATGGTCGGGCTGCTCGAGCCGGTCGTCGCCGTCGTCATCGGGGACACGGTTCTCGGCGAGCAGGTACACCTCTCCGGCGCCACGGTGGTGCTCGAGCTGATCGCCGCCGGGGTCGCGTGCGTGGGGATCACGCTGTTGACCACATCGCAAACCGTGCTCAGCATCTACGAGGAACGCCACCCTCACGGGGATCACCCGACCCATGCCGGCGGGGTCGCGTGACCCGGACCGACCCGCCGATTGGCCTGACCGGCGCTCAGAACAACGTCGGGGCTACCAGCGGTGAGGGAGGCTGCCGTACAGCTCGGACCAGACGTTGTCGCGGTGCGTGGACAGCCATCCGGCCAGGTTCGGCGAGGTCTCCCGGTCGCCCCAGGAGGTCGGGTCGTACCAGTGGCTGCCTCCCTCGGTCTCGATCTCGTCTTTTTCACCGGCCTGGAGCAGCTCTCGGTTGGCGACGAAGAAGTCCTCGACGTCATCGGTCATCTTGGGCTTCATGTCGTTGACCAACCGGTACATGTAGTCGAAGACGGGCTGGCCGCCGAGGAAGTTTCCGAGGTTCTCCTTCGGGATCTTGGGCACCTCGCCTTTGGAGGGGGCCAGCTGCCAGTCGGCCCAGGCCAGCTGGCGGTTCTCCTCGTCGGCGTAGCGGGCCAGGACCTTGATGCCCTTCAGGCATGCGTCGGTCATGGGCATGTAGTACTTGCTCCAGAGGTCGCCGAGCAGAGGCACGGCTTTCACGAAGCTCATGCCGACGCTTATGGCGTCCATGGCGGTACCGAACTCGTCGACGGTGCGATCGATGGAGCCGGCTCGCTCCTGGCCGATGGCTGAGATGTCGGCGATCACCCGCGCCGCTCCCAGAACTTGGTTTACGTGTTCCAGTCCCTCCGCGAGGCTGTTCTTGCCCTGGAGGAGTTCGCCGATCTCTTCAGGCGCCTTCCACGCCTCCTCGCTTTCACCGCCGCTGAAGAGCTGGACGACACCACGGACCCGGTTGGCCCACTGCACGACCTTGGTGGCCTTCTCCGAGTACTGCTTGATACCTTCCAGCGCTTCTTTGACCGATTCGACTCCCTCGGCGTCGCCGACCCGGAACCGGTCGTGCAGTTCCTCGGCCATCTGGTCCTCGTCGCCTTCGGTCGACTTGGCCTTGATCGGTTCGATGGCTTCGAGGACCTTGTTGGCGATCTTCTCGCCCTGCTCCTTGTAGGACGCTTCGGCGAGGGAACCCATGACTATCAGGTCGGTGAGATCATGGTCGCTGATCGGCTGGTCGGGACCGGACCCCCGCACCTTGGCTACTTCGGGCGACAGCGATCGAATCACGCTGTCGCAGGCGGCCTGCACCTCGGGGAACCCGGTGAACGACCTCAGGTTCCGGAACCGGTCAATGATCTGCTCCAAGCCAAGTGCGGCTTCCTCGTTGACGGTTGCCGAGCCAAAGCCGAACGGCATGTTCCACACCCGGGCAGTCGGGCTGGTATCGGTGGGCAGCTGCGGTTGGCGCTGTAGCGGTACCGACCGCGCCGCGGCGGCGGGAGCCATCAATCGGGAGGTCGCCCCGTTGCCGGCCGAGCGTTGCAGGCCGATCATCAGCTGCGGGCTCAGCGGCCCCGGCCGGGGCCCTTCGGCCGCGGTACGGGCCGGGCCGTTCTGAGAAGGGCGGGTCTGA
>Ga0307374_10011544_pt1 | contig 12543 bp, 12 predicted proteins | sample OX3MG_FD_202532 | JGI IMG/M metagenome (GOLD analysis project Ga0307374, IMG submission 202532) | Soil microbial communities from Risofladan, Vaasa, Finland - OX-3 | ecosystem: Environmental > Terrestrial > Soil > Coastal area > Acid sulfate soil | place: Finland: Risofladan, Vaasa | collected...
GCGATAAGCAACTCGGCGGCAGCGACGTGAAGGGTCGCAACCCGTTCCGCGATCGGCGCGTGCGTCAGGCCTTCTATCAGGCGATCGACGAGGGCACGATCAGGACCAAGGTCATGCGCGGCTTCGCGACGCCGACCGCGCTGCTGGTCGGGCCAGGCGTCAACGGCTTCGACCCTGCGCTCAACCAGCGCCTGCCGTTCGATCCGGGAGCTGCCAAGGCGCTGCTGGCGGAAGCCGGCTATCCACGCGGCTTCTCGGTCGGCATGGATTGCCCCAACGACCGCTATCTCAACGACGAGGCGATCTGCGATTCGGTCGTCGCGATGGCGGCCAAGATCGGCGTCAAGCTGCATCTCGATGCGCAGACACGCGGCAAATTCTTCGCCAAGCTGATGGCGCCGGGGCAGGGGTCGAGTTTTTTCCTGATGGGCTGGGCGCCGCCGACCTACGATGCGCTCGATGCGGTGCTCAATCTCGCGGCGACGCCGAACAAGGCCGCGCATCGCGGCGGCGCCAATTTCGGCGGCTATTCCAATCCGGCGCTCGACGCGCTGATCGCGCAGGTCGAAACCGAGGCCGACGCAAAAAAACGTCTCGATCTTTTGCACCAGGCGTTGGCGCTGGTGAAACGCGACATCGCCTATATCCCGCTCCACCAGCAGGATTTGGTGTGGGCGGCGCGCGATAACGTGGCGCTCGTGCAGCAGGGCGACGGCTATTTTCCGCTGCGCGACGTGCAGATCAAATGACCGCTTACGCGCCCTCGCCGATCAGCTTCTCGTAAGCCGGGATCGTCAGCCATTCCGGAAAGCGCGGCGCGGCGATGAGGTCGCGGAAGATCGCGGCGGCGGCGTCATAGCGGTGATCGTCGGGCGCGCCGTTCTTCAGCTTGGCCAGCTCCTCGTCGAGCGCCCGGTTGCACAGCGCGAGGTCGATCGGCCGGCCATCGGCGAGCGTCGCCCGGTGGCGGATCCATTGCCAGAGCTGCGCGCGGCTGATCTCGGCGGTTGCCGCATCCTCCATCAGATGGTGCAGCGGCACGCAGCCATTGCCGCGCAGCCACGCCTCGAGATAGCCGAGCCCGACATTGAGATTCTGCCGCAACCCCGCTTCGGTGATGGCGCCCCCGGGCACCCGCAGCAGGTCGGCGGCGGTAATCGCGACATCGTCGCGCTTGCGTGCGATCTGGTGGGGCTCGGGCATCGCCTGGTCGAAGATTTCCTTGGCGATCGGCACCAGCCCAGGATGCGCGACCCAAGTGCCGTCATGCCCGTCGCTCGCCTCGCGCCGCTTATCGGCGCGGACCTTCTCCATCGCGGCCTCGTTGGCGGCGGCATCGTGGCGGATCGGGATCTGGGCGGCCATGCCGCCCATCGCATGCGCCGCGCGGCGATGGCAGGTCTTGATCAGGTGGAGGCTGTACGAGCGCAGGAAATGCGCGGTCATCGTTACCTGCGCGCGATCGGGCATTACCGTCGTCGGGTCTTCGGCGAATTTCTTGATGGTGCTGTAGATGTAATCCCAGCGCCCGCAATTGAGACCGGTCGAATGCTCCTTCAGCGCGTGCAGTATCTCGTCCATCTCGAAGGCGGCCATGATGGTCTCGATCAGCACCGTCGCCTTGATCGTGCCCGGCTCCAGGCCGAGCTGGCGTTGGCCTTCGAGGAACACCTCGTTCCACAGCTTGGCCTCGTGCCGGCTCTCCATCTTCGGCAGGTAGAAATAAGGCCCGCTGCCGCGCGCCAGCAATTCCACGGCGTTGTGGAAGAAATAGAGCCCGAAATCGAACAGCGAGCCCGACATCGCGACGCCGTCGACCAGCACATGCGCTTCCGGCAGATGCCAGCCGCGCGGCCGCACCAGCAGGACGGCGGTCTGGGGCTTCAGCTCGTAATGCTTGCCGGTGGCGGGATCGTCATAGGTGATGATGCGGCGGACGGCATCGCGCAGGTTCATCTGGCCGCCGATCAGATTGTCCCAGCTCGGCGTGTTCGCATCCTCGAAATCGGCCATGAAGACGTTGGCGCCGCAATTGAGCGCGTTGATCACCATCTTGCGGTCCGTCGGGCCGGTGATCTCGACGCGGCGGTCGAGCAGGTCCGGTGGCGGCGGCGCCACCGTCCAATCGGCCTCGCGAAGGCTCCGCGTCTCGGCGGGGAAGTCCGGCCGCCAGCCGGCATCGAGCTTCTCCTGGACCGCGGCGCGCTCGGCCAAAAGCCGCCGCCGCTCGGCGCCGAAGCGGCGCTCCAGCCCGGCAATGAAAGCAAGCGCCGCCGGCGTCAGCACGGTTTCGTAGCCCGGCTTTAGCGCGCCGCGCAATTCGATGCCTGCCGCATTGGTTGAGCGGGCTGTTGCCTTGGTAATCGTGTCTTGAGTCATGCGGGCCTCCGGTTGAAGCGTCATTGCCAGGCCGCACGATGCGGCCTTTGACGCCCCCTCTGTCCGAAGACCTGAAAGATTGACCGGTGTCGCGAAGCCGCCGGCTTACCTCGTCGGTGAGGCGCGACGCCTATCGCGCGTCATGCCTGCTTTCCAGAGTGCTGTTCCCTGACAGTCCTTTTGCCTGAGAGTTTCCGGGGCGGTTGCTCCTTCGGCGCCGGGTCCTAAACCCGGTCTCTCCTGTCACGGCACCAAGCGCACGCAGTCTATCATCGGACCAGGGGCAGAAACAGAAAAAGATCGCAGAAAAAGATCGCGGGCGCGCGAAATGCGCCGCTGCCGTCGAAAGAGGCGTTTGCCGATCGGACAAGCAGGTCACGGGCGCGCTCACTGGCTGACCTGGATGACGTTGCGGACGACCGGATAGGTCTGGGTCATCCAGCGTTTGCCGCTGAAGACGCCGTAATGGCCGACGCCGATTTGCATGTGATGCTGCTTGCGATAGGGGCGCAGGCCGCGGCACAGCTCCTGTGCGGCCAGCGTCTGGCCGACGGCGCAGATATCGTCGCGCTCGCCCTCGATCGTCAGCAGGAAGGTGCGGCGGATCGCGCTCGGATCGACTCGCCGGCCGCGATAGCGCAACACGCCGCGCGGCAGATCATGCTCCTGGAAGACGGCGCGGATCGTCTCGAGGAAGAATTCCGCCGGCAAATCCATCACCGCGAAATATTCGTCGTAGAATTTTCGCGTCGCCTCGGCTTTCTCGTAATCGCCTTTGACGAGATTGTCGTAGAGCTCGTGGAACGCCTTCAGGTGCCGGTCGATGTTCATGCCCATGAAGGCCAGCAATTGCAGGAAGCCGGGATAGACCGAGCGCATCGCGCCGCCATAGCGCCACGGCACGACGCCGATCATGGTCGTGCGGAACCACGCGAGTGGCCGGCTGGTGGCGAATTCATTGACCTTGGTCGGGTTGATGCGGGTGTCGATCGGCCCCGCCATCAGGGTCATGCTGCGCGGCTGCGCCGGGTGATCGTCCTCGGCCATGATCGCCGCCGCGGCGAGCGCCGCCACCGAAGGCTGGCAGATCGCGACGATATGGCAGCGCGGGCCGATGGCAGCGATGAAATCGATCAGGTGGTCGATGAAATCGTCGAGCGCGAAGCGGCCGCTGCCCAGAGGAATGTCGCGCGCATTGTGCCAGTCGGTGATGTAGACGTCGTGGTCGGGCAGCAGGGTGCGCACGGTGTCGCGCAACAGCGTCGCAAAATGTCCCGACATCGGCGAGACCACCAGCACCGGCGGCTGGTTGATCGGCTCTTCCTTCTTGAAATGGAGCAAGGTGCAAAACGGCGTCTTGCGGATCGCCTCTTCGGCGATCGCGATCTGCCGGTTGCCGACGGCGATGCGGTCGATGCCGAAGGCCGGACGGCGATGGGTGAGACCCCAGCGGCGGATGATCTCGCTCGCCGCCGCGAGCTTGCGCAGCCACGGTGCCTCGGCGCGGCCCTGTAGCGGCCCGGCATAGAGGCGGGCAGCGTAGAGTAGCGGCTGCTTCGCGTCTTCCAGCGCTTGATAGGTCTGATAAATCATGCTGCGCAGGCAGGCTTTCATGCGGTTGCGCCAGTCCGGTCGATACCCAACCCCATGCAATATGCGCACCAGGACCAGAATGTTGGCACGGGCTTTGCGATTTACCGGAGGAGCGGCGGTTCGGGGCTGGCGTTTGGGCGAGGAAATGGGCGATGGCGAAAGCGGTGCTGACGATCAGCAGCAAGAACTACTCTTCCTGGTCGCTGCGGGGCTGGCTGCTGGCCCGCTTCTCCGGCCTGCCGTTCGACGAAGAGCTCGTGCCGCCCGGCGATGCCGACGCGCGCGCCGAGATTTTGCTGCTCTCGCCGTCGATCCTGGTGCCGCGGCTGACGCATGACGGCGTCTCGGTCTGGGACACGCTGGCGATCGCCGAATATCTCAACGAGGTCATGCCCGAGGCCGGGCTGTTGCCCGCCGATCGCGCCGCCCGCGCGCATTGCCGGGCGATTTGCGGCGAAATGCATTCGGGCTTCATGTCGCTGCGCTCGGCGCTGCCGATGAATCTCAAAGCCCATTTCCCTGGCTTCCGGCTGTGGTCGCGGGCGCAGGCGGATATCGAGCGGGTCACGGCGATCTGGCGCGATTGCCTCGCGACCTATGGCGGACCGTTCCTGTTCGGTGCGCGCGGCATCGCCGATGCGATGTATGCGCCGGTGGCGACGCGCTTCACGACCTACGACGTCGCGCTCGATCCGGTCTGCGCCGGCTATCGCGAGCGCATCATGGCGCTGCCCGAGTTGGAGGAATGGATCGCCGCGGCCAAGCTCGAGCCCGCGGAGATCGGCGAGCTCGAAGTCGAATTCTGACGCGCTTATCGCCATGTGCTGAAATTCTGCGCGCGCGCAAGCGCGGTCGCGCGCTGCCGCAAAAAATAGCGGCAGATGATCGGGCAGCGTCCGAGGCGCCCCCGAAGCGGATTCGTGCTGCCGTTTCAACCGACTCGCCTGCGGCGACGAACGCCGCTGCCGAAGCGGGCGCCCAAAATAGAGGCGGCGACTCGCGCGTCATTATCGCGCGCGATCTGGCGCGGTTCTTGCGCGGCCAGGATCAATGTTGCTCGCGTGGCACGGCATCAGGCCGTGATCGTCGTGGCGGGCTTTCAGCGAAGGACGACGCTATGGATGACATGATCAGGGCGGATACGATGTCCCCGACCGCGTTTTCGCATGTCAAAGAGGGCGATACCGAATTCGTAAGCGGCGGCTTGCGCGATTTCTTTCTCTATCGCGATCTCGGCATCGCCCAGGCGACCGGCGGCCGGGTGATCGCGCAGCTCGTCCGCGCCAAGGATGCGCCCGAGGCCGGGACCGGCTGGCATCGCCATGTCGCCGATTTTCATATCGTCTTGATGCTCAAAGGCTGGGCGCGCTTCATGTATGAGGACCAGGACACGCTGGTGAAAGCCGGCGATTGCGTCCATCAGCGGCCGGGCATCGTCCATTTCCTGTTCGATTACTCGCCCGACATGGAATATCTCGAGATCGCGGGGCCGGCGGATTTCAGCACCGTTCCGATGCCGGGCCCCTGCCCTGTGCCCGCACCGACGCCGTGGAAATGAAACGATGGACGGCGAAACGCTCGCAGCGCCGGCGGCGCTCGCTGGGGACGGTCGCCCGCTGAGCGGCAAGGTCGCGCTGGTCACCGGCTCGACCAGCGGCATCGGCCTCGGCATCGCGACCGCGCTGGCGGCGGCCGGGGCCGACATCGTGCTCAACGGCCTCGGCCAGGCACGCGACATCGACCAGCTCACCGGGTCGCTCGTCGCCGCACATGGCGTCCGCGTCCGCTTCGACAGCGCCGATATGACCAGGCCCGAGCAGATCCGCAAGATGATCGGGATGGCCACCTCCACCTTCGGCGCGGTCGACATCCTCGTCAACAATGCCGGCATCCAGCATACCGCGCCGGTCGAGACGTTTCCCGACGATCGCTGGGATGCGATTCTCGCGATCAATCTCTCCGCGGCATTTCACGCGATCAAGACCGCGCTGCCCGGCATGCGTCAACGCGGCTGGGGGCGCATCGTCAATATCGCCTCGGCGCATGGGCTGGTGGCAAGTGCGCAGAAGGCCGGCTATGTCGCGGCCAAGCATGGGCTCGTCGGCTTGACCAAGGTGGTGGCGATCGAGGCGGCGAATACCGGCGTCACCTGCAACGCCATCTGTCCCGGCTGGGTGCTGACGCCGCTGGTGCAAAAGCAGATCGATGCCAAGGCGCTGGCCGAAGGCATCGCGGTCGAGCAAGCCGCCGCCGCGATGCTGCGGGAAAAGCAGCCGATGCTGCGTTTCACCACGTCCGAGCAACTGGCTTCGCTGGCGCTGTTTCTCTGTAGCGACGGCGCGGCGACGATCACCGGCACGGCGCTACCGATGGATGGCGGCTGGGTCGCGCAGTAGCCTACGGCTAGAATTCCCACCGCTCGATGACCATCGGCTCGGCGCGCGCGGCGGCGAGCCACGCCTGATAGGCCGGCCAGGCGGTCACGGCGGCTGCATAGGCCTCGGCCTCGCCTTCGAGCGCCAGCTTGAAGGTACGAAAGCGGCTGACCACCGGCGCGTACATCGCATCGGCGATGGTGAAGCTCCCGAACAGGAAATCGCCGCCCGCGCCGTAGTCGCGCCGGCAATCGCGCCAGATTGCGGTGATGCGGTCGACGTCGCCCTGGATTTCCGGGACGACCGCGCGATCGAAGCTCGAGCGCATGTTCATCGGGAAATGCCGCCGCAGCGGCAGGAAGCCGGCATGCATCTCATGGCTGATCGCGCGGGCATGGGCGCGCGCCGCGGCATCCTTCGGCCAAAGCCCCGCCGCGGGGAACAGCTCGGCCAGGTATTCGCCGATCGCCAGGGATTCCCAGACCGCGAAGCCCCCATGAACCAGGGTTGGCAGCTTGCCCGACGGCGTATGGCGCAGGATTTCGGCGCGGCTCTGGGGCTGGTAGAGCGGGATCACGACCTCGTCGAACGCCACGCCGGCCTGCTTCAGCATCAGCCAGCCGCGCAGCGACCAGGAAGAATAGTTCTTATTCCCAAGGTAGATGGTGAAGTCGGGCATCGGCTATGCTCGGTCGGCTATGCTCGTTGGGGGATTTTGCGCCGATCACTGTGACGGCCGCGCGCGGGCGCTGCAACCCCGGCTGCCGCGAGGGGCCAACGAACTGGAGGGTAAGGGGTGCTGGATCATCTGATTGCCGATCGTCCGGACGCGGTGCCGCTTCTGCCGGTGACCGAGGAGGGCTTGGCCGCGGCGCTCGGCTTTCTCGACGAGACCGAGCGGCGCTGGGTCGAAGCGACACGCTATCTCGGCGAGCCGGGTAAATTCCTGCTGCTGCCCGACGGCGCCGGGCGCTTGAAGCGCGTGCTGATCGGCGTGCGCGCCGGTGAGGAATTATGGGCGCTGGCGGCGCTGCCCGATGCGCTGCCGCCGGGCGCCTATGCGCTCGAGGGCCAGCACCCGGCCGAGGCGGCGACGCGCTTTGCGCTGGGCTGGGCGCTCGGCTGCTATGCTTTCACCCGCTACAAGCCGCGCGACCAGGGCTGGGCCAATCTGGTCTGGCCGGCAAATACCGATCGCCGCAAGGTGGAGCGTCTGGCGCGCGGCATCGCGCTCGCTCGCGACCTCATCAACACCCCGGCCGAGGATCTCGGCCCGCCCGAGCTGGCCGAGGCGGCCAAGACGCTCGCCGCGCGGCATGGTGCGCGCTACCGCGTCATCATCGGCGAGGATCTGCTGGCGCAGAATTATCCCGCGATCCACATGGTCGGCCGCGCCGCGGCCAAGCCGCCGCGGCTGATCGATTTCACCTGGGGCGACGAATCGGCGCCCAAGCTCACTTTGGTCGGCAAGGGCGTGTGCTTTGATTCGGGCGGGCTCGATTTGAAGCCGTCGGGCGGCATGCGGATGATGAAGAAGGACATGGGCGGCGCCGCGACGTTGCTGGGTCTGGCCTCGGCGGTGATGGAGGCAAAGCTCTCGGTGCGGCTTCGGGTGATAGTGCCGGCGGTCGAGAATGCGGTCGCGGGCAACGCCTTCCGCCCGCTCGACATCGTCAAGACGCGCAAGGGCATGACGGTCGAAATCGGCAACACGGATGCCGAAGGCCGGCTCATCCTGTGCGATGCACTGTTCGAGGCGTGCAGCGAGAAGCCGGCGCTGCTCATCGACATGGCGACCTTGACGGGCGCCGCGCGCACCGCGCTCGGCCCCGAGCTACCGGCGCTGTTCGCCAATGACGACCAGATCGCCGAGGAATTGCTGGGCCTGGGCCTCGCCGAAAGCGACCCGCTGTGGCGCCTGCCGTTGTGGAAGCCCTATCGCCAGATGATCGTCTCGCCGATCGCCGATCTCAACAACGTCTCGGAATCGGGCTTCGCCGGCGCGATCACCGCCGCGCTCTATCTCGACGCATTCGTTTCGCCCGGCACGCCCTGGCTTCATATCGACACCTATGCCTGGAACCAAAAGAGCCGTCCCGGCCGCCCCGAAGGCGGCGAGGCTCTGGCGATGCGCGCGCTCTACGCCTTGATCGAGCACCGGTTCGGCCGTGGCACGCCCTAGCGCGCGGCGGAAGGGCGCCGCGCGCGACGTCGCGGCGCTGCCGCCGTCGATCCGCTTGAAGCACAAGCCGAGCGGCAAGGAGCGGCGCGTCGCCACCGGCTTTGCGTGGGATTTGTTCCTCTTCGCCGGCCTCCTCGGTCTGCCGCTGTTCTGGCGGCGGTTGCCGGCCTGGGGCGCTTGCGTGCTGGGGCTATGGCTTTTGGTGCTCGCGACCGGCGCGATGCGCTTGGCAGCGGCGACCGATGCGGCGCAATTGGTGCTGTTCGCGACCTTCCTCGCATTGCAGCTTTGGCTTGGCTTCTACGGCAACCGGCTGACGGCGCGCACCTTGCTGGTGCATGGCTGGACGATCGAGCAGCCCAACGACAGCGGCACCAAGCGCGTCATCGAGAAGTGGCGGCTCGCGCTGTGAACGTCGCGCGCCGCGCGCTATGCGTCGCTGCCGCCGCTTTTCGCTAATAAACCGACTTCCTCATAGCCCCGCCGCTTTCGTCTGGCCACGATACGGCGGTCGCGAAGGCCGGCCGCGCGCTGACGCGCTCGTACCAGGCATGCACCCGCGGCCGGTTCGCCGGAGACCAGAAGCGGTCCTTGCCCAGCGCGTAGAGCCGAAACATGTAGGGCGCAATCGTAATATCCGCGAGCGAGAAATCGCCGACGATCCAAGGGCCCGGCTGCAACGAGAGCTCGAGCCGGTCGAGCAATAGGCCGATCGTCGCCTCGGACTCGGTCAATTCCGATTGCGCGATCTCGCCGCGCACGGCGCGGCTATGTAGTACCGGCTCGGTCGGCGCGCCGCCTTCAATGGATGTTCCGGAACCAGCCGCGGACCCCGAAAGGCGGAATCGATGTACTCGTTGATGATCGTCGATTCGCGGATGGGAGCGCCGTCATGGACGAGCGTGGGCACCACGCCGTCGGGATTGATCGCCAGGTATTCGGGCCTGAGCTGATCGAATTGGAACAGGTCGATATACTTGCTTTTCTACCGGACGCCCTTCTCCTCGAGCGCCATGCGGCAACGGACGGACAAACGGAGCTCCAGAAGTGGTAGAGCTGGACGGGCATCGGCGTCTCTCTCCTCTATTGTGCGGTTGCCTCGGGTGCGGCGGTCTCGATCTCGAACGCCGCGGCCATCAGTGCGCGCGTATAAGCGCTCTGCGGCGCCGCGAAGATCGACGCGGCCGGGCCGCTTTCAACCACCTTGCCGTCCTTCATCACCATGATGTCATGGGCCAGCGCCCGCACCACGCGCAGGTCGTGGCTGATGAACAGATAGGCGATGCCGTGGCGCGCCTGCAGCTCGCGCAACAGCTCGACCATCTGCGCCTGCACCGACATGTCGAGCGCCGAGGTCGGCTCGTCGAGCAGCAGGAAGCGCGGCCGTAGCACCAGCGCGCGGGCGAGCGCGACGCGTTGCCGTTGCCCGCCCGAGAATTCATGCGGGTAGCGGTCGGCCGCGGCGGGATCGAGCCCGACTTCTTGCAACATCCGCTCGATCGCGCGCCGGCGCTCCTTCGCGTTGCCGCCGAGCTGATGAACCTTCAAGCCCTCCTCGACGATCTGCGCGATCGAAAGTCGCGGCGAGAGGCTCGAATAGGGATCCTGAAACACGACCTGCATCTCGCGCCGGAGCGGCCGCAGCGTCTGGCCCGACAGCGCATCGAGCCGCCGGCCGTCGAACACGATCTCGCCCCGGCTGTCGATGAGCCGCAGCAGCGCAAGGCCGAGCGTGGTTTTGCCCGAGCCGGATTCGCCCACGACGCCGAGCGTCTCGCCTTCGCGCAACGTGAGATCGACGCCATCGACCGCTTTCACATAGCCGGCGGTGCGGCGGAAGAGTCCGGTCTTGATCGGAAACCAGACCCGGATATCGCGCGTCTCGACCAGCGCTTTCGGCCGCGGCTCATGCGCTTGCGGCGTGCCCTTGGGCTCGGCAGCGAGCAGCTTCTTGGTATAGGGATGCTGCGGCGCGGCGAAGATATCGGCGGTCGCGCCGCGCTCGACGATTTCGCCCTCGGTCATCACCAGCACGCGGTCGGCCATCTTGCGCACGATCGTCAGATCATGGGTGATGAGCAGCAGCGCCATCCCGAACCGCGCTTGCAGGTCTTTGAGCAGCTTCAATATCTGAGCCTGGATCGTGACGTCGAGCGCGGTGGTCGGCTCGTCGGCGATCAATATGTCGGGCTCGTTGGCGAGCGCCATCGCGATCATCACGCGCTGGCGCTGGCCGCCGGACAATTGATGCGGATAAGCATTGAGGCGGCTTTCGGCCTCGGCCAGTCCCACGAGCTGCAGCAGCTCGATGACGCGCGCCCGCGCGGCGCTGCCGCTCAGCCCTTTATGGAGATGCAGAGTCTCCGCGACCTGCTTCTCGATCGTGTGCAGCGGGTTGAGCGACGTCATCGGCTCCTGGAACACGATCGCGATGCGATTGCCGCGAATGTCGCGCAGGATCGCGTTGCCGGCGCGCACCAGCTCGCGTCCATCGAAGCGGATGCTGCTGGTTGTGCTATGACTCGCGGTCGGATAGGGCAGAAGCTGTAGGATCGACAGGGCGGTTACCGACTTGCCCGAGCCGGATTCGCCGACCAGGGCCAAGGTCTCGCCCTTCTCGAGGTCGAAGCTCACGCCGCGCACCGCGTCGACGCGGGTGTCGCCGGAAGCGAAGGAGACGGTTAGGGTTTCGACCGCGAGTAGTGCCATCATCTCACTTTCCGCGGATCGAACGCATCGCGCACCGCTTCGCCGATGAAGATGAGGAGACTCAGCATCACCGCAAGGACGGCGAAAGCCGTGAGGCCGAGCCACGGCGCTTGGAGGTTCGCCTTGCCTTGCGCCAAGAGCTCGCCGAGCGAGGGCGAGCCGGGTGGCAGGCCGAAGCCGAGGAAGTCGAGCGAGGTCAGGGTGGTGATCGAGCCATTGAGGATGAAGGGCATGAAGGTGAGCGTTGCGACCGTGGCATTGGGCAGCACATGGCGCCAGATGATCGTCGCGTCGCCGACGCCCAGGGCGCGGGCCGCGCGCACATAATCGAAATTCCGCGCGCGCAGGAATTCGGCGCGTACCAGATCGACCAGCGACATCCACGAGAACAGCAGCATGATCGCCAAGAGCCACCAGAAATTCGGCGCGATGATGCTGGAAAGGATGATCAGCAAATAGAGCACCGGCAAGCCGGACCATATTTCCATGAAACGCTGGAACGAGATGTCGACGAGCCCGCCGTAATAGCCCTGGATCGCGCCGGCGGCGACGCCGATGATCGAGCTGACGATGGTCAAGGTCAGGCCGAACAGCACCGAGATGCGAAAGCCGTAGATCAGCCGCGCCAGCACGTCGCGTCCCTGATCGTCGGTGCCAAGCCAATTGACGCGATCGGGCGGCGACGGCGCGGGCGAGGGCAGGTTGTAGTTGATGGTATCGTCGGCGAACGGGATCGGCGGCCAGATCATGAAGCCCCGTGCATCGATGCGCTGGGCGAGGCTCGGGTCGCGGTAATCCGCGTCGATCGGCAGATCGCCGCCGAAATTCGTCTCCTCGTAATCGGCGACGACCGGGAAATAGAAATGCCCGTCGAAACGCACGAGCAGCGGGCGGTCGTTGGCGATGAGCTCGGCGCAAAGGCTCAACCCGAACAGCGCCAGGAACAGCCACAGCGACCAGACGCCGCGACGGTTGGCACGAAAATTCCGCAGCCGGCGGCGGGCGAGGGGCGTCATCGGCCGCGGGTGCCGAAATCGATCCGCGGATCGACCAGCATGTAGGAAAGATCGCTGACGAGTTTCAGCGCCAGCCCGATCAGCGTGTAAATATAGAGCGTCGCGAACATGATCGGATAGTCGCGGCCGATCGCCGCCTGGAAGCCCAAGAGGCCGAGCCCGTCGAGCGAGAAGATCACCTCGACCAGCAACGCGCCGGTAAAGAGGATGCCGATGAAGGCGGCCGGGAAGCCGGCGATGACCAGTAGCATCGCGTTGCGGAACACATGGCCGTAGAGCACGCGCCGCT
>Ga0307374_10011548_pt1 | contig 12540 bp, 10 predicted proteins | sample OX3MG_FD_202532 | JGI IMG/M metagenome (GOLD analysis project Ga0307374, IMG submission 202532) | Soil microbial communities from Risofladan, Vaasa, Finland - OX-3 | ecosystem: Environmental > Terrestrial > Soil > Coastal area > Acid sulfate soil | place: Finland: Risofladan, Vaasa | collected...
GGCGCCGCTCGTTGCCGCCGGCGGGCGTAGATGACTGCCAGTGCCAGCCCATTGATTCCCATGAAGAGCGTCAGGCAAATCAGGAACCAGGCCAGTCCGGACCCAGCCACGACCTGGGGGTTGGGCTCAAGGTTGGGCTTGCGATTGGAGTGGAAGACGACTGGCATCGGGGCCAGCCCACTTGATGCCCGGTCGGCAGTGGTGGCCAGGGGGTGGTTCCCGCTCGAGCCGGCCTCAGCCTTGGCGGTCAGGCGCGACGTGCCGGGCAGGGCCGGGCGGGGCGCAGTCGGCGCCATGGCGGCGCTCCGAGCCGAGGCTGGGCTCTGTTGGGAGCTGGCGGTGGCACCAGCCAGCTGGGCCCTTGCCACCACGGCCGCGATCAGAAGGAGTGGCGCAGCGGCAGCCACCAATCTCCAGCGCTGGCCGAGCCTCATGGCTGTGACGGGGTTCCTGCGGGCTGGCCGAGCTGTGCCCAAATGCCGACGGCCCGATGCCAGCCCGCGGCTGCTCAGACGATCCAAATCTCTCTCCGATGGGGGATCGTCGGCTTCCCTTCGCGACGGTCCCTCAGCTCCCTGTTGCCTTCGTGTCGGACGAGCACCCGCAGGCTCTTGCCTTCAAGTTCTCAAACAAGTAACGGCCAACTCGACTCTAGTACTCGGGTTGTGACCGGCCGTCAGATGGTTGTTACATCTCCTGGCTCGTGGGGCGGCGCCTGAGTCCCGGTCCGCCGCCAGAGGGCAGTTCCCAGCTGGGCTCGACCAGGGCTCGGAGAACACTTTGCCAATCGTAATTCCTCGGCTGGAATTGCGGCTGACTCGGGATCGGATTGGGTCCCATCCCCGCAAAACATACGTTCGTATACTGTCTGAATGGGCATCACTGGATTCGGAGAGTGCTGGGCGCGCTCCTACTTCTCCTTTCTGGAGGGGGCGAGTGCGCCCGAGGCTGTCGCCGAGCGGGCGGTCGAGCTGGGAATGGCGGCTGTGGGTCTGGTGGATCGGGGTGGGCTGTATGGCGCCGTGCGGCTCGTCCGGGCGGCTGGCAGGCTGGGGCTGGGCGCCATGGTGGGGGCGGAGTTGGATCTCGCGGGAGGGGGCAGGCTGGTCCTTCTGGCCACTGACACCCCCTCCTACAGGCAGCTCTGCCAGGCGGTGAGCCGGGCGCAGCTAAACGGGGTCAAGGGCCGATCCAACCTCACCCTGGCTGGGCTGGACCAGGTTCTGGCGACGGCTGCCGGAGATTCCGATGGGGCCCCGGTAAATAGGGACGCCAAACTCCCATCCGGGGTCCAAAACCGGCTGCGCCAGCGCGCCCGCTGGGAGGGGAAAGACGCCCGTCCGGTGGAGCCGGGCGAGATCGATCGCTGCACGCTCCTGGCCGGTGGCCCCCACAGCCCCATCAGTCTGGCGCTGATTAGGGGTGATCGCAGCGCCGCCGACTCCGCGGCCATAGCCCTGCGCGATGCCTTCCCGAGAAACCAGGTCCAGCTCTGCCTGCAGCATCACCTCCAGCTGGGCGACAGCTGGCTGGCTGCCGAGACCGTCGCCTGCGCTGAGCGGACGGGAGTTGGCGTGGTGGCCTCAGCGGCACCCCGCTACGCGCTGGCCGCCGAGGGCCGGTTGTTGGATGTGCTCACGGCCATCCGTCACGGCTGCACCTTGGAGGAGGCGGCGGCCAGCGGCCTGCTTCTCCCCAACCATCAGTACCAGATGCGCACCGAGGCGGAGCTGGCGGCCTTACTGCCCTATCCTCTGGCGTTCGAGGGCGCCCGTGCCCTGGCCGCTCGAGCCGTGTTGGAGTTGGACTTTCGGCACAGCCGGTTTCCCGGGCTCAAGGTCCCAGGCGGCCGCACCCCGGAGAGATATCTGGAGGAGCTCTGCCGGCGGGCGGTGCTCGGCCGGTATCCCAAGGCCGGCCCCGAGGTCGCACAGCGGCTGAGCCACGAGCTTGGGGTGATCTCGAAGTGCCATCTGGCGGAGTTCTTCCTGATCGTCTTCGAGCTGATGGACTTTGCCCGGAAAAGTGGGATCCCAGCCCAGGGGCGGGGCTCTGCCGCCGACAGCCTGGTCGCCTACCTGCTCGGGATCACGAGGGTAGACCCCATTGCCCACCACCTGCTCTTCGAACGCTTTCTGCATGAGGAGATGGAGGGCACCCCCGACATCGACATCGACATCTCCACCAGCCATCGCGAGCGTCTCATCCAGCACGTGTACGACACCTATGGAGAGGAGCGCACCGGGATGGTCTGCACCGTGATCACCTTTCAGATCCGGATGGCACTCCGTCAGGTGGGGGCCGCCATGGGGATGCCCTCTCAGATGGTGGAGCGGCTCGGGCGAGCGGTTGACCACGGCAGTCGGGATGGGGGTGGTGGCCTGGTAGAGCGGGTGCTGGAGGTGGCGGGGGAGTCCCCGGATCAGACGCTCCTGTCCCTGCCATGGCGCCAGTTTGCCGAGCTGGTGGAGGCGGTGGTCGGGGTCCCGCGCCACCTCTCAATCCATGTCGGCGGGATGCTGGTGACCGGGGAGCCACTCTGGGATATAGCGCCCCTGGAGCGTGCCGCCAGACCCGGGCGAGTGGTAGTCCAGTTCGACAAGGACGACATCGAGGATCTCGGGCTGATCAAGATCGACCTGCTGGGCCTGCGCACCCTCTCGGTGGTGGACGAGACCTTAAGCGAGCTGGAGCGGGTGACCGGGCAGCGGCCGGACCTGGAACAGCTGGACCTGGCCGACCCTGAGGTCTATGAGATGTGCTCCCGGGCGGACACCATCGGAGTCTTTCAGATTGAGTCCCGAGCTCAGCAGCAGACGCTGCCCCGGGCCAGGCCCAGGGAGTTCAACGACCTGGTGGTAGAGGTCGCCATCATTCGGCCTGGCCCGATCCAGGGGCACGCGGTGCACCCCTACCTGCGCCGTCGCCAGGGTCGGGAGCAGGTCACCTACCTGCACCCGCTGCTGGAGCCTATCCTCAAGGACACCCTGGGGGTGGTTCTTTACCAGGAGCAGATCATGGAGATCGCCATGCAGGTGGCCGGCTTCAGTGCCGGCCAGGCGGATCGCTTCCGGCGGGCCATGAACCGGCATCGCTCCCGGGTGGAGATGGCCTCTTTGGAGCGGGACTTTCTGCGCGGCTGCCAGGCGCACACGGTATCGCGGGCGGTCGCCGACCAGCTCTTTGAGGCCGTTCGCGGGTTCGCCGCGTTCGGCTTCTGCCGCAGCCACGCGGCCGCCTTTGCCCGCACGGCCTATGAGACCGCCTGGCTCCGGCTGCACCATCCCGCCGCCTACCTGGTGGGGCTGCTCAACCATCAGCCGATGGGTTTCTACCATCCTTCTGTGCTGGTGGACGACGCCCGCCGCCGGGGTGTGGAGGTGCTGCCGGTGGACGTCAACCGCAGTCGCGGCCGCTGCCGGCTGGAGGCGGGATCCTCGGGAGCGGTGGTCCGGCTGGGCTTCAATTACGTCAAGGGGGTGGGCCCGGCCTTGCAGGATCACCTCGATCGGGTCCGCGCCATCGGTGAGTACGCGTCTCCCGAGGACTTCTGGGGGCGCACCGGGATTCCCCGCACAGCGCTCGAGTCGCTGGTTTTGGTGGGGGCATTCGATTCGTTCGCCGAACCCCGCCGGAAGCTGCTGTGGCGGCTCAAAGCGGTGGAGGATGATCTGGCTGAGAGATCAGGGGCCTGGGGGAAGCCGAAATGGGACGGCAGCCGGCCAGGCCAGGCGGCACTGATCTCGCTGCCGGCTCCCGCCCCCGCGCTCCCAGCGCTGTCGCTGCGGGAGCTAGTCTCAACCGACTACCGGGTGATGGGGCTGACCACTGGCCCCCACCCGATGGCACTGCTGCGGCCCCGGCTCGACGAGCTCGGGGTGGTGACGCTGGCCGCGGCGCGCGCCACCTCTCCCAATCGCAGGCTCAGGGTGGCCGGGCTGGTGATCACCCGGCAGGCGCCTCACTCCGCCGGCGGTATTCGTTTCTTCACCCTGGCCGATGAGACAGGTCATCTGGACCTGGTCTTCGTCCCCGAGGTCTATCGGAGCAATCGGGCCCTGGCCAGCCATGAGCCCTCGTTGTGTGCCGAGGGCGTGCTGCGGTCCGCAGACGGGGCGGTGAGCCTGCTGGTGGAACGACTTTTACCCTGGCCCCAGGAGGCAGGCGTGGCTGATTCCTGGCCGCTCCTATCTCACGACTACCACTGAGCTGGGGCCTCCGCCCGGCCTCGGGTTGTCGACGGCACCTGGCTGGCGCCTGGCCATCCATGTGGCCAGAGTACCGGCCCCTGCCACCATCACGATCCCGTAGACGCCCCCGACCGCGGCAGACCGGGGAGCCACCACCACCGCCACCGCGATGGCCACTCCAAACTCTCGGATTCCGATCGGGAAGCCGACCGCGGTGGCCCGACGGTGGGTCAGCCCGAGAGCCTTCCCCAGACCCCAGCCGAAGACGCCTCCGCCCAACAACAGCGCCAGCACCAGCGGCAGCATCACCAGGATCGCGGCGGAGAGCAAAACCGAGCGGGCGCTGGCGGTTCCCGCCAGCACCACCAGCAGCAGACAGACCGCGCTCAGGTCCAGCCACAAGTGCCGCCAGCGCGCGATCCTGGGGAATCGAGCCCGCAGCCCAACCCCCAGCGCAAGTGGCAGCAGTACGGAGAGGACCAGTTCCAACGCCAGCGACCCAGATTGGATTCTGGCTCCAGGGCCCAGACCGACCACGAGCCAGAAGGGGGTTAGGACTGTGGAGAGCGCCAACGAACCAGCCATGCAGGCCGTGGCCAGGGCCGCGTCGCCCCCGGCGATGGTGGCCATCAACCCGCTGGTGATCTCGGCCGGAGCCACCGCGCAGATGAGGATCCCGTCCGCCAGGGTTGGCGTGGGAGCCAATAGATGGAGCGCCAGCCCCAGCCCGGGCAGCGCTGTCCACTGGAGCAAGAGGGCCAGACCAACCAGCGGCGCCTGCCGGAAGGCAGCCCGAATCTCGCCCGGTGTCAGGTTGAGGGCGACTCCAAGGACCTGCCCAGCCAGGAACACCGGCACCAAAGTGGAGAGGGCTCCGGAACTCTGGGGAATTGCCACCCCGACCAGGGCGGCCACCACGACCCATGCGAGCAACCGGTGGCGGATCGGGAGGAACCAGGTTTTCGTCCCGAGTCTATGAGTTTTGGTGGCCACGCGGACCAAGGTAGTGCACCTGGCCAGGAGGCGGTTCTCGGCCGGCGCGAGCTACCTGGCCGGGTTGGCGAGAACCTCAGGTCGGACTCGGCCCCGGGGGCTAGACTTGATCTCGCCGAAGCGGCCCAGGCGCTGAAGCTGACGCATGGCGGCCTCCATGTCCTGGGGGCTGAACGCCGTGCGGCTGTGGCGGTGCAGCACCGCTTTCAGTGGGGCCGGCCGCTGCGGGGTCATTGGCAGCACGATCATCGAGGTCAGCTCCACGTTGGTGCGGGCCTGAGGCCGGCTGGAAGGAGGCTCGGTCCAGAGCACGGGCACCCCGGTGGTGGCTGCGCGACGGCAGAGATCCCGCACCAGTGGAGTCATCCGGTAGTCGCCGGCGGGGCTTACCAGGATCGGCTGTTGATCGTCATTGACCAGCACCGCCAGGTCCGCCCGACTGGCGCGGGAAAGGCGCGCCAACAGGGGCTCGAGTCCGATTGGCTGAGCTGGGGGGCGGCGCCGCCGCCGGACCATCTGCAGGCTGAGGGTGGCGTTCACGGCCATGCCCACGATGGCCGCTCCCAAGCCGTCCAACAGCAGGGGCAGGCTGAGGCCGAGCAGTCCCAGGAAGACCACCAGCTGAACTCCACCGGCAGTCAGTGCCGAGCCGATGTACCGTCGCATCAAGGGATAGCGCTCGCGCCGGGCGTCGGCGAAGGTGAGGCGCAAATTGAGAGTGAAGTTCCATCCCAAGGAGACCGCGAAGGCCAGCCCCCATGCGGCCAGCGCCGGCCAGCCTAGCACCGCCCCTCCCAACTCCAGGACCGCCAGCAGCAGGAAGAGACCACTAACTCCGACCGCGGCGAACTTCCAGCGCCGGGCGCTGCCCGGAACGTCCCGGACCAGAGACCAGAGGTGGCGCAGGTAAAGCCAGCCCTGGGCCATGGTGGCCTTGCTCTTGCCGGCGCCACGAACCTGGAAGCTGAGCGGGATGTCGACCACGGTCGCGCCCTCGGAGCAGACCAGCAACTCGAGCAGGATCTTGAAACCGACCGGGCGGAACTCCAGTCCCGCTAGCAGTGCGGAGCGGCAGAGGAAGAATCCCGCTAGCGGGTCTGTGCTGGTGCGGGCCTCCGTGAAAATCGCCTGGGCCAGCAGCGTGGCTCCCCGCGACACCAGGCGCCGGAAACCTCCGCCCAGTCCCTCGCGGCTGCCCCCGGAGAGGTAGCGGCTGGCCACGACGACGTCAGCCCCAGCCCGCTCTGCCGCAAGCAGTTCCGGGATGGCCTCCGGGGGATGCTGCAGGTCTCCATCCATCACGCACACCACGCGGCCCCGCGCCTCCGCCAGACCCAGCACGACGGCCGTGCTCAGCCCCCCGGCGCGCCCATTCGGGGGCCGGTGCAGGACTCGCACCCGGCCGTCCTTGCCGGCGATTTCGCGCAGCAGTTGCGGGGTGGCGTCGTCGCTGTCGTCTACGAAGAGGATCTCGAAGGAAATCTCGGCCAGGGAGGTTCGCAGTCGCTGCAGCAGCAGGGGTACATTGCCGGCCTCATCCCGGGTGGGGACGACCACCGACAGCTCGATCGGGGTCGGTGACGGCGCGGATCGGCGGCGCGGCATGGTCTGCAGTCTAGGCTCGGCCGCAGGCGTCTGCCCTGTCGTTACCGGATCGTTCATGGCCGGCTACCGGGCGTGACGACCGTGAGCGACCGATTCCGCGATCGCCCTGGGGTCGAACCGACCCTCCGCGATCACCATCCCCCGCCAGAGCACCACCGGTACCCGCTCGCTGTAGGTGCTCCAGAGGCCCGGGTCCTCATCAACGTCAAGCTCCACCAGGGGTACTCCCATCTGGGCGCAAAACTCTGCCAGGGTGGGGCGCACCACCTCGCAGAGGTGACATCCGCGTCGGCCCAGCAGCTGGAGCGCATCAGGTACCACGAACACCCCAGCTCTCCAACTTGCCGAGGTACCGGCACTTCCAGAGCCAAAAGCCACCGCCCGCCAGCGCCCAGACCAGAGCCTCGATAAAGACACCCATCAGAGTGGAGCGGGCCAGTGCGCTACCGCCCAGAGCCAGCACCAGATAGATGATGAAGCGGCAGCCCACCATCGTCGCCAGCGCGAACACCACCTCTAATGCCGCGGTCACGATCTGGCGCTCACGCCGCAGGCTGGCCCGGAGCTGGCTCACAGGCGCGCCCTCCATGCGACTGACGCCCAGGGTGGGTTCTGGCTGGGCGCCTGCCAGTCTCCACCAGCCGATGAACGCCAGCAGGCCGGCTGCCGCCACCGGTATCAGGAGCTGCCACGGGGCGCCCTGTCGGAGCAGGTTCTCCCAGCCGTTCAGAACCCCGCCCCGGCGGAACTGATCCACGTAGCCGCCCTGCAGGATGAACGAAGCCCAGCCCAAGGCTAGTCCGACCGCCACCACCCCGGTCCAGACGGCAAGTGGAATCCGTCGCCGCCAAGCAGCACTCGCAAGGTCGCCGAGGCCGTGCCGCTGGCCTCGCTCCCCAGACGGGGTGGAGCCAGACTTGACGCGGTCGGTCACCATGGCTCTGAGTTTAGATCCGGTCAGCCTCGCGGCCAAGGGTCGTCGATCATGACCAGATACCTGGCCGGGGATAACTGATGGCGGTGGCGGCCAGGCCACCGACTTGTCCCCTTTCGCCATCGCCTCCTGGTCGAGCTGGCTGAGGCAATCCCAGAGCACGTTGCCCTGGGCGCTCCTGACCAGCGGCGCCCGCCGGCCGGTCCCGACGTCGGGTTGGGTGAAGATATCCCACACTTCCTCCTCAAGCGTCCGTGAGCGGTGGTGGTAGTGGCCCAGGCCGCTGTGGCGGGCACGTGCTGGCGCTCGGCGCGACCCAGGGCGCCGCCCGCTGCTGGCCTGGGCCCCTCAGCCGGTTGGACTCCACATGTTTGGTGGATCAAGCTCGGCACACAACTAGGTTGCGCCCAGCTGAGGACGCCGACCGGCGCCGACACCAACGGCCGCGGGTGCTGGGGTGCTCACCTTTCCGGGCCGGTCGGTCCAAGTTGCGGAGGCCCCAGCCGAGCCGGCGATATGGCCCCTGCCGAGTCGCTCTCAGCTGCTCTCGGCGGACAGCCGGTGCCGCGCCCTTGGGCGCGCCGACCCGGCCTCTCCGATACTCCGGGCACGGAGGTTCGCTCCCCTACAATCTTAGCAATGGGTCCGAGCCCGCAGAGTCGGCCCGTGGGACAGCCTGTGGCGGGGCCGCGCCTGCGCGTCGCCACTTACAACATCCTCGCTGGCGGCGGCCAACGCTGGGCTGAGATCGCCGAAGTAGTGCGCGCCCTTGACGCTGATCTACTGGCACTGCAGGAGGTTGAGGACCCCGAACCGATGCGAGCCATGGGCGCGGCCCTGGGATATCGGGTCCTGTTCGGCCAGGCGCCTCGGTTTCGGCACCAGGGATTCCTCTCCCGGCTGCCGGTGCGGTCCTGGCAGAACCGTCAAGACCCCAAGGCCCACCCGCGGAATTCGCTGGAGGTCACTGTGGCCACTCCACCCGGGAGCGCCGTCGCGGAGATCCGGTTGCATACGGTCCATCTGACCGCGGCTTTCCAGCGTCGCGGCAGGGCTGAACCAGAACGGCTTCGGGAGCTCGAGGTGGTGCGGTGCCAGGCGGCTCGCGAGCCCTTGCTACCGCGCATCATCCTGGGCGACTTCAACGCGCTGGCACCTGGGGATCGGCTCCGGGCGACGGACTTCCTCGGTCAGCTTTCCGAGTGGCGCCGCTCCGGGGTTCTCGATGAGGTGGGCGCGGTGGGACGGGTCCCGAACGCGGTCAGCGCCATGCGCTGGTGGCGGGAGCCCAGGTCTGGCGAGCCGGCGGCGGAGGTCTCGGAGGTGGCCAGGGCTGGGATTCCCCGGCTCCCATGGTTGATCCATCCCCTCATCGAACTGGTGCCCAGGGGGGACGCCACCGACGCTCTGGCCGGGGCGTTCATGCCTCGCGCGGCGGTGCGGAGTATGAGCGCAGCCGGCTACGTCGACTGCCTTCGTCGGGTCCACCCCCGGGCCGATAGTTTCAGTTGCCCCACCTATCTCCCCGCCGTCAGGATCGACTACGTCTTTGCCAGCCGAGAGCTGGCCGACCGGCTCCTCGGCTGTGATGTGGCGGCTCGTGCCGGGGCCCTGGCCGAGGTCGCCAAGCGGGCCAGTGACCATTTCCCGGTGGTGGCCGACTTCGACCTCGGAGCGCACTGAAGATTCAGCTTCGCCCACTTGGGCGTGCGAGCCGGTCCCGGTGAGCGGTGCGCCGACGCGGGCCGCCCGGCAGCCGATGGCGCCCACGCTGCTGCTGCTGGCTGTGACCGCCATCTATGGCTGGACCTTCGTGGTGGTCAAGCAGGCCATCGGGGAGTATCCGGTGCTGCCGTTTCTGGGCCTGAGATTCGCCTTGGCGGCCCTCCTGCTGCTGCTGATATTGCGCCGGTGGCCCGGTCTCGTGAGTTGGCGGCGAGGCCTGCCAGTGGCCGCAGCGCTGGCCGTTGGATATCTGTGCCAGACCGAAGGCATGCTCACGGTCAGCCCCGGGATAGCCGGCCTCCTGACCGGACTTTTCGTGGTTTTCACCCCGCTTTTGGATCGACTATTGTTCGCCTCCCGCCTGCGGCTGGCCACCTTGATCAGCATCGCCATGGCTCTAGCCGGGACCGGCCTGCTGACGGGTGGCCTGGCCGGGTTCAGGTTCGGCGACCTATTGGTGGTGCTGGCCGCTCTCGCCTTCGCCACCCAGATCGTGCTGCTCAGTCACGGCCGCGGCTCTGTGGCCGACATGAGCCTGGTGCAGATGTTGGTTTGCGCGGGTTTCTTTCTGGTGCTGGGGGCGGGACCGCAGCTAAGTTATCCGCCGGTGTCTGGGCCGGTGGCCATCGCCCTGGTGATCACCGGCGCACTCTCCAGCGGGCTTGCGGTTCTGGCCCAGACCTGGGCCCAGCGTCGGATGTCGGCCAGCCGGGCCGGCCTGGTGCTGGCGGCGGAGCCGGGATTCGCGCTGCTCTTCGCGGTCCTGCTGGTGGGTGAGCGGCTGACCCCGATCCAGCTCCTGGGAGCGCTGGTGCTGTTCCTGGCGATTGTCGGGCATGAGTTGGTGGGAACGAGCGGGGTTGGGCATTGATAGGCGCTTGGACTACGTTCCGGCGGCCTCCATATACTCGACCGATGACTCCCCCAGATCCCGGCCAAGCCGTCCCCAGCGCTGAGTACGCCCTCCTGGGCGGGTCGGGGACGGGCACCGAAGGATCACCGGATGGGGATCAGAGGGTCACGGTACAGGCGCGGGAGCAGGTGTTTAAGACCCCCTATGGGCCCACCCCTCCAATCACCAGCTGTCTGCTCATGGATGAGGCCGGGGTGGCGCGCTCGGTGCTCTTCACGCGCCCCCACGAGATGGGGGAGTGGGACCTGGGAGGTCGCACCGGAGCCGCCCGCGGGCACCAGAGTCTGGCCCTGTTCTGGCTGTTGCGCGAGGCCGGCGTGAGGCGGATCGTCGCCGAGTCGGGGGTGGCCAGCATTACCCAGCACTTTCACCCTCGGGACCTGATCATCCCGCACGACTTCATCGATTTCACGCCGCAGTACTGCGGCCAACTGGCGCCCGGGTCGGTGATCTCGATGCGCGAGCCGTTCTGCCCTGATCTGCGGGATGCGCTCTGGCAGCGCTCCCGTAGGTTTGCCGCCGACAAGGCCACCCGGGTGTTCAATCGGGCCGTTCACGCCACCGTCGAGGGGCCCCGCTTTGAGACCGCTGCCGAGGTGGCCGCCCTGGCCCGTCTCGGCGGTGACATCATCAGCCAGACCGTCACCCCGGAGGTCTATCTAGCTCGCGAGATCGGGGCCTGCTTTGCCACTGTCGAGATGGTCCTCAACTACGCTGAAGGCGTCCGCCCAGAGTGGGACTTCGACCTGCTTCGAGCCATTGTTCGGGAGGGCGCCGAGGAGCTTGGCGGGGTGGCCCTGGACGCGCTGGCAGCGCTGCCGGCGGAGGTGACATGCAACTGTTCCCACCATCGCCAGGTGGGACCGGTGAGGGCCTCGGCTGTGGGCGAGCCGGCTTGACCGAGCTCAAGCCGGCGGCGCAGTCCAGCCGCGGGCTGCCGACCCCGGGCCGGCCGGAACCGGACGCGGTGCGGTCGATGTTTTCCGGGATAGCCCATCGCTACGACCTGCTCAACATGCTTCTCAGCGTCGGTCAGGACCGGCGCTGGCGGAGGCGCGCGGCCCAGCTGACGAGGGTGCGCCCGGGCCAGAGTGTGCTCGACATCTGCACCGGCACCGGCGCCCTTGCCGCTGGGCTGCGCGCTCGGGTCGGCCCCCAAGGGCGAGTGGTCGGGCTGGACCTCACGGAGGCCATGGTGGTGGGAGCGCGCTCCACCTCCCCTTCGCCGACGCCTCCTTCGACGCCGCGTCCATGGCCTTTGGGCTCCGCAACATTGCCGACCACCAGGGGGCTCTCTCGGAGATGCTCAGAGTCCTCCGGCCAGGAGGCAGGGCTGTGATTCTGGAATTCAGCACGGTGAGTCGGTACCTGCGCCCCTGGTATACGCTGTACAACCGAACCGTGATCCCGGTGGTGGCTCGCGGCCTACTGGGGAAGGCGGGAGCCTACCAGTACCTGACCGACTCCATCGCCGCTTTTCCATCTCCACTGGTGGTGTCGCGCTGGCTCCGGGAGGCTGGCTTCGAGGGAGTTCGGTATCAGCGCCTGAGCCTGGGAATCGTGGCCATTCACATCGGGTTCCGGCCACGGGGGTAGTCGCGGCCGGCTGCTGGCGGGCAGCGTTCATGAGCGTGCGGTGGTGATGGTCAGGCTAGCTCCCACTGCCTCCAGTAGGCGCGTCCATTCGCAGCCGTCACCTGGCACGCTGAGTCCAGTTAGAGTGACGTGGGGGCGGGTATGGACTAGATTCCTCGGGGAGGCGGAGTTCGCTTGATCAGAGCGCTGGTGGTGGCGGGGCCGCGCCAGGCCGAGGCCCTGGAGCCATGGCTCGACTACCTCAGCCGCACCCGAGCGGTGGCGGTGGAACTGGTGAGCGACTTGGGGATGCTTGCCCGCCCGAACGGGTTCGACGTGGTGGTGGCCCACCCGGCCGAGTCCGAGCTGGACTCCGAGGCCGAGGCTGGGCTCCTGGACTTCATTCTGGGGGGCGGTGGCTTCGTGGGCCTGCACTGCACCAACTTCAGATGGAGCCGGGCTCCCGGCTATGCGCGACTGGTGGGGAGCGCTCCGGGGTCGCCTCTGCCTCGAGCCGAGGTGGTGAGCCGGTCAAGCCCCGCTAGCCATGACATCACCAGGCGACTTGCCGGCGACCTCACCCTGGACGACTCCTGCTTTCCCCA
>Ga0307374_10011549_pt1 | contig 12539 bp, 12 predicted proteins | sample OX3MG_FD_202532 | JGI IMG/M metagenome (GOLD analysis project Ga0307374, IMG submission 202532) | Soil microbial communities from Risofladan, Vaasa, Finland - OX-3 | ecosystem: Environmental > Terrestrial > Soil > Coastal area > Acid sulfate soil | place: Finland: Risofladan, Vaasa | collected...
ATCCAGGGAGTTCTGGAATCCCGGCAAGACGGACTTCTGGAGCGAGAGCGGCGTCGACCTGGTCATCGACCGGCGCGAGGACTACTTCATCTGGGACATGTCGGGGCTGCGGCTGATCGACGTCCACCTCAACGGCGGCACCTTTAACCTGGGCCATCGCAACGCCGAGCTCGTCGAGGCCATCACGACCGGCATGCGCTCCTTCGACATCGGCAATCACCATTTCCCTTCCAGCGCCCGGGCGGCCCTCGCCGAGGCGCTGATCAGGACCGCCCCGCCGAACCTGACCAAGGTCGTGTACGGCAGCGGCGGCGGCGAGGCCATCGACATCGCGCTGAAGACGGCCAGGCACGCCACTCAGCGCCGCAAGATCGTCTCGATCATCAAGGCTTATCACGGCCATACCGGGCTGGCGGTCGCCACCGGCGACGACCGTTTCTCCCGGATCTTCCTGTCCGACCAGCCGGACGAGTTCAGCCAGGTTCCCTTCAACGACCTGGCCGCGATGGAAGCGGCGCTGGCGGCCGGCGATGTCGCCGCCGTGATCATGGAGACGATTCCGGCGACCTACGGCTTCCCGCTGCCCGAGCCCGGCTACCTGGAGGCGGTCAAGGTCCTGTGCGAGCGGCAGGGCACCCTGTACATCGCCGACGAGGTGCAGACGGGACTGATGCGAACCGGCGAGATGTGGGCGGTCACCAAGCACGGGATCGAGCCGGACATCCTGGTCACCGGCAAGGGACTGTCCGGCGGCATGTACCCGATCGCCGCCGTGCTGGTCAGCGAGAAGAGCGCGGGCTGGCTAACCGAGGACGGGTTCGCGCATATCTCGAGCTTCGGCGGTGCCGAGCTTGGCTGCGTCGCGGCCCTGAAGACGCTGGAGATCTGCGGCCGCCCCGAGACCAGGTCGATGGTGCACTACATCGCCGACCTGATCGGCGCCGGCCTGCGGCAGATCCAGGCCAGCTATCCGGACTGGTTCATCGGGATCAGGCAGAACGGCGTGGTGATGGGACTGGAATTCGACCATCCGCAGGGGGCGAAGTACGTGATGCGCCACCTGTACCGGGCCGGGGTCTGGGCCATCTTCTCGACCCTCGATCCGCGGGTCCTGCAGTACAAGCCGGGCCTGCTGATGACGCCCGAGCTCTGCGAGGAGCTGCTCGACCGCACCGAGGCTGGCATCGCCCGCGCCTACGCGGAAGTCGGCCGCCGCCCGGCACGGAGCCGTCGGTGAGCGGCGCGGCCGGGCGCGGTGCCGCCTGGACTGCGGAGCGAGGCACGAGCGACGAGGGAGGGCGGGGCCCCAAGGCGCCCCGCCCTCCGGGGGGCTCCGGGGGGTCGTCCCCCCGGGCTGGTACCGCGGGCTCCGGGGGATCGTCCCCCCGGGCCGGTACCACCTATCATGCGCGGCAGATGCTCTCGCGGGCGCACTGGGCCGCGAGCGCGTTCGCCAGTTACGACCTGCCCGCCGTGCTGCGCATCGCGGAGGCAGTCGCGACGGCCGCGCACGCCGAGTCCAGGCGCTTTGCCGAATGGGCGGTCAAGGAGACCGGGTTCGGGGTGGCCGAGCACAAGGTCATCAAGAATGAGGCCTGCTCGCTCGGGCTGTTCGAGCGGTACGCCGGCGAGGACCTGGTCAGCCCGAGGATCGACCCCGACGCCAAGATCGTGGCCCTGCCCAGGCCGGCCGGCGTGGTACTCGCGCTGATCCCGTCCACGAACCCGGTCGCCAGCGTCTTCTTCAAGGTCATCTTGTGCCTGCTGACCAGGAACGCGGTCGTCGTCAGCCCGCACCCGATGGCGAAGGGCTGCTGCACGGAGGCGGCCGACCTGCTGGCCGAGGCGGCGACCGCGGCCGGCGCTCCTGACGGGGTCATCCAGGTCGTGCGGGAGCCGACCGTGCGCCTGGTCGAGACGCTGATGTCGGACCCGGTGACCGACGTGATCGTGGCGACCGGCGGCACCGCGATGGTACGGGCCGCCTACCGGTCGGGCAACCCGGCGCTCGGCGTCGGTCCGGGCAACGTGCCGGTGCTGGTGGACGCCACGGCCGATATCGCCGCCGCCGCCCGCCGCATCGCCGACAGCAAGGCGTTCGACAACTCGGTGCTGTGCACCAACGAGTCGGTCCTGGTCGTGCAGGACAGCGTGCGGGAGCTGCTCCTGAATCAGCTGCAGCGGCAGCGCGCCGTGCTGCTCGACGAGACCGGCCGGGACAAGCTGCGCGCGTACCTGTTCCCCGACGGCCTGCTCAACGGCGACGCGATCGGCAAGGACGCGTCCTGGATCGCGAGCCAGGCCGGCGTCAGGGTGCCGCCCCGGACGAGGCTGCTGCTCGCCCCGGTCGACCTCGTCGTACCCGAGGAACCGTTCTGCCGGGAAAAGCTGTGCCCGGTGCTCGGTGTCGCCGCGGTGCCGACGGCCACGGCCGGCATCGAGGCGGCCCGGGCGGTCGTGCGGATCGGCGGCGCCGGTCACTCGGCGGCCATCCACAGCGAGGATCCGGCGACGATCATGAACTACGGGACGCGGGTCCCCGTACTGCGCGTGGCGGTCAATGTGGGCAATAGCACGGGCAGCTCGGGGCTGGAGACCAACCTCGCCCCGTCGATGACGCTGGGCACCGGTTTCGTCGGCCGCAGCTCGATCGGCGAGAACCTGGAACCCCGGCACCTGGTCAACTGGACCCGGATCGCGTACAACGCCGATCCTGACGTGGCGTTCGGCGATTTCGCCGGGATCAGCCCGTGGCATGCGCCGGCCGGGCGGGTGCCGGCCTACCCGGTCGCCTCGAACCTGCCTGGCGGCGGGGGAGTGCGGCCGGCCGGGCAGCCGCGCGAGGGCGGCGCGCCGGGCGCCGGGCCGGGATCGGCCGGTACCGGGATGGCCGGCACCGGGATGGCCGGCACCGGGATGGCCGGCACCGGGATGGCCGGTACGGGGACGGCCAGCCCGGGGACTGGCCTGCCGGACTCGGTCAGGGACGCGCTGCGCGCGATGATCATCGATGAGCTCAGAACCCTGGTCGGGGACTGACGATGGCCGAGCTTCGTTCCTTCATCTTCCTTGACCAGCTTCAGCCGCAGACCATGTGCTACCTGGGCACCTGGATCCGCGGCCGGCTGCCTCGAATGAACGTCGCGGCGCAGGTCATCGAGATCGCGCCGGGCCTGGACATCGAGCCGCTGACGGACGTCGCGCTCAAGGAGGCCGACGTCCAGGCGGGAATCCTGGTGGTGGAGCGCCAGTTCGGCTACCTGCTGCTGCACGGCGGAACCGCAGCGGTGCAGGCGGCGAGCAGCGCCGTGCTCGCCGTGCTCGGCGTCGATGCCACCTCGGCAACCGCGCCCCAGGTCCTGGCCTCGCGGATCATCACCAGCGTGGACGCCCAGCACGCGTTCCTGGTGAACAGGAACAAGCTCGGCTCGATGGTGCTGCCGGGCGAGTCCCTGTTCGTGCTCGAGCTGCAGCCCGCCTCGTACGCGATCCTCGCGACCAACGAGGCCGAGAAGGCGGCCCAGATCAAGCTGGTCGACTACCGCATGATCGGGGCCACGGGTCGGGTCTACCTGTCCGGCCGGGAAGACGACGTCCGGCAGGCCAGCGAGGCCGTCACCGCGCTGCTCGGCGAGCCAGGGTGATGTCCATGAATGAGATGCCGCTTGATCCGGCGGTCGGCGCTGAGCTGCGCCGCCTCGTCGCCCAGGTCCTGGCCGAGGTGCTCCCCGGGCTGTTGCCCGGACAGCCGTCGCCGCGGATGGATGTGCCATCCATCCCGGAAAACACGGATGGATGGCACATCCATCCGGCGCCGACGGGCCGCCAGCAGGCCCGTGCCCCGGCGACGGTGCTCGCGGCCGGCGGCGTGCCGTCCGGCGTGCCCGCCGGGCGGCCCGCGACGAGTCCGCCGGCCTCCCCGAACGGCGCTTCCCGGACTGCCGGGGCGAGCGGCATTACGCGGCCGGCCTCCCCGAACGGCGCTTCCCGGACTGCCGGGGCGAGCGGCATTACGCGGCCGGCCTCCCCGAACGGCGCTTCCCGGACTGCCGGGGCGAGCGGCATTACGCGGCCGGCCTCCCCGAACGGCGCTTCCCGGACTGGGGGTACCGGTGCACGCCCGGAGTCCGCGCCCGCCGGGTCCGGGACCGGGACCTGGTCCGGGACCGCTGAGGACTTCTGGGCCGTCCGGATCGTAACCGACGCGGAGCTGCGCGACTTCGTGCTCCGCGTGCTCAGGCTCGCGGACAACCCCAGGCTCCGGCGCGACCTGATCGCCGGGCGGATCAGGTTCCGGCTCGCGGAACAGCCGCCCGGGGTAGCGAGCCAGGCCGCGCACCGGGTCGAGAAGGGCGCGGTCACCGAGCGGGCCGTCGCCGCGGCCGCCAAGGCTGGCGCCCGGCTGGTACTCGGGCCACGGGCGGTGCTGACCCCGCTCGCCAGGGACAAGGCGCGGGCGCTTGGCGTCCCGATCGACAAGGAGCGGTGATGCTGCAAGGAATAGTCGTCGGCAACGTCTGGTCGACCAAGCGGATCGACGGCCTGCCAAACGGCGCCTTCCTCGAGGTCGAGGTCACTGGCTCGGGAGATCGCCTGGTCGCGTTCGACGTGCTGGGCAGCGGGCCGGGCGAGCGCGTCCTCGTCGCGCAAGGGTCGGTCGCGTCGGGCTGGCTGCCTGACCGGCCGCCCGTGGACGCGCTCATCATCGGCTCCATCGACGAGCCGGCGTCCGCCGCGCCGCCAGCAAGCGACGTGAAGAGAAAAACAGCATCCGGCACAAGGTCCAGGAAAGAGCAGGCATCGGCTCGTGCGTCCCGTTAAATATCGGTAGAAAGGAAGCTTTTCATGGCACAGAATGCGCTGGGAATGATCGAGACCAAGGGATACGTGGCGGCGCTCGCGGCCGCGGACGCCATGGTGAAGGCAGCGAACGTGGTGATCGTCGGCCGTCAGGAGGTCGGCGACGGCCTGGTCGCCGTCATCATCAACGGCGATGTCGGCGCGGTGAAGGCCGCTACTGAGGCAGGTGCGGAGACCGCGTCCAGCGTCGGCGAGCTTGTTTCCGTGCACGTGATCCCGCGCCCGCATGGCGAGCTTGGCAAGCACTTCGTGGTCTCGGAGTGACCGCTGGCGGTTGCGGCCAGGAGAGGCAGCCGTGACGGCCGCGGTCAGGACCCGGACCGAACTGCGGGTCTACCTGCCGATCGCCGGGCTGCGCCGGCAGTTCGCCGCCTACCTCGGCACGCCGACCAGGGCACGCGGGTATCCCGCGGCCGAAGGTGACCACGCGCTGATCATCGAGGTCACGCCCGGGCTCGCGATCGAGCGGGTCACCGACCTGGCGCTGCGGGCTGAGCCATCGGTCGAGCCAGGCATCCTGTTCGTGGAGCGGCAGTTCGGCGTGCTCGAGATTCACTCGCCGAGCGCGGAGGCCGTGCAGCGTGCGGGGCAGGCCATTCTGTCCGGGCTCGGCCGCAGCGCCTCCGATCAGCTCAGGCCGTCCTTTGCGTACAGCGACATCATCGAGAACGTCACCGACCAGCAGGCGGTGATCATCAACAGGTCACGCCAGGCGTCGATGCTGCTGCCCGGCCAGTCACTGCTGGTCTGCGAGATGACCCCCGCGCTGTTCGCCGCCGTGGCGGCGAACGAGGCCGAGAAGGCGGCGCCGGAGAACACCCTGGTCGACGTGACGATGATCGGCGCGTCCGGTCGGCTCTACATCGCCGGAACGACGGCGGGCGTGAGCACCGCCGCCAGCGAGATCGAGCGCCTGCTCGCCAGCATCGAAGGGCGGGACCAGTGAGCGAGGCGAAGGGGCGCGGCGTCGCCTGGACTGAGGAGCGAGGGACGAGCGACGAGGGAAGGCGTCGCAGTGGAGGGGGAATGGGGAGGCAGGCGGGGCCCGGAGCCGAGCGGGAGGTGCGGTGAGCGTCACCGACAATTCGCAGGACGCGGTGCTCCGCGGCTACGACCCGTTCGCCAGGGCAGCGCTCGAGCCGTTCGGGTTCCCCGCCGACGCCCACATCGCGCTGCTCAGCCTGTCCGAGAACGCCACCTACCGGATCGATGATCCGGCCGCGAGCCGCACCGCGGTGCTGCGGGTGCACCGGACTGGTTATCACCCGCCAGGCGCGGTGGCGTCCGAGCTTGCCTGGCTCCAGGCCCTGCGCAAGGACGCGGGCCTGCTGACTCCCGCGGTGTACGCATCCGCCGACGGCCGCGAGGTCATTGACGTCACCGTCGGCGAGCTGACCAGGCAGACCGTGCTGTTCGAATGGCTGGCCGGCACCGAGCCGCCGGAAGACAAGCTGACCGAGAAGTTCGAGCTGCTCGGCGAGATCTGCGCGCGCATGCACCGGCACTCGCGCACCTGGCAGCGGCCCGCCGGCTTCGTCAGGTTCGACTGGGACTTCGACTGCTGCGTCGGGGACACGCCGCGGTGGGGCCGGTGGCAGGACGGAATCGGCCTCGGCCGGGACGAGCTGTCGACCCTCACCTCAGCGGCCGCGCTGATACGGGACCGGCTCACCAGGTACGGCCGGGGCACCGACCGGTTCGGGCTGATCCATGCTGACGTCCGGCTGGCCAACCTGCTCGTCGACGGCGATGACATCCAGGTCATCGACTTCGACGACTGCGGATTCGGCTGGTTCCTGTTCGACCTCGCGACCGCGGTCAGCTTCATGGAGCACGACCCGCGGGTACCCGAGCTGTGCGACGCGTGGGTGCGCGGCTACTCCAGGATCATGCCGCTGGCCGCGGCGGACGTGGCCGAAATCGGAACGTTCGTGCTGCTGCGCCGGCTCCAGCTCGTCGCCTGGGTCGGCTCGCACCGGTTCGCCGACGCCGCGCTGGAGCTCGGCGCCGAGTTCACCAGCGGCTGCTGCGCGATCGCCGAGCGCTACCTGCTCGGCGCCAGCTAACTGTCCAACCTCGTCAGGGAGTCTGAGATGTTCGATTCGATCAGGGGCCGGTCCGTGCTGGTGACCGGCGGTACCAAGGGGATCGGCAAGGGACTCGCGGCCGGGTTCGCGAACGCCGGCGCGCAGGTGGTGATCACCGGGCGGGACGCGGCCAGTGGCGAGCAGGCGGCTGACCAGCTGACGGCCGTGGCCGCCAGCATGATCCCGGCCGGCGGCAAGGTCAGCTACGTGCGCGGCGACGTCAGCGACCACGCGAGCTGCCTGGCCATGGTCGCGGCCACGGTCAGCAAGCACGGCGGCCTGGACGTGGTGTGCTGCAACGCCGGCATCTTCCCGGCGGCACCGCTGGCGGAGATGACCCCGGCCGAGCTTGACGAGGTGCTCGGCACGAACCTGAAGGGCACGTTCTTCACGGTGCAGGCGGCGCTGCCCGCGCTGAAGGAGTCCGGGCACGGCCGGATCGTCCTCACCTCCTCGATTACCGGTCCGATCACGGGCTTCGCGGGCTGGTCGCACTACGGCGCGAGCAAGGCAGGCCAGCTTGGCTTCATGCGGTCCGCCGCCCTGGAGTTCGCGAAGTCGGGCATCACCGTCAACGCGGTTATGCCGGGCAACATCATCACCGAGGGACTCGACGATCTTGGGGCGGACTACCTGGCCAGCATGGAGGCGTCCATTCCGCTCGGCCGGCTGGGAAGCGTCGCCGACATCGCGAACGCGGCGCTGTTCCTCGCCTCCGACGAGGCCGGCTACATCACCGCCCAGACGATCGTGGTCGACGGCGGCCAGACCGTGCCGGAATCGCTGCAGGCAATGGGGTGAGCCTGCTCCCGGAACCCGGGGCAGCCGACGGCCATGACGGGCGTGAGGGTCCGTCCGGGCCGGCCGGATCGGTTGGCCCGGACCGCACCGAGCTGACTGACCTGCGGCTGGTCGACGAGGCGCGGCACCGGCTGCTCGACATGATCTCCTCGGGGGCACTGCGGCCGGGCGACAAGCTCGGCACCGAGCGCGAGCTCGCCGCGACGCTGTCGGTGAGCCGCTCGACGCTCCGCCAGGTGCTGGCCGTCCTGGCCCAGGCCGGTGTCGTGCGCCGGGTACCCGGCCGGTCCGGCGGAACGTTCGTCGCGCACTCGAAGGTCGACCGTGATCTCTCGGTGATCGTGGGCCTGCCCGAGTACCTGCGGCGCCAGGGCTTCGTGGCGGGCACCCAGGTGCTGTCGGCCACGATGACCGGCGCGGACGACCTCACCGCGACCCACCTGGATGTTCCCGCCGCCAGCCTGGTCGTGGACATCGTCAGGATCAGGCTGGCCGACGCCGTGCCCATCTCGCTCGAGCGTGTCAGGCTGCCGGCCGACCTGGTCCCTGGCCTGCTCGAGCTACCGCTTGGCGGCTCGATCTACGACCTGCTGGAGCGGCAGTACGGGATGACGCCGCAGGACGTGGTCGAGCATCTGGAGGTGGTCGAGGCGAGCCCGGACGAGGCGGCCCTGCTCGGCATCGCGGACCGGGCCCCGCTGCTGGCGATTACCCGCACCTCGCGGACGGCCGGCGGCGTGGCGTTCGAGTTCTCCAACGACCTGTTCCGCGCCGACCGCACCTGCGTCACGTTCCGCACGAAAGCCGAGCGGGCGGAGATCGTCGGCCGGGCGGCGAGTGAGCATGCTGTCGACTTGCGGCTGGGGGAAGCCCGTCCGGCTGGCTGAACCGGGAGACCGGCGTGCGCCGGCCGCCCGGTTCAGAGCCCCCGGGGCGCAGCCCCGGATCGCGGACTAGCCCTTCGAGTGCTCGGGGTCGATCCCGTGCACGGCCGGCACCCTGACGGTCCGGTGACCCGGCGTGCCGCCGAGAATGATCTTCCGCAGCGAGACGTCGTTGCGGACGTTCGACTCGTGCAGCACCCGGTTCGGGTTGGCGATGATCTCGATGTAGTAGGTGCCGTTCGGCACCTTCTCGATGTTGAACGACTGACCGGGCAGGAACTGGTAGTACGTGTCACCCCAGCCGATCGGCATTTCTTCCTGCACCCACAGGGCGCTCGGCGCGCCGCACGCGCCGCCGAAGCCGGTGAAGGTGGGCTGCCACAGCGCGTGCGGCAGCAGCAGGTTGACACCGTCGGTCGGCGCGATGCAGAAGCCGACCTTCTGGCTCTTGAGCACAGTGGACTTGCTCGAGTTGAGCAGGCGGTACTGGGCGAACTGCTGGAAATGCCAGTGGTCGTGACCTGGCTTGCTGTCAAAGCCCATCGTGCCGGCGCGGGCGCGGCCGATGATCCGGCCGTTCTTCCAGAAGTACTGGTAGGCCTTCATCGTGGGCGAGCCGTGGGACCTGAAGCCCTCGACGTCGAGCCGCGAGCTGCCGCCGACCGAGACGGTCGCGCCGAACGTCAGCGCATCGACGGTCGAGGTCTTCGTCACCCGGAATCGCATCACCCTGATGCCATAGGACGGCAGCGGCAGCAGGTCGGGCAGCGATGACGCTGGCGGGTTGCTCAGGGTAGGAACATTGGCCGGAAGCTTGGGCAGGACCTTATTCGACACCGGGCGCTGGGTGGCCCGGCGAGCCGGGCAGGGGAACACGCACTGAGTCGGCTTGACCACCTTGATGTTGACGGTGGCCGTCGCCGCGCGCGGCGTGAGATGCAGGAACCGCTGCCACGTGCGGGTGATGTTCACGGTGACGACGTACCTGCCCAGCCTGAGCTTCGGAGCGAGCCCGCCGATGTCGACACCCCAGCCACGCTGGATACCCCAGGCGTTGCTGAGCTGGAACGGATCGGAGGCACACTGCTGCGGGAACGGCGACCGGGGCGGGCTGTTCGGGCTCGAGCGCTGCGGGCTGTAGTTGTTCGGGCAGAACGGGCCGACGTTCGAGGCCACGATCTTGCCGGACAGGTTCTTCACCGTCATCCGGAAGAAACGGTGCAGCCCGCTCCAGTCGCGGGCCACGGCCCATCCCGGCAGCGGCCGACTCGTGACACGGCCAGGACCGCGGATGATCTGCGTGATCGTAATCGGCTTGGCGTAGCTCGCGCGCTGAACGTCGAACTGCAGCGGCGATCCGACCGCGGTGACGTAGACCCCGGCGTCGAGGAAGACCCGCTTGCCGTACAGCGGCACGTTGACGTTCTTCTGAGCGACAACCAGCTTCACCATCGGCCCGCTGGCATCGCTCTGCGCAGCGGCAAGCCCGGCAGGCAGCCCGGCGGCTACCGCCAGCCCTGCGGTGACGGCAGCAGCCGACCGCAGAGTCCATCGCGACAATTTCATCCATTCTCCTTGCTCGCTGCGGGGTCCGCGGACCTCGTTTGGTGAACCGGGATCACCACCATCAGACGCCCCGAAGGCATGATGCGTTGCTTTATATAGCGAAAAACTTCCTTACGTTACCGAGGCGATATCTGCGCATTGCCGGGCTGAGCGCAATGAGATGCCGGGACCGGGTATGTCTGGATGATGCGACTGGACCTGCCGATCTGCGTGACCTGCGGAGTGCAGTACTCAGCCCCGCGCGAGGACTGCCCGATCTGCCTCGACGAGCGTCAGTACGTGGGCTGGGACGGGCAGCGGTGGACGAGCCTGGCCGAGCTCGAACGGGCCGGCCACCGGGGCGCGATCGAGGAGGAAGGGCCGGGGGTCACCGGCATCGGCGCCAGGCCGGCCACGGCGATCGGCCAGCGCGCGCTGCTGATCAGCACCCCGGCGGGCAACGTGCTCTGGGACATGATCACCTACCTCGACGAGGACCTGATCGCGGCCGTGAAAGCACGCGGCGGCGTCGCCGCGATCGCGATCAGCCACCCGCACTTCTACGGGTCCATGATCGACTGGGCGCACGCGTTCGGCGCCCCCGTCTACATTCATGCCGCCGACCGCCAGTGGATCGCCCGGCCCGACGAGTCGGTCGTGTTCTGGGAGGGCGACACGCACACCATCGGCGACGGGCTCACCCTGGTCAACGCCGGCGTGCACTTCGACGGCGGCCAGGTACTGCACTGGGCGGGCGGCGAGAACGGCCGGGGCGCGCTGTTCTCCGGTGACATCTTCACGGTCGTACCTGACCGGCGCTGGGTGAGCTTCATGTACAGCTACCCGAACCTCATCCCCGAGCGGCCCCGCACGATCCGACGGGCGATATCGCTGATCGAGCCGTTCGGCTTCGAGGCCGTATACGGCGCCTGGTGGAAGCGGGTGGTCCATGCCGACGGCGTGGCGGCGGTCCGGCGATCGGCCGACCGTTACTTCAGCTTCGCCCTGGACGACTGACACTGGCCTGGTCAGCCGATGAGGTGCTTCTTCTTGTCCTTCGGCATCCGGCCTGTTGCCGGGCGGATCGGCGCGATGGGCGGGTGCGGGCGTCGCCTCGGACCAGACCAGAGGGCGGGCACGGCATCGATCGCATCGGCAATCGCATAGGCGGCCTGCTCGTAGTTGACCCGCCAGCCGACGAAGTCCGGCCACGCCTCCTTCGTCTGGCGCTCGATCGGGAAGTCGACTTCCTGCATCCTGGCGACGGCATCCTCGAACTCGGCGTAGGTCAGGCTGATCCCCGTGTCCGGATCGGGTGACTCAGGTACCTGGAGCCGCATCGCCGTGGCGATCTCGCTCAGGCAGTTGAATCCGCTGCGCAGGCACAGCCTGGCGGCGACCGCCGGCGCCTTCTCAGGCGAGAGCGCCAGGTAGAGCGCCGCCGAGTCGAGCACCGCGAGCAGGGCCGTCACCCAGGATGACAGCGGCCGCGGCGAGCGGAACCTGACCAGCGGCAGGTAGGTCGCATGGCTCTCGGTGATGTCAGCGGCGAACCGCTCCCACTGGGCGTAAAGGTCAGGCAGCGTATCGATGGTCGACGAGCCAGACCCGAGCGCGTAGTGAGTGCGGGCCAGCAATTCGGGTCCCCAGGACGGCACTCCGGCCCGGGCGTTCAGCAGTGCGATGTCGGTTTCGCGCCGGTTGAAGGCCGAGTACAGGGTCGGCAGGTAGGCGATCTGGAGCGTGATGGTCACCAGGCCGGTGAACGAGGCGGTGTCCTGGATCGTGCGCTCGCCCGCCCCGCTGACATCGGAGTTCCCGATGAACCACAGCGCCGGGCCGGCCGTCGTGAACGCCCTGGTGAGGCCGGCGTGCAGGAACGGCCAGAGCAGCAGCGAGAAACCGATGAAGAAAATGCCCAGCCAGGCGATCAGCTGGACGAGCAGGACCGCCGGCGCCTGCCCGGCCAGTACCCGGTCGCGCCGCTTGAAATTCTTGATCGGCGCCGTCGCCAGCTGGAACGCGCCGTCGACCAGCCAGTCGACCGAGCGGGTCAGCCAGCTGGCGGCCGGCCTCGGCACGATGATCGTCGCGATCATGCTGCGGGCCGCCGTGATCACGAGCAGCCCGCCGACCACCGCCGCGAGGACGCGGCCCGCCAGCGGCACGACCATGGCACTCCCTCGACATGCTCGGAGAATCAGCGGGTCCTACGAATAGTAACGATGCCGCTCCGGGACGAGCCCGGTGCGCGGGCCGATCGGCTCCGCCGTTCAGGACCAATGCCACTAGTCACACCAGCCCCGGAGGATTAGTTATGAAATATAGATCATTAGGGAAGTGCTGCTATGAATACCCTCAG
>Ga0307374_10011550_pt1 | contig 12539 bp, 12 predicted proteins | sample OX3MG_FD_202532 | JGI IMG/M metagenome (GOLD analysis project Ga0307374, IMG submission 202532) | Soil microbial communities from Risofladan, Vaasa, Finland - OX-3 | ecosystem: Environmental > Terrestrial > Soil > Coastal area > Acid sulfate soil | place: Finland: Risofladan, Vaasa | collected...
ATCGCGAGCTTTTCGGTCAGGTTGGTCATCACGGACAGGTAGCGCACTTTCATTTCAGGTCCGATGGTCTCGAGGCGGACGGACTCCATCACCTCGACGAACCGGCGATGAACCTCGAGGATTGCGATATCGGTCGGGTCAGTGAATTTCTTTGACGAACGCGGCATTACGATACCCTCGCGAAGGGATGCGTGATCGGAACCGAATATATCATGCGCGCGCGCTCAATCGATGCGCGGACTCAGAACAAAAACCGGCGCGTGTTGATGCTGATTAGCAGGCCCATCGCGCCCATCATCAGGATTAGCGATGAGCCGCCGTAGCTGACCAGCGGCAGCGTGATGCCCACGACCGGCAGCATCCCGGTTGCCATCCCGATATTGATCGCCACCTGCCAGAACACAATCGCGACGAGGCCTATCGCGAGCAGCGAGCCGAACCGATCCCGCGCGTGACGCGCGATCCACGCGCCGCGCAGGATCAGCGCCGCATATATCGCGAGCAGCGCGAGCGTTCCGGTCAGCCCGAACTCCTCGGCGAAGACGGCGAAGATAAAGTCCGTGCTCTGCTCGGGCAGAAAGTTGAGCCGCGCCTGCGTGCCTTTCAAAAAGCCCTTGCCGGTCGGACCGCCAGCGCCAATCGCGATTTCGCTCTGAATAATATGATAGCCGGAGCCAAGCGGGTCGGCCTGCGGATTGATGAAGCTGACCAGGCGCTGACGCTGGTAGGGCTTGAGGTAATGCCAACTGAGCGGAGCCGCGCACATCGCGGCGAGCGCCAGCACCAGCATCGTGCGCCAGTTGAGTCCGCTGACGAACACCAGCGTAACCGTGATCAGCACAAGGATCAGCCCGGTCCCAAGGTCGGGTTGCTTGAGCACCAGGCCAACCGGCACCCCGAGCAACAGCGCCGGGATAATCATCTGGCGCAAGCTCCATCCGCCTTTGGGCGGTTCCTCGCGGAAGTACCGGACCATCACGAACACGACGGCGAGCTTGGCGAACTCGGACGGCTCGAGATGAAAGAAGCCGAGATTGATCCAGCGCCGCGAGCCGCCGGTCGAATGTCCTATCACCTGCACCGCGATAAGCAGGCCGATTGAGATTGCGTAGATCGGATACGCATAGGTCTGGAGCGCGCGATAGTCGAACAGGACGGCCACGATCATGATCGCAACGCCGACCGCGATCCAGATCATCTGGCGGATGACGAGCGGATCGAGATGCTTGTGCGGACCGCCGTATGACGCGCTGGTCACGCTCAGCAGCCCGATGATCGCCAGCGCGATCACCAGCCAGAAGACGGTCCAATCGAAGTGCAGGACGAGACGGCGGTCGATCGAAGCCACGGGTTTAGCGGTCGGCGGCGGCGCGAGAAGAATCTCGCGGGGAGTCGTCGGCCAGCACGCGGGCGATCGCGGTTTTCGGCGCGGGATTATCGTCGCGCGTCAGGTCGGGTGCGGCGGGCGGCGGATAGAGCTGAAAAAAACGCTTCATCACCGCCGCGATCTCTGGCGCCGCCGCGCTGCCGCCGTGGCCGCCATGCTCGACCAGGCAGGCGACGGCGATCTGCGGATGCTCCTTGGGCGCGTACGCGATGAACCAGGCGTTGTCGCGGTACTTCTCGGGCATCTTGTCCTCGCTCTCGCCCGCTACGAGGCTGCCCTTGTCGCCGACGACCTGCGCGGTTCCGCTCTTGCCGCACACGGTTATTCCGTCGAGCTGCGCTTTGTGCCCCGTGCCGCCGGGACCGTTTACCACGTCGGCCATCGCGTCCCTGACTATTTCGAGATTTTCGGGCGAGATCGGGACGCGTTCCTCGATGATCGGCGGATAGGCCTTGGCCACGCCGCCGTCGAGTCCCTCGACTTCCTTGACGAACTGCGGCCGGTAGCGGATTCCGCCGTTAGCGACCTCGGCCGCAAGCTGCGCGAGCTGGAGCGGAGTGGCGGCCACGTAGCCCTGTCCGATTGCGACCGAGAGCGTTTCGGCCGGGTACCATCGCTCGTGATAGCGCTGCTCTTTCCATGCCGACGACGGCATCAGGCCGGTTTTTTCGTTATCAAGTCCTATTCCGGATCTCACACCAAAGCCGAGCAGATTGGCCCAATGCGCCAGCTTGTCGATTCCGAGATGCTCCCCGACCTCGTAAAAGTACACGTCGCACGAGCGCACGATCGCGTTATGCAATCCGATTTCGCCGTGGCCGCCCTTGCGCCAGCAATGATACTCGCGGCCGCCGAACCATAGCCCGCCCGGACAATTGTAAACCGTGTCCTCGCTGAGCGTGCCTTCCTGCAAGCCCGCGATCGAATCGACGACCTTAAACGTCGAGCCCGGCGCGTATGTTCCCTGGATTGCGCGATCCTCGAGCGGATGGTTCGGGTCGGTCATCAGCGTGCGCCACGCGGCGGCTTTCACTCCGGCGCCGAACACGTCGGGGTCGAAGGCCGGATGCGAAACCATCGCGATAATGTCGCCGTTATTCGGGTCGAGCGCGACCATCGCGCCGTTCTTGCCTTCCATCGCCTGTTCGGCGGCCTGCTGCACGTCAAGGTCTATGGTCAGCACGACGCTTTCACCGGGCGTATCGGGAATTTCCTTGAGCACCCGCAGACGCCGCCCGACCGCATCGACTTCGACTTCCTGACCGCCCGCCTCGCCGCGCAGATACGGCTCCCATCCACGCTCGAGGCCGAACTTCCCGATTTCGTCGCCCATGTGATAGCTGGCCAGCCTGCGTAAATCGTCCACACTGACCTCGCCGACGTAGCCGAGCAGATGAGCAGCCAAAGTGCCGTAGAGGTAATGCCGCCCAGGCGTGATTTCGAGGCTTACACCGGGCAGTTCGAGCTGATGGGTTTCGAGCGACACGACTTGCTGCCAATCCAGGCGCTCGGCGACGATCACCGGTTCGTAGGGCGGCCGGCCTTCTTCCTCGGCCGATGCGATCTTGTCGGCGACGCCGTTGACGCCCAGGTACTGCTCGAGCTTTTCGATCGTCGCGGACAGATTATCCGAGTCTTCGGGCACCAGGTCGGCGTCGAACGTCGGGCGCGTATCGACCAGCGGGCGATGGCGCCGGTCAAAGACCAGTCCGCGCGGCGCGGGCACGCGGCGGATGCGAATTCGGTTGCGGTCGGCCAACTGCGAGAGCTCCTGATGCTGGATCACTTGCAGGTAGTACAGGCGCGCGCCGACGATCGTGAACACGATCGCCATCAAGGCGGTCAGCACGGCGACCCGGGGCTCAAGCTTCGGGATCGGACGATTTCGCGGTTTCGGGCGGAACTTCGCCACGGAAAGGTTCCTGTCTGATATCTATCTATTCACGGGCGAGCGCCACAGGCAATCCCGCGATCCGCTTGAGTAGCGCAATCAGCCCAAAAATGAGCGGCGCGACCAAGGCCGAAATCGCGGCCTGCAACGCGATCCCGGGCAGCATCGGACCGGCGGCCGCCAGGCCCGCGGCTCCGTCGCTCAGCGCCAGCGCGCCAATCGAGGTCAGGATCACGCCCAAAAATACGAACGTCGCTCCGACCGCCGCGTTGGTCACCAGAAGCCGGCTCGACATTTCGTAGGTCAGCACAAACACCGTCGTGATCAGAAACGCATTGATGCCGAGCGTCGAGCCCGAAAACGCATCGGTCGCATAGCCCATCGCAAAGGCCACGATTGCCGCAACCACACCGTGATTGCGCAGGCCCAAGTCCACCGCGAGGATTACGATCAGGTTCGGGATCAGGATCCGGGTCTGGATCCAGTACGGCACCGAAGTCTCGATGGCGAGCGCCAGGTAGGTGAGAGTCGCAAACAGGATCACCAGGCGCACATCGGTTAGCCTCGAATGTCGGGCGGCGCGGGCGGCGCCTGCTGGGTGACGATTAGCACCTGTTCGAGCGCGTGGAAATCAACCGCCGGCCGCACCTGCACGGCAAGAAACAGGCCGGGGCCCTCGCGATGCACGCTCGCGACGATGCCGACCAGCAGTCCGCGCGGAAAGATTCCGTCCAGGCCCGAGGTCACAATCGTGTCGCCCGGTTTCAAATCTTCCGAGCGATCGACGTACTTCATGATAATTCCATCATCGACCACGCCGGCGACGATTCCGCGCGCGCGCGAGCGCTCGTCGAAGCCGTCGAGCGCGGAATTGTGATCGTCGATCAAGAGCACGCGCGCGGCATGTCTGCTCGTGTCGATAATCCTGCCGACCACGCCCCGGTTCGACAGCACCGCCATCCCGGGCCGCAGTCCGCTCGACGAACCCTGGCCGAGAACGAGGGTATGGGCCAGTCCGGTCGCGTCGCTGCCGATCACGCTTGCGGCAACCGCGCCGAGCCCGAGCGCGTCGCGCAACTCGAGCAATTCGGCAAGGTGCTGATTTTCGGTCTGGAGTTCGGCAATTTGCGCTTGTCCTGCCGTAAGTTCGGCGATCTTTGCGTGCAGTCGCGTGTTTTCCTCGCGTACCTGGACAAGATCAAGGTAGTCGCGGACGATCGATGACGCGCCGTCTCCGAGCCGCGCCGCCGCCGCCTGCACCGGGCGCATCACCTCGAGCATCGCAAAGGCCGGCGCGGCGGCGTAATCGCCGCGGCTCAAGCCTCCGGTCAGCAGATGCAGCGATATCACGAGCAGCGCGCCGGCGGTCAGCACAACGCGGTTGCGCCACAGAAAGGTGCCTTTCACGTGATTTTGCCCCGAGCCGCAGGCACACTCTGCCTCATCGCGGGACGCGCAAGCGCTTTAGTCAACCGTTACGCCGCGCAGCAAGGAAAGTTCGTCCAGCGCCTTGCCGGCTCCCATCACCACCGCGGTCAGAGGATCCTCGGCGAGCGTAACCGGCAGCCCGGTCTCTTCGCGCAGCAGCACGTCGAGGTTGCGCAACAGCGCTCCGCCGCCGGCGAGCATGATGCCCTTGTCCATGATGTCGGAAGCGAGTTCAGGGGGCGTGCGCTCGAGCGCGATCCGGACCGACTCGATAATCTGGCGCACCGGCTCCTGGAGCGCCTCGCGAATTTCCTCGTCGGTAATCTCGATTTCTTTCGGTACGCCGGCCACCAGGTCGCGGCCGCGGATCTCCATGGTCTGAATCTCATTGCCGGGGTAGGCCGATCCGATCGTGATCTTGATCAACTCCGCGGTGCGCTCGCCGATGAGTAAATTATACTTGCGCTTGATGTGCTGGATGATCGCTTCATCCATCTTGTCGCCGGCCACGCGCACCGAGCGTGGAAAGACGATCGAGCCGAGCGAAATTACCGCGACCTCTGTGGTGCCGCCGCCGATATCGACGATCATGTTGCCGGCCGGCTCGGTGATGGGCAGGCCCGCGCCAATCGCAGCCGCCATCGGCTCCTCGATCAGGTAAACCTCTCGCGCGCCGGCCGATTCGGCTGATTCGCGCACCGCGCGCTTCTCGACCGCGGTGATTCCGAACGGCACTCCGATCACGACGCGCGGCCGCGGACGCACCAGCGTCTTGCCCGAGTGCGCCTTCTGGATGAAGTAGCGCAGCATGTTCTCGGTGATCTCGAAGTCGGCGATCACGCCGTCGCGCAACGGACGAATCGCGGTGATCGAGCCGGGCGTGCGCCCAACCATCCGCTTCGCCTCGGCGCCTATCGCCAGAATTCGGCGCGAGCCGCGCGAGTCGCGCTGAACCGCGACGACCGAGGGCTCATTGCATATGATGCCTTCACCCTTGACGTAAACCAGAGTGTTGGCAGTGCCGAGATCGATTGCGAGATCGTTGGAGAACCAGCCGAAAATCGAATTGAGAACCACTGAATTTTGCCCTTGGATGGCGCCCGCGCAGCGCCTGAGTTTCGCGCCAGAATCCGAACTTCCGTTGCCCAGCACCCCTTGGACGAGGCTCGCCGTCGCACAGGATTAAGACTCGGATCAGGCGGAAAAACCGGCTCCCCGTCCACCCATCGCCTCGGCGATGAAGTTACCAGATGCCCGCCGGGTCGGGCAAGGGAGCATCGCGCAATTGCGCGCCGAAAGCCCACTTGGATATGATTGGAGCGTCATGCTCGATTTGATGCGCCGTCACGCCTACTCGTGGGTTACGCGGACTATACTGATTCTAATCACCATCGTCTTCGGTTTCTGGGGGATCGGCACCGGCTTGTTCGCGCAGGTCCATCCCGTCGCGACCGTGGACGGTAACCGTATCCTCGCCAACGATGTTGATAAGGAATCTGAGCAACTGCGCCAGATAATCCAGCAGATGTACGGCGCCAACGCCGCTGCGGTGATGAAGAGCATGAATCTGCGCCAGGAGGCGCTCGACCGGATTATCGAGAACCGGCTGATCGCGATCGAGGCGCGCCATCTCGGAATCCATGTCAGCGACGCCGAGCTGCAGCAGAAGATCGCGACGCTGCCGGGCTTCCAGTCTGGCGGCCAGTTCGATTTCCAGCAATACCAGGAAGTGCTGCGCGAGCGCGGGATGCTGCCCGCGGAGTTTGAAACCTCGATGCGCACGGAGATGACGCAGGACACGCTTCAGCAGATGGTCGATCAAGGCGTGCAGGCCAGCGACCGCGAAATCCGCCACGCCTTCAACCTGCGCTACCAGAAAGTCGGACTCGCCTACCTTGAGTTTCCATGGAATGACTTTACCGCCGCGGTCAACCCGACCGACCAGCAGATCGCGGATTTCTACAAGGCTCACGCCGAGGACTTCCGCGAGCCCGAGCGCGTCAAGATTATGTTCATCCATTACGTGCCGTTGACGCTCGCGGCCAGGTTCACGCCCTCGGACAAGGATATCGAGGACTATTACAAAACCAATCTGAAGAGCCGCTTCACGCATCCCGACACGGTTCACGCCCAGCACATCCTGGTCGCCGTGCCCGACGGCGCATCCGAGCACGAAAAAGCGGCGGCCAAAGCCAAAGCCGGGGATATTCTGAAGCAGGTGCAAGCCAAGGGCGCGGATTTCAACAAGCTCGCGGCGAAGTATTCCGACGATCCGTCGAACCGGGACCACGGCGGCGATTTGGGTTCGTTCGGACGCGGCCAGATGATCAAGCCGTTCGAGGACGCCGTGTTCGCGATGAAGTCCGGCGAAATTCGCATCGTCGAAACCAAGTTCGGCTTTCACGTCGTCAAACTCGATTCGTTCACACCCGCGCATACCGACACACTGGCCGAAGCGCGCCCGAAGATTATCAACGATCTGCGCGAGCAGACCGGAACCCGGCTCGCGCGCGAAGCGATCGACGAGGATCTGACCGCCGCGCTCGGCGGCGCCGATCTGCCGGACATCGCGAAGAAGCGCGGTATCGACGCGGTCACAACCCCGCCGTTCGCCAAGGGCGAGACGATCGCGGGGATCGGCCAGGATTCGAAACTCGCCGAGGCGGCGCTCGCGCTCGACAAGGGACAGGTCCGCGCGGTTCCCGAGCAGGACGCGCCTTACCTGATCAAGGTACTCAACAAGACGCCCGCGCAGGTTCCGCCACTGAAAGATATCGCCGCGGAGGTGCGCCAGGCCTATATCCGGTCGTACGCCGAGATCGCGGCGCACCATCAGGCCGAGAAGCTGATGGCGCAAATCAAGACGCCGGCCGATTTGCAGACAGTCGCGGCCGCGAACAAGCTCGCCGTGCATAACGTCGATCCCTTCGAACGCGCCAGCCACGCGATATCCGGAATCGGCCAGTTCCCTGAAGTCACCGACGCGGCCGGAACTGTCGCCGCCGTCCCAGGGTTGATTCCCAGCGTGATGGAGCAGGACGGCAACGCGTATATCTTCGAGGTGACCTCGCGCTCGGATCCCGACGACGAGCAATGGGCGAGCGCGAAGCAGGCCTTTACCGACGACTACCTCGCGCAACGCCGCGCGCAGGTCTGGACCCAGTTCCTCGATCAGTTGCGCACGCAAGCCAATATCGTGATCCATGCCGATCAGATGGGTGCGTCAACCGAATCGTCCATGTAACGCCGCGGCATGGGGGCCGCGCCGATGCGAAACGAAACGCCGATGAAATCTTCCGAGACAAATTCTTCCGACGACGAACCTCCGCCGCAGATCGCGCCGGCAGTCGATAAGCGCGATTTTTTTCTTCCCGGCGAGGGGCTCAGCGCACTCCTAATCCACGGACTGACCGGCACTCCGTACGAGATGCGATGGCTTGGTGAGCGGATGGCGGCGGCCGGTATCCGCGTGCGCGGCGTGCGCCTGGCGGGGCACGCCGGCGCGCCCGAAGAACTCGGCGCGGCGGACTACGACAACTGGTACGAAAGCGTCGTCTTGGGATTCGAGGATCTGCGCCAGTTCGGCGAGCCCAATATCGTGGTGGGCCTTTCCGCCGGCGCGGTGCTGGCCGCGCGCCTTGCGATGGACCAGCGCGAAGCGGTGGCGGGAATCGCGATGCTGGCGCCCGCATTTTATCTGCCGCGCTCGACGATGCTCGCGCTCAGGATGGTGCAGAAACTGGGCAGGCTGGCGAAAACGCTTTACCTCTATAGCCCCGGCGATTCCGATATCCACGACGCGGCCGCGCGCCGCGTTCATCCGACCACGCATCTGTTCCCCGTCACCGGGCCGATCAACCTGCTCGATATGTCCAAAATCGTGCGCCGGCGTCTCCAGCGCGTCACCCAGCCCGCGCTGCTGATTCATTCGCGGCGCGACCATACCTGCCCGATGGGGCGCAACGTGAACTTCGTGAAGAAACATCTCGGCAGCGCCGAGAAGCGCTGCGTGATCCTCGAGGAGAGCTATCACGTGATCACCGTCGATAGCGAAAAGGAACAGGTCGCGGCCGAGGTCCTGAGCTTTGCCGAGCAGTTCCGCGCGCCGTGTTCTCGCGCCGCAAGCGGCTGAGCGCAGCGCGCTACTGGCGCGCGGAGTCGTAGAATTCTTCGAGCAGATATTTCACGTCCGGGCGGCCCAGCACCTCGACGAAGCAGATCTCGTTGCGCTCGTTCAAATCGAGAATGAGCTGGCCTTCGATCGTCGCGAGCTCGACATAGTTGGCGACCTTCACTTCGGGCGCGGTCGCAAAGCTCGCGCAATTATCGTCGCCGCAGTCGCATACCGCCTCGATCGTCAGCGCGCGGAGCGCAGCCTCGAGTGGATCGGCCCCCTGCTGCTTGAGCAGAAACACCATCTCCTCGAGCAGATCGGGCAGAACATCATTGAGCATCGGTCCCGGCATAACGCCCAAGCCTAGTCGATCCGCCAGGGCGATCAAATGCCCGCCGCGCCGTCCGATTTACACGCCGCGAGTCGAGGGATTCCAGATGTGCTTGTGCATCTGCAGTTGCATCCGCGCGCCGAGGCGATCTTCGAGGATCCATCCGGCCAGCGCGGCCGGCTCCATTTCGCCGAAGGCGGGGCTGATCAGGACGGCTGTCACCCGCGCGGCGAGTTTGCGCGTGCGAATTACCTCGCGCGCCCATTCGTAGTCGGTGCGATTGGCGACGACGAATTTGATCTCGTCGTGCGCGCGCAGATGCTCGAGGTTGCTCCACAGGTTGCGTTCCGACTCGCCGCTGCCGGGGCATTTCAGGTCCATGATTTTTATGACGCGCGGGTCGAGCCGGCTTACGTCCGACGCACCCGAGGTTTCGATCATCACCGTGTCTCCCGCGGCGAGCAGCGCGTCGATTAGCGGATAGACGCCCTCCTGCAACAGCGGCTCGCCGCCGGTAATTTCGACGAGGCTGCAGCGATGCCGTGCGACTGCCGCGGCGACCTCCTCGATCGTCATCCGCTGTCCGCCGTAAAACGCATACGCGGTATCGCACCATCGGCAGCGCAGGTTGCATCCGGTAAGCCGCACAAACACGCAAGCGCGTCCGGCGTGCGTGGACTCGCCCTGGATACTGTAAAAGATCTCGGTGATATTGAGCCGGTCGGAAGTCATCGGAGATTCGCGGCAAACTAACCGAACTTCGCGCGCGCGGCCTCGCGCGCTTCTTCCATCACGATTCGCAGCGCTACGCCATGATTGATCGCGGCGTGGCGGCAATCGTCATATTCGGGCGAGATCGTAACCTGCGCGTGCGAATGAGGATACGCGTGGGGATGGTGATGCGGCGGCGGCTGCTCGCCGGATATCTTGACCCGGATTTTTCCGAAGCGCGTTTCGACTTCCTTGATCTCGCGATGCAGTTTCAGGCGCGAGATCGAATGAAAGCGCAGCCCGATCGTCGAGGTCTCGTCGAAGATTATCCGCGCCAGCTTGTCGCGGTCGGCGGCCTCGGCGATCACGCCCAGCGTAACCGCGGGGCGTTCTTTTTTCATCATCGTGGGCGTGAGCGTCACGTCGCGCGCGCCCGCGCCGAACAGGCGCTCCATCACGTGGTCATATATCTGCGGATTCAAGTCGTCGATATTCGCCGCGATCTCGACCATCTCATCGGTCTCGAAGTCCGAATGCTCCCGCCCGAGCATCAGGCGCAGCACGTTGGGCCGATCCGCAAGCGTGCGCGAGCCGGCGCCGTAGCCGATTTTCTCGATTTCAAATTTCAGCGCCAGCGCGGCCGGCCGCGCGAGCGCCTTTACGATCGCCGCGCCCGTTGGCGTGACCATCTCGGCCGCGCCGTCGCCGATTCGCAGCGGAAAACCCGCCAGCAACTCGGCGGTCGCGGGAGCGGGCACCGGAATGACCCCATGCTGCGAGCGCACGAAACCAGATCCGCCCGGAAGCGGCGACACGATCACATCGTTCACCTCGAGCTGCTCGAGTCCCCACGCGGCGGCGACGATATCGATAATCGAATCGACTGCGCCGACTTCGTGGAAGTGCACCTCTTCGGGGGTGGTGTTGTGAACCTTGGCCTCGGCGTCGGCCAGCGCCTGGAAAATCGCGATCGCGCGGCGCCGGACCGCTTCGGTGAGGGCAGCGGCACTTTCGATCATCGCGCGAATTTCGCCGAAGTGACGCTCGGGCTGGCGCTCCGCGACCTCGACCTCGAATTTGACCGCCGAGATGCCCGACAGCACGCGGCGGCGATGCGCCAGCCGGTAGCCGGTGAGCGAAAGCGACGCGAGCGCGCGTTCGAGTTCGGCGAAGTCCGCGCCGCAGTCGAGTACCGCGCCGACGAACATGTCGCCGGACAGACCCGAGAAAGCATCCAGATATGCGGTTCTCATGTTTCGAGCTTTACATGCTATCAGGGCGCCGATAGAATCAATAACTCGGCTCGTGCCGAAACAACCAACCATGAGGCAAAGAGACCTCAAGCTTTTCCGAAAACTGCTCGACGATAGAAAGAGCGAAATCCTCGCCGAGGCGGACCGCGCCGTCGGCTCGATGAACAGCGGCCCGGAAGAAGCCTTCGCCGACCCGACCGATCGGGCGTCGCTCGAATCGGACCGCAATTTTCTGCTCCGGATGCGCGATCGCGAGCGCAAGCTGCTCGGCAAGATCGAAGAGGCGTTCTCCCGGATCGATGACGGCAGCTACGGTCGATGCGAGGAATGCGGCGGCGAGATCGGCACCGAGCGGCTGCGCGCGCGTCCCGTCACCACGCTGTGCATCGGATGCAAATCCGCACAGGAAGCCCGCGAGCGGCAGACCTGAGCCGGGCCGTCGCGCGCGTATCGCGTCCCATGAAAGTCACCAAGGCGATTATCGTCGCGGCCGGGTTGGGCACGCGGATGCTTCCCGCCTCGAAGGTGATCCCCAAGGAAATTCTGCCGGTGATCGACACGCCGGCGATCCAGGTCGTGGTCGAAGAGGCGGTTGCCTCCGGAATCCGCGACATCTTCGTCGTCGTCGCACCGGGCCGCACGATCGTGCTCGATCACTTCAAGCCCGCGCTCGAGCTCGAGATGCTGCTCGAAGAGCGCGGCAAGCACGAGGTCCTCGAAGTGGTGCGGCGCACCAACACGTTCGCGCAATTTACCGCCGTCGAGCAGGCGAAGCCGCTCGGGCTGGGCCATGCGGTCCTGCAGGCGCGCGAGGTTATCGGCGACGAGCCGTTCGCCGTGATGCTGCCCGACGATATTTTCGATTGTCCGCGTCCCTGCCTTGCGCAGTTGATCGCGGCGGCCGAGGCCAAAGACGCTCCCGTAGTCGCGTTGCTCAAGGTCGCGCGCAGCGAGATACCAAAGTACGGAATCGTCGAAGCGAAGCCCGCCGGAGAGCGGCTGTACGAGCTATCCGGGATGGTCGAGAAGCCGGCGATCGACAAGGCGCCTAGCGACCTCGCGATCATGGGGCGTTACGTGCTGACGCCGGATATCTTTGACCTGCTGGCAAAGGGAAAGCCCGGCGCCGGCGGCGAGATCCAGTTGACCGACGCGCTGATGGCGCTGGCGCATCGGCGCAAACTCTATGGCTATGAGTTCGAGGGCGTGCGCTACGACCTTGGCGACAGGGTTGGGTATATCGCGGCGCAGGTCGGCTTCGGGTTGAAACGGCCCGATCTGGCTGATAGGTTGCGCTCTTACTTGCAGGCGATTCTGGCGTCATAATCATACCAGTCACCCGCACCTGATGGGGCAGTAGCTCAGTTGGGAGAGCACCACGTTCGCAACGTGGGGGTCGAGGGTTCAAATCCCTTCTGCTCCAC